>Ga0307510_10001183_pt1 | contig 28156 bp, 21 predicted proteins | sample 12_EM_MG_FD_207224 | JGI IMG/M metagenome (GOLD analysis project Ga0307510, IMG submission 207224) | Populus trichocarpa ectomycorrhiza microbial communities from riparian zone in the Pacific Northwest, United States - 12_EM | ecosystem: Host-associated > Plants > Roots > Unclassified | place... | reverse complement strand
CAGCAACGCGACGACTTCATCCGTCGCTTCGTTCACGACTATAACCGTACCAGACTGCGATGCCTCGACTACCAGGCTCCCGACGAGCGCCTCGTCATCCTCACGGGACACAACACTTGCGCAGGAGCACGGTGGTGGTGACGGTTAGCGCGCCGCCACGACCACCTGAGCATTGGGCCATTGCGCCCGGATCGCGGGCGAATACATCGCCTCGACCCGGGTCGGTGGCAGGTTGAAGCGGCCCGGCGTGTTGAGCCGCAGCACATAACTCACGCTGAACGTGCCGCGCGGTACCCAGTCGAAATAGGCGCGCCACGAGTCGTTGCGCCGCTCGACATAAGCGGGTTGGGCGCCCGAGATGATGTTCCACAGCTTGCCGTCGCCATCGGTCGCCAACGTGCTGCTGCCATCGCCGAGATTGCCCTGGTCGCCGAGCATCTTCGACTGGCCGCCGAGATCGCCGACGATGGTCGAGCCGGCCGGGATCGGATCGTTGATCACCACCCAGTTGCGGTCGGCCGAGGCCTGCACCGTGATCGTCACCTTGATCACGTCGCCGCGCGTCAGCACGCCCTTGGTGCGCGCCTGCACGACATCGACCTTGCGGGTCATGACATAGCCGGCGTTGAGCGGCTTCAATAGCGGCACAGCGGCCGAGACCGAGACGCTCGTCCATGGTCCGGCGCCACCCGTCTGGGTCAGACGCAGCGGGAGTTGTGTCGCGGGCAGCGGGAAGCTGACCAGGCGCTGTTCGGCGGCAAGCGGCCAGTCGCGGCTGGCGTTTGCCGTGCCGAGGCCGAGCGAGGTGGTACCGATCACCGCCGTCGCCGGATAGAGCCCGGCGAACTTCTTCGCCGCGATCGTGCCCCAGGCATTGGCGGTGGTGGTGTCCCAGCGGCCATGCGACTGGCGCAGCGCCACGCCGACCATCATCTTGCCGGCATCGTCCTGCCAGCCGGGGCGGCCGAGCGTGGCGATCAGCGCCTTGATCGCCGATTCGTCGCTGGAGACCATCATCCACCAGGCCGAATTCGACGCGTCCGACAGATCGAGCCGCGTGCCCTCATAGACGAGGCGGGTGCGCAGGACATTCTCCGCTATTGTCTTGAGCGAGGTGGCGTTGGCGATGCCGGGGATATGGTCGAGCGCGATGAGATAATCGGCCAAGGTGTCGGTCGGCATCTCGGACGGGTTCATGCCGATCTGGCCGAGCATCGCCGGGGTGGCGGCATTGTTGCGCGCCAGCGCGGCGAGCGCGACGACGCGGGTCAGGCGGACATCGCCATATTCGTCATGGCGCAGCCGGCCGTCGAGCACGTCCTTCATGCCCTGAATCATCTTGGCTTTCGAGCCTTCCGGGATCGGCAGGCCGGCATCGGCGGTCAGCGACAGCACATAGGCGGTGAGGATCTCCGAGCCCTTGAGGCCTTCCGACGGCCAGTAACGCAGCAGCCCGTCCGACGCCTGATAGGTCGGGATGTCGCCGGCGAGGCGTGCCCAGCCGGGCCCGTCGCCGAGCGCGACGATGCGGCTCAGCCGCTGCTCGAAACAGTCATAGGGATAGGCCGCCATGAAGGCGCGAACCCCGGCGAGCGGCGGCGCGAGATTGTCGTCGAGCCTGATATCGACCACGCCGCGCCCGGCGATCGCCCCGGCCGGCGGTGCGATGGTGATCGCGGTGCCGGAACCGACACGGGCGAGCGTCGCCGCCCACACTTCGACCGGGTAAAGCGGGACGACGCTCTGGTTGACGGTGACCTGGTCGGTCGCCTTGCCGTCGGCCGACTTGGCCGAGACGTGCCACGCCACCGCGCTGACCGATTCGGGGATGGTCAGGTTCCATGCCACCGGCACGGCACCGCCGGGCGGGATCGTCACGGTCAGCGGATTGCCCCTGGCGATGCTCGGCGTGAGATCGACATTGGCGGTGACCGTCATCGGCTTGGCCGAGCCGTTGCGCAGCGTGAAGGTGGCGGCGAAATAATCGCCGCCGCGCACCAGTTGCGGCACGCCGGCATAGATCGACAGATCCTGCGCGGTGCGCACATCGGCCATGCCGGTGCCGAACAATTGCGCGCCGTCTGTGGCGATGGCGACGAGCTTGAACGAGGACAGCGAATCGCTCAGCGGCACGGCGATGCGGGCATGGCCGTTGGCATCGAGCGCGACATGGCCCTGCCACAGCAGCACCGGCTGGAAATTCTCGCGGTTGAGCCCCGAGGCGTCACCGCCGCCGCCGCCCGCCTCGACTGCCTTGCGGCCATAATGGCGTTTGCCGACCACCTGGGTCTGGGCGGTGGAGGTCAGCACCGAGATCGGCCGTTCGCCCATCATCGCGGTGAGCACGTCCCAGCTTTCATTGGGCGCGAGCTGGAGCAGCGCCTGGTCGACCGCGGCGAAGGCGAGGTCGGCGGATTTGGCCGGCTTGCCGTCCGGCGTGCGCACCTGGACATCGACTTGCGCTGTATCGCGCACGGCATATTTCTCGCGATCGGCCTTGACCGCGACCTTCAACTGATGCGCCTCCCAGCCGACCTGCACCTTGGCGATGCCGATGCGGTAACTGGGTTTGGCGAGATCGACCAAGGCGGTCGGTTCCTGTCCCTCGGGCGGCCCGCTGGCGAGGCCCACGGACTGGGCGATGCCGTGCAGCCAGCTCCACACGCCGCCATGGGTGCGGCCGCGCACCACCATCACCGAGACGAACACATCGGGCGCATAACTGCCCGGCATCGCCACCTCGACCACCGGATCGGTGCCCGACAGATGGGTGGTGAAGCTCGACAGCACGCCTTCGCGCTCGACCGTGACCAGAGCGGTCGCCTCGCGGAACGGCATGCGTACCTGGAAACGCGCGGTCTCTCCGGCGGCATAGCTGAGCTTCTCGGGCACCAGGTCCATGCGGTCGCCATTGTCGCCGCCGAACCACCAATCGTCACTGCCGGCGAGCCACACCGAGGTGGTGGCGCGGGCAAGATTGCCATTGCCGTCCTGCGTCGTCGCCACGGCATAGACCTCGCCCGACACGCCGGGGTCGAGCGCGCACTGCGCATAGCCCTGCGCGTCGGTCGTCGCGCTGCACGTCGTCGACAACTTCGCCGTCTTCATCTGATTGTCATAGGCGTAGAAGCCGCCGATCAGCCGGCGCCGCGCGGTGAGGATCTGGCGGCTGTACAGCGCGACCGAGACGCGCTGGTTGGCAATCGGCTTGCCCGATGTGTCGAGCGCGACGAAGCGCAGGCGCAGATCGTCCTGCTTCATCAGCCAGCCATCGGTCTTGATGCCGAGCTGCACCGCCGACGGGAAGATCGGGATGGTGCGCGACGCAGTCAGCGTCTGGCCATTGGCATCCTGATAATCCATCTCGACATTCATGTCGGTGGCGGCGTCGAGCCCCTGCGGCACGTCGATATTATTGTGCGCGGTGCCGTCGGCGCTGAGCGTGGCGGGCAGCGTCTGGGTCGGCGGGGTCGGCGCGCTGGCCTCCTCGCCATCGCCGTTGAGCGGCTTGACGCCCTCCTCGATCTTGTTGCCGCCGAAGGTATAGGCTTCGTAGCCGGTCGGCGCGGTCGAACGCGGGAAATAGCCCACGCGCAGATCGACCGGCAGGTTCGATGCCCCGCCGCCCGAGAGATAACCGACATAGAGATCGAGCTGCAAATTGCTCGGGCGCACTGCGGCTTCCTTCGGGCCCGTCACCGTCGCGCGCATCGTCGGCAGCTTGTATTCGTCGACCTTGAAGGATTGCGAGGTGTAGATTGTCTTGTCGCCGACGATCACCTGCAGATCGTAATCGCCCATCGGCGCGCTTTGCGGCGCGGTCCATGTGCTTTCGCCAGTGCCGTTGGCGTCGATCGACAGCGGCATCTCGAACTGGGTGTCGGAACCGCGATGCGACAGGCGCAGCGTGCCCGACAAGGCCGGCGCCATGCCGAAGCCCTCGCCGAGCGGCCGGCGCAGGATATGCTTCATGTGGATCGTCTCGCCCTGGCGAACCAGCGCGCGATCGAACACGGTGTGGAGGATGTCGTCCTTGGCCTGATAGCCGTAGGGCAGGTCGAAATCATAGGGGCGGATGCCCTCGCCCCATGCGGTCAGGGTGAAGCTCATATCGCCATTGGCGCGTGCCGAGATCATCAGCGGATGCTCGCTGCCGCCATCGCAGCCGGCATAGGTTTCAGGTGCCGGCAGGCCGGGCGGGACGATCAGCCCACCCGATCTGTCGGTCGTGCCCTTGGCGAGCAATTGCCCGGTGCAGCTGTCGGAAATGCGGATCTCGGCATTGGCGACGGGTTGCGAATCGTCGAGCTTGGTGACCCAGGCAAGGCTGCGTTCGCGGCCCCATTTGAAATGCACCGCCATGTTGGTGACGAGCGCCGCCGAGGCGACGTAGCGCGTCGCGTTGCGGCCGAGCAGCGCCTGGCCGAGCGTCGGGCTGGCGAATTCGACGACATAGAAACCGGGCTTGCCGAGCGGCACGCCGACCACCTCGAATTCCTTGCCCTTGCCGGGTAGGCCGAGCTTGAGCGCGGTGCCGGCATTGCTGGCGAGGATCGGTTTGGTGCCGGTGTCGAGCACCGAGACCTTGGTCTTGCCATGCTCCTCGTCATGGCTGGCATAATCGTCGGCCTGGTCGACGGTGCGCAGCCATTCGGCGATCTGGGCATCGCTGTCGCCGACGCGCAGCGACTGGCCGGCGAGATCGCGCCGTATGCCCTGCAGCGCGGGTTCGACATTGCGCACCGTGACCGGCAGCACGCCGCCCTCGCTGGCCTCGAGGATGCCGAACTGAGCGGCGAATTTGAGCAGCGGCGGGGCGCGGTCGAAGCGCATGTCGAGCGGGAAGCGCGAGGCGTTGAACAGCACGCGGCCGCTCTCATCCTTGAGTCCGGCGGGAATCGTTACCTTGCCCGCGGTCAATTGCGGGTGCGGGCCGTTGAAGCCGACCTCGGACACAGTCGCGGTGCTCTTGGCATCTTCGCCTTCGCCGCCCGATCCGCCGCTGCCGATCTGGTCGGGTTTGATGACGGTGCCGTCGGCGAGCTGGATGGTGATCGCGCGCGCCTGTTCGGTCGGGATCGGCGCCGAGAAGCGCACCCACGCCTCTTCGAGTGGCGAACAGCCCGATTGCGGATTGACCCGCGGGCACTCGAAACGCGCGGTGAAGGGTTTGCGCACGGTATAGTCGAAGCGCTGGTCGGCGCCGGCGGTCTTGCCGCCCGCGCCGGCGATGCCCTTGCCCCACATCAGCGCCATGTCGTGCCCGGCGGGCAGCGCGCGGCGGCAGCGCAGCGCGGTGATGCCGGCATAGGCCTTGGCCCGATCTTCGGCCTTGGCCGGCACCGTGGTCGGCAGCCCTGCGGTTTCGAGGAAGCTGCGCACGTTCCAGTTTTCGTCGGGGTTGAGCTGGGCGAGCAGTTCGCCGGGCAGATCGGCCTTGAGCACCTCGACCGGAATCTTTTCGCCAAGACCCTCGACCGAGCAATAGGCGTTACTGGCGACCGAGGCGGGATCGGCCGGCAGATTGGCAGCGACGAGGAACACCTGGTCCTCCTCGATGCCGTCGTCGCTGCTGTTGCCGGCGAGCACCGCGCGCGCCACCGGGCCGCCTGCATCGACCTTGAATTCCTGTTGCCCCGAATAGGCGTAACCGGCGACGCTCTTCAGCCCGGCGCGCAGCTTGAAGCTGCACTGCGTGCCGCCGGGCAGGCCGTTCTTGAATTCATAGACATAGGTTTGCGGATCGACCCAGCGACCCTCGCCGGAAACCGCGCATTCGACCGCGAAGGGTGCGGTGGCGCGCGGATCGCCGAGCGGGACCATCGGCTGGCTGAAGCGCATGGTGAAGCGTTCGATCGCGCCGTCGCCGATACCGGGCGTGGCGAGCACCACCTGCGGGCTGTTGTCGGCAAGCGCGACGACAGGCGCGATGGCGAGGCCGAGCAGGGCGAGACGGATTGCGAGCTTCATCACGAACTCCCCCGGGTCACGGTTCGCGAAGCTAGACCGGGATTAACCCTTTGTCCAGCGACGAACCGAGCCATATGTACGACGAACCGAAGTTTTGCGCGCGAGCCAAGAACAGGATACGGCGGAGAGACATGGACGTCTATCTGCCCATCGCCAATCTTTCCGTGAACGCGATCGTGATCGTGCTGCTCGGCGGTGGCGTGGGCCTGTTGTCGGGCATGTTCGGCATCGGCGGCGGGTTCCTGACCACGCCGCTGCTGATCATCTACGGCATCCCGCCGACCGTCGCCGCCGCTTCCTCGGCGAGCCAGGTGACCGGGGCGAGCGTTTCGGGGGTGTTCGCCCACCTTCGCCGCGGCGGGGTCGATTTCAAGATGGGCGGGGTGCTGGTCGCCGGCGGCATGATGGGTTCGATCGCCGGCGGGTGGATCTTCACATTGCTTCAGGCGAGCGGGCAGATCGATACCGTGATCGCGGTGATCTATGTCCTGATGCTCGGCTCGATCGGCAGCATGATGGCGCGTGAATCCTGGATCGCGATCCGCGTGACTCACGGCGCGGTGGCGCCGCGCCCGCGCAAAAGGCGGCATCATCCGCTGGTCGCGTCACTCCCCTTGCGCACGCGCTTCTATGCTTCGGGCTTGTATATCTCGCCGCTCGCACCTTTGCTGCTTGGGTTCGGGGTCGGCATCCTGACCATCCTGCTGGGGGTCGGCGGCGGCTTCATTCTGGTGCCGGCGATGCTCTATCTGCTCGGCATGGGCACCCAGGTGGTGGTCGGCACCTCGCTGTTCCAGACGCTGTTCGTCACCGCCACCGCGACGATGGTGCATGCCACCACCACCAAGGCGGTCGATATCGTGCTCGCCGCCCTGCTGCTGCTCGGTTCGGTCGCCGGGGCGCAGGTCGGCGCGCGTTTCGCCAGCAAGGTGAAGCCGGAATATCTGCGCATGGCGCTGGCGATCATCGTGCTGCTGGTCGGTTTCCGCATCCTGCTCGGGCTGACCTGGCGGCCGGACGATATCTTCACCGTGGAACTGATGTCATGAGGCGGGGGCTGCTGGCCTTGCTGTTTGCGCCTTTGCTGATGGGGCAGGCGGTCCCGCGCGCGAAACCGATCCTGGTGCCCGACGTATCGCAGCGCGATATCGAGATCGCCTATTCCTTCACCGGTGCCGACCTGCTGCTGTTCGGCGCGATCCTCTATCCGGGCGGGCGGCTGCCCGACGACGACAAGCCGGCCGATGTGGTGGTGGTGATCAAGGGGCCGGTGCAGTCGATCCTGCTGCGCGAAAAGGCCAAGGTCGCCGGCATCTGGGTCAATGCGTCGCGGCTGCGCTACAGTTCCGCGCCGAGTTTCTACGCCATCGCCTCATCGCGGCCGGTCAGTCAGATCATCGACCAGCGCACCCAGGCGATCTACGAACTCGGGCTCGATTCGCTGCAACTGTCGCCGGGCAGCAGCGCGCCACAGGCGGTGCAGGACCGTTTCGCGCGCGGGCTGGTCGATCTCAAAAAGCGCTCGGGGCTGTATTTCGAGGCGCCGGGTGCAGTCGAGATCACCGACGGCGTGCTGTACCGCGCGCGCCTCACCATCCCGGCGCGCGTGCCGGTCGGGCGCTTCACCGCCGAGACCTTCCTGATCCGCGATGGCCGCGTGCTGGCGGCGGCGACACGCGACATCGACATCCGCAAATCGGGCTTCGAACGCTTCGTTGCGCGCTCGGCCGAGAAACGGGCGATTCCCTATGGGCTGTTCACCGTGTTCCTGTCGGTGCTGTTCGGCTGGGGCGCGGGCTGGATCGCGCGGCGGGTGTAAGTCTTCTTTCCTCCCCATGCTCGCATGGGGAGGGGGACCAGCGAAGCTGGTGGAGGGGAAATGCCGCAAGCGCCACGCCCGTGGCATTCCCCTCCACCATTCGCTGAAGAAGCGAATGGTCCCCCTCCCCATCTGCGATGGGGAGGAACAAGTGACCGGTGTCACAAACGCTATCTTTACCTCTCGCGGGGCATAGCTGACCGGTATTCATTCCGGGGGAAGACCGCATGACCGAGTTGTTGGGTAGCCACGCGTTCGACAAGGCTACTCCGCTCACCGCGCCGGCGGTGGCGACGGGAATCGGAAGCGTGTTCGAAATCGCCGGGTCGTCGAGCCAGGTGATGCTCGACCTCGCCGCGCTCGACTCTTATGCCAGCCATGCCGACCCGGTCATGGCCAGCGCCGGCTCGGTCGGCAGCCAGATCAAGATGCGCGTCGGCGCGACCTGGCTGATCGCCAATATCCGGTCGCTGAAACTGGCCCACGACCTGCCCGGCAAGGTCGCCGCGATGCTCGATTTCCTCGGCGAGGGCGATGAGGAAAAGCTGACCGGCAAGCTGTACAATTTCCGCCGCGGCGTGACGCGTTACCCGACCCCGGGCGCGGTCGTGTTCCCGGTCAGCACCGCCGATTTGAAGCAGATCTACGCCGCCGATGATCGCGCGACGATCGAGATCGGTACCGTCTTCCCGACCCGCGACATCCGCGCCTCGCTCTATATCGACGCGATGCTGGGCAAGCATTTCGCGCTGCTCGGCTCGACCGGTACCGGCAAGTCGACCAGCGCCGCGCTGATCCTGCACAAGATCTGCGAGCTCGCGCCGCAGGGCCATATCGTGATGGTCGATCCGCACGGGGAATATTCCGCCGCGTTCAAGACCAATGGCGCGATCTACGACGTGTCGAACCTGCAGATGCCCTACTGGCTGATGAACTTCGAGGAACATTGCGAGGTGTTCGTCACCACCTCGGGTTCCGAGCGGCAGATCGATGCCGACATCCTCGCCAAATGCCTGCTCGCCGCGCGCGGCAAGGGGCGGCTCGGTCAGGAGATCAGCAAGCTGACGGTCGACGCGCCGATCCCCTATCTGCTCAGCGACCTGACCAATCTGATCCAGCTCGAAATGGGCAAGATGGACCGCGCCGGCGACACCGCGCCCTATCTCCGGCTCAAGACCAAGATCGACGAGATCAAGGCCGACCCGCGCTACGGCTTCATGTTCTCCGGCATGCTGGTCGCCGACACCATGCAGAGCTTCATCAGCCAGGTGTTCCGTCTGCCCGGCGACGGCAAGCCGATCTCGATCATCGACGTGTCGGGCGTGCCGTCCGAGATCACCTCAGTGGTGGTCGCGGTGCTGGCGCGCATGGTGTTCGACTTCGCGATCTGGTCGCGTAACGAGCCGCAGCGGCCGATCCTGCTCGTCTGCGAAGAGGCGCACCGCTATATTCCGAGCGAGAAGAATTCCGATTCCTCCTCGGTCGGTCGCATCCTCAGCCGCATCGCCAAGGAAGGCCGCAAATATGGCGTGTCGCTGGGGCTGATCACGCAGCGCCCGTCGGATCTCGCCGAGGGCGTGCTGTCGCAGTGCGGCACGATCATCTCGATGCGCCTCAACAACGATCGCGACCAGGCGTTCGTCCGCGCGGCGATGCCGGAAGGCGCGCGCGGCTTCCTCGATTCGATCCCCGCGTTGCGCAACCGCGAATGCATCATCTGCGGCGAGGGCGTGGCGATCCCGATTCGCGTCGCGTTCGACCCGCTGGAGGAGAATAAGCGCCCGGCGTCCGACGATCCGATCTTCTCCGAATTGTGGCGCGAGGTCGGTCAGGAAGACCAGATCATCAGCCGTACCGTGCGGCGGTGGCGTTCGCAGGGGCGGTAAGTTCCGAGCACAACCGCGCCGCTCCGGCACGATTCCGCACCCGAGCTGCCATCGGGATATTCTATGGGAGGTCGGGTGGGGGAGCGGGCCGGAGCGGCGCTTCGGCGTCAGCCGAAGTCTGACAACGATTAATGCGCCCCAGGCTTGACCGCGAGCAGCGCGGCGACCTTGGCCTTGAACTGGCGGAGCGCCTCGCCCGACAGCTGGCTGACGCTGGAGAAGGACATGCTGCGCGGGTTGACCGAGACGCCGTTCTTCCACACTTCCCAGTGCAGATGCGGGCCGGTCGACATGCCGGTCGAGCCGACATAACCGATCACTTCGCCCTGGCTGACACGCTGGCCGCCGCGCACCGCGATACGGCTCATATGACCGTAACCGGTGGCGATCGCGCCGGACGAGAGCTTGACGAAATTGCCGTAGCCCGAGCTGCGCCCGGCAAACTGCACGACGCCGTCCATCGCGGCGTGGATCGGCGTACCCCAGGCGGCGGCGATATCCATGCCCTTGTGCATGCGCATGAAGCCGAGCAGCGGATGCATGCGCATGCCGAAGCCCGATGAGATCCGACCGGCGACGGGCATGCCCATTTGGCCCCTGCGTTCGGTCTGACCCGACGCCTCATACCATTGGCCGTCGTCCCATTTGACCAGCTGGGTCTTGCGGGCGCCGTGGTTGATGGCGACGAATTCGAGATCCCCGAGCTGCACCTCGCCGGTGGCGGCGCGCGCCTGCTTCATGGTCAGGGTGAAGGTATCAGCGGGCGACAGGTCGCGACCGATATTGATATGGCCAGAGAGCGTCTTGAGCGCGGTCTCGACGATCTTGGCCGGGGCACCGGAGGCGCGGGCAGAGGCGTACAGGCTGCGCCCGACCAGGCCTTCGAGACGTAAAGGCGTATTGTCGATCGCGATCTCGTGGCGCGCCAGCGTCAGCGCATTGCCGGCGCGCGACACCGACAGCGCGAGCCCGAAGCTGGCGCGGAAGCTTAGTTCTTCGAGCGGCCGCGCGACGGTCTTGTCGGGGCGGCGGCCGAGCGTCATGCCGACGCGGGTGCCGGGCTTGATCGTGCCGAGCGCGATCGCACCGGAAATGAGTTGCGCGGCGGTGCCGGCATCGCCCTTCGACACGCCGGCGCGTTGCAGCATGGCGGGGAAGCTGTCGCCCTGGCCGAGCATCGCGGCAAGCTCGATGCGCGGGCGCTCCGGCGCTTCGGCGAGCGGAGCGACGAGGTCTGTCGCCGCCATATGCTGGCCGGTATTGCCACCCCAGCCGAGCGGCCCGATCGATTGTGCGCGCGCCTCGTCCCATTGCTGGCCGGCCAGCGGCGCGGGCACGTCGCCCATGATGGTGCGGTCGAATCCGGGCGACAGCGCATAGCTTGCGGCACACAAGGCGGCGCAGGTCGCGGCGCCACGCCACCAGGTCGCGGAGCCGATCTGCGAGCCGAGATCGGGTGCCCAGTCGGTGCGGGCAATGAAGATGCGGAGCTTGTCGAGCGGGGAAAGCTCGGCGGCGGGAATCAGCGCACGGCCGAACGACAGCGTTGCTGTGCCCCCTGCCTGGTCCAGACCATGATCATTGCGCTGGAACAAAGGCGCGCTGCCCCCCGAAAAAATGCCGGTCGAAATCGCTTCGCCCCCCGGCAGAAGAGGCGAAATCACTGTGTCGGGGATATCCTAAAGTCAAATTAACCGCTGTTCCGGAATGATACTGTCACGACGAACCGTGGGAGTCTTGCGGTAAAGGGCGGCATTTACCAAATACGCTAAGCAAATGATGCGTTTAGGCCGCGTTTCGCAAAAGCCTGGTTGCGCATCGCGGCATGCGCGACGATGTTGCCCGTCGTGACGCATCGTTCCGACGTGACCGCCGTGCTCGGCCCGACCAATACCGGCAAGACGCATCTCGCGGTCGAGCGGCTGTGTGGCCATTCGAGCGGCATGATCGGCTTCCCGCTCAGGCTGCTGGCGCGCGAGGTCTATGACAAGGTCGTGGCGATCAAGGGCGTGCATCAGGTCGCTTTGATCACCGGCGAGGAGAAGATCGTGCCGCCGGGCGCGCGCTGGTTCCTGTGCACCGCCGAGAGCATGCCGCTCGAACGCGACCTGTCGTTCGTCGCCATCGACGAGGCGCAGCTCGGTGCCGATGCCGAGCGCGGGCATGTCTTCACCGATCGGCTGCTGCGGGCGCGGGGACGCGACGAGACGATGATCCTCGGCTCGGAAACGCTCCGGCCGATGGTCAAGGCGCTGGTGCCCGAGGCGGAGATCATCGGACGGCCGCGTTTCTCCAAGCTGAGCTATGCCGGCGCGCGCAAGATCTCGCGCCTGCCCAAGCGTTCGGCGATCGTCGCCTTCTCGGCCGAACAGGTTTACGCCGTGGCCGAGATGCTGCGGCGCCTGCGCGGCGGCGCGGCGGTGGTGATGGGCGCGCTCTCCCCGCGCACGCGCAACGCGCAGGTGGCGATGTTCCAGGCCGGCGAGGTCGATTATCTCGTCGCCACCGACGCGATCGGCATGGGGCTCAACCTCGACGTGTCGCACGTCGCCTTCGCCGCGCTCGACAAGTTCGACGGCCATCGCCAGCGCCGCCTCACGGTAGCCGAGATGGCACAGATCGCCGGCCGCGCCGGGCGGCACCAGCGCGACGGCACCTTCGGCGCACTGGTCGAGCAGGGGCCGGGCGCCTTTACCCCGGAAGAAGTGCTGGCGATCGAGGAACATCGCTTCCCACGGCTCGACTTTCTCTGTTGGCGCGATGGCGAGCCCGATCTCGGCAGCATCGAGGATCTCGTCACCAGCCTGGAGATGCGGCCCGACCACCGCGCATTGCGTGCCGCGCCCGAGGCGGTCGATCTCGCGGTGCTCAAGCGGCTGGCGATGGAGGATTGGGTCCGCGACCGGGCGCGCGATCCGGCGATGGTCGCACGGTTATGGGCGGCGTGCGGTTTGCCCGATTTCCGCAAGGTCGGCGTCGATCCGCATGCGCGTTTCGTGTCGCGCCTGTTCGGCCATCTCAGCGAGGGGCAGGGCCATGTGCCGCATCGCTGGTTCGCCGACGAGGTGGCGCGGCTCGACCGGGTCGAGGGCGATGTCGAGACGCTGGCCGGGCGGATCGCGGCGGTACGCAGCTGGGCCTATATCGCCAACCGGGCCGACTGGCTGGCCGAGCCGGGTCATTGGGCCGAGCGTACGGGCGAGATCGAGACGCGACTGTCCGACGCGCTGCACGCCGGCCTGACCCAGCGCTTCGTCGACAAACGCACCACGGCGCTGTTGCGCGGCATCGGCAAGGATTCGGGCGCGCTGCCGGTGGTGATCGGCGCCGGAGGCGAGGTGTTGGTCGAGGATCACGAGATCGGCCGGCTCGACGGTTTCCGCTTCACCGTCGCGCCCGATGCGCGGCACGCCGACAAGCGCCTGTTGCTGGCGGCGGCGGAGAAGCGGCTGGGAACCGAGCGCGCGCGGCGCGGGAAAGCGCTGGCCGATGCGGCGGAGGCGGCGTTCGCGTTGGCCGGGAGCGATCAGCCCGTGATCCTGTGGGATGCCGTGCAGGTGGCGACGCTGGCGGCGGGGCCGTCATTAGCGCGACCTCGCCTAGTGCTCGACCCATCGCTCGATTGCCTCGATCGTACCGCGCGGGCGGCGGTGGCGGCGCGGCTCGAAGCGTGGTTGGCGCAACAATTGGCGAGGTATGTGCCGGTGCTGGTCGCGCTCGACGTCGCGACGCGCGATGCAGCGCTGACCGGGCCGCTGCGCGCGGTGGCCGGCGCCTTGCTCGTGGAAGGTGGCATTGCGCCGCGCCGGCCGATGGTGGCGATGCTCGATGCGGTCGATCATCCGTCGCGCAAACGCTTGCGTGCGATGGGCGTGACGATCGGCACGCTCGACCTGTTCGACGCGCGGTTGCTCAAGCCGGCAGCGGCGCGGTGGCGGCGGGCGCTGCTCGCGGCGCGCGAAGCCGTGGCGGAAGGACTTCCGCCCGAGGGCGCGACGGTGCTGGCGCGCGATCATCCGGGGGCGCGGCTCGATCAGGGCTTTCGCCCGCTCGGCGCGCAGGCGGTGCGGGTCGATCTGGTCGAGCGCATCGCCCGCGCCGCGCATGATGCGCGTGCCGGACGTAAGCCGTTCGCGCCCGATCCGGCGCTCGCTACCTCGATCGGCATTACGGCGGAGACGCTGGCGCGGCTGATGGCCGCGCTCGGCTTCCGCACCGCCAAACGCGCGGGCGATGCGCCGCAATGGATCTGGCATGGCCTGACCAAGACGGCAGCGGTCAAAGCCGCGCCGCGCGACAATGTCTTTGCAGCGCTCGCCGCGCTCGGATCGGCGCGTGGCTGAAGGCGCGACGATGCGACTCGACCGCTTTCTGTGGTTCGCGCGCTTCGCCAAGACGCGATCGGCGGCACAGGTCATTGCGGGCGACGGGCATTTGCGTATCACCGGCCGGCCGGCGACCAGCAAGCACGCGCCGGTGCGTGTCGGCGATGTGCTGACCTTCGTTCGCGGCCCCCATATCCAGGTAATTCGCATCGAGGCATTGCCGTTCCGGCGTGGCCCGGCGCCCGAGGCGCGCGCCTGCTACACCGACCTGACGGTTGAGAACGTCTCGCAGGAAGCGTCGCATGATTGACGACGCGGGACGGCGGGCATAGCAGGCGGTGGTTCGCCGCCGGTTTGGTCCGGCCCAGGGGAGTTGCAAGAATGACCTACGTCGTCACCGATGCCTGCATCAAGTGCAAGTATATGGACTGCGTCGAGGTCTGTCCGGTCGACTGCTTCTACGAAGGCGAGAACATGCTGGTGATCAACCCCAGCGAGTGCATCGACTGCGGCGTGTGCGAGCCTGAATGCCCGGCGGAAGCGATTTTGCCGGACACCGAGAGCGGGCTTGAGCAGTGGCTCGAACTCAACAACACTTTCTCGGCGCAATGGCCCAATGTCACGCGCAAGAACGACCAGACGCCGGAAGATGCCGACGAGCACAAGGGCGAGACCGGCAAGTTCGACAAGTTCTTTTCGCCGGAGCCAGGTACGGGCGACTGACACCGTAACGATCGGCTTATTGCTGGATTCCCGGATCGGGCAGCAACGCTGACTCGTCATGCTGGTAATTTTATTACGAACCTGCTAAGCACTGCAGGACGGAAGGCGCTGACTCGCGTCCTTCGATCTGGAGATGTTCGTAATCAACCCCGCCGCCGCGCTCGTGCAGCTTCGCGCTGCCCCCGACGCGGTTCTCCGCGGCGTATCAGTACACGGAAAGGTTTGACGGAATGGCTGCCAAGGCGCTGTCCTTCGACGTTGGTGATTATGTTGTGTATCCGAAGCATGGCGTCGGCCGTGTCATCGAGCTGCAGCGGCAGGAAATCGCCGGCATGCAACTCGAACTCTATGTCCTCCGCTTCGAAAAGGAGCGCATGACGCTCCGCGTTCCGACCAACAAGGCGGAAAGCGTCGGCATGCGCAAGCTGTCTTCGGACAAGACGTTGCGTGAGGCGCTCGAAACGCTGACCGGCAAGCCGCGCGTCAAGCGGACGATGTGGTCGCGGCGCGCGCAGGAATATGAAGCGAAGATCAATTCGGGCGACCTGGTGTCGATCGCCGAAGTGGTGCGCGACCTGTTCCGTGCCGAGGACCAGCCCGAGCAGAGCTACTCCGAGCGGCAGATCTTCGAAGCGGCGACCAGCCGACTCGCGCGCGAACTCGCCGCGATGGAGCAGGTCGACGAGCCGACCGCACAGCTCAAGATCCTCGACATCCTGCGCAAGGCCGCAGCGATCCACAACAAGGACAAGGTGCCGGCATAAGCCGTTACCGATTGTCTGACGTAAAAAGGGCGGTCCGAGAGGGCCGCCCTTTTTCGTTTGCACCTCGACCTCTGTGTGTTATTGGAACAACACACATTGGGAGAGTTTCCATGCGCTTTCGTCTTCTCACGCTGCTTGCCGCCACCGCCATCCCGCTGGCCGCCTGCCATGCGAGCAGCCATGGCGGTGATACGACGCCCGGCATCAAGGGCAGCGGCAGTGGCGCCACCCGCACTTTCCAGGCGGCCGATTTCACCGCCGTCGAGCTGCGCGGCTCGGACGATGTCGATGTCCGCACCGGCGCGGCTTTCTCGGTGCGCGCCGAGGGTCCGTCGGAAGAGCTCGACAAGCTCAAGATCGTGCGCGAGGGCAACACGCTGCGCATCGGCCGGATCAATCATGACGGGCTCAGCTGGGACGATTTCGGCCATCATGATGGCAAGCACGTCAAGATCTACGTGACTCTGCCGCACCTCGCCGAGGCGAGCATTGCCGGGTCGGGTGACATGGCGATCGACAAGGTCGAAGGCGCGAAATTCGCCGGCAGCAGCGCGGGATCGGGCAATATGACGGTCGCGGCGCTGGCGGTCGACGACGTCGACCTGTCAATCGCCGGTTCGGGCGACATGACGATCAAGGGCAGCGCCAAGCAGCTCGGCATCGATATCGCCGGCTCCGGCAGCGTCGACGGCACCGGCCTCAAGGCGCAGGGCGCCAAGGTGTCGATCGCCGGATCTGGCGATGCGCGCGCCGATGTCACCGGCCCGGCCACGGTCTCGGTGATGGGCTCGGGCGACGTCGATCTTGGTTCTGGCGCGAAATGCTCGACCTCGAAGATGGGCTCGGGCGACGTTCACTGCGGCGGCTAAGCCTTTTGGCTCAGCTCCGCTGAGGGCGGCACCGCCCTCCGCAGCCTTTCCATCGATGCTGCGCATCGACGGAACCTTGGGCTGCTCCGCCCACTCCCCCACCCGACCTCCCATAGAATATCCTGATTGGGAGGTCGGGTGGGGGAGTGGGCCGGTGCCGCCCCTGTTTCAGCTCTGCTGAAACAGCACCAAGCTATGCTTGGCTTGAATCCGAAAGGATGCGATGCCGGGCGAATGATCGCCCGGCTTCTCGCCTTCGTCCTGCTCTGCCTGCCGTTCGCCGCACAGGCCGCCGAGCATCGTTATGCGTTCGGCAGCTACGACCGGGTGCGGATCGAAGGTCCGTTCGAGGTCAACATCACTACCGGTGTCCCGCCGGGCGCGCTGGCGACCGGTGATGCGCGGATGATCGACGGGCTCGATATCGCGGTGCAGGGGTCTACGCTGATCGTGCGCATGGGCCATCAGGGCTGGGGCGAAACGCCGGTCGGCGCGGCCAAGGCGCGGCCGGTCATCACGTTGACCACGCCGGCGCTCAATGCGGCGTTCGTCAATGGCGGCGCGCGGGTCACGATCCGCGGCATGAAGGCGCAGCGGGTCGATTTGTCGGTCAATGGCAGCGGCACGATCAGCGTCAGCGCCGCCGATACCGATCAGCTGTTCGCGACGATCGTCGGCGCGGGGACGATGACCCTGTCGGGCCGCGCGGCGCGGGCGCGACTGGTCACTAACGGCGCCGGCAATGTCGATGCGAGCGCGCTTACGGTCAACGACCTGTCGATCCTGCAGGACGGCAGCGGCGAGACGCGCGCCGCCGCGCGCTACACCGCGCAGGTCAATTCGACCGGGCTGGGACATGTCGTCGTGGCGGGCCGACCCAAATGCCTGGTCCATGCCGCCGCCGGCGGGCCGGTGGAGTGCGGTGGGCCCTAGCGGCTCTATTTCTGTCCATTTCTTTTCGTCACCCCGGACTTGTTCCGGGGTCCACCGTGCCGCGAGAGAAGCGGCTGGTGCGTTCGCGGAACCGTGGATGCCGGAACAAGTCCGGCATGACGAAAGATTTTCAGACCAGCCCCAACGCCGCCAGCTTGCCGATCAGCGCCGCCGGCAACGCATCGCCACTTTCGATATCACCACCGAGATCGGCCGGCGCATCCGCATCCTCCAGATAACGCCAGCCCTGATGCGCGCGCTTCGGCCGGCCATGGGTCAGCACGAGATGCGGATCGAGATGGATCGCGACGCGCCCGGCGTCCGCCTCGCCGAACGACAGGATCGGCGAGCGCGCGATCAGCGTGTGTTTGATGATCCAGAACAGCGAGCCCTGGCCGGCAATCTCCTCATGGCGCTTGGGCAGATAACGCGTGGTGAGGAACACCGGCCCGGCCTCGGCGCGCACCAGCAGGCGTTCGGCGAGATGCTCGACACTCGTCGCGCCGAACGCGACCTTGGTGAGATGGAGTGGCATGGTGGGGGTCAGAACCTGCGTATGGTGAGGATCGAGACAGGTTTGTCCGGGATGCTGTGGGAGGAGGATCGCGAAAAGCGGGCTGCGTAGCCCGATTGAGCGGTCCGACGCTCCACAGCGCCCGGACAAACCTGCCGCGAAGCTGTGGGACGAAAAGGGCCGCTGGCGCGGTCGGACGCTTGCCAGATACTCCCGGTATCTGGCTGCGCGCCCTCCCTCTCAGCGACCCTTTTCGTCTCCATCTCGACCTCACCATACGCAGGTTCTGACCCCAAAGATGGGTTAGCCGCCGAGGCCCCACAAGGCGGCGAGGCCGAGGAACGAGAAGAAACCGAGGCAATCGGTCATCATCGTCACGAACACCGCCGACGACACCGCCGGATCGACCCCGGCACGTTCCAGCCCGACCGGGATCAGCACGCCCGACAGCCCGGCGACCAGATTGTTGGTCAGGATGGCGAGGCCGAACACGATCGCCAGCGAGCCGTTGCCATATAATCCCCAGGTTCCCAGACCGATCAGCACGCCGAGCAACAGCCCATTGGCCAGCGCGATGCGGAACTCGCGGACGATCATCCAGATGGTGTTGGAACTGGTCAGCTGGTTGGTCGCCAGCGCGCGTACAACCACCGCCAGCGTCTGGGTGCCGGCATTGCCGCCCATGCCCGAGACGATGCCCATCAGCGCGGCGAGCAACGCGAACTTGGCGATCTCCGTTTCGAACAGCCCGACCACCGCGGCGGCCAGCATCGCGGTGCCGAGATTGACCACCAGCCAGATCAGCCGGGTGCGCACGGTCAGCACGATCGGCTCGTTGATGTCGCCCTCGCCGGCGCCGGACAGGCGCAACGCGTCCTCGCCGGCTTCCTGCTGGATGATGTGGACGATGTCGTCGACGGTGATCATGCCGACCAGTCGCCCGCCGGTATCGATCACCGCGGCCGAGATCAGCGCATATTTCTGAAAGCGCAGCGCGACCTCTTCCTGGTCCATGTCGACCGGGATCAGGGTCTGCTCGCGCTTCATCACGTCGCCCATCGGAATCGAGCGCGGTGTGCGCAGGATCCATGACAGCTGACACGTGCCCACCGGCTTGTGCGCCGGATCGACGATGAAGATTTCCCAGAAGTCGGTGGTCAGTTCCTCATGGCCGCGCAGATAATCGATCGCGTCGCCGACGGTCCAATGTTCGGGCACCGCGATCATCTCGCGCTGCATCAAACGACCGGCGGATTCCTCCGGATAACTCAACGCCTCCTCGATCGCGGCGCGATCGTCGGGGTCCAGCGCGCGGAGCACCTCGCGCTGGTCGTCGGCGTCCATGTCCTCGATGATCGCGACGGCATCGTCGGTATCGAGTTCGGCGGCGATGTTGGCGACCTGGTGCGGCTCGAGCGCGTCGATCAGGTCCTCGCGGACATAATCGTTCATCTCGGCGAACACGTCGCCGTCGAGCAGGTCTGACACGGCATGCGCCAGCGCGGCGCGTTCCTCGTGCGGGGTCAGCTCGAACAGGTCGGCGATGTCGGCCGGATGGAGCGGCTCGACCAGCGCGCGCGCCTTGTCGGTATCGCCGGCCTCGACCGCGTCGAGCACCGCGCGCACGAACTCGGGCTTGAGCCGGTCGTCCTCGTCGAGCTGTGTGGTTTCGGCCTCGGCCTCGGGGGAGAGTTCGGTCTCGCTCATCGTCCGACCTCCTGCCGATGCTTCGCGTGGCCGGGCGATAACCGCATTCGCGCGCGTTTGCCAGCGCCGCGAGACGAGGCTAGGGCGGCGCCAATTCTCACTTTCTCCCGGAGCTTGCCGCCATGGCCGATACCCCCGAAACCCTCACCCTGACGCTCGCCACCGGCGACGTGAAGATCAAGCTGCGCGGCGATCTCGCGCCCCAGCATGTCGCGCGCATTGCCGAACTTGCCAATGACGGTTTCTACGATGGCGTGGTGTTCCACCGCGTGATTCCCGGCTTCATGGCGCAGGGCGGCGACCCCACCGGCACCGGCATGCACGGCTCGGACAAGCCCGACCTGCCGGCGGAATTTTCCAAGGAACCGCATGTTCGCGGCACCGCCTCAATGGCGCGCACGATGAACCCCAATTCGGCCAACAGCCAGTTCTTCATCTGCTTCGACGACGCCCGCTTCCTCGACAACCAATATACCGTGTGGGGCGAAGTGACCGAGGGCATGGAGCATATCGACGCGCTGCCCAAGGGCGAGCCGCCGCGCGAGCCGGGCAAGATCATCAAGGCCCGCGCGGAGTAATCAGGCATACATCAAACCGTCACCCCGGCCTTGTGCCGGGGTCCAACGTGCCGCGTAAGAAGCGGCTGGTACGCTTGCGGAACGTTGGATGCCGGAACAAGTCCGGCATGACGAATGATGTTGGGACGTCGCTTACGCCGTGAAGGCGTCGCGAGCTCACACGCTCGGATCGGCGAGCGTCTTGATCAGCCAGTCGTGGAACAGCCGCACCGGGCGCTGGGTCAGCGCGCGCGGGCGGCACACGAACCAATAGCTGTACGGGCTCTCGACCGAGATGCCGAACAACCTGACCAGCCGCGGATCGTGCGCATCCTCGAAATGGCTTTCGTGCATGAAGGCCACGCCGAGGCCCTGCGCCGCCGCCTCGAGCATCAGCTGGCCCGAATCGAAATGGTCGATCGCCGCCGGCTCGAGATCAGGTTGTCCCGCGGCGCGGCGCCAGGCGGTAAAGGTTTCCGGCATGTCGCGGTGGAGCAAGGCGGTGAGACCGGCGAGCTGTTCGGGCCGCGTCACCGGATCGGGCCCATCGAGCAACGCGCGTGCGCCGATGACATAGATCGAGTTGCGATCGAGCCGCCGCGCGTACAGTGCCGGATCGACATCGCGAACCAGTGCGATCACCGCATCGAGCCCGTCACCGAGCCGCGCCACGCCATGCCCGGCGGTATCGATGTCGAGATGCAGTTCGGGATGCCTGGCGCGCAGTTCCGCCATATGCGGAAACAGCCGCTGCGATGCGAACAGCGGCAGGATACCCAACCGCAGGCGCAGTACGTCGGTGCCGCTGGTCATCATCTCGACCGCGTCGCTCATCGAATCGAGCGCCGGGGCGATTTGCTGCAACAGCCGGTCGCCATCGGCGTTGAGCACCACCGCCTGGTGGCGACGATCGAACAAAGGCCTGCCGATGAAGCGTTCGAGCGCCTGGACGCGGCGGCTCAGCGCGGGGGCGGACAGCGCAAGTTCCTGCGCGGCGGCCTTGATCGAGCCGAGTCGCGCGACCTGCACGAACGCCTCGATCGCGGTCAACGGCGGCAATCTGCGCATTCATCCCCTCCCGATTGTGCGGTGCATCAATACCGCTCACACGAAAACTGCCGACAAAGGAGGGGGAAATCCAGCCCTGATTGCGTCTGGTGCAATCAAAGTGATTCTTTTCGCACTTGCAACATAACGCGCTGCACTGCACATAGAGCGTGCCTTTCAGGCATCCTCTCCTAAAAACTTTCGTGGCCGATCCTCCGGGGTCGGCCTTTTTTTGTGCCCGTTCCCCGGACTTTGTGCCGCCGTGGTTAGCCTAGGGCTCGCATAACGGGAACCCCTGTCCTATCTCGCGCGCTTGGCGAGGCGCGATTTTAAGGACTCCCTTATGGCTGACGGCGAAGCGCCCACCCGGAAATTGCAGGTGGCCAATGCCCGCCCCGAAGATAGCGGGCGCGGGCTGGCGCATATTCCGCGCGCGATGATGGCCGCACTGGGCGTCGCCGAGGGCGACGTGATCGAGATCGTCGGCAAGGAAACCACCGTGGCGCGCGCGGTTGCACCCTATGCCGAGGATGAGGGTCTCGAGATCATTCGCATCGACGGCCTGCAACGCGCCAATGCCGGCGCCGGCTCGGGCGATTTCGTCGAGATTCGCAAGGCCGAATCCAAGCCCGCGACGCGTGTGGTGTTCGCGCCGGCACAGCAGAATCTGCGGCTGCAGGGCTCGTCCAACGCGCTCAAGCGGACCTTTTTCGGCCGCCCGCTGACCCAGGGCGATATCGTTGCGACCGCCGGACATCAGCGTGTGCAGGACATGCCGCCGGGCGTGCGCCAGTTCATGAACGCGCCGGCCTATGCGCTGCAGGAGATTCGCCTCGCGGTGATCAGCACGACGCCGCGCGGCGTGGTGCATATCGACGAGCATACCGAGATCGACCTGCGCTCCGAATATGAGGAGCCCAAGGACGCGCGGCGCGCCGACGTCACCTATGACGATATCGGCGGTATGGGCTCGACGATCGATCAATTGCGCGAGATGGTCGAACTGCCGCTGCGTTATCCCGAACTGTTCCAGCGGCTCGGCGTTGATCCGCCCAAGGGCGTGTTGCTGCACGGCCCGCCCGGCACCGGCAAGACGCGCCTTGCACGCGCCGTCGCCAATGAAAGCGCGGCCGAATTCTTCCTGATCAACGGCCCCGAGATCATGGGCTCGGCCTATGGCGAGTCGGAAGGCAAGCTGCGCCAGGTGTTCGAGGAGGCGGCTAAGGCGGCGCCATCGATCGTGTTCATCGACGAGATCGATTCGATCGCGCCGAAACGCGGCCAGGTGTCGGGCGAGGCCGAGAAGCGTCTCGTCGCGCAGTTGCTGACGTTGATGGACGGGCTCGAATCGCGCGCCAATATCGTCGTGATCGCGGCGACCAACCGGCCCGAGGCGATCGACGAGGCGCTCAGGCGGCCGGGCCGGTTCGACCGCGAGATCGTCGTCGGCGTGCCCGACGAGCGCGGGCGGCGCGAGATTCTCGGCATCCATACGCGTGGCATGCCGCTCGGCGACAAGGTCGATCTCGATGAGTTGGCGCGGACCACCTATGGTTTCGTCGGTGCCGATCTCGCCGCACTGGCACGCGAGGCTGCGATCGAGGCGGTGCGCAAGCTGATGCCGCGGCTCGATCTGGCGGAAGGCACGATACCGCCCGAGATCCTCGATACGCTGGCGGTGACGCGCGAGGATTTCCTCGATGCGCTGAAACGCGTCCAGCCCTCGGCGATGCGTGAGGTAATGGTCGAGGCGCCGCGCGTGCGCTGGGACGATGTCGGCGGGCTCGATGCGGCGCAGGCACGGTTGAAGGAAGGTGTCGAGCTTCCCCTGAAGGACCCCGATGCGTTCCGCCGCATGGGCATCCGCCCGGCCAAGGGCTTCCTGCTCTACGGCCCGCCCGGCACCGGCAAGACGCTGCTGGCCAAGGCGGTGGCGCGCGAGGCGCAGGCCAATTTCATCGCCACCAAGTCGAGCGACCTGCTGAGCAAATGGTATGGCGAGAGCGAGCAGCAGATCGCCAAGCTGTTCGCCCGTGCCCGCCAGGTCGCGCCGTGCGTGATCTTCATCGACGAGCTTGATTCGCTGGTCCCGGCGCGCGGCGGCGGGCTGGGCGAACCCCAGGTGACGGAGCGCGTGGTCAATACCATCCTTGCCGAGATGGACGGGCTGGAGGAGCTCCAGGCGGTGGTGGTGATCGGCGCGACCAACCGGCCGAACCTGATCGACCCGGCGTTGCTGCGCCCGGGGCGGTTCGACGAACTGGTCTATGTCGGCGTGCCCGATCAGCCGGGGCGGCGTCGCATCCTGACGATCCAGACCAAGAAGATGCCGCTGGCGGGCGATGTCGATCTCGATGCGGTGGCGGCGCAGACCGATCGCTTCACCGGCGCCGATCTGGAGGATGTCGTGCGGCGCGCGGGCCTCTCGGCACTGCGCCGCTCACTCGACACGCGCGAGGTGACGATGGCCGATTTCGACGCCGCGCTGGAAGATTCGCGCGCCTCTGTGACGCCGGAGATGGAGCGGGATTACGAGCTGATGGCGTCGCGGTTGAAACAGGATGCGGCGTCGTTGCAGCCGATCGGCTTCATTTCACCCGGTCAATTGCAGCCGCATGGGCCGAAGGGGACGGACTAAGAGGCAGCCGGTTCCCGCAACGCCACCCACGCATAGGCGAACAACGCCGCCAGCGCCGCCGCGGCCGTCAGGTACGGTAGCGCGTGGCTCGCCTCGTACAGCCCGACGCCGATCGACGGGCCGAACACGAACGATGCGCCGTTGATGCTGGTCACCTTGCCCGCGACCGAGCCCTGCGCCTGCGGGCCGACCGCCAGCGACGAGCCGGCGGTGAAGCCCGGGCGGGTGAAGCCGAAGCCGAGGCTGGCAAGACCATAGGCCACCGAGATGCCGTAGAGCGAGGTGGCCATCCCCGTCATTGCCAGTCCGATCGCAGCCACCACCAGCCCCGACAGCACCAGCTGGCGCGGGTTGAGGCCGAGCAGCGGAATCACCCCCCATTGCGCGAGCAGCGAGGCGCCCGCGCCCATCATCAGCACCATGCCGGTCGGCTCGATCGCCAGGCCCGGCGCGAGGTGCAGCCGGTCCATGACGAGGAATCCGATCGCCTGGCTGGTCATCGCCTGGGCATGGCCCATTACCAGCCCGGCGAGCATCCAGCCGCGAATGCGCGGATCACGATAGCCTACCTGCTCGCTGTCGGGCTGCATCGCCGCCGCCACGCTGGCACCGGTCGGTGCGCCGCCGATCGAGGGATAAGCGCTCGATGCACCGTGCGTGCCGGGTTGCGGCGTGCGGTCGTCGGGCAGGTTGGCACGCACCGCGATCCACATCGCGGTGCCGAAGATCGCGAACATGAAGGCCGGCCCGGCCATGCCGATCTCCACCCCACCAATCTCGCCGAGGCGCAGGAACGGCGCGATCGCCGGGCCGAGGATCGTGCCCAGCCCGAAGGCCGAGGCGAGCAGGGTCAGCGCCCTGGTGCGCTCCTCGCGCGTCGTCTCGCCAGCGACCACCGCCTGCACGGCGGGCGGCGCCGCGCTGCCGAACGTGCCGTAGATCAGTCGCCCGGCGATGAAGAAGACGAACGCTGCCGTCCCGCCGATCCAGTGATTGATGCCGGCGGTGAGGAAGGTGCCGCACAGCAGCAGCGACAGCGAGAAGCCGCCAAGCCCGAGCAGGATCATCGCGCGCCGGCCATGCTTGTCGGAGCGCGCGGCCCAGAAAGGCGCGGCAATCACCCATAGCAGGGCGGAAACCGAAAAGGCGGCTGCGACGGCGTTGTCCCTGACGCCGAGCGAGCGGCCGAGCGCTGGCAGCACCGATTGCAGTGCGGTATTGCCCGCCGCGATCGTCAGCATGACCATGAACAGCAGCACGAACTCGCGGTTGAGTGCCGCCGGACTTCTCACCCCTTGTTCCAGCGATAGTCGCGTTGCACCTCGGCGACGACGACCTCGTAGCGCTGATACCAGTCGGCGCGACCGGCGTCGCGAATCGCCTTGTGTTCGGGGTGGTTCTTCCAGGCGAGCGCACTGGCATCGTCGGCCCAGTAGCTCAGTGTGATGCCGACGCCGTCGGCGCCGCGCACGCTGTCGATTCCGCGATAGCCGGGTTGCGCGGCGGCGAGCGTTTCCATTGCCTCGGCGGCGGCGCCATAGTCGGCGTCGCCCTCCGGCGTCCGCTCGGACAGGAAGATCACCACTATCTGGCCATGCCGTTCGTCGCGCATGGCGACCGATTAGGCGCTTCGTCCCAGCGTGCAACCCCTTGCGGGATGCGGAATGAACCTCGGGGCTTGCATGTTCGTTAGCGCTTTGCGACGAGCGTCGCTAAACTGCCCGAAATCGTACAGAGGGATCGCCTGTGAATATATCGACCGCCGCCGCCAGGCGACAGCGCCGGGCAGCCGCCGGCGTGCCATCCCCCTGGGGCATGTTCCTGCGCGGCTTCTTCAAGCATCCGGTGATGGTCGGCTCAATCGTCCCCTCGTCGGGTGTGTTGATCCGCAAGATGCTTGCGCCGGTGGACTGGGCCAATACCAAGCTGTTCGTCGAATATGGCCCCGGCGTCGGCACCTTCTGCCGCCCGATCCTTGAGCGCCTCGCGCCCGATGCCAAGTTGGTGACGATCGACACCAACCCCGATTTCATTCGCTATCTGCGCCACGACATCACCGATCCGCGTTTCGCGGCGGTACATGGTTCGGCTGCCGATGTGCGCTCGATCGTCGCCGATCATGGTTTCGAGAAGGCCGATTACGTGCTTTCCGGCCTGCCCTTCTCGACGCTGCCGACCGGCGTCGGCCCGGCGATCGCCGAGGCGACACACGACGTCCTGCGTCCGGGTGGCGCGTTCCTGGTCTATCAGTTCTCGCCCAAGGTGAAGGACTTTCTCGACCCACATTTCACGCGCATCGACCATGACATGGAATGGTGGAACGTGCCGCCGGCCCAGCTCTATTGGGCGTGGAAGGACTAAGGGTAGAACGCTCCTTCTCTTTCTTGCCCCTCCCTGAAAGGGAGGGGTATGGGGTGGGTTGCGAGCGCAGCGAGCCCTTCTTGGGTCGCCATCGAGAACTACTGTCGGAAGCCGACGAGTGCCTCGTCGGCACCCACCCCCAGCCCTCCCTTCCAGGGAGGGGAGATTCGGTAACCTCTACTCGTCGCCGAAATTCAGCCGCCGCGTGATATTGAAATCGAGCACGGTGAGCACGAAGAACGCGCCGGCCTGGCGGATGCGCATCCACCAGCTGGTGCGCGCCTTGTAGAGCTCGGGCGTGATGCGCTCCGAATTGGCGACCTCTCCGTCCATATAACCGCGGACATGTGCGGCGAACGTTTTGTCCTCGATCCGCAACATCATTTCGAGGTTCAGGAACAGGCTGCGAATGTCGTAATTGGCCGAGCCGATATAGACCACATCGTCGATCACGAAGAGCTTGGTGTGCAGCTTGGTCGGTTGATATTCGTAGATCTGCACGCCCTTGCGCAGCAGCCCGGCATAGGTGAAGCGCGACGCGCGGATCGCTGCCGGATGATCGTTCTTGGCAGGCAGCACGATCCGCGCGCGGCCGCGCTGCCCGACCCGGTCGAGCCGCCTGAGCATTCCCGGATTGGGCGCGAAATAGCCCGCGATCAAATCGACCTTCTTGGCCTTTTGCAGGTCGCGCTTCACCGCGCGCGCCCAGGGCGACAGCCGTCGCGTCGGCCCCCCGAACAGCCAGCGGGTCTTGCCGACGGGCTCGCTCCACTCGGCCAGCGCGTAGCGCAGCCCACGCAGCGGTGGACGCGGGCGCTTGGCCCAGCGTGACAAAGCATCGAAATAACCGGTGATATGCTGTGCCGCCGGGCCCTCGATCAGCAGGCCGAGATCGCGCCACGCGTGCTCGGCCGGCGTGCCGAAATAGCTGTCCTCGACATTGAACCCGCCGATGATCGCGCGACACTCATCGGCCAGCACCAGCTTCTGGTGATTGCGCAGCAGATAACGCCGGCCCCAGCGCGGCACGAAGCGGCACACATCGATGCCGGCGTCGTGCATCGGCGCGAAAAAGCCGTGGCTCTGCGCATTTTCGCTGCCCATGCCATCGACGATCAGCGCCACCGCGACGCCGCGCGCGCGCGCGTCGATCAGCGCCTGGCGCACCCGCGCGCCGGCCTCGTCATCGACATAGATGTAATAGATCATGCGCAACGAATGCTCGGCGCCATCGATCAGCCCGATCAGCGCATCGAGCCGGCGCGGGCCGGTATCGAGCATCGTCAGGCGGTTACCGTCAATGTCGAAGGTCGGCTGGACGGGCGGGTTTTCCATGCTGCCCCAGCTCTGCGGGAGCGCGGCGGCAGGCGCAAGCGGGCGTTAGCCTGTCGGGCGAGATTTGCCGATATCATCGCGCGGGTGAAGGGTCCAAAGGCGGTGCCTGTACGCAAGGGACACGGCATGACCATCGAGACTCAAGAGGAATTTTCGCCGGCGCTGCTGCACCTGATCGACCGCTGGTGCGATCAACGCCGCCTGCCCGCGCTGGCACGGCTGCTGCCGGGTTATGTCGCCTTCAACGGTTTGAGCGATGGATGGGAGGGTTTGCGCGCCGGCCTGACTTCGGTCCGTGCGATGGGCCTCGAGGCAGTAGGTGAGCCCGACTGGTCGGTGCTCGGGGATCTCATTCGCGCAACGGATGCCGCGCTCGACGAGCGATGACGGTGCACCGGCCGGGCGATTTTCTTGACTCTGGCGCCCTCGCCCCCTAGATCGCCGGCCTTCACGTCATCGTCACCCGAAGGAAGCCGTTCATGGCGCGCGTCACTGTCGAAGATTGCGTCGACAAGATTCCCAATCGCTTCGACCTGGTGCTGTTCGCAGCGCAGCGCGCGCGGCAGATTTCCGGCGGCGCCGAGCTGACCCTCGATCGCGACCGCGACAAGAACCCGGTCGTCGCGCTGCGCGAGATCGCCGAAGAGACCGTGCACCCGGTGCACCTCGAGGAAGCCGTGGTTTCGGGCCTGCAGAAGGTCCAGGTCG
>Ga0307510_10001182_pt1 | contig 28158 bp, 29 predicted proteins | sample 12_EM_MG_FD_207224 | JGI IMG/M metagenome (GOLD analysis project Ga0307510, IMG submission 207224) | Populus trichocarpa ectomycorrhiza microbial communities from riparian zone in the Pacific Northwest, United States - 12_EM | ecosystem: Host-associated > Plants > Roots > Unclassified | place... | reverse complement strand
TGGCTTGGGCGGATGATCTCACCTGTTATTCTAGCGTCCTTCTTCTTCTGCTCACTCCATGGGAGCCACTCGTCATTATCACCCAAGGCGGCCATCATCTTGACCATTGGATGGCTCACTTCAATTGTGCCTCCATATGGGAGGTCGTCTTCCAGCTCAAGCTCTCCATCGGATGCGCCATCATCACCCTGCGATGGTTTCATGCCTGCATGTGGGTCCCACTTTGCAGGAACCCCAGTATCCAAGTTGATCTCCAAGTCATCAACGACCTCAACACTCTCAATGACTTCATCTGAGAGACGGCCAATGTCATCCAAGGGACATGTGATGTGAAGGTGCAATGGACCTGGATTCGGGGAGCAAGTCTGGGTCTTCTGCCTTCCCCTCCTCTCTTTTTGTGGGTGGCCTCAACCTCGACATTGCGGCGGCATGGGGGGCGATAGTCGAATCCTCTGACTAGGGGTTTGGGCCAGCGCATAAAAGTGGAAATGCTTTTGGTGTTGCGCTGGCACGTTTCTCTTATCGGCACTTGCGTTGCCACCACCACCCTTTGCCCAGACACAATAACCGCACCCGCGCAGGGCCCGGTCTAAGGACAGCACACCTTATGTGTTGCCCTGTCTCAACTGGGATCATTTTATTTAGCCACTGTCTGTAATTTAAATGTGTTCAATAGATGGTTTTCTTTCATTTGTGTCCTGTTATCGTTATCACCCGACTGCTGCCCTATCACATGCTGGGTCCCCTGACCCTCTCTCATGTGGTTTCCCTGTCTTCTCATGGATTTTTCCAGCCCAATTGGAGACCAGGATCAGACTCAGACGATCAAAATAAGTTGATTGGAGGGGTTTCCAAATCACGTGCATTAAATTTGCCTTTGGACAATCTTTTTTTAATCACATTTTTGAAGAATCTCTTTTTGAGCTTTTCTAACTAAATTACATCTTTTAATTTTTTTGTCGATTTTTGCTGTCCGACACTGTACCGAGGAGTCGTGGAAAATTCGGTTTCATCATCCACGGGTAAATTCGCAGAGTTCAATGGATCAAAGGGAGTTGCGTGCACGTCAGAGGCGTGGAATTCGACAGTAGGGGAGCTAAGAGCAACAGCGAAGAGATAAAGACAAGAGTGAGTGAAGCACGCACAAAGGTTGACGTTGAAGAGGAAAGGCTCAGCGCTCAGCCATCGCCAAGGTTGAGAGGGCGGCTTCCAGGACCTCCCTGGCTGAGAAGAGCAACGGCTAGATTATTAACGGCCTGCCAAACCAGAAACCAGAAAGAAAAAAAAAGTACAGCCAATCAGCACGCACACACAACCTGGCATGACGATGGCGACGAGTGAATGAATGATGGACCAACGCAAGGCATAGTTCGCGTCTTCCTCCGCGACCCCGCCCGGGCCGCCGCTTCGGCCCGTTCATGTAGTCCCCACGCCCGGAAACGTGGCGTTGAGCGCTTTTGGCAGTTCGGGCACACTCACGGACGCCTCCACGACCGCAAAGTGCGCTTCGGCCTTGTCAATCGACCGCTTTTGTTGCTGGGTGGGGCGAGAGGGTAGAGGAGCGCGGTGGTAGCAGTGTAGTCCTAGAGTGATAAATAATGCAATTATTAAGTGACCCATAGATAAGGGGAAGAAGAGAGGATGCGATGCACTCGGATGTTACATTTGAATCGGGAAAACAGGAAATTATTGGCGTTATAGCACATGTTCATACACCTGTAACCATACATCAATAGAATTGAGCAACTATTTCAGACTGATTTCATCCACAACCAAATTCAAATCCATGTCGGCGAATCAGCTCGAATCGCCCAAATCAATGCTTTGGTTTTTTCCTGAGTACATCCGACCTTAATACATATTGGTTCACCACCCCAGCCCATTCGCCCTGGTCAGTATTACCTTTCAATTGTTGCAATTCGAAAGACGCCCCATCTGATGGCATGATGAATATGAAGCGCCACGGCTTACTTTTTGAAGGGCGGAGACTCGCGAGTGGTGTATCATGTTTGAGCCAGCTTTGAATATGCCGGAGACCCAAGACAAGATTATCGTGTTCTCTATTGACCATGATTTGAATAAAGGTGAGGACTTCCTTCGGGTCGTAGATGATCGAATCGACAGCTGCAAAGTTGCGAGCTAAAGGTACCAAATGCAGCGGCTTTTCGTTTTGAACCGCTTTGGTGAGTTCGTCGATGAAGTCCAAATCCTGCAGAAAGTCGAAACGTCGAACGGGACCACGATAGGACCACATCATTTCCTCGGAGGAGGTCAACCCATGTACCAGAAACCTGTGTTCGGTACGAAGGCCGTTCAAGTGGTTCAGCACCTGCCTTGCGAACACATGGCCCCGGAGCGACGCTGCATCAGATTTTCCCGAAATAGAGTGGTAGAATGTAATGGCCGCGTCAGCTTGTTGAGTTTCGTATTCCGTCAGTAGGACATCCAAAGCCCATGGCGAGACAGCTCCAAACCCGCATTGTGCGAGGAGCCGTTTGTCGTTTGCTGGAGAAAGTTCAAAAATTGAATGGGAGACGTCGGAGTTACCCCTTCGAGTCGAGTGTAGTAGCTGTGAGATATTGCTCTCCTTGCCTGCAACGTCTCTGATTCGCGACATGACCACCTCCTTCTTCGTTTCCAATACCCCCACGGCGCGGGCAGTATTAAAGCATAGACGAGGATTGTAACCAAAATACGAGGTCGACAAGCTGAGTAGCTTGAGAGATATGTCAAAGGGATAAAGGAATATCCTAAAGAAACGGATCAGTCGAGCGTTGAAAGAAGTAACCCTAAGACGAACCCAGCGAGGAAAAGCTCGCGCGGCGACCATAGTTTAGTGGCAAGTACTTTGACGTTACTTGCTTGCTTTACCCAGCCCCGATTTGCGCCTGTTGGGGGTGATGCCAGGATAATCTGCACTGTGCGCCGGCGGAGCATATGTTTGGGGCCGTAATTATTCTCGTCGCCGTCAACAAAGGCCACAATCGGTTCATTTGATGGCAAGGACCGGATCGCCCCAACACCATTCTCGTTGACAGAATACACAGTTCCGTCCGAGGCTTGGTATAGGAATGGGCAACCATCGATCATAGACTGGATGATCATAAGGTGGAGATACGAGGTCTTGCCTTGATATCGGCAAGCTTGTTAGATCCTGTAAGACAAGGAGACAAGAACCTCACCTGTTCCAGGCTGACCACTAACTATCACCGAACCTGCACCGTTTCGAGGTTCGCGCTTGATCAGCACCGAGATATGATCGTATTCTTGACGAAGGAACAGCGGTAGAGGTAAACCGTTCGTCACTTTTGCTTTGAGGCCAAGAGATGGTAAATCCAAAAACCTGAGAGTGGACGGGAAGAACGAGTTTATATCAGAACCGTCCTGGTTGGTTGCCTCCGGATCACCGTCGTCGTCTACTCGATCCTCGTTATTGTGGGGATGTCGTGGTGCCAAAGGAGTGATCGAGCGAAGGAAATCAAGCTTGGCACTTTGGACATCATGCACCCTGCCGTCGTATTCCGGCGAGTCGCGATCCGGGTGTTGCCCCTTCAGGAGGTTTTGCAATTCAGTATAATGGTCTCGAGTAACCCTCACCCTTCGGAAAAGCTTCGGTTCAACTTCTTTCCTCTTCCAGATCTTTGAATGAAGTTCCTCCAACCAGGAGAAATCGGCGCCGTCCGCCAAACGCCGTCGCTTGACAGGGGGTTCACTCTGTGAAGCTGGTACGAGTGTTCGTCAGATGTCCTGAGTCAGGGTAAAGAGACGTATGAAGTACTCACCAGTCGTGTCAGAAAGAGTTGTGCTGCCCATGCTTGTCGGTACACTGACATAAACATGCAGTTGACCATCGGAAGGCAGCTCAGGCCACACATCGAATATATATTTTCTATCCCGCAATGGTTGGACGTTGGCAGGATCGAGCCGATATTCGCCCTTATATATATCATCCTCTTTCCCATCTACCCCATCAAGGGGCACATCGACCTACGGATGCAATAGACCAGTAGAGGCCATTGTCACATCAGTGTTTATAGGCACCATGATATGATAGCGCACTTTGGTGAGAATGAGATCCAGAGCGCTCAATTTTACGAAGGACCTGTCGGCCTTGTGATAAATCTTCTCCTTCAGATCACCGATGGTTTCGTTGGGTGTAACAAAGACGGTTGAAATACTGCGTTTGCCGTCGATAAAGAAACAAAGTTCGCAGGGTGCATCAGACATTTCAGGGTGCTGGGTGGTGCAATCGTGGGACGGACTGAAAATGAGCGGAAGTGGGACTGGCCGGCCGTTCTGCTTCACACTCCGATTAACCCCTAACATCTAGGAGTTTGGAGACTGAGACTGAAGAGGGTCGTGTCACAGTCTGTACATTTCTGTGTGGTCACCTAAGTGTGCCTCGTGCAATGGGTAGTACGAAAGCTAGGCCTTGTTCAATGCCGCTGGGACAAGTATCCGAAAGCCCCTGCCATTGGTCGTTTAAAGGTCTTTTGTTGTGCGAAAGCAATAGTGACGAGACCAGCAGGATTTGAACCTGCGTTCCCGCTGGGAAGCAGATGGCGACATGGGTGATTTGGGAGTTGATCCGCCTGCGGCATAGGTGTGAGGAGCAGCTCGGCAGCGGCGCAGAATGCGTCTTCAGCTTCAACACCATATCGAACTTTATCGGAACGCAAATCGTCGTATGCCTTTCCGCTCATACTTCCGTTCCATTGTTTTTTTTTGGGGGGTGTCGGGTAAACAAGAACAGCACAAATGAACTGTTCGATGAATACGACGCCCAGAACACGCTGCATCAAGTGGCAACTGAAGGACGGGAACGCTGACAACGCAACGAGCCGGGGGCAGTGGCAAGGACCTTTGGCGTGCGGATTTGCAGCCCCGCGCGGCGGTACGAGCACAGACGTCACCCTCGAACCCGAACGTGACGCACGCCGTGCACGACTCGCAGATGTACGCCCTTTTTTTTTCCATTTCATTTCCGAGTTTTCCTCCGTGCCTCCCCTCCCCGACGAATCCCCACGCGGAACCGTAAACCCGACGGCTGATTGATTCTTTCCCCCCTTTAAATTTTTTTTGTGGCAATGGTTGTATTTTAAGGGTTTGGCTATGTATTCACATCTATCGTGTTGGTTACCGCTGTACTGTGATGATGATTTGTTGGGATGCTTCTGAAACTGCCCTTGGGCCGTTGGACATCAAAGAATACATTCGGTCAGACAAGGCCATCATTGACTAAAGGGTTGATTGCCTCGAGCCGAGAACGAGTGCTGATACAGCACGGTGCTTTTTACGGCATAAAAGGGGAGATGGCGATGGCAAGGCGACCATTCGTAGGATGGGATAACGTGAAAGGGAATTGCGATGAGCGCTGAGCTGATGCAACGGGGGCAAGAGAATCCCCGAAAAGACGGAGAAGTGAATAGGTGGGCCATAAATTGGCGTCGTGATAAAATTGGGCACTACGGTATAGAATATAATGATAGATTGATGGATGCCTTGTTTCTCGTAGCTGTGCTGCGGCAGAATAAATTACGGGTATTAGTGAGAAATGAACGAAGGACAGAAAGGCTCTGATCTACCGCCTCCGTCTTAGCGCTCGGGTGCGATCCCACATCACGTCTTGTCCTCTTTCCCTTCCCATTCCCCTCCCCTCTTCCTGCTCATCTCATTCCCCCATCACTCCTCTCCCATGCGCAAATTATTCACAAGGGACAAACCCAAGCTCGCCAGAGTCACTCCAGCATCGCGGGACATCCCTCCAGATCTGACTTCCGCCAACTCTTCAGAGGTACGGTACAGCACTGTATAACCATCATCCCTTTCCCGTCTTTTTCCCGATCTCTTTTTTCCCCCTATTCTCGGTTTTTCGTTTACTTATTCACGGGCGTTGCGTTTCTTTCTGGCAGCAGGAGTTCCAGACCTCTCAACCTCATCACCACCACTTCCAATCGATACAGCCCATTCACCAGCTCCGTTCCCTCCTTCCGTCTCACGACACCCATCACCACACGACACCTTCATCCGATGATGACAATTGGCACGTCCTCGCCGCTGACCCCAACAGCGCCCCAGATCCACCCAAGCTCATGCCCTTGACCTCGTCCCGCTCCTCTTCCCTCGCATCTCTCCCTCCAGGGGCTTCACCCCCCGTGGCCAGCCCCCAACCTGTCAATTCGCCGCGAACCGTATCTCCGTTCCCCCCAGGGACACCCCAGCTCCGTTCGTCTCTCCCAAAGGACACCCGAGAACGCGAAAAGGATCGTCGAAGCGCCAATCCGGCGGTAAGCATCCTCAACGCCCTCAACCCCCAGTTCTCGCCCCCGCCCCCCAACATCGACGTCACACGCCCGATTCGCGATGACGACACCGTCGTGCCCGTGCCCAGCGAAGGTTCCATTCGCGAAGAAAAGAAGGAGCGTGGCGGGTTCTGGAGCTGGGCAAACCCCACTGATCGGGACAGTCACCGCCGCGACATCCGCGACAGGGAAGACGGTCAACAAGACCTCATGAGGATGATCGGTATTTCGTCTCCCTTGCCTGACTCGCTGCCCCCCATCATTCCTGATTCCTCTCTGCCCCTAGGGTACTTGACTGCGACATCGTCCGAAGACTGGGCAGTCGTTCTCGATGTCTGCGAACGAGCATCAGCTACCGAAGCGAATGCAAAGGAAGCGGCCAAGGCCCTTCGTAGAGAATTCAAGTGCGTTCCAACCAGCGTTTCCAGTCACACTTCCTTAATTTGATCTCAACGTCAGATACGGTGATGCGCCCCAACAACTCTCAGCGGCAAGGGTGCGCTTAACTCCATCGCCCATCGTATGCATCACAAACTGATTTTGTCCACACAGCTTTGGGCCGTCATGTTACGGAACTCATCTGAGCTCTTTGTGCATCAATGCGCCAAAAGCAAGTTCCTGGACACCCTAGAAGACGTCCTTACTTCGCAGCGCACCTCACCCGTCGTCCGCGAGCGCTTGCTTGATGTCCTCGCAGCTGCGGCGTATGCAAGCTCTGGGACGTCGTACAAAAATGAATCCACCTTTCGCGTGCTTTGGAGAAAGGTCAAACCCACTGGCAAGCCGGATGAGGTTGGTCTTTGCTTGCCCTACGCGGGTCCATTTGAAATAACGGAGACTTTTTTTTACAGGGTGTGCCCTTCGATCCTGATGATGCCATGTTCAACCCTCCTTCGCCACGACGAAGCACCGCAGTTAGCCTTACTACTACACCTAGTTACCCTCCCGTACACCCCCAAGCGCTCCAACCCGCGGCACCGCCGAATACCCAGCCACAAGCTCCGCTACAGCCACAATCACAACCGCCACAACCACAGCCACAGACTCAAGCCCAGACTCAAACAACACCACAACCACCTCCCCGGGCGAGGCGCGAGGCACCTGGCCATGGTCAGCTACAGCGGGTCATACCGCTCGAAGAGGATATGCGACGACTGTTCCAAGAATGTCGGTTTGCGCAAGGCAACGCGCAGGTACTCGCCGAAGCCCTCGCATTTGCCTCTCCGGAAGACCTAAGTGAAAAGGACATCATAAAGGCGAGCGGCGCCCATGTCGTCTTTAAGGGTAGTTGAGCTGACAGCGTACCACAGGAATGGCACCCAAAGTGCATCAATTCTCAGGATCTAATTGGCGCCCAAATACCTTGGGCCACCGCGGGAGCGGATCGCTCTCGCGCTGCTCGTGAAGCTCAGCAGCAGCGCTCGACAAGGCGACCGAACGGACAAGGCGCACATAACGTGTTATCCAAGGCCCATCGTAATAAGCAGGGCAGTGGAGAGGAGTCGCCCGTGGAGTTGCCGCTCACGCCCGAGGAGCAACTACTCGGCGCGCTTCTCGAAGCCCATGAAGCACTTAGTTCCGTATTGCGGATGTACGCCGATGTTGAACGGATAGGTATCGAGCGCGAGACCCTGGAACGCAGCCGACAGGAAACGCGCCTAGATCGTTCGGTAAGCCACCTGTCATCCCGCATTGCCACCGCGACCCTGAACCTTTTTCTTCAGAAGAACGTCGTAGATGAGCGCGGCTATGTGCACCGCCTAGATCTACCTCAGACATCGCATGGCTCGACTTCACGCAGTCCTTCCCCTTCGCCCTCACCTTCGCCACAGCCTCCCCACTTGTCCATTCCTGCCGCTTTGCAACCCCATATGGGCCAGCCTCACCCTCTGCCGCCAATTCCCGTCCAGGTCTCGTATCAGCAAAATTATGCGGCACCGCAACAATCGCTTGCACTGCCACCTCCAGCACCCCACGGGCCCCGCTCGCCTGGGCTTGCGACACATCGTTCCCATACCCCGTCTCCTGAGCGGGGCGGGTTTGGCCGACCACTCCTCGGCTCCATACCAAATGCTCCCCTGGCGCCTTCTGAAGCGCCGAACGGTGGTGTGTCAAAACAGATCTCCCCTTCGTTGGGTATCATTGTCCCTCGTAAGGATGCGGACGACGAGGAAGAGGAGGATGAGGATGAGGAGGATATCCGCACGCCTATTAGACCGAGTGCCAAGGCGCTGGGAAAGAGGCGTGTCATCGAGACAGAAGATCCTGATCGTAAGTTGTTGCACCCTTGTCAATCGAAGATGTTGTCGTTGACAGTTTTTCACAGCGGACGCATTCAACCCGGATGATATCTTCTACGAGCGAACAGATCATCACGAAACGAGGAACCCCGCGCCGGATGACAGTGGGATAAGTGACTCAGACTCGGATTCACCTCACAGAGGACAGCAGCCGGTACACTACGCATATGACGCGGTCGCCGAACGCACGCAGCATTTGCTCGAGCAGATGTCATTAGTAAACGGGGTGCACTGAGTGGGTACCAGAGGAATGGGAACGAAGGGAGGACACTGGGGATATTGTTTTTTAATGCTCTCGCTCACACACTGTACTTTGCTTGATTGTCGTGTATTCATTTGTGGGCCGCCCACGCACGGACCACACACAGCGTATATGTTTGGTATTGTTTGGTACTGGAGGCACCCCGCCAAGTTAAGCCCTGGAACCGGTCATTTATTTAGACTCGCCTTCCTTGCCTTTACCCCTACCCGCTCTCTCAGCCCTCAACTCTCTCCCGTCCAACTCATGGCCAAGGTTGAATCGACCACAGATGACAACCTCTACGACGGTACTTCCGTCATCCTTTCTTCTTATCACCCGTTCTGACACCTGCCCAGGCCTTTATGGCGATGAATTTGAGGAAGACTTTGTTGTTTCTTCTCTTGGCAACCCTCCCGCCATAACTGACTCTGCCGTTGCTGTCGACGATGGCACCGCTGACTTTATCGAGCCACCAGAAGACCAGTCTGTCGCCATCCCCGAAATCGAGGCCGCGCAACCCATCCCGACCTTCGACTCCACCGCCACCGCTCCCTCCAGGCCGCGGACCAACGCTGATGCACTGCCCCCAAGACCAAACGCTGCTTCTGGTGCTTCCAACAGCGCCTCTAACCCTTTGTCCTACTCGGCCCAGGTAGCTGAGCAATTTTCCTCTTCGTATCGTCAGACGCCCAGCCAGGAACGGGGTCGTCTCGACGCCGCTCGTCTCGCACAGTTCACCCAGCCCAGCGCTCCGTCTGGCTCCACGGGCGCTACCGGCTCGCCTGATGGATTGGCGCGACCAGTCAGGCCGTCCGAGATGAAAGATGAAGGGTGCGTGCTTCCCCCCCGTCTCTGTTCGTCCTGTCATCCGTCATGTTTGTACGTTGTGAAGAGGAAGAAGAGATATAAAAAACGAAAAGGGGGGGCAAGGCGGCGGTTGTTGTGTGCCCCCCACCCCCCGGTTTTTTTGGCACCGGTAGTCGTAATATTTCTACAGAGGAACAGTGCGTCAGACTACTTTAGCGGTAGTGTCCACGCGTACAGAGTCTACCATCCCCCTACCTGCTTGCTACATGCGTTTACCAGATGTTGTGGCGAGCTTCGATGGCATCTCCCAGCACCTCACGTGTATTCCGCCCCTCTCTCCATTTCTTACACCTTATCTTGCTACTCCTCCCCGAGATGTCAAAACTTACTTCTGTTCTATGTCGCTTTGCTATGCCTACGCCTACGCCTACGCCACTATCCTCCGCTCTGCATCTCCACCTCTATCGCTTACCTCTCTTCCGGTACTATCCGCCACGTGCTTACAGCAAGATGTTTGTCGGCGGCTTATCCTGGGATACAACAGATGGTACTTATCTCATTTCCACGCAACTCTCTTATCCCTATCTGCAATGTCATGTCCATTTTGCTAACTTGCTGAATTTATGCGGTGGTGGGCGTGTGATGGGTTTTTTTTTTCATCCTCAGAGGGCTTGCGAAATTACTTTTCCGAGTTCGGCAAAGTCGACGCCTGCACGATCGTCCGGGACGCCGATGGCAAGTCGCGCGGCTTTGCCTTCCTCACGTTCGAAGATCCGGCTTCGGTTAACGCGGTCATGGTCCGAGAGCATTTTCTAGATGGAAAGGCCGTCCGTGTGCCCACACTCTCTTGAACGTCACCCTACGATTCTGACAAAAAAAACAAATGTTTTCCTCTTTTTATCCACACAGATCGACCCTAAACGTGCCATTCCACGTGAGGAACACCTACGAAACACGCGGTATTTCGTCGGAGGTTTAGCGCCTCAGAGCACGGCCGATTCTATGCGGGCCTTCTTTTCCAAATTCGGAACGGTCGTCGACGCCACCGTTATGGTCGATCGCGAGACCGGCCGATCCAAGGGTTTCGGCTTCGTCACCTTTGAGGATAACAGCAACGACTCTCAGCTCGTTGGCAAGTTGGGACTCATCCTCGATGACAAACAGGTCCGTCGCACATCCTACATTACGATCTGTCGATCCTTATTTCTCTCTTTGCTTAGATTGAAGTCAAGACGGCCCAACCGCGGAGCCAACGTGACCAGCAACGAAACAATGCAACCCCTCAAAACAACTTCAACAACGGTCAAGTTGCGGCAGGCAACACCCCGGCGATGGGCACTGGTATGCCATTTATGCCGATGAACAATGCCGGTGCACGCGACATGTCCACCATGATGTATCAACGGATGATGAACGGAATGAGCGCTCCTTACGGTGGCATGATGGGAGGGGGCATGGGCATGATGGGTGGCTTCAATCCCATGATGGGTATGGGCATGGGCATGGGGCGATTCGGAATGGGTGGGATGGGCGGGATGGGCGGCGGCGGCGCCGTTGCGGGTATGACCCCCATGGCGGGTGCCAACAACATGAGTGGGAACATGGGCATGGGTGGCGGCGCCATGGGCGGGATGCGCCTCGGGATGGGCCCCATCGGTATGACGGGCGGAGGTGCAGGCATGGGGGCTATGGTGCCCGGTGGGATGGGCGCTGCTGCTGCTGCTGCTGCCATGGGTGCCGGTGGCGGCATGGCCATGGGCATGCGACAAAATATGGGGGGTATGATGGGTGCAGGTGCCGGGCGCGGCGGTCGACCGGGGATGAATCAAGGTCCTGGACCCGCTCGCATCACGAACCGCGGACAGCACGGTTTTCATCCGTACGCGCGATGATGCGGGCACGGTGTTGTTGATCCTCGGTTTTCTTTCTTGACGGTGTTTCCTGCGTTTGGTTACCCCCTCGTTCGTCGTCAGCTGAGCGGTTTCACGCTACGTTTTTCGCGTTCTTTTTCTTTTAGTTACTACTAACTACGTTGAGTATATTGTCGGCGCGTGTTTTATTTTTTATATCTTTTTTGTTTCTTTTATTGCATCTTGAGTTGATCGATATTATCTTTATCACGTACGACACCGAGCTCTTTACTATCCCGTTGCAAGACTTGCACGATACCGGACGTCTGCTATAACATGTGACTACACACCGCATAACCACCACACTCTGTAGATTGATTTATTTCGCTGGGGATATACTAATGTAGGACCACTGTCCTAAAGTTTCCATATTGTATCGTGCATTCTGTATTTTTGAGATCACAGAGAACAAATTTCTCCCATTTGTTCACGGTTGTGATCGTGCCTGGGGCTCGATCGACTTGAGGAAACGGGAAAAACAGAGTTGGTGAGACGTGTCGGAAATTGTGTGGGAAACGGGATTGTCTTGTACTATAGGTGCAGTCGTAGTGGTCAGAATTTGCTGCCAATGGTCAGGCACATGTCACAGTGACACATTTCATTCTCCGCCCAAAGGGGCTGAAGAGCGGCAGTTGACCGTTGAAGAGTGCACAAAGGATGAACATCGATGAACGCCAATGAACGATTTCCATTATATGCCAAGTTATGGGTATTCTAGGACAAAGTATAGAAGAGTGTGCTTAAGTCTAACATCCTCACATTAGTCTGGAGGGCCCCGCCCCACTGCTGAGATCTTGGCTATAGTAATTTCCCCCATCATCCAAGTCAGCACGCGCCCGTACTCCATGGTAATTGAGTGGCTTTGCAGTTAATGCAAAGTGAGCACACCAGTCAACCAATGTTGACTCCTCTGAGGGGGTGAGAAGCTGCCGAGAAATAGCAGCTCCCTTGCGTGGCAGAACACCCTTTGCCCGCCGGACCAGTGTCGAGCGTGGTACCTAGAAACAATGTGGTCAATGCTACAACTTGAAACGGATCTGGGTTTATGCACATTAAGAACCTTAGCAGCTACTGTTGGGTTTCGATATTTGCCGTTATTCATCCCAGCAATGCCCTCCTTGAGCCTTTCTTCAAATCCTGGGTCTTTTGCACTTGGCTGTTGAGGAGCTCGGCATATTCGAGGCATCGCACCTTACTGTAATGCACTGTCACGGCGTTCACCACACACAGAACACTTCCAATGGCATCACGTGCATGCTTTCTTGTCTTCAAAGTCCACACTGGCAGACTCGGCAGGCGTGACTAGAGGTGACACCCTCCAAAACATGGGAAACCTCAAATACTCCGTTTCTTGTCTGGAAAAAAAGATATCGGGCGATGGAATTGCATAGAATAGACATATGATGCAGTATCTAAGGCATGGGAGATGAGGAAGTGGGAGAAATAAGGTTTCTGACCATTGACGGTAATCTGACCACTACGACTGCACCTATAGTAGTGGGTAGATCGTCATGAAAGGACGCACGCCCTTTGTGGGAGATCCGTGGGTGGGGTAATCGCGAACGGATGTGCCTGGGCACGCTAATCTGCATAACTGTACGTAACTTGGTGCACACGACACCATCAGCGGGGTCGGAAATCGTTGGGGGACAGACATGGTTGGTAGGACCGGGAAAAAAAAATGATGAGATGGCCTGCCATGTGTCGGAAAACTGCCGGACAAAAGCGCAGCTCGACCAATCAGTCGAATTCCGAGGGGAAATCCACCTGTCTGTCCAATTCGAATCCGAATTTGAACATAAACACACGACACCGGGCGCGGGCATCGTTCGTTTGAAATAACGAGCTGTACCATACAGTAGTACCTCACGCATCTGTTTTCGGTTCATTGCGGCGCCACTGGGAGGTCGGGCAAGCCAGCCCATGAGATAGGCAATGTGTTGACATGGCAAATGATCGGGGTACTGGACCAGGGTGAACTCGGCAGAGTCCCTCCGTCTGGGCTCTCCTTCCTTGCGGTACTACAGAGGTTCCCCTTTTATTGCTTTGCAAGATGGGTAGTGGGAGGGGGAAACACCATAGCCATACCACCAGGAAGGAGAAAAGAGATGGAAGGACTCTGCCGATTCACTGAGGTTGGCACCGTTCGTGCGTGCTGCCAGTCTTTCGATGGCCGTCCAATACGGTAAACCGTCGAAGGACATCATTAGGTGTCGGGGTAAGTGGAAAGATCGCCGCAATGAGGGAGAACAACAAGCGCCTGGTGTGATGTGATGATACCTGATTACGATCCTGGGTCGTCAGAGCGATAAGGGAACAAAGGGGTTTATCCCAGGCACGGGTTCGAAGACAGAAAAGCGCTTACTGTACTGAAAGTCTCACGATTTTCAGCTTTCAGGACCGATCAATCAACGCCTACTGTAGTCCCTACTGCGGTTCTGTCATACAGTACAGCTCAATTAGTAAGTTAACTGCAAATAGAGCTGGAAGATGGTGCCTTTTTTGGGGGGGCGGGCATGACGATAAATGGGTGACCGCAAGTCACTTGATCCGTTGTTGACTACTCCAAGGGGTACTGATGCGCAGCGGGTTCTGCCAGTGGCAGGCAGGCAGGGGAGCAGAACTGCGTTTACTGAGTTAGACCAACTGCGCCCTACGCTGGACGTGTGAACATGCTACAGTATCCAGACGGCGTGGTACCAAAATGGTCCGCATCCGAATCAGACGTCCATCAGACTTGGAATTGTATACGGCCCAAAGAGGGGACGGGAGCTCACTCTAATCCAAAAACGGTGTACAAGCTACACAAATCACCGTTGCACGTTGCAGAAAGTACAGTTATATTTAGTTATGATGAAAATCCATCTACCGAATCAGTCGATTGAAGTACAGTGAGTCAACCGAACTCTACACTCGTAGAGGTGCGACTTCGTTGGCAAATGGGTAGTCAATGTATCCGGCTGCAGCCTCCACCGAGTAGAAAGTGGCTCGATTGTACGGCGTCAATTCGATGGCTTCCTTCAGGCGCAAGGGTAGATCGGGCTACAGTGTAATCGTCAGATTCTCCTCCTGGTGAATGACAAGCAGAACACTCACGTTCGCGATGAAATGACGCGCAAAGGCGATCAGGCCGCCGTTCTTCTCCACCGTGCTAATCGCCGAGGCACGATTGAAACCACCTGCCGCAATGTATGGGCGATCGCCCCAGACCTCGCGCAAAGGATCACTGGTGTCGTGGGCGCGGTCCTCGACAACATGCAGATATGCGAAGTTTGGATGCGCATCACGAATACGCTCCACGAAAGCAGTGAATGTTGGAAGAGGATCCTTCATACCCATATCTGGAAAAAGAAAGTGCTTAGTTGAGGGTACCTACGACGCACGAGCGGTATTTCTTCTCACCTTGGTAGTCGGACCACGGGCTGATACGCACGGCTGTCCGTTCAGCGCCCACAGTTTTCACAACGGCGTCGATAACCTCGAGAGGGAAGCGCAAACGATTTTGGATCGATCCACCGTACTCGTCCGTCCGGTTGTTGGATACAGACTGTAGGAATTGGTCCAAAAGGTAGCCATTGGCCCCATGTACCTCGACGCCGTCGAAACCAGCCTCGATCGCGTTCTTTGCCGCTTTGGTGTATAGTTCCACGTACTCTTTGAGATCTGCGCCTGTAAGTTCTCGGGGGACGGCGGCCTCATCGCCGCCTTCTGTGACGCTGTTATATCGAATGGGACTCGGGCCGACGACATCGAAGTCGCCTTCTTCCTTGAGGATTTTAGGGCTCGCAACACGGCCCAAAGCCCATAGCTGGAGGAAAATGAAAGATCCCTTTGCGTGGACGGCCTCCGTAACCTGTTTTTGAAAGTCGGTCAGTGACAGCCAAAACATGGCAAGATATGGAGAGACACGTACCGCTTTCCATCCGGCGATCTGGGCGTCGCTCCAAATTCCTGGCGCATTCGTGTATCCTGCCGCTTGTGGGGCAATAAAAGTGGCCTCAGTCACGATAAGCGTTCCAGGGACGCTGGCGCGCTGCCCATAGTAGGTTTTGGCAAGTTCACCGTGGACGTGGGCTTTGTTTGCGCGGTAGCGCGTTGTTGGCGCCATCACGACGCGATGCCCAACATTGATGGCACCGACTTTGAGGGGTCGAAAGAGGGCAGAGACGGAAGAGGACATCGTCGTTTGGAGGAAGATTGAAGAGACGATGAAGGCTGTTTATTAGCTTGAAGCATTGTTGATGAAGTAGCCCAGCATTTTATATGTGTCCTCCCATGCAAGAAAGTGGAGAAGAGATCTGCTTTGCTTCGGAATGCGTGTGGCAGGTACGTGATGTTGCTGGCGCTGAGTAAGGCGCTGAGTAACGGTAACGGAACAACGGAGTAAGCAGCGAGGTGGGCTGGGACGTCTTTGTCAGCAGTGACACACAAATGTCTCTGCATAACCCACAACAACTCCCATTGTCCGATGACACGGATATCGTATCATGGATTAATAATCTACTTCAACATGAGAATCACGACCTGCCAGATATCGCGTCTCTCGAAAAACAGCTGAATCACATCGTCCCTGCTCTTGAGGTTGCCTCGGAGGATCTTACTCTCCACATCGAACGCCTAATTGACGAGATCTCCCGTTCTGCCTCCCGCTTGCCATATGACCTTCAATTCATGCGCGATGGCGCACTCTCCGTCCAGGCCGCCCTCAACAATCTTACTGCCCGTTCTTCATCCTTCTCCCCACAATCTTCTGCGACCCTGGACAAGCTCCATTCCCTCGATACCATCAAGAGAAACATGGAACTGGCGCGCGACGTCCTCCGCGAGGCAGAGTCTTGGAGCACACTCGAGTCCGAAGTGTCGTCCCTCCTGTCCGAGCAGAGCTACGAAAAGGCCGCGGAGAAGCTGTCAGAAGCCAACAAGTCCATGGTCGTGTTCCAAAACACTCCGGAATACGAAGCCCGTCGCGCGCTCATGATTTCACTCCAAAATCAGCTGGAAGCCTCTCTCAGCTCCGCCCTCATCGCGGCCATCAATAGCCACGACAACACGCTCTGTCGCAACTACTACTCCATCTTTGCCAACATTCAGCGCGACTCGGAGTTTAGGGCGTACTACTTTGGCTCGCGCAGGAGCTCACTCGTGAGCACGTGGCAAGACGCCGTGCTCTCTGACATTGGTGATTCGTCTGAATCTGCCCCAGTTGCGGGACAATCCACCCCCGACTTTCTTAATACTTTCTTCACCAGTTGCCTTACCGTTCTCAACGCGGAGCGCGCGTCCATCTCAGCCATTTTCCCAGACCCACAGTTCACCCTTTCGTCCTTCGTCACTTCAACCCTCTCCGCACTCCAGCCCACCTTTACTGAGCGTCTCTCCGCGTTTAGTCATCACCATGGGCCTGCGGCACTTACCAAACTCATCACTATTTACCACGCGACAGAAAGGTTCGCTGTTGCGGTCGATAAGATACTCGAGCGTACAGAGGTTTCATCTGCCTTGCTCTCCCCTCCAAGTGACGGCACGAATTCGGAATCAACTCCCAGACTACATCGGCGCCGATCTTCAAGACTGTCCATTTCTCGACGTATGTCGCTCTCCGTCTCTGGTCCTGGTGCCTTCCAGCTTGCAGGGAGCGGCGTTGATTGGGACACTGAAGTCTACGAGCCTTTTCTCGAGTATCAAGTGTCGTATGGCGTCCTCGAGACCAAATTCCTCTCCTCGTCCCTTCCTGACCCGTCTCCACAAGATGACCTGGCAAGGGAGCTGCGGGAGCGCACGCTCGATGTATTTTCTTTAGCCGAAGAGAGTCTTTCTCGGATGCAAGCGTTCACACACGGATTCGGCGCTGCCGTCCTTGTTTCATCTCTCGATGAGTTCCTATCAACGTTTATTGAAACCTCGAAAGCCTCGTTCACGTCATCTACGCCAACTCCAACGTCAGCTGCGTCGGTTATGGCCAGCTCCAGTGCGGAGGATTTAGCTGACCTAGACTATACCCTTGAGGATTATTCCACTATCCAATCGTGGCTCCATCTCCTTGATTCCCTTCGCGGTGTGCGTGATCGCCTATCTGTCTTCGAATCGCAACTACGCAGTGCGCTACTTCAAACTTCCACCGCGTTTCGTGCTCGCGCTCAAGATCCACGTGCAAGTGTACCAGGCACCACGCGCGGCGCATTGCAACTACTTTCGGGGTCAACCCTCAACTCCCCATCTCTGAATGACCTTCTGGACTCCGTACACCTACCAGATGGTCGCTTATCTAGCCAGGATGCCATTCGCATTCGGGGTCCTCCTCCCCTTCTTACAAGAGCGCATGAGACCCTCAATGCTGCAGCTAGTCTCGTCCAAACCTCCCTCCAGGTGGCGATGCTATCTCCCCTCTACAAGTCCCTTTCTAGTTATGCATTGTCGCCCCTTTGGTTGGCTTCGGATCAGACATCGCGGCGGACAGGAGGCGCAGGTGCGACAAGCGAAGCGGCCATCCCAACCTTCTCGTTGTCCCCGAGTGAGGCGATGCAACACGCCGCCGAGGGTCTTCTCAATCTTCCTCGACTGTTTGAGGTCTACGCGGACGATGATGTTTTTGCCTTTTCCGTCGAAACGCTTCCCCATATCGACCTTACCCTTTTAGAGTCACTCGTGGAACCAGCTGCGGCAGAATCATCGCCTATGCACGTGCGTCGAACATCGACTACCCGTATTCCTCTCAATCAGGTTTTTTCGCCATCCGCATTTACCCCAGAGGCAATCGCGAGCATATGGCTCTCGTCCCTGGGGCTCTCCCTTTTGAAACGCCTTACTCAACATATCCTTCCTTCCATACGTACTCTCACAACGGCTGGTGCGGCACAGCTCGCCTCAGACCTTGGGTACTTGGGCAACATCGTCAGTGCTTTGAGTGTCGAGAGCAAGGAACTTTCTAGGTGGATCGAAGTCGTCAGTATGGACGATGAAACGGGCAAGGCGATGGTTCTTGACGTAGACGGTGCTGATGCAATATTCAACTCGGTTGCGAGGATGCGCGGTTGGACCATCACCCCCGCATAATGGCGTGCCGGACGAAGGGTATTGGGGTAGGAGTGGGGTTCTCGAGGATTGCTGCTGGTTTGTCATTTTCCACTTTCTAGCCCTAGCAATCCCTGGACATGTGCGTCTACACCTCACCTCAGATTTGACTTCTTCCTCTGACACTTTGGCAGCTGCTTCCTGGGCGTCTCCGACTATTCAGCGGAGGATAGCCATCGAGCGATCGTGCGCGTCGCCTCGAGAAAATAAAGCATCCCTAGCTCATACTATGTAAAAGCGAGGCTATTGGCTGTGCCGTATACTGTACGATAATTGGGTAGCTTACTACAATGCGTATTGATGGTCCCATGCTGAAAGCAAAACACGTTGACGGGGAGGTGAAAGTCACGGTGTTGTGACCGATGTGTCTCGTGATTGTGACTGGACGTGACATGTAAACGCGGTCCGGCATGCCGCTTGACCTTGACTGGCTCTGGCTCAATCGACGCTCTGCTCCAACCATCGATCCTAAAACCCAATTCTGGATACCTGGAGATTAAATAGGTAGTCTGGTGAATGGATATATGATTAAGCCTTTATAGTCAAGTTCTAATATGTAGGTGAATAGATTGGAAGTTTGACACTTGAACCTGGCATAACCTGTAGGGCATACACGTGCAGGGCAGCAATGAGCTCCCGTTACCTCCGACAGAAGTATGATTTCGAAGACCCTGCTCAAGAGTCCGACTTGTTGCATTCCATCCGTTCTGCTCTTCGCGGCTCAAATCCCGACCGAGACTGGCAACACTCCGCGTTCTATGACGTTTCCTTCGAACCAGAGGCAGAGGCAGAGGCCGGAAGCATGGTGGAGGAATTGCTCTGGGACCAGGAACGAGTGGTGCTGTGCGCGGGAGGGGTCATCCAGAAGCAGTGGTCCTTTCTTCACGAGGGACAGCCCGTGCAGTGGGCTTGTAACGGCTGGCTTCAACAAGCGGGCGCCGTTGCCGCGCCGCGGTCTTCGGGACATTACACCAACGACGCCCACGCTGGGATTTCCCTTTCGCGTGAACGCGACAATCGCGCGCGGGCCACCTTCGGGCCCTTTGAGAGGGCGGAACAAGAGCGCAGGCGTGAGATCGAGCCAGAGGAGCGAGTGCGTGCTACCTTCGTTTTCCTTCGCAGCGTGGGTTGGATATACCTTCGGAATGGCGTCGAGTACACGTTCTCTCTTCCCTTCATCGTGCGCAAGGCATGGCCGCTGTACCCACATGGGGTGATCATCCAGCGAGTTTTGGAACCGACGGAGGTGCAAGAGGCCGAGCTGACCGGCGACGGCACCCTTCCGACCGTCTTCTCCCTCACAAGTCCCCTGGCCGAGGCCACCGTCGTCGACTACGCCGCTAACATTGTCGGCGGATTCCAATCCGTTCCGCTCTCCTTGGTCCATGATGACGAATCTTCTGAACAAGCATCGGAACCTCTTTCGGCGTGCGAAGTCATCCTCTGGGTCTCCCACCAAGGTCACGGAGAAGACAGCGATCTGCTCGTCACGGTCCACCCCGAGCGGCGGCAGCTGAGCGTGTGGAGGTATGCCTACGTCAAGCTCGGCGACGTTCCCTTCTCTCAGGCGCAGTCTCGGTTTCGCAAGAAGCGCGCGTCCATGGCCGCTGGTGCCCCCGACAACCAACGACAGACACCTACTGCCCACGAAGGGCTTGCTTGGCGATCGCAGCCTCCTGCAGAGGATCCCCATCCTTTGGAGACCTTTCAGGCACCACCTACACGCCATCATTCCTCCATTTCCTCTCTAAAAACGATGTCTACGCTCTCTGCTCCAACAACCCTCACACCCCTAGTTACGGGGACATCATCGAGAGCCCAATTGTCACTTATGGGCGAGCAACGATCTCCTCCTGACCGGGACATGCATCGCATCATTCTTGGCGGGGGAACAGAGCCCGACGTCGCCCTGGGCCCAGCGGACTACACGCGCATGCGTTCTACTCACTGGATCACCAGACTATACACGATGGACTTGTCTGAGAGCGAGTACGTAATCCAAGCGTTCAGTTACTGCATCATCCCTTCTAACAATGAGTTCTTGACCCGCATCAGTTCAGCTGACTGGACAAAAATAAGTGTCTCGGTTTTCGACCAGCGTTTTGATGGTCAGGTCGACCGCACTCTCCTTGGTGTATGTCGGCCAGCATCCGAAACCGTGATAATCCTTTCGGCTACTAAAAATTCAAATCATACGGTAGGGATTACGCAAGTTGGAAAGCACCCTGCGGTGTCGGTGGCCGCCATGCGCATAATGAGATCTAATATTGATGATCTTCTCGTTGCCGAGCCCACCGGTGCTTTGACGATTCTCACACACGGGATACAGAAGTACAGCGCCTCCACAGGTCTCATTCCGCACTTTCACTCGACGCATCCTTCACATTCAGCAGCACCGATGGAGGTGGATGGCGCGAGTATCCACAACAGGGTTGTTACTCTAAGAGACCCTATTCGGTCTGCCGTCACTATAGAGCTACTCGATGGGAGTGTATCGCGAGCCACACTTGATTTTACCCCCAAGGACTTACTCACAAGGCAGTGCCTAGAAGTCCTCGCCCTTACCCTCCCTGCGGACTGGTCATTTGGGCTGCACGTAACATTCACGGACGTGTGGAGGTCCCGTCGACTCAGTTGCAACCCCGAAGTTGAATTCGAATGTTTCAAGAGCGCCTTGTTTACGATACTCGAGATAGAACCATATCAAAAGGACCAGGCGACCGACCAGAACCCGTGGGAGCGTTTAGCCTGTTCCACCTCCTTTCGTCGCCTCGAAGACGACATCATGCTTTCGGGTTTACAGCTTCCCCAACGCCCGTCTCTGAAAATCCCACCCCCACGCAAGCGACCGCATCCCCTCCTCGCTCCGGTGCTGAATGCTTTGCATATGCTCGGAGAAGATCTTCGCCTCATGGTGCACCGGCACGATGAGGTCCATCGTCTCGCAGTTTTGATATGCCTCATCGCGAGTATCATCCGGCCAGAGTGGGCGGATTATTGGAAGCGCTTCTGTCCCAACGTGACCTCGGGTTGGATACATGGTATGTATTATTCGATACATAAGAGTAGCAACCTATCTCACATGGTCCAGGTTCCTCCTTTGTTGATGACCGCCTTCCTGTCTGGCCCCCAGATATGACAGCCATGTTTTATGGAAGGATCAATAACCCAGACTGGAAGCTATCTTGGTACGACATCCGCAAGCTCTCATCCCAGTTCAAGCTATCTCCTAGTTACGCATATGGGAGACTCGAACCCCTCGCCTACCTGCGTCAGCTCACTCTGATCTACCGATGCCTCACAGATAAGGTGGTTGAAGACAGTCGAAAGCGGGCAGAGAATGCTATGCATGTGATGGTCAGCCACCAGATCGGCCCAGCGTTCCTCAATGCTATACCCCTCGGACTTGCCGCACCACTCCGAGAAGCTGCAAGAACATGTCAGTTGGCGCCAGGTCAAGACTGGCCGGCTGCTGCGTATGAGTTCATTGGTCGTAATGACCTGGCGGAGGGCGCGAGTGCGAATCCTGGTTTCTTGAACACGAACGGCTACCGAGCCACAAAAGAGTTCCTAGTGAGTGGCCTCAAGGGACTGACTGTGCAACCTCTAACTGAACGTATCTTTAGGGTAACCGCCAACGACCGAGCATACCATCACTAGTTTATCAGGCAGTTTCTGCGGCCGCCGGAGAAATCAGTGCAAGTTCGGGAGTGGAGTTGAATCTGGATGACTTCACTCGTATTAGGTTCGGTCAAGACAAACGCCTTGACGAGGTTGCGCGGATGTTGCAGTCGTCAGATATTCCAACAGTCAGGATGATTGAACGTCCTGAGCTCAGGTACGCTTCTGAGCGCAGCTCCTTTAAACTGCCTGTAGGGTTGATCCACCGTTTCTCACAGCGAACATGACCAGGCCAAGGAACAACAGAACCACGTCCTTCGGATCGCAGAAAGGACGCTTTCTCTACCCTTGGGCCGTGCCTTGTTCACGTTCGGTTCCGTGCCCACAGTTACCCGCGAAGCGTATGCCATCCCGAAGATCGAGTTTTCGATCTATCTTCAGCCCCAGAATGTCACCATAGCTCCAGAGCCGAACAAGATACCTATGGACAGCCTCAACTGGGGAGAGTTCCACAACGGCGTTGCTGCGTCGCTGAGGATATCGCCTTCCTCGGATGTCATCGAAAGCTCATGGATCAAGTTCAACAGGCCTTCTGAATTGACGCCCGAACACGCCGGGTTCTTGTACGGACTGGGGCTGACTGGTCATCTACGGGAGATGTTAACCTGGCACACCTTTGGCTATCTGACCCCAAAGCATGACTTGACATCCATTGGCATATTACTTGGTCTGTCCGCGGCAAACGTCGGCAGCGGGAACAAACATGTGACCAAGCTGCTTGCTGTACACACGCCCGCCCTTCTCCCTACTCCAACCATAGACCTCAACGTTCCTTTAATAACCCAAGCAGCGGGCTTGGTCGGTCTCGGACTCTTATATATGGGTTCGAAAAACCGACGGATGGCCGAAGTATGCCTAAAGCAAATCAGCCGCAACGACCTCACCCAGCCAGACCTCAGCAACGAACATCGCGAAGCCTATGCGATGGCTGCAGCGCTCGCTTTCGGAATGGTCACATTGGGCGAGGGCTCTGTCGTGCCGGTACCCGCGGATGAAGCACTGGTTTCGGAACTTCGCATCCTCATTCATGGAGAGGCCCCTTCGTACATGCGCAACAAACCGACGCGAGCTGCCTTTGACATCAACCTCACCTCTCCGGCGGCGACTATGGCCCTCGGTCTTATGTATTTGAGAACCGAGAGCCAAGAAGTAGCGGACATACTGTCCATCCCGGATACCATCATGGCCCTCAACCGCATCCCGCCCAACTTTTTATTGTTGCGGACGTTGTCCCGAAACCTCATCCTTTGGGGCCGTATCGTGCCGACCCGGGAGTGGGTCGATGCGCAACTTCCAGCCTACATCGTCAAGGCTTTGGACGAACGGTCGCAAGGCAAATCAATCGACGATGCCATTGACCTTGCATTTTACAACATTGTCGCGGGATGCTGCTTTGCAATAGCGCTCAAATACGCAGGCACAGCCCGGGAGGAACCATACTTGCTGCTCATCAATTATTATGACACATTCAGCCGGATGGCGTACACAAACGGTAGGATCATTATATTATGGTCGGGCTTCGGTGGAGCTGACGATGGTCGTGACATATAGGACCAGCCTACGATCATAAGATCAAGCGACATGCGATCCGTGATGGATTGAACCTTATATCGATCTCCTTAAACATCGTGATGGCGGGAACTGGAGAGATCAATTGTCTTCGGAGGCTTCGATACTCGTACGGCATGTACAATCAGGCAATGCGCTACGGCACTCACATGGCCACTCACATGTCACTTGGGCTCCTGTTCCTGGGTGGGGGCCGATACACTTTAGGAAGCTCTGATGCGGCGGTCGCGTGTTTGATTGCTGCGTTCTTTCCTCGGTTCGCCCCTGTATCTTCCGATAACAAGTCGTATCTGCAAGCCCTGCGACATCTGTGGGTGTTGGCGGTCGAACCGAGGTGCCTCATCGCCCGGGACGTCGACACGAAGGAGATCGTGTACCTTCCGGTCAAAATTAAGGTCAAAGAAGGCTCAGACGTCGGAGTGGCTCAGTTGATATCCCCGACTCTCATCCCCGACTTTGACAAGGTTCTCTCCATCCGCATCGACACCCCCAGGTACTGGCCGTTCTACCTTGACCTAGCAAACGTACGGCGGCACAAGGATTCGCTCCTTCGTAGCCAAACGATCTATGTCAAACGCCGAACGGCATTCTTGAGCTACTTGGAAGACCCTAAGGGAAGCCGCAGTCTTTTCGTACGTTCGGGGTCATCTTCGGGTGACGCCGCCACACTCGATTTTCCGCGGCTCACCGACACGAAAGCGCACCCCGCGGGGGACCTCAACCAGTTTATCTCGTCCTTCTCCATCGATCCCTTCTTCTTGGCGTTCGCCGATCACTTTTGCCGGAATGCCTCTGAGACGGGTCCGGAGCAGCTCTTCAACGCGTACTGCCGAGCGAGCCTGCTCGACAGCATCCTGCAGGACAAACCGCAGACGCTCCAGTCCCACCTCCTCCTGTACCGCTATCGCACCATGAGACCCACCTCGCGCCACTTCCACCTCCGGCTCCAAGACCTCCGTTTCGCCGTCGACTTTTACGGCAAGCTCTACGACAGGCGGTTCAGCGGGCGCAGCGAGAGTAACCCTCGCGCGCCGTTGATCCGCGAGGGGACGTTGTCCGGCACGCTGTACGCGCAGGACCAAGAGCTGGAGTCTGTCCGGACCGACCCCGTGTTCCTGTCCGCCCTGGGTGCGTACGCACGCGGGGAGTCGATCCCCACGAGCACGGCGGACGTTGTGGGCGCGAGCACCATCGCGTGGTACCTGCTGCGGAACAACGTACCTGTTTCAACGCTCCTTGGCGTTTTGCAGGGCTTGGCGCAGCGCGCGCACGCGGCTTGCGTCCAGCTGCCTCCACCAGAGGGCTCGGGCGGCGATGGCGCGGCGCTTGAGCGCGGTATACGCGAAGTGCTTCATGCCACTGGAACGCAGATGACGACGACGCTGGGCTCTGGGTGGTCGATGCGCTCTCTCGACGAGATCCTGCAGGTATGGCGCGCAGGGCCAGGGTCCGGGCAACACGCATCGGCGGAATGAGCCAGGGACTTTTTATCGCCGCTGGGCGCTTTGCCACGACCCCCAAACGTCAGACGGGCGCACCATGGACCCGATATTCGTAACTGTGTACCCTCGCAGCTGAGGCTCAGGCAATTGGTAGAGTGCGGTTACCCGCGCTTTTACTTCCCTTTACAAAATAAGTGTCGTGTACACCCATTGTATGCGTGATATAATGATACAGACAACGGGGCAATGACCCTTCTAGACATACAACGTGTGCTGAGACCTTCCTTTCATTTCCCATTCTCCTTAGCCGCTTTGTTGAAGCTTGCATTGAAGAGCACTAGTCTGCGCTCCTGCACAGCCTACGGAGAACTCAGCACGAAAGAAGAAGTCTGATTAAGCGGGGATGAAGACGTACAGCGTTCAGTCGGTCCAACATGCCGACCGTTGTTTGCCAGTCGACGCATGCGTCGGTAATCGAAACGCCGTATTTAAGACAGGAAGGACCCTCTGAGGGTACATCCTGCCTGCCTTCATTGATATGGGACTCGATCATCACACCAGTGATGTTCTTGTCTCCGGAACGCAGTTGCGTACAAACGTCGTCGAGGACTTTTGGCTGATTGTTGTGGTTCTTTTGCGAATTGCCATCTGTCGTTTTTTTCCATCTCAGCATAGCGCTACAGAACGTGGTGCCAGGAGCTGCAGATACGCACGGCTGCAGTCAATCATGATCGATACGTAGTGCTGAGGGCGTGCTTTCGAGATCGCATTCGCTGCAGCGTTGACATGCTCAGCGGCGAAATTGGGGCCCTTCGTGCCTCCACGGAGGATGATGTGCACGTCCTGATTTCCGCGCGTCTTGACGATGGAGGCGATGCCTTGTTCCGTGACGCCCATGAACGCGTGCGGATTGCTGCTCGAGCGCATCGCGTCGACGGCGACGGTGACGCTCCCGTCCGTGCCATTCTTGAAGCCGATGGGGAAGGACACGCCAGAGGCGAGTTCGCGGTGGAGCTGCGACTCGGTGGTCCGTGCGCCGATGGCGCCCCACGAGATGAGGTCGTTGAGATATTGCGGGGATATGGTGTCGAGAAGCTCCGAGCCAACGGGAATGCCGATGTGGGTGAGGTCACAGAGGAGCTGCCGTGCGATGCGGAGCCCCTTGTTTATCTGGAAAGAGCCGTCTATGGCAGGGTCGTTGATGAGGCCTTTCCAACCAACTGTCGTACGGGGTTTCTTGGTTTACAAAAATGGGAAATGCGGAAAGTCAGGGACGAGTTCGGTGTTCGGACAGATGGACAGGACGAAATTACCTCGCTAAAGGACGTACGACCCAGTCAACAAGAGTACGCGTAACATGCCAGGGTTAGACGCACAAATAAGCCCGCATGATTATGACGAGGTTAGGCCAGGTAGGCATCTTCTCTTTGAGAAGCTTCGCGTAGTCGAGCGCCTGCTCAGGTGAGTGGATAGAACAAGGACCGACGATGACGAGTACTCGGTCGTCGTGTCCAGCCAATACGCGCGCGGCATGGTAACGAGCAGAAGCAATCGTACGCTGGGACTCTGGCGTAGATTGAATTTCGTGGCGAAGGAGCGCCGGTTGGATGAGAGGGTCGTACTGGGGGCGGCACAGTGAGAACGAGAGAAAATAGTCAGGAAGGAGAGCTTCGTACGCCTATGACTCGGCGGTCTGAGATAAACTTTTGCATGCTCAGGTCATCGTCGAGGTTGGGCATTGGAGTGGCCGCTGCGGCGGGCGGTCTGCCCAAGTCAAGGTCGAAATGGAAGTCTAAACGAGGGGACAGGAAATTGTTAGATTAGAGAACGAAGAAAACATATCGCCGTGCGAAATGGCCCTACGTCTGTAACGTGCAACGGACTCCGGTTGTTCTTGCGTTTGGTCGTCCATGGTGTGGTGATTGCAGTTGTAAAATTTCGCAGAGGCGAGCGGGCCGTGTGTCGCGTCCACAGAGTGCGTAGAAAGACGCTTACCCGATCCATGACTTCGACTTCGAACGTGACCATCAGCGTCTCTCCTTCGCCTGGCTTCTGCATAAAATCGAAACTGCTACAGCCAGGTATACTCAATGTCACATCCGCTGGTCAACCAACGCGGAGCCCCGTTCCGATCCCGCAAGGTCTCAAGGTCTTCGTCAATATAGCCTGGTCTAAGGATATTCCCCCACCTCTCGATGGCGTCGAAAAGATTCTTGAATCTGTTGCGCATAGTCACCGAACGGACAGGAAGAGCGAAAATGACGACCCAATATCTGTCTTTGTCTTTGCTTCCGATGGATGGCTCGATGTTGATAAAGGTACGAGAGTGGATCGATCATGCTTCAAGAATGTACCCTTCGCCCACTTGAGACCGGGAAAATCGCATGTTGTGTCCCCGACGCGCTCAAAGATCAGTTCACTGACCTGTGTTGTCATTTAGCGGGCAAGCCAGCCCTTGTTTTCGACTGCATTTACAACTCATCGTTAAAACATCATGCGTCGAAGGATATCGAGTTTAGGAATTTCCTGATCGGTACGTGCACGGACTGGCCGGCTCATAATGATGTGTCTTGATTTCATTGGGAGTCCACTCACGTTCGTTCATCGCGATCACAGAATGCGCTCTACAACGAATCGAAACCCAGCACTCGATCTCGCTCTCTCGCTCTCTTGGCACGCCAAACATCTCCTCGAAAGGCGTTCTGGAGCGGCGAGAGGTCCCTATCCCGGTCTCATTGTTTCCGCCTGGCCATCGTCATCGCCCATCCGTGGGCGACGAATCTCCACGCAAGAAACTCATTGAGGAAGTCACCAGTAGCCCTACTATTACGTCGG
>Ga0307510_10001181_pt1 | contig 28165 bp, 33 predicted proteins | sample 12_EM_MG_FD_207224 | JGI IMG/M metagenome (GOLD analysis project Ga0307510, IMG submission 207224) | Populus trichocarpa ectomycorrhiza microbial communities from riparian zone in the Pacific Northwest, United States - 12_EM | ecosystem: Host-associated > Plants > Roots > Unclassified | place... | reverse complement strand
AGTGCCTCCCCTTTTCCCTCATCTTACATAAGCCTCTCAGAGTCGTCTCTAGCAACACTAGAGACTTCTACTTGTTCAGATACTCGCCACCAGTTCACCTCTTAGTACAAGTCGTACTATCAAGGCCTGTTGAAGCCTTAACAATCCCAGAATTACCAAAACCCTCCAATTAATTGCACCCTACTACTGGTGGCCCAACATGAAATTCTTTGTCACTGAATACATCAAAGGATATGCCACTTGCCAAATGACCAAAGTCAATACCCACCCTACCCATCCACCTATGTTTCCCATCACCCCCACAGACAACACACGACCTTTTGAGACTGTTGCAATGGATTTCATCACTAAACTCCCACAATCAGGTGGTTTCAACACCATTCTCACAATTACGGACACCGATTGTTCCAAAGTGTCTATCTTCATCCCCTGTCACAAGACCATTGACTCAGAAGGAGTTGCATTACTCTACCTCAATCACATCATTCCCCACTATGGCATTCCCCATAAAATCATCTCAGACCACAACATCTGCTTCATCTTGAAATTCTCAACAGAACTTTGTTGAATTCTCAACATCCATCAGAACATCAGCACAGCATATCACCCTCAGACTGATGGAGCAAGTGAAAGAACCAATCAAACCTTAGAACAATACCTCCAAGTATTCTGCGGAACACAACAGAACAACTGGCATGCATGGCTCCCACTTGCTCAATATACCAAAAATTCATGGCCATCTGCAACCACCAAGAAAACCCCATATGACCTACTCATAGGATACACCCCCCAAGTACACCAACCTACCAGAAAAACCACTATCCCCTCCCTAGAAGAATGACTCTCATCCATCAAAGAAACCAGGAAAGCCGCCCAAGAGGCCCAACATAAAGCGCAAGAATCCTGGATCAAAGAATGCCTGCGATTCATACCATTCCCCATGGGATCAAAGGTCTGGCTAGAAGGAACAAATCTAAAATTACCCAGCAACATCATGCCCAAGCTTTCCCCAAGGAGATATGGACCTTTTAAGGTAGTCTCCCAAATATCAAAAGTTGCTTACAAACTCAAACTCCCTTCCACTTGGAAAATCCATAATGTCTTTCACACTTCCCTTCTCATACCCTACAAAGAAACTGACCAACATGGACCAAACTTTCTGGAACCCCCACCGGAAATACTAGATGGTGAACCAGAATGGGAAATCCAGAAGATTCTTAAAGAGAGGTCTTTTGGCTGTTGGAAGAAGAAGCAATACCTCATGCACTGGAAGGACTATTCGCCAGCTCATGATTCATGGGTTAACACTGAGTGTTAAGGCCTATTGAACCTTAAGGCGCAACATGCGCAAAGGTGGGACATGCGGCAGTGATAAAGTTATAAGGGTTGTAATTCCCTTAATAACCAAAGTGACTTTGGAATGTGATAAAGGCGAAAAGGTTGTTAAGACCAATGTCTGGGTGAAGATAAAGAGAAATGGGAAGTATCTTCAAGGACTTGAAGATAACTTCAAAGAAAGATAAAAGGGAAATGTTTGTTCAAGCAACAAGGACTGAGAACGCAATAGATTTGCAAACTAAGTCAGGCTTAAGGCCCAACTCTAGGATATAAGCCCAGCTTATATACAAAAGGGCAGCTACCTGACTAAGCATACAAAAGGAGAGAACAATGGGGTCACAGACAATAGGCGTCACAGAACAATGGGGTCACAAACAATGGCAGTCACAGACTACCATAAGAAGAGAACAATGAAGAATGTACAAAAGGAGGGAACAATGAAGTTCCTGGCAAGATGGCTCTTGTTGTACAGGTAAGTGGTCATGTGAGTTGGGGTCATGTGATTGTATAAGTACATAGCAGTCAAGAAAAGAAAAGAAAAATGTGGGCCAAGTGCCCAGGAGCGTAACACCAAGGATCTCCATGCTCCAGAGTTACTATTGGACTTTCAAAATGCCTTGAGCAGTATAAGAACCCTTCCCCTTGACAAGTCATCCCCAGCATGTCCAACCAGGCATTCTACACCTTCACTGTCGACCCCCCTTTCAATTCATTCCACCACCTCTTCAGAGACCTCACCATCTGGCCTAGTCATAAGTTCCATGTCTTCACCCCAGCTGCCCAGAAGACTTCATCACTGTACAGAACGATCCACCCCACTCATGCTCATGCCCTTGAACACCCCCATTTCTGTAAGGAGCACTACTGTCCCTATCACCACTGAATGCCCATTGACTTCACTCAGCCAGCCTAGTGTTGCAGCAGCTCATGTAGCCAGGCCAAGCTGGGAGCCAAGCTACCTGAGCTGGCCCAGTTTTTTTTCAAGCTGAGCCAAGCCATGGGTTTGGATCCACCAAGCCAAGCCAAGCTGAGCCAGTAAAAAAGCCGGCTTTCTCTAGCTAGATTACACCTCAGCTCAAGTAGCGACTCAGCTGCTGTTTCTGCAACGCATCATTGCTCCCATATACAAAGCATCCTGCTACAACTTGTTGTCCCCCCAGCACCCCCAGCGCCCTCATCCATCCAATGCTTGTGCTGCAAATTGGTCACCCTTCCCTCCCAACCATCCATTCAACCTATCCCCTGGGATCCTACATCTTCCACAATCTGATGGTCTGTCTAATCTGGTCCTCCCTCAATGCGCCAACTGCATGTTGCCATCTCCAGCACCAGTCTCTTGCCTTCTCATCCCATCTCCAGAGACCGTAGGTCATTTGGGTCCTCACTCTGCATGTATGTGCTCATTCCTGTTTTCTTTCACACAGTCGACCAGTACTTTATGCCTTCGCGTTTATCCGCACCTTTCTTGACATCCTCATCAAATACTTTGGTGAAGTCACAACACCTACACCCAGTCATAACTTTGATGTCGTTCATCAACTCCTCAAGGAGATCCTCGATGCGGGCAGATACCTCTCCAGATGCACTACAAGACATGGTTCTCCCTCCCTCTCCCACTACCAAAATCCTTTCTGTTTCTGCCATTTCCAGGCTCTTGGGGCCAACTACAGACAATCTGAGTGCATTCTCAAGCCCCATCCTGTGGTGGAAAGTAGGTATTTGGCATAATAACAAAGAAATGTATTTCGATATTGTCCAGATGCTGGATGCAGTGGTAAACAAGTGAGTGCATCATTGGCCTTTGAGGAGTGGAGTTATTATTCCCCTCTGCAAATAAGCCAGGCACAGCACCAGCACTCACCATTGCTGCAGCTGCACATCTCCAAGTGCAAGTATTGTTCATGTTACGCATTACCATGCCACCTTTTGTGTCCATTACTGTAAATTGTTCATAAACTATGTCATATGCAAAAAAACATGATCTTGGCCGTATTGTCACCACCGGCATTCTGGGCTTGTTCATGGGCACACTGGCAGGGGGAGGTTCTAATGCGGGACTGCACAAGCACAGGCATGTCCACAAGCAGCCTGCGCTCATGCTCCTTGCCCTCGACCTTGCTCTCTTCTAGCATGACGATGGGCTTGGGTGGTGCAGGTCGAGTCGTCTTGGCGGCTGACACATAAAGAAGGGTGCAGTAACTCATCAAGCAACTCCAAACCTACCTATAGGCACCAGTTCCAAAAATTTTGCACCCACACCCCCAGTTTATCTTATCGCCATCAGAGCTAGTTACCTTTCCAAGTTTATGCACACTTCAGGGCCCAGAGTGAAAACTTCGTTTGCAATACATCAAACTACAATAAGATCGATCTCTAACTGTAGCACAGAACCACCCCCCCCCCCACGAGGACCCAAAACACAACAAGAAGGGGAAGAAATTTAGCCTAGGATAACTGAGGGGATGATACGCCTGCATGAGTTGACAAGCGAAGACTGGATGAGTTGATGTATAGTCAGAATCAGTTACGCATTATTCAAGACCTACTTACACCCAATGACCGACAACAGGCATGCACTCTGCACCCACAGGGACGTGAACAGAGGGAGGCACATCGACAGGCAGATTGGTCTCAATTTCCAAGCACCGCATGAGGATCGAATGAAGGAGTTGGTAATCCGGCTTCTTATCAAAGTCAAGCTATCGGGCATAGAGGAGGAAGTCACAGAAGTGATCAGGTAAGCCTTGGCACAGCTCATTGAAGGGAGTTCCTAATTTCTTCACAAGGACTGCCTTGGGGTTGTGACAGTTGGACCAAGGTAATTCCCTGTGTGCTGAATAAATGATAGTATAGGCAAAGGACTCCAGGTCGTCACAACAAGATTGGGTAGCTCCTTTCTGACCCATGATGGAAGAGAATGCAAGAGTACCGACGACCTTGTCATGTGGGTTGTACGAGGTGTGTTGATAGGTCACAGGATCGTGGTATTGCTGAGCCAGACCAAAGTCAATGAGGAAGGAGACAGGAGAAAGGCTATCAACTGAGATCATGATGTTTCCTGGCTTGATGTCTTGATGAATGTAGTGTTGATTATGGAGAGACTCGATTGCTGTGAGCTGGGATATAAGAGCATTCAGAAAGATCCATTTATGCATAGAACAAACACACCATCTGTAAGGCGTACAAGAATGTCTTCTTGCGGTCAAATCGCCACACCTTGATCTGATTGCCAAGTGAGGTCCCAAGATACTCCAGGACGATGATCTTACATAGACCTTCTTTGCCATACCAGAGTACTTCAGGGATGCCTGCGCTCCCAGAGATAGTTGTGTACACATTGTATTCATGACCGAGCTTTGAAGATGAGTTCTCTGAATGCCCTACTTTCAGAGCAACATCAGTTCCAGTCCTAATGTCTTTTCCCAGAAAGACACTCCCTAGAGAACTGACTCAGAAAGATGAAGCGAACTTGATTTGAGTGAGGCTCACCAGATCCACTGGTACCAAGCATTTTTCCTACTCTGTATCGGCCACCAACACATATGAAGTCTAGATGATGGGGAGTAGGTTGTTTCTTGGAGGCTTGTAGAGATCTGTGAATGGGCATGCTGGTCTTCAAGAGCAAAGAGGAAGAACAGCCTGGTTGGCTCAGCTCAACAAACAACTCACACTCTGATGTTGATTTTATGTCACCTCAGGTATGTTTGGGAAACACTTGGGAATTTTTTATGGTGTAAGATACCAGCCAAAATATATCTACATTGAAAACCCACACTACATGCAAGAAAAATGTGCTGTTTGGGAATGTTTTCAAAATTCAAACGTGCAAAAAGGTTTTTTGGTTTGTGATAATGCTGGCCAACTTGAAATCCCCAATTTCAAAGACCAACGCAGAGGTCGGGATGTCGAAATGTAATCACCTCCAAAATTGAGATCACTTGTGGGGCAGGATACAATCTGATGTAAAAGTTTACGAACACCGAACACATTCTTATATACAGCTCAAAGCTGGTGGTAGACTGGCAGACATCACTGATTATTGAAAAAGAAATTAAAACTGACATTCGCTCTCAATCGTATTTACTCAAGTCCTTCAAAATATTGTCTATCCTAGCATTGGAATTGCCCTTGAAGAGAGCGCCAAGGAGATCGCGATCTGGTACCGACTCCCCACTTATGGCCACCTCTGGTGTCACCCAACCATTGATAAAGTCAAGACGCTGTTTCTTGAGTGTGAATTTGAGTAGCTGGAGGGCCTCCATGAGCACAGGGCTTATCTGGTTTCGTTTTGCAGTGTCTGTCTCCTTTGCTGATGAGAAAACCTGTTCGCAAGGAATGGACATGGCTTGTATCAGGAGATAGTCCATTGCAATTGAAAATAATGTAGGGAACTCAGTCTTATTGGCCTATTGGGGTGTGAGTTGTTATGCCATCCAAGTTCCAACAACATGAGCCTCACCTCCCAAAATTTCAAGATGTCGGTTTTAGACGAAGAGAGACCACCTGATACATACTTCTGGTATTCTGCTTCAACTGTGACCTCTTGAACCAAAGAGTTACATTTGTAAGCGGGGCATTTGACCTTGAATCGTGTTGGAGGAGCTTGACCTCCAGGGTGTGGAACAGGGCAGACAGGGGAGTTGGGGACTTCAATGACAGGCATGGCTGAACCCCAAGGATGGTACCGGTGCATCTGCATGGGATATGTCTGTGATACATGATGAGCTGATAGATGTACTTACAAGTTTCAAAATGATATGCTTCAACTCCCAGATATATGTGGGTTCCCATTCCTTCTCAATCCAAGAGAAGTGGATAGCAGGATTGAGGACTGTAGGTCTAAGTTGGTAGTCTGAGAGGTGACATATCGATATAGAACTTACACATCATGACGACATATGTGTCTGTCTTATCCATTTGGATGTAATATTTCTTGGCCCAATCCAGGCCAATATCTGTCCAGAACTTGAGGATGCTATGTTCAGCTCCAAGTATTTCCCAGTCCGTCATGAACATCTCAAAGCTGGAGATAGCATGCAACAAGACAGGTGTTGATTCAGATGACATGCTCTGCTGAAAGGTGTGAGGAACCTGTTGTTTCGATGAGTGCACGTCTAGGAACCTGGGGTAAAGGAACAAATGCACAGACAGGTCTGCTTCCAAACCCTCCAGGATATCCCAATCTAGGTCCGACAACTTGCAATGCAAAGCGTCCGATAAATTGGTGTTAAAGTACAGGTCAACAGCCTATGTCGAATAGTCATTAATATTTACTGGTCCCATCACAAACACCAAGACGAACTTACCAGTCAGAGTACTCTTAGATGCATCAGCATCATATAGACTGAATCCCACCATGTTTTCACATCTCTCAGAAGTTGGAGCTCTGCGACATTGCCCACAATGTGTTTACCATCTTTGTCCTTTGTGTCGAACCAACCATGCTTGTTGCCATTTTGGATCAACTTCAGAAAGGCTATCCTGTGTTTGTCAGAAGAGTGTAAGAGACAAATTACTCTTTGAGCACACCTGAGTGGGTTGCGTTTGATGCCCTCAACCTATGCCTGGAGCCCAGAGCTGTCTCAGTGACCGTAGCAACAAGGAAGATCCAACTTGAAGTCTTGATGATCATCATCTGAATGACTTGATTCACTGTCAGAGTCTGGGTCACCGTAAGTTGCATAGTCAGGGTTGAGAGGAATGTTGAGCTGAGCGAGATATGATGTAGGGGTCGAAGTGAAGAAAGAAACGACATGGGAAGAGCAGATATTGATAATGTGGGCATAACACCGGATGTGATTCTTTGTATGGTCGAAACTGACCACCTTAGTTATCCTGCATTTGGCCAACAGGTCCTCCAACAGGTCCTGAAGCTCTTCCATGGCCACTACATTATTTGACACGTTGTCAAGAGTGAAGTGGCTGATCTAAGACTGGAGATTAACATCAGAGCACATAGATTTTAAAAGGAATACCTTAGCTGTAAAGCCAGCCCAATCAAGCAGAAAGAGGATTGTCCTTGCAATGTTGCGACCTGTGTGCCTCTTCTTGAAGCGATTGAACCCAATAAGTGCAGCCTTTAGTGAAAGGCATCCGGTCGTCCTGTCAGAGTGGATCCAGTGTGCAGTCAGCCCTAAAAACACTGCCATATTCCCATTTGACCAAACATCCACCATGAAACTGATCTGCCCACAGGATTCCTATTGATCAAGTTAGAGGGAAGGCAGAGGGCAGAACGTGCAAACCCACAGAAAGCTCCACTTTCAACTCTTCGAATGACCTCTTCCAATGATGAATGATGGCTTCTCTCACCCTATCACAGCAAGGGATGTCTGTGTCGGCAAGGGTGTTGTGGAGGACCATACACATGTGGCGGAATTCAGGGCATTCAACGATATGAATCGACTAAAGATGTGTAAGCACAAGGAAGAACATGAGATTTTAGGACTCACCTTATCATCTGCAACGATAAAAGAAACAAGGCTTTCTAAGAATGCCGCTGCAGAGAACTGTGGAACTGCCCAGTCATGTATGTGTACATTGCCAGCATTTTGTGGGAGCGTGCGTCATTCGTGTGAGTCAATAGGCTGTAAGGCCAGTTATTGTCCACAACCATCTGGTCATACACTGCAGTGTGGTGCTTGTACAGGTGGTTTCAGAGGTTGTTGTTCACAGTGCTGCTTGAATAGATATAATTGGCCACGCCCCTAGGGATCTTGGCTTTATCAGCACCATATTCCTTCCTGCTAGTTTGTTAGACGATGAAGTTGTGATTAGGCCCGCACTTACATGCATGGCTTGCAGACTTTCTGGCGCTGTGCACTGTCCGTAGTCCCAGGGGCGGCAATGGTCACAAAGAAGTGCTGGATATCGAGCACCACATGAGAGGCAACATGGAAGGAATCACTGCTCTGAGATTCCAGCTCTTGTGAGTCCTGTGGGGCATCAGAGCCAGGTGTGTTGGATATATAGTCGTCTACGTCTTGGAGACTGAATTCTTCACCACTGGTGATTGGCTCAAGAGGGCGCACAGCCAGTATGGTAGCCTAATTTGACTGGTAAGACACAAGGCAGGTATAGAATAAGGGAACTCACTTTTGATTGGGTCCAAGATGAAGGCATGGGTGGGGAGGGTGGGATAACTCAAGAAAAAGAGGAAGAACTGCTGCACTTCTATGACCAAAGACACCGACTGAGCCAATTTGAAGGGGTGCAGTATAATGGCGGTTGTGATTCACTCGACAGCTGGGTAAGGACAAGTGGCTTTGAGGAATCAAAGGGTGGTGCATAGCTGAGATTGATCAGATCAGAGATGAAAAGCAAGAAAGGGAGAGTGTGGCCTACAGTTGTCTTATGTGAGCACACAACAAGAAAGAATGGGGAAAGTGGGCCCCAACTGCTTGGGGTATTTATGTGCTGGGTCCAGGTCCATAGAAACAATGTATGTTATGATCCACCCCAATTTTTCTCATCCTTGTCGGACCCCCTCCTCATCACCATACCCATGCCTAAGTGACCACTACCATTGAACCCATCATCCTTACCAGACCTGCCACCACTACCGCCCAGTGAACCATCCAAACCATCATCACCCCTTGATCAGCCCCCAGTCAAGCCCCTCGTCCCCATCCCCTGGAACATCCATTGTCGGGAGTACTCCTCAATGGAGATGTACCAAGAGCCACCCCCAGTAGAGAACCCACTGGAAGACCCTGACAGTCCCATGGAGGACGCACCGCCCTTAGAGCCAGAACCATTCATCCCATATGAACCTGATGTCCCTGGAGGCAACACACATGCCTTGTCTCCAGAAGAGTCCCCCGTCATACCATGGCAAGAGTACCTTGCTCCAGATAGTCCTGTGTCCCACAAGCACTCGCTGTCACCCACAAGTCCCTCCTCAGCACCCATATGCCAATGTACCAGCAGAGAAGGCAGCTACCACTCAATCATGCCTACTGCTTCATCGCCCATAGCTGGCACCTCACCCCAGAGTCAGGGCTACCAGTCGACCTCTCCCAGAGGATCCGCAGATAACCCCTCATCCACACAGAGCTCCGCAGACGACGCGGATAGCGACATGGCCCTTAACTGGGTCACCATCAATACAGACTACCTTAAAGGGTAGTTGCTTACGCTAGATGCCCATTAGACCAGAATGGGCATGCGGAGATCAGATCTCCTCGGATCAGCCTCAAACCTCATGGTGGTCATCGCATCATGACGACGCTTCTCTTCTTGGAATGACCCGCCACCATTGTTCAACCCTTAAGGATGGATTAGGCAACTTGTCACTTTATCATTCACTCTCGCTTATTCTCTATTGTTCGACTCATACAGACCACAGCACTTGTCCGCGGAGTACCATACGATACAGACAGCCCCCTCTTGACCAGAAGTACCTACTTTAGTGACCATGGCCTGTGCGCGGCCGTGCCTGTATATAAGCGCCCCATATTTTGACAGTCAAGCCCTAAGCTTGACTTGATTCTCAATATCAATGTTCTTGAAAGCTCCCCAAGTGCCTCCCCTTTCCTCATCTCTTACATAAGCCTCTTAGAGTCGTCTCTAGCAACACTAGAGACTTCTACCTCTTCAAAGTACTTGCCACTAGTTCACCTCTTAGTACAAGTCGTACTATCAAGGCCCGTTGAAACCTTAACAATGTAGGCTACAAGCAGTGGTAAGCAAGAGGGAAAAAAGAGAAAGAAACGAATGGAGTCAGAGTCCTGCCAGCAACAACACCACTCAGCCTTGTATACAAAAGGTTCGGCGATCATATTGAAAGCAGGGAATGTATAGTTTTTCCAAGGCACAACAGTGGGTGCAAAGTTGAAGAGGGCGGTGAGGTTTGGAGTCTGATGGGTAAAGCAAACGGGGAAGGGCTGTAAACCAAGTGGTGGATCTAAGACCAAAGGAATAAGGGAAAGCATACAAAGACAGGCCAAATACTCCTATAAACAGTAATGACCATGTCCTGCCAGGGCGTGGGCCTGAGTGGGGGGTCCAACTTATGCAGGGTCAAGCTCAACAAGCTGGTGTAGGCTGATAAAAGTTGAAAGAGGCGCACATTTGTGGGTTGGGCGATTTGTGAAACGATGGTAGCAAATCTTGAGGCGAAAGGAGTGGGGACTTGAAGGTGATGACATGGAGAGGAACAAGGGGGGAAGAAGGCATGGATAAGGCGGCATTGCGATGCATGTGAGATGTTCTCACAAGATGAGAGGGCATGAGTGACTTGACCATGTTTGCGTGACTTGTTTTCTAGGGCCAGCACCTATGCCATCATTACAGTAGATTGATCATTGATTATGTCCATGCCTCATGTCTGATGGGTGAGAAGTCAGAAGTGGGCGACATGTGGGGCTTAACTAGTCTTACAATAGACTGGACCTTGAATGGAAGACAATATGATAAGAAATGATAGGAGCGATGGTAGATGAACATGGAGAGAACTCAGAGAAGTGGGCAAGATGCACACATCAGTCAGACAAGACAAGTAGGCAAGTGCACTGTACAGGCATGCGTAGCATTGATTACAGATTCAAACTCAATTTCATGTACACATAATACGACTTGAGACAACAAAGGGGCTACAGGATATGGACGTACTCAATGTGAAAGGTGACATGAAGGGGGACACAGGATGTAAGGTCCCAACCCAGCAGGGGTCTGCACTGCAGGACCAGTACCTAAGCAGGTCCCGACTGCTTCACTGATGGCAGTGAAATGTAGACACCATCCTCCTTAGCAATATCCCTTGATCGCTTGGAACTCAACAGCATGCTGGTCTGCACGTCATTGGACACCACCATTAGTTGAACTTCAGCATGGTCATGTTTGGGCCACTCCGCTCAGTTGAGAGCCCTCCGGAATGTGCAGAGTACAAGTTCATGGTCTGTCAGGGCGTCCATCAGCTTGTTGTAAGTCTCAACACAGGACTTTACACCCACATCAACTTTTGACTTGGCCACAGTTATGTCTGCATCGACGCTTGACTTGGCCATGGTTACGTCCGCATCAATACTTGACTTGGCCATGGTTACATCTGTGTTGATGCTTGACTCGGCCATGGTTACATCTGCATCAATGCTTGACTTGGCCATGGTTACATCCACGTCGATGCTTAACTCATTCCCTGAGTCCGTTTCCGGGTCTGTGGCAAGTATATTAGCGCTATCATACTCCAAGGGAGATGATGGCCATGGCATGTGACGGATAGCAAGAGTACTCTTCAGACCTTGGAGAAATGATGTGAAAGTATGGTTGTTGGTAATATTGAACTTGGCTAATGAAGCCTCATCTTGCAGGAAGAAGAGCTTGTTTCTGCCTCCTGTGCCTGCAAAAACCCTGGGACTCATTGTGTCCCTTATAAAACTTGAGCGAGTTCCAACATCCCAGCTGGCTGGGGTGTATGCACAGGCCATCCACAACAGGACCCAAAATGCGGATTCAACATTGTGAATGAAGGTATGGACGATGTCGGGTGAGGCAACAATATCTGCTGCCATGAATTGCCAAGTACCCTAATGGGAATATATGTCAGGTATCAGAGGCGCTTCATAAAATTTACTTACAGTGCGCCTATACCAACATGCAGAAGTGTGCTTGTCCTCTGGTTTGACTGCCTTGGAGAGGTCCCAATTGATGAGAATACCACCTGTATTGTTTGGTCCACCCTTGTCGACAATCATGATGTTCCCAGGGCTGATATCATGATGAAGAATGCCAGCCTTATAGGTGGCTTGATGGGCTGAAATGTGGGTCAGGCTATGCTGCCAAATGGATTGCAAACAGGAAACTCACCATGTAAAGCATCGTATACTGCATTTACCAATTCCCAGCTATGGTTGAAGGTCTCAAGCAGTCGACCAATGGTGTCCAGCACTAAGCAGTAATGACAATGAGGCACAAGGTGGGGTGAATGATAGGGCAAGCCAGGTTCAGGGTTGAATTCATGTGTGCGGGAGGTATGATACAGCTTGTTGCCAATATCTCCAGCCTGATAACAATGGGGAATGTAGGGAACTGACTGATTGTGGAGGTAAGAGTAAATTTCACCTTCTAGTGAGATGTCGTCCAACAAGACCCGCCATGAGTCCTTTAAGAGGATGCGTTTCTTCCTCTCAACATCATAAGCGATTGACATCCAAGTCCAGCGACCCACTAGGATATCAGGTCAAGAACACAGTGACTTGACGATATAGTGGCTGGGTTGGCACAATGGAGAGGAGCGGTCGGGAATGAATAAGCAGAGAAGTGACCTTGCATTGGTCAGTTCCTCAAGCTCTCAAGCCTTGGCCTCATCCTCCTTGTTGGCATGCTTGACAGTAATGTTGCAGCTGCGAGCTTGAGGACTTGCATCTTTGAACAACATGAGAAAGTCTAGGATGTGGATTTTTCTGTGGGATATCGGTGCAGTGACAACTGCCCCACCACAGTCCCAACGAATTATTCTTGCATGTTTTTTGAAGATGAGGATGAGGAAGAGGTGTGTGCAGTACTGAGTACTAAGTATCCAAGTAGCATAGGCAGTAATCTGCCCTGCTGTCTTGTGACTGCTGGAGAAGGAGTTCATGAAAAGGTTCCGAACCGTGTCTACTGTGCTCGACTTGCCAGGAACATCCTGTACAAAGGGGTTGGAATCTGATCCCATTTTGAACTTGATGAGACATTCAACCAGAGAAGAGTCAAGCCAGTTGTTGTAAGGGCTTTTTGCGTCATACATGGAGCAGTTGGGCTGACAGAGGAAAGGGAACTTTGTGGGGTTATCCTGGTCTAGCTGGGAACTTGTGTTGACCAGATCTAGGCGCGAGCTGGCCGACTTGTCCAAGAGAACCCACCTGGGTGAGACATGTGGGGAAACAATCCTGGACTGGAATAAATCAGTCCTCAAGAAGGACAGAATGATGTGAGTTTGGACAGACAAATATGGTTTGCAGATGACCTTCATCCCTCGCCCCCTCCAGTTTGGAAAGTATTCCTGGTTTAAAGGTACTGCTAGAATGGACAAGTGGGTCCATGGGTAGAAAGAAATCCAGAAAAACCTGGGGGGAGATTGGGCCAATGAAGAAAGGGGCCATCTCTCCAGACAGCCGTTGAAGAATTGTATCCCTATTATAAAATGGGCAGTTGAACCGCTCAGTAGTCTTACTCATTGTGTGGATTGGAGTTTCTGGAATTGAAACGGGGTGTGGGGGGGGTGTCATTCTCATGGCTAGCAGTAAAAAATGCAGAGAGGAGAAAAAAATGTTGTAGTTGGCAATTGATGTGGTGCTGATTGGTGGCTTAGCCGGCTTGGCAGGCCCCAAGCTGGCTCAGTGGCAGTTGACTAAAATGGCAGCTTCAACCACACATGGCTTGGCTCAGCAGGTATTGCCGCCAACTGTGGCTCTGGCTGTAGCCAGCAATTAGCCAGAGCCACTGCAACACTAATCTGCAGTTATTGAGATGGATCCCAGGGCCTCCTTTATTATCACTGGTGCATCAGTAACATTCTATGCCATGAAAAATGTTAACTACCTTGATTTCCACTTCCAACCTACACACCCAATGCACAAACTTGTTATGTAGGTGGTTGACAACATTGTGAGTACTTGGTAAGTCAAGTAATATTGATTTTGGCTGCATCACCACCAAACAGTTTCAAAACATTGCCTTGTTTGCAATGGCAAGCAACTACTGGACTGGTTACACATATTCAACTTGGATTCAACTGTAAGTCCCACCTGGTCATCCACAGTGATAAACTGAGTGACTGCATGAAGCAGATTCTCAAGGGTAAACAACTGTGGTCCCCCCAGCTTCATTCCAAGTAGGTCCAATGTTGCTTGTTTGGCACCTTTGCGTTGCTTTTGTAATTCTTCCCTGGCATGCCAAATTGGACATGGGATGGCCCAATGATTTTCAGGTATGTTTTCTTCTTTACATTGCTCCTGATATGTTTTGTAATGCTGATGGATATGTACACGACAGGATGAGTTGCTGCCAGCATGAAACACCTTCCATATCCCTTCTTTTTTGATGAATGCCACATCATCCCTTGTTTTTGTGAGTTCTCTGCCCCTGTTGAATGAAAGCTGACTTACCTGCATAGTTTGCACCACCGTCCCATTGCTTTGACCAACATTTTGTCTTTTTGGATGAAGCTCACCAAGATATGATCAGTGAAGATAAGGCAAATATCTTTTGCCATATCTTTCTTGGTTACCACCTCTGTGGGGATTGGCATGTGGTGTTGTGATTCAAGCCTATCATCCTGACACATGTGTTAATCTTTGTGTTACAGAATAACCTGATGTCGTACCTCTTCATTGGATGATGCTGTGTCATCCCTGCCGCTGCTTGATACTAGACTGATTGTGGTTTCAGGTTTGTCATCAAGTGTCTCTATTTCATCCTCATTGTTTGCTGATCGCTTTGCACATTTCTGATGTGGCATGTGGGTTGGTTCTGGGCTGGAGAATGCTTCGCTGTCTATTGGATCATCTTCAGGTTTTCGTTTGTAGATATGGCCTTGCTTCTTTGTGGGAGCCTTGGATTTTATCTTTGTAATTGTAGCATTAGTTACCTTCTGTGATTTTTCCATTGAATATACTGTAGTCGTTGGTGTTGTGACCTTGGTTGTGGACTAGAGTTGAGTTGCCATCTCTTGTGCACGTGCACCTCTGAGTTGGTAAGTCTTTTGCTGTTGATAAGTCCTTTGTTGGCAATAAGTCCTTACTGAGTCCTTTGCTGGCAACAACTTCTTATAAATGCCAAAAATACCAGTCTAGACCAGTCTAGACCAGTCTTTTGCAGTCTTTAAAAAAACTTCATAATGCTTGGACCTTAACCTGGACTGGTCAAAGACTGGACTGGACTGGACCTGAAGTATGGTCTTTTGCAGTCCAGTCCAGTCCAGTCCAGGTTAAATTTCCAGTCCATAGACTGGACCTCTAAACACTAGAGTTCGAGGAAGAAGAAGGGAAGGTATAGAATTAATGTTGTGCCCTAAGCTGAGGATGCATGACAGAGCAGATGGGGGTGGTGGATTGGCAGGTATTAGTCACGCAAGCGCCAGAGGGCTCATTTGATTGTGGAACAATCTAAAGATGATTAGTAATTGATGACAATATGAAATGTATGGGCAGCATGTGGTGTCATTGATTGACAGCAAGCAATGTCATTTCAAGTAGATTTAGACAGAAAAGAGAAAGGAGAATTCGTATACAAGAGGAAATGGGGAAATGAGGCCATGATTGCCTGCTGTGATCTGATGATCGATCCTCTTCAGCAAGGCTGGGTGATGTGTATTGTATAGGGCAAGGTTAATACAATAATGACAAGTACACTATGGGTATTTGTAAGTAAAAGGGGAAAAGAATGGAATGGAAGCAAGGTGACAAGGCAAAGGGTGTGTTGTTGTTTGCTAGTTTGCAGCAATGATGGTAAGCAATCTGAGTGTCTTCGGCATGGAACTAGAATACAAAGGTCTTGGCAAGGCAAGATAACAATGGCTGACAAGGCAGTAGGGACAACACTGTGGATGCAATGACACTGAGTGGGGGCAATGGAGTCATGTTGTGAACATGTTAGATTTGGTGGTTAGTGGTGTCACACTCTACATGCAGAGTAAGTAAGAAGAAGGGAAACAAAACAAACCTCTACTGCTGGCAACAGGCTGTGCAGCATTGTATGTGATAAAAGAGGTGTCCAATGTTGAGAAAAATTATCACAAGGTGCACAATGTTGAGTCCCCAGGAATGGAATCATGCTATGCAGCAGAGTTGTCCCAGGCTTGTCCTAGGGTGTCACATCAGTGCCGCGATTGACAAGGAACTGTGGCTTTGGCATTGCAATCGAGTCCGCATGTGAAGGTGAGGACAAGGGCAAGGGCAAGAGTGACATTGGCAAGGAAGGCAGCAGTGGCACAAGGGGCAGTGGCAGCAACAGTGTTGGCAAGGACAGCAATGACAGTGGCAGCAGTAACAAGGGTGGCAAAGGCAATGACAATGGCAAAGGTGGCAATGGCAGCATTGACAAGGGCAGTGGTGATGGAGGCAAAGGCAGCAAGGTCAAGAACAAGGATTTGAGGTGCGTGAACAAGGGTGTTTGCTGTGTAGTTGGAATGGAGAGGGAACTTGGAGGTGAGGGCGATACAATAACGATAACAGATGTCATGTGGGGGACAAGGTGCTTGAGGCCTTTGAGGGCTTGCTTTATGGCCATTGGAGGGTGAATCAAGGTCTTCGACAGTATGGTAACAGGACCCATACAATACAGCTGTAAAGCCATAATATACAGTATGGTGCGCAGCCCTAGTCAGCCAATGTGACATGGGTGATCTGCAAGTCTTCAGCCAAGAGAACTTTGTGCATGGCAAGTGGGCGGCTTGCAGCAGCTTCAATCCTTTGATGTTGATGACAGGGGTGGAAAATGGGAGGAATAAGAGGGGCAAGGGTGATACAATGATGCAGCACAAGTGGACAAGAGACAGAGTGGACACTTGGTAGGCTTGGGCAGCTCTGAGGGTAGACATCATCTGAAGATAGATGTGCCAGCCACATTAGCTGAACTTTAGCCAGCTCAGTGGAGCCAACTAAATTTGCAGCTGTGATTGCCAGTGGCTCAGCTCAGCTGGAATTGGTGCCAACTCTGGCTCCAGCTTTAGCTAAAGATGGGCTGGAGCCGCCAACACACTAGGATTACCAATATATCTATCCAAGAGCAAGTGGGCATATCCCACTCCATCACTACCGCATGCTCTCTCACATCTTCCTTTACTCTTTGCATCTGCATGCTCAATGCCTCACACATCAATAGCAAACAAGGGCAAGTAGGGCTACACACTATACTGTATACAGCATACAGCCATATACTTACAGCTGTAATACAGTATGTCAACAGCCATGACCCATACCATAAACCCCAAATCCAAGATAGTCTATGGTACAGTACAGGTGTCAATATGGCTGAAAACAGTACAGTACAGCCATCGATGGCAGTTCACTTGTGTCTGGCGGTATGCTGATGAAGTTCGGGGGGGGGGGGGGGGGGGGGTTGTGTATTACCGCCAGGTGAGCCATGAGGGACTGGTCACTGGAAAGAAATGTGGATGGTGGCATGTCTGCAAGAAGCATGGGGGCTGGCATCAGCAAAATCTAACATTACTTGCAGTGGCTTGCTACTTTTGTGACTTGCAGGTGCCTTGCCAATTCTGTTGTAAGTCCAGATAAGGCAGGCAAGACAGAATATTTTTTCAAGCCCCACAAGACTGTAGCAGATGACTTGCCACAAACCACAGGGCAACTGAGTTGGCACATATATAGTAATGGCAAGCCATAAGGGCATATGATGGGCCAGGGAAAGTGTGATCATGGATGTGGCAAGTTCATTGCAAGGCACTTCTAAGCCATCTATAAGGAATTGACCTAGCTTACCGGGCTTGCAGGGATTTTCCTTGCAGATGACTTGCAGGAGGCTGCAAGTCTCATCAAGACACTGGCAAGTAGTGGCAAGTAAAGTTAGATTTTGCTGATGGGGGGGGGGCATGTAAGGGTAAGCAGTGCCAATGGGAGAAGGACAGCATTGAATGCAGAGCTTGGGCATTGGGAGGGTGTGCATCAAGTGCAGCATGAGGTGGAGGACAAGGGTGAATTGCTGAGAATGAAAGCGTGTCTGCAACTTGAAGCAGTGTGGGGTGTGTAAGGGTAAGCAGTGCTGATGAGAGAAGCTCAGCATCAAATGCAGGGGTGCATGAGCATTGCAAGGGCACATGTCAAGTGCAGTATGAGGCAGAGGGCAAGGCTGGACTGATGATGATGAAAGTGTATCTGCAAGCAGCATGGGGCATGTAGGGGTAAGCAGTACCAATGAGAGAAGGCCAGCATCAAACACGGGGAGCATGAGCATTGTGATTGCACACATCAAGTGCAGTATGATGGAGGCAGAGGGCAATTGACAATAATGAAGGCAATGGCTCATGTGAGAAAGCCTGGCAGGCAAATTTCATATGCAAGAGGGAGACTATGTACAAGTATGGCCATAAATCTGAAAATTCTAATGCATGATGAGTCTTGAGTTATTGTTTTCAAAGGCTCTGCTTGGCTCAAAAGCCCTGGCTTGGCCTCAGGCTCTTGGGGATGGAAAAAAAACATTATTACACTGACACAGAGTCAAACCAACAGACCCAGCCTGCTCACTTATGTAAGAAAAACACAAGAACCACTACACTATTTGCATTTACTATTACTATCCCTTTAATGATATATAACCCACACTCATAGTTATAAAGAGATTCTGAGTGCACAAAGGGCAGGGAGGTGGTGATGTTTGACAATAGAGGCCAAGGCAATTTTGGAATGGAGAGCAGAGGATCAAATACAAAAGGGGATAAAGAAAACATACAAAATGAGGGCTCAACCATTCCCAAGAATCCTAAGACTCCCTCCAATAGAAGCACACTATGGACCTGGAATGGGCTATGCACAATATGTGCAATGTGGACCAATGGGATTTCTTGGCTTGGGAACTCTGTGAGTCTTCAGCTATAAGGATTGGGGCACAACAAGCAGGGAAACTTGGCTGCGGATTGGAAAGGGTGTGTGTGTGGCAACAAGGCAGAAGATGAATCAATAGAGGGTTGGAGGTGAGGTGTGTTGGATGAAGGTGAGTGAGAGGCTAGGAGTGGCAGGCAAGTCGAGTGTTCAGATGGTGTTCAGTGGTTGAACTTGCTTGATCCCAAAGCTACAGTGTGAGCATACCTAACAATGGTGAGCAGTGAGCATGACTTGGATGTTTGACAGTGGCAAAAACAATGGAGCATTGGTCAAGAGGGAGGAACATTTGAGTGTGAGGAAATGAGAGGTAGATGCATGCACCATTTATGGCCATACATCAGCTGTAAATGGCTGTATTCATATGGCTAAATACGGCCCTATGGCCATATAGTGTACAGCCATTGAAAGGATGGATCAGACCATTGATGGTATAGTAACAGGACCCATACAAATATGGCCATAAAGCTGTCATATACAGCAATGGCATGCAGCCCTAAGGGCAATGTGGCAACCTGTTTGCTGCTGGATGAGGCACAATGGTGTGCATCAATATCTGCCATGGCGATGCATCACCAATACATGCTGCTGCCACTTCCGATCATGGACCAAGCTGTCATGGTAGGCTGGCAGATGAGAGGGATGTGGCAGACAGGGCAGACACAGTGGACACAGTGGGTGTGGCAGGCATAGCAGACATGATGGGCATGGTGGGTGTGGCAGACATGGCAGACATGGCAGATGTGTTGGACACAGTGGACTTGGTGGGTTGTGGATGTGGTGGACTTGGTAGACCATGGACATGGCAGAGCAGCCCAGGGGAGCCTGGGGATATGGGAATGGACCATGGGTTGTTTTTAGTCACATAGCATCAAATGAGAACAGATTTTTCTGATGAAAACAGGTGTGAAATGACCATGGGAAGGAATCAGAAGACATCAGCTTACAATATTAATGGTGTTTTTGCACCAAGTTGACTTCAAGCGATGCTATCTGATCAGCATTTGGTAAGCCACATGACATCAAAATTCATCACATGGCATCAACATATTCCTTGCTGGGGCTGCTGAGCTGTCACAGTTGCCATTGTTTTGGATATCAGGGCTGATACTGGTCCTGGCCAATCACTCAAGCTCAACGCGGATGCATACATCATTATCAATAGTGAGATGACTCTCTTCCATTGTTGCTCATCCAAAACACCCAATAATCTCCACTACTGTGTATGATGGACGAATGGTCCACGCACAAGTTCAGGGAATGGGAAGGCGAGAACGCGGTTAGAACCAAAGCATGTTGATCTGAGATTGTGTGGTGGAGCAAAAGATAAAGCAGACCACAATTGTTAGTCGCTCTACCACTGCAGAAAGGGAAAGGAAGGGAAGGGAAAGAGAGAGTGTGTGTATGTGTGTGCTGGCTCCGCATGAGCCGCTTCAACGATAGCAAAACGCAAACAGGAGGGGGAAAAACGCAACGCAACACTGTGGCCAGCGGAGGCACTACTTGCCTCCTGCTCGCAGTGCTGCGTGCAGGTTTTTATATATATCGGAACTATCTACTTACAGTCTAGCTAACTGTCCATGACTACGGAAAGGAGGGTAACAAGGAAAACGGAATGACAGCAGCGCGCGCTGCCCTGTGGCGTCAGTTGAGTTGGGCAATGGTTGGGGGCATCCAGATTCAGGCATTTGCAAGCCCAGCACGTATCCCATCGTTACACCTCCCGGGTGCTTTAAAATTTGACCCTCCTGGGTCAACCCATTGATGGTGTTCTCTGTGGCCAGAATCGTCTGCTAACCATACAAAATGGAGTGCCTGGCCGCTGAAATGTGTAAACATGTCATCGGACAAGTTGTGAGGGGCATGTGGGGAATCGAGGCCGGTGGTGCATGTGGCTTGCATGACTTGCAAGTTGAGGGCAGCAGGCGTAGTGTCTGTGCAAGGTGATGGGGGTGGTTCTTCTGGCTTGTCCAGCTGCAGTGTGGCAATCAGTGGGACTTGAGGAGTGGCGTTGAGAAGCGGCATGTGGGCGCACTCATGCTTCAGTTCATCGTCGCGTGCGATTCTGGACACAGTGTGGTCAGCATTGAGGATGCAGGCGATGTCAACGAAGCTTGGCGGCATTGTCGTTGAAGTTGCTGTTGCTGTTGCTGGTGGTGTTGATGGTATGAGTAACAGCGGCGGCTTGAGGGGTGTCAGAAAGGTGGTTGGTTGTGTTGATGGTATTGTTGCTGGTGCTGCTGTTGTTGTTGTCGATGACAAGATTATTGTTATTGACGTTGTTGTTGCAGTGGCCACAGCTGGCATCATCAATGGTGCTGCTGTTGCTAATTTTGCTGTGGTTGTTGATGTTGATGGTGTCAGTGTCTTCAATGTCGGAACTGGCTTTTGATTTGACATGGAAAGTGTTGGCGGCAAGCGGGAGGAGGCTGGAGATGCGAGGTGGGTCAGTGCAGACAAAGTTGTCAGTGCGGTATCGCACCTGGAGGCAGCGGTCGTGGTGGGGTCAGGTGTGCTGGGCGGAGGAGTCATTGCTGCTGGCTTCACAAGAGAGGGCAAGGGCGTCGATGGCAAAAGTGATGATGGTGGTGGCGACGGTGTCCAAGTTGCTGCTGCTGTTGTCAAATGCGATGGCAAAGGCAATGTTGTTGATGTTGGCGGCCTTGTTGTTGCTGATGGTGGTGCTGGTATTGGTGGCATTGGAGGTATTCTTGCAGTCACTGCTGCTACTTTTGATGACAGCATTGGCGTCAGTGGTGCGGGTGCTGTTGGAGGTGTTGAGGGTGCGGGCGGCGTTGATGATGCTAGTGGCGTTGTTGTCGGAGGTGTTGCTGCCGTTGCCGTTGACATTGCTGGCATGTGCGGTACTGATGGTGCTGGCAATGTCGATGACATCTGCATTGCTGTCGCTGTTGTTGTTGGCAGTGTGATCTTCATCATTGAGGTACAACGCCAGGTGAGCGGGTGCGAAGTTGGGGCCAAGGAGGCAAGTATGGGTGGGGGTGTGTGACAAGTCGGTGGATGCGAAGTCACCCGTGCAGAGGCGATTGGGGAAGCGGCGGTCACAACAAGGGAGGGCGTGCTGAGTGAAGTCTTCGTCCTTGTCGGTGGCCTCGAATGAAAGGGCAGGTGCATCTGTGCTGTGTGCATTAATTGGAATGGTGTCGGTGGCATGGACATGTTGGTGCTGCTGGTGCTGTCGCCAACATCACATGTTGGGCTGTCCTTGATACTGATGTCTTTGCTGCCCAGATCGTACACAAGGTTGTGTTTGCTGCTGGTGCCAAAGTCGCTGCCCTTGCATGGGTGGGTGCTGTGGTTGAGGTTGCGAATGCGACTGCTGCTGTTGTCAATGATGCCGATGCCACCGTGCACTGGCTGGCCTTTGATGTTGCTGTTGGGGATGCTGTTGTTGTTGTTGTTGGAATCTTGCGCTTGCTCTGACTTCGTGATCAGGCTCGCATCACCATTTCTTGTGCTTGTGATGTCGGTTTGTTCTTGTGTTTGGCAGCTATTCGATTTGGCTTTTGTGGCTTCAGACGGTTTGGGCAATGCAGCGGCAATTGACAAAGGCGGAGACAGCGTGAGTTCATGAACTTGAGGTCTGGGTGGCAGCAGCAAAGGTGGTGATGGCATTGACATGGGTGATGGTGGCGAAAGTGGCAGTGACGCGGATGGCCTTGGTGAATGCAGCGGTGACAGGGTTGGCAATAAGGACCTGAGGCGCATGAGCAGAGGGACTCGCTCTGTTGTAGGAACGGAGGGGGGACTCAAAGGTGAAGGCGGCGGTGGCAGGGCCAGACTTGGCAAGCTCTGAGTAGGTGGTGGTGGCGGCGAAGAGACTGAACTTGGAAAACCTTGAACAGGCGGTGACAAGATTGGACTTGGATGGTCAGACACAGGGGCTACTGGTGTACAAGACGTGGAGGTGGTGATGCACCAAGGGCCTTTGGGTCAACTGAGCATCGGTGGCAAAGGAGGCAGTGCCAAAGGTGTGCGGTCAACAAAATCCATGGGAGACAGCGCAGGTGAGGGGAAGACAGGCACAACCAGCGTGCTAGCAGCGAAGTCCACAGGCAAAGTTGGCATCTCAGATGTGGGTGGCAAGGGTGCATCAGCGGAAGACAATGATGTCGGTAGGGCTAGAAGGTCGTCGAGTGAATACTGCAGTAGCGCATTTTTCATCATTCACATGATGTCCTGGAATTGCCGTTCTAAGTTGGGGGTAATCTTGGCATGGTCCTTGGGGTGAAAGCCTTGCAAAAAGAGCTTGTGGCACTTGCTCTTGGACAAGTAGTTGAAGTAAAGGAGGGAGCAGGTTAGGGACCAGAAATCTTTGAAGTATTTGGCCATATTGACTTCATCTCTGATGAACCGCTTTGATGACCAGTCAATAAGGTCTTGAAGATCCTGCATGTTGCAGTGAAGCCAAATGGATATTTTGTCATCAGACATGGTGGAATGGTAGCTTGGTATGACGGATTCTTCGTGCGGTGGAGGCTGGATGCTTCAGGTGAAACGCAGTGGGAGGCCCGATATTGGTGCTGAGTGAGCGTGTAGGATTGCCAAAGGCAAGGGAATCTAAACTGAAAACAAATGGGAATAAAAAGCAAGACAGCAAACCTGAAAAGGTTCACTGCCTCACTGGGGCAGCCAATTTGTACGATGGACGAATGGTCCACATGCAAGTTTGGGGAATGGGAAGGCGAGAATGCAGTTAGAACCAAAGCACATCAATCCAAGATCGTGTGGTGGAGCAAAAGATAAAGTGGACCGCGATTGTTAGTCGCTCTACCACTGCAGAAAGGGAAAGGAAGGGAAGGGAAAGAGTGTGTGTATGTGTGTGTGTGTGCTGGCTCCGTGTGAGCTGCTTCAACAATAGCAAAACGCGAACAGGAGGGGGAAAAACACAACACAACACTGTGGCCAGCGGAGGCACTACTCGCCTCCTGCTCGCGGTGCTGCATGTGGGTTTTTATATATATCGGAACTATCTACTTACAGTCTAGCTAACTGTCCATGACTACAGAAAGGAGGGTGACAAGGAAAATGGAATGACAGCAGCGCACGCTGCCCTGTGGCGTCGGTCGAGTTGGGCAATGGTTGGGGGCGTCCGGATTTGGGCATTTGCAAGCCCAGCACATATCCCGTCATTACAACTGTAAGGATGGCGTATGCGTTGACTTCAGAAACAAGCCACGTGACCCACAACGCCCTCTGAGCGCAGATCCGCCTTCGCGCTGTGTGCTGACAAATCCGCTTGACGTTGCTGCCCTCAACAAGTCAAACACGTTAGTGCCTTGCCTCTGTCGCCTCTCCATCCACTCATTGTTGCCATCTGCCGTCTTGTCCTCATCACCTCACCATTCATCGTTTATCTCGCCTTGCCAAGATGCCTCGCCCCAAGTTCCGTGCCAAAGACACTTGGATCGCCCACCATCGTCGATTCGAGCCAGCCCAAACAACGACGTCCTTGATGCTCGCCAGCCGAATACCACATCGCTGAGCAGGTGTTGTTTTTCCCCCTTTGTATGTCTCTGCCCCGCTCCTTTATCATGTAAATCCCGCTCTCGTTTCCTTTTCCTTTCTACATTGCCAATGGCCCAAGCACTCCTTTGACGTTACTTTTTCAACTAGCTGACAGACAAAGCATGACGCTTGGACCTCCTGACTGCACTTACGCCCTCGATACAACACTCCTTTTTCCCTCAAATCTAAATACCGAATGCCCCTTGATTACATTGCCGAGCGGGATTGTCACTGGCTGCATACCTTCAATCTTTTTCTTTTTCTTTTACTCACACTCCTTCATAGCGTACTTGTCCCTATCGTGTCTGCTCTATCGTATAAATACCTTGCGCCTGGCCTTGCTGAAAGGCAGGCAACCATGGCCCCTTTTTCCATCTCTCTCTCATGTGCATTTTCTTTTCTCTTCTTCTCTGTCCGATCTGTCCCGAAACGACGCCGTACGCTGTCAACTGACGACACCGCGCACGACTTGTATGTCTCACTTTCTCATCACTAGCTAACTACCCCAGATCATTTTGCGATCAAGCGCACCCACCAGCAGTCGCGCGATGATTAACAACTGCCAACCCACCACCCCCATCTCGCTCCTTCGTGGGTCCTCGCTTCGGGCACACGCCGGTTCTATTTCTCTACTTCTCCTTCCTTGAACCATCACAGGAAGGTGCTTGCCTGCGCATTTGTGATCTTCTCTCTGGCAATGAGATTGGCCACCTACACGGACACATGGGCACTGTCAAAGCACTGCAAGTGGAGGTGCATCTCTGCACGACCGGCGCAACCAATGGCAGTGTGCGCCTATGGAACCTGCGCCGTGTTGGTGGCAAGGGTGAGACATCAGACTGTAGGTTTCTTTGGATAAGGATTGGTCAGCTTGAGGACAAGTGGAATTGAGCAGATTGAAGCTGGTTTTAACACAGGACTAGAGGGACTAGACAGTCTAGAAAGTATTTTTTATTTCTGGAAGTGGCTAGAGCTAGTACTGAAGAATAGGATGACTAGAATTCGGAAATAACCTAGAATTTGCCTAGAGTCACTAGAATGACTAGATCTAGTGACTCTAGTTGTTGTGGTCTTGCTGATGCGGCTACCTGGCACCAACAGATTGGTAGATTTTCAGACCATCCCACATTGTATTTCCTGGTAATGATGGTTCTTAGTAGTATGGATCACCCTTGCAATGGGGACAGTACCGGTGCATCGTTCGGTGCCAACGAGGAAGGAACGCCAAAATCTAATTGTCTGGACCTGACGCATGTCAGCGGCGCTGCAATGAAAAATCGGGGGCTTCTATCATTCAAGGAAAAAGTATCGTTTTTGGCCACCTGGAGGTGAATCTTAATCGCACCCTATGATGAACAGTTTAAGGATACACAACTGGATCAGAAATATTATTCTATGCCTATTTACACAGAATCTATTACAACACAAGCTTTGAAAAGCCTTCCCGCAAGAAAAAAAAACTCGTAAACCTCTAGTGCAATACGTTGTCAGGATATGCCTTCACCCAGCTGTCGCGCACGATCCATGCAGACCAGAACGCCTTAACCTTCTCAGGAAGGGGGCCAAACGCCTTCTCCAAAGTAGCCACGCCCGCGTCCGAGTTCTGCGCTCCTAGGACGAATGCGATGCGCGCGAGCCAAGCCCCGACGTGGAAGTCGTCCACCCCGGGGCGTTCCCCGCCGATGAACGGCCCCTCGGCGATCGCCGCGGGAAACGTCTCGACGATGAACACCTTGATGCTCTCCCAGAGGGCGGTGGAGCTGGAGAAGAAGCCCTGCTTGGCCTCGTCAGACGCCTGCCTGTTGAGAACCGCGTGGAGGCCGGAGATCGCGGTGATTTGCTTATCGTAGAACGGCTTATGTACTTCCGCCTCGGGTGTCGCCGCGTGCTTTTTCAAGTATTCGAGCCCTACGAGAGAACAGAGAACAAAGGTCGTCAATATAACCCTGCTGACCGAGAGCGAGCACGCCATTAACGCTTACGAGTGGTGGTGAAGATGTTTGCGAACCCGCCTGAAACTTTGACGAGTTCCTCGTCATTCCGCTGAAATCGATTCTATAAGGAAAGCGAGTCGGCGAGGATAACCGTGGTCTTACCGCGGAAACGATTGCAAAGTTAGGATCAATTTTGGCCTCGTGTACCAACGTCGTGATGGACGTCTCGGGTGCGACCTTTGTTGATGAGATGGTCACGAGATAGTTAATCACTTCAGCGGTGCTCGTGTATGACTTTTCATCATGGGTCAGCGTGGGGAGGGTGGCATTCGGGTTCTGACAAAATGGGCCTCAATAACCCCGTGAAAAAAAAAAGTCTACGACTGCGGCTTACAAGTTTCAGGAATTCGGGTTTGAAGTTTTCACCCTCGACAAGATTGACATTGCTGATATCTGCGTCGATACTGAGCTCGGCACTGTGCAACAAATACGTTAGCTTGTCAGGTCTACGTTGGACACAGAAAGAAGGCTAACAGAGCTAGAGTTGGAGCAGCAGGCCAGACAGCGTGAGGGAAGGTATAGAGGACGGGCTAACGAACAGCTATTAATATTCGTGTTGGTATCTCAAGTATAGTGTATGTCACCTTGGACATTTTGATCTTCGAGGGAGAAGTCGGTGAGTGGTTAAGTTTGCTGTGTCGTCAGTTCGAGTTAAGGCTGGATGAATGCCAAAACCAAGCTCCCCGAGGGGCCCTTTATACGTCTACGGCTCCCATAGAGCGCCAAAATCCGACGCAGATCCTGCAGATGGCTACCACTACCATGAGGTCACTATTAGATCTGCACCTCCGCGTTTGTAAGAAACTGACCAACTACTAACCGCCAGTCAGCAGGACATAGGATCACGTGGCCGTGATACGTATGGATTTGTCAGTGGTTGTCACCTCTGCCTCCCTCGACATCCTGTGGATGTGCGCATGCGCCCTTGGTTCCAGTCACCCTGGCAATGGAGTGCGGTCACCAGCACGTCCAAGGTGGTGGGCGAGGCGGTTGTACGGGTGGAAGACTGGTGGAAGCCCATAACTGAAGGTCATCGTCGTTCTGTTCTGATAAGCGCTCAATGTAACAAGTAACCGTGGCTACTCTGTGGCCCTGCGGCGGCATCATTTTAACCCATGTACGGCAACTTTGAAGTCCAAGGTTGAATTTTTAACCGATGCGTTTGATTGTCACCTGTCCATCTGGGTCGACCACAAGAGGCTGTATGTCCTGTAAGCCTGGACAAGACGAGATTTGATGCATTGGCGGAGGCTGGACAGTCCCATGTCTACTTGGCATCCGGGAACTGCAGTCACTGATCAGCCAAGCGGGGATGTACTTTTACCCGGTAATTTTGCCGGGCCCCGATCTGCTGATAGATCGCCCTGTGAACCCGGTCTCGCCTCGGGGGATTCCGGGTGAACAGGGAAACCTCGGACTCCGGATTCCGAAGGTGTTCGTCCTGCTGACAGATGGCCCTGTCGACTTCGGTGTCCCTTTTGTGCTTTGCCGACTGCGGGATAAAATGACAGCACTCCACTCTGCGCTCCGAGTAAACAACAAACCCACACAGCCGCGAGTGGCACACATCCTACTTCTGTCCGTCTCAACCTTGTAACATGTCGCCTGCTGGTATCATAGACGCCACGATACCCATGGCTTTTTCTGTTTCGTCCACCATGCCGACACCCACCCCGACTCACGGGACTCATGTATACCACCGTGGCGGTATCAGAGGGAAGGTCGAGAGCCTGATTTACGGTACGTGACAATGTAGTATGACTTATG
>Ga0307510_10001180_pt1 | contig 28170 bp, 28 predicted proteins | sample 12_EM_MG_FD_207224 | JGI IMG/M metagenome (GOLD analysis project Ga0307510, IMG submission 207224) | Populus trichocarpa ectomycorrhiza microbial communities from riparian zone in the Pacific Northwest, United States - 12_EM | ecosystem: Host-associated > Plants > Roots > Unclassified | place... | reverse complement strand
CTCCTCCCTACTCTTACCAACTGCTCGCATCTGGCGGCCCTCCCAGATCCCCTCTCACCTCTAGCGGCCTAGATCTCTCCGCTCCTGTCTGCTGACATCCTACGTTGCGCTGTGCTTTGCCTGTGCACTACTACCACTTCTATAATTCCCTTACTGTTTACAAGACGCCCTGAGCTGCCGCCATGGAGACCCCCTACTTTTGTTGGCTTCGCTACAGGAAAGAATAAATTGATATTATTAATTATCCACAGAACTCAATCAGCTGAGTTGGAGCCGGACACTTCCTAACAGAATCTCTCCCTTAAGTCGCCGGCATCAACTCGGCCGGCTACTCAATTCAACCTATTTAAAATATGCCCTTGAACGCTCGCAGATCGTATATTGCTCCCGCGGCCGAGTTGAAGCGGGACACTCAATATTGGAACTGCCACCTTATGTGCCCAGCCTTAACTCGTATAAATATTGTTCTTCATTGGATCGAATAATTTAATATATCTCATTAAATATCAGCAGATCAATCCTGTAATTCACTATCTATTCCCTCTCCCCACTAGGAATTACCTGTGCCTGTCCGATCACTACCCCTATACTGACTATTCGCATGTCTCGACTATTGACCTGCCGACCGACTCGAATATGTCCGCTCCCAATGTGAAATCTCCCACTATTGACCGGCTCGCGGATGCAAACCAATGCCAACCGATGGACAGCTCCCGCCTCACTGAGAATATGTCTTATCTTGAAAAGTGCTAGCAACCGAGCCACCACCCATCCTCGTAAATCTCCATACTTCGCTTCCCCACCAGTCTGGACTGATACCCAATTGTTTCTGGGGCCACCGTTACAGAATGTCTTTGTTCCAGTGCAGCGGGCCCGGTGGATCTAGAACCTGTCACTTTCCTGAAAGTCAGTGACTGGAATTTCAAGCTGAGCAAATCCTTCTACAGGGAGTAATCCTAGTTTGGTGGGGTCAGCTGGCAACAGCCGGTCATCCGGAGAAGTCTACTGAGTAAAATGTAGTATCTACTGCATCATGTCGGAATAATGGATATTGTGGGTTACGCATAGTTCGGTCAGCATGCTAGCGTTCTTCATACGGCCTTTAAGAACCAGGTGAGGTGTACTGTGACTTGAAAAAGCCAGCATTTCCATCCCACTATCTTCAGCCACGATCATACCTTTCACTTTCGAAAGTGCTTCTATAATTTGCAACCTCATTCCTAGGGCATGTTGGCGGCCATATTGCGACAAGATCTGCTGGGCGGTGTTATTCTTGTTTGACCTTTGATATTCATCTTTAATCTGATCATTATGTGCTAGTTCACCGATCTCTGTAGAATACATCGATATCGATCCAAAACGCTGCACGTGGGAGGCAAAGTGAGTCAGATAGTGCATCTTGATGAAGTAGAAGTGGTTCTCATGTCGTATCGAATCCACCTGCCGATCGGACCTTTCAACCCTCTCTTGATCAGCCTGTCGACGGTGATTAGTGACGCTTCTATCGTGGACTACTTTAGCACCCTGATCTGCCATCAGTTCCATTAGCTCCCGATCCTGGCGATCTGCTCAGGTGAGAGTAACCTGCGAGGTACAGAACTCGAGAAAAATGTTCTTTGTCAAGTGAAATGTCTGCCGGTAGCTTTCGATGTAGGAAAGTGTATCTGGTGTATGACTCCGATATTGAGCCATGAGAGAGAAATCAACCAGCGCGTTAAGACACTTCAAAGCGCACTTGAAATCATGATACTGAGAACCGTCCGGATTTTGCAATGCAGACGCTAATACGGCATAGATACAACGGTCGAGATTGGGCATCTCCTTTCCCTGCCATTGTCTGATTTCGTGATAGGCCTTTTTTGGTACACTGAATCCTGGGTAAGGAGGAATTTCTTTCCAAGCATCGTCAAATCCCTATTGTCGCTTATGCTTTTTCAGGAATCCTTCCACCCATTCCATCATAGGTTTGAATAGGGCAAGGTAGATGTTGTGCAAAAGGTCCGGCTTGGGTAGGTCCGCGGGGCTTACTCAGTTCAGTCCAATGAATATATTGTTTCCTATTTTGACCAATGGCTGAAAGTATTGTGCAATGCCAGCCGCTTCTGCCGGCTCATGCCTCAAGGCTTTCCCCCTATATCGCAAGTAGTCGCAGGTCTCATATATCCGCCGTGGATCCCGACCGAACTCCTCCCACAGAACCTCACACTTTGGGCATGACTTGCTGCCTATTCCTTGTAAGGCTGCACTCTCAGCATGATCCGCGATCCAAGCAGACAAAATGGGAAAACAACGGCGTATCTTGCCGTCCGCACAATCCATTACGGTTCCTTCTTGGGCAACCAGCCGTAATGATGCCAGGAGAAGATTGAAGACAGCCCGCAGGGTATCTGCATTTGTCTGCCGCTGGGCTTGGTTGGCACGGGCTGATTCGCCAGTGAACTTTGGGGGTACTGGAAGCAATGCCAGAGGCAGGATTGGCATCTTGGCAGGGCTGTTTCTCTTCGGCAAAAGGATGTTGCCGATTGTCATGTATACTGGCCAGGCTTTCTTATCTCCTCAGAAATTGGTAAGGTGCATCTGGTCAGACAATCCGATATTGGGAACCACTGTTGACCCGGCGGGCAAAGTTTGCTACCAAGGAATCGAATGGGCTGTTAGCACAGGAAACACCTTGCCCAAGACATGTCAGGACCTATCTCATACCTGTATATCCCACCAGCAGTCCGCCGTATGCATCTCTGAATATAATCGCTCCCCACTCGAATCATATTCTTGAATAGGTGGGTAAACCATATCCGAGCTATACGCGACCTGGCGGATCAGGTAGTGGACACAGTCAATAATATTTCGATAATAGAAAGTTGTTGCATGTCGACCATCATCAATACTGGCTTCCACCCACACCAAGTATTCAGGAAATGGGTCCAGTACGTCAAGGTGTTATCGGAAGGTATAGGTGGACCGGAATGATCTGCTATCCATACTACCCAAACCTTGGACAAAGTTCGCGTCGATCTGCGCCTTGGCTACCTTGCTCTGGACAAACCAGCTCGCCAAATTAAACTCCTCTTCAGATGCGAGAGGGCTTCAAGGCTCGTCGGTCATGGCCTTGTTGAGCTCTGTATAGCCAGCAACTTCGCTGAGAGCTCTGCCGGCACACTGAATAGTTTCTTGACCCGAAGGGTGTGCGCAAACCTGTGGGTGGGAGACGTCTGCTGTGTCTGAATTGTTGTGCATATCATCTATCTCACCACGGGCTGTATTGATATCGGAGATCTCGAGCCCGTGATCAGATTCAGAGTCTAAGTCAATCATGTTTTCAAGTTCATCACGAACAAAAGTTGGTCGTGCCGTGGAGGAGGGTGAGGAAGCTGCGTCCGCAATCGCACTGAGGGATAGAACGATATCAAGATGCATTGTGTGAAGGTTCTTTTTGTATGTAGCGCCTTGTTGATAACATTGCCTGCAATCAGGACACTAGAGTTCGTTACGGGGCGGGGCAGGGCGGGTTTTCACTCGCCAGGCCTGCCCTTACAAGGGGCCAGGGGAGTTATTTTGTGGGTGATCCCCGCCCCGCCCCCATTTCTCCCCACCTGTTTTAACGGGAACCCATCTGGGGAACTGCCGGGGCTGGGGGCAAGGGCAGGGAACTTTAAAAAAACACGCTCCGCCCCTGGCCGTTCAGCAGGACGGGGCTGGGAATTGGGCCAGGCCCCATAACGAACACTACAAGACACTTTGTTGTCTTGGAGGTTATCGTGTGTGGTTTTTGTTTGTTTCTCTTTCAAGTAGTCTGACGGCTGCGTGAGCTGATGGTCAGAGGGACTGCAGCGGACTTAGGATCTTGCAAAGTGAAAAGTATGTTTCTTTTAAAGCGTAAGGCGGGAAACTTCAAGTTTGTTTAGTCGGATAACGAACAGGTCCGGACATTCAAGATGCCAATGGGTATTCACGGTTTACTGAGTGAAAGCTATTCTTTGTTAAGAGGATGCTAACCCTATCGCGGGCAGACTGAAGAGGGTTGGGACAGTCTTGCCTCACAGGTGGCGGCTCGCATGTGGCTCTGTTGCCGCTTAAAACCCTATCTGAAACCTATCTAGGGTATGTCTTTGTGCCTGGATCACATGACTTTTCAAGATTCAATATTCAAGTTTGTACAGTGTACAATCCTACGAACCCCACTATAACCGTCCTCGTGCAGCCTATATAAGCTCTCGGTTTCCCCCCCCTTTATCTTCTCTCCACAACCCTTTCCCAAATCACAATCACATCTTCAATCCACCAGCCCATCCTCACAGGACCCACAGAGCTCAGCTGAACCTCTCACTTGTCCACAGCACCACTAGTATATTCTCAGCTGATTTCAGATTTACCTATCTGCCTTTCCCTAGCTAATAACCTTCTCTCGTAGCGGTTTACCATCAGCAGAACTCCCTTTACCATCCGCTAGGCCCGCTTTTTTTCAATTTTCGTCTGTTCCACAATCCTTCATCCTCAATCGTACCACCATCTGCTAGCGGTCATCTTTCATCCGCTCAGGGACCTGTTTTGTTTAAAAAGAGCCTCTTTCCAATCCTGCAACCACCCCCCGCCCTGACAGGTATTACAATGGCAGCCTTGAAGGTTGGCTTCACTTTTGAAGAATCATGAGCCTTTAAAAACGCCAGCGATGTTAACAGGTGTAAGCACATTTGCGGCTTCGCTTACCCACTAACCTATGGTCAGGAGTATAAAGCCTGGTGAACTGTTATGAATAACATGAAGCAAGACAGGAACCCGGGGTGGGGGCGGGGTACGGCCGTCCAATGGGCGGCCATTGGGGCATATGCTATTCCCCTCCAGCCTGTTAGCCCAAGGTCGGGACTCTGGCAGGCTAATAACCTCCATGGTGAACGTTTTACTCAATGCCTTGACTTTTTGCTAAAGGACATAGCAAAAAAACATTAGTCTATCTTAACAGACATGTTGAAAGTGCAGCCAGTTGCCGCTATTGCGGTTGTGGACCCCGCCCCCGTGTAACGGGGGCACTCTATAGGAAGACGGATCCTAAGATTGCGACCGCACCGAAGACTCAAAGTACAAGTAAGGATCAAAATAAAGATAAAGATAATTCAAAGTAGAATCAAGCGGTAAAACTTTATATCGTTAAACCTGAAAGCTTCACTCAATAAGTTCTCTCGAGGATCGTTGGTTATCAGAATAGGGTGGCTCACGCTTTAGTTAAGTAGAATAATGTAAAGCCAGAGGACACCCGTCAACCATTCGGACCTTTCGCCAGCACCCTGCTCAGCTCAGGGTTGTCCAACTCACCCGCCTAGAGTGAGCTAACACTCGGAGGCAGTTGGACTACTCGGATATTAACTATTTCCGCAAATAGGAAGTGCTTCCGGTGATGTCTCTCCAACTACATCTGCATGAGCGAAAACTCTTTCCTATCGGTAGCATATCAGTGGCTGACCGACATACCCACCGTACAGATAATATTCATTGGGACTCACTGGCCCAGTGGTGGTTTCATCTATACAAGCTACGCAGTTCATCGGCAAATCTACTTGGCTATACTAAGCTTATAAACCTGACTGCATGCTCCCACGATAAGAAATCTCCTGCTGCCTGACTGCATGGGCGCTACCCAGAGTCAACCATGCGGGGCCCTCTTAAATCGTGACAAGACTCACACCTCTAGAGTCCACTAATAACCCATGGTAATGCTACAGTTCACTGGGTAGCCTGGGACTGGCTTTGGGGTGGTTGTCCTGGAAGCCTTGCAGCTTCCCCGGTCAGCCCCAAGCCTACTACTGTTAACCATACAACTACCCGGAGGTCAAAGTATGCCCCTAGGTGGTTCCCAGGTGTTATCCCGGTGGTGCCCCAGGAGGCGGTCACCCTCAGACCCCTTATATATCCTGCGAACAGGTTCTGGTCGGTTGGACGGCCACAACTCATACGGTGTTGTGGGAGCGTTCCTATGGATCTCACTTTACTAGGAAGCACACAACTACACAGCTGTCCAGTGTTGTCACGCTGTACCAACACTGGGGCCGCAGGGGGGTGTTAGGAATATCCCCTGAAAGTTACAGGAGGTTCGGACCACTCCTGCTCCATCAGTAGTCTGTTTCGTACCCTACGAAGCGGCCCTATGAACATCTAAGACCCCCACTATAGTGGGATAACCTTCCCCTAAGTCCGCAGATGACTTTGTCGGTGAAGGTAGGGTAACTGGGGTCCCAAGGTAGGGTAATCATGTTTCTAAGGTAGGGTAACTTCACTCAGCCATGCTTTTATTTCCTTCCGGAGTCCCTGCGACCACCTATAATGTTGCCCCTGAGACCTATGCAACGTTTACTATGTCTCCTTAGCTTTATGCGAACATACCGTCCAAAGGTTACCCTGTCTAGTAGGCTAACTTTGGCCTACCTTGGTTACCCTATCTAACCCTATGTCACTAAGTCACTTTGTAGACACTTGTACCAACTCATGTCTACCCGTAGTATACCAAGTATACTGGCCTATCCTCAATATGGTTACCACTTGGTATACCATACGGGCTTGAGTTTAGTCCACTGTAGCTACCTATCTATAGAGTCGTTACACCCTGCCAGAAATGATCGTAAGTTAGCCCCAAGTGTCCGCATTAATGTACCATATATGCTAACACAGCTCCTGCAGGTCTCGGCCAGTCCGCGCTCTGTCCAGCTGTGAGTGGATCGGTCATCCGAAGTCCCCCCAAGTAGCCCACCTCCTGCCGAGATAGACCAAATCCACTGGCAAACCCACAAACATGTTTACTGGATGGAGGTAACTGAGCCCACCCTTGGGAACCTGCTTGCGGGCATCAACAGAATCTTGTCAAGTGGATTCGGAGATCGTATGCTGGTTGGCGCGATGGGACAGGGTACACGTTTGCTGCGAGAGGATCTTGAGAAGCCGTTGCCGCTTGCCGAAATGATCCAAATCACAAATAGCAGGTATGTCCACATATGGTGGTCCTTGAATCTGCCAAGCCAACCAATGGATCTGCTCTTCTGTGCCCATCGCAGCACCAATATGAAAGGTAGCACACCTGCCCCTGGTGACCTCCAGTTTGACATACGCGATACCCGGGGCAACCCTTCAGATGAGGAGTGGCCCAGTAGCAATGAGGAGCGGAACTCTGACAGCCACCAGCCAGAGTCATCCGCTCCGGCCGGAAAGTGAACCACCTTATCGAAGACCACTAGGAGGCATAATACCACAAAAAAGACAGGGCGAACACACCGCATCAATTGGGTGGACGTTGGCGAATCAGAGTCACATTCCGATGTCGCTGCTGATCGGGACTTCGATTTGGCAAACAGGGCGATCCCGGCCCTACATCGTCTTCTATTAGGCAAGCTTCTGTCCCTTGTGCTAACCTGGGCACTCCTGTTTTGAGTACTAGTAGACAAAGAGGACAGGTGACTGACCTAAAGAAAGCACCTCCGATGCCAGTAAATAACAGTGGTAAACGCCACCTGGAGGTCATGCAAGAGGCCGATGGGCCATACAGTTCGGATGAAACTCCGGAACCCCAGCGACAGGTGGCCCACCAGGTGAGGGCAATGGATGCCGGCATTGAGCTTGAACAGGGCACCCTTGATGGGAGCTTAATCTGGGTTAGCAACCTGCTGACAGGCGTGGTCCGCCAAACAGTCCTCCGCTGTTGACTCCCAATCTGGGCCATGCGGCGTCCCCCTCTGAGCATGCAGAGGCCAGATGGTCCACTGAGCATCTTTTGATGCTGGCCTCAGGGGGCGAGCAGCCTGTCAACACATTGGCGACCCAAGTTGGTACCCCAGGCAGAATCCATTCCGCCACAAATCGTACTACAAGCAATGTGTCTGCGGATATTCTGGCAGCTGGAGAATCCGGACGAGAATTAAGCCCGGCCGCTGACTCTCCAACCGACTCAAGTGCATATACTACATCTGGTAAGTTCCATCTACAACAACCAGGTTTTTCATCCATTCTGTTGGCAATGTCTACCATAGTACCGCCGGCAGAAACGGGTGTTGGGAGCCCGCTCAAGTCCGTTTCTGTCCTGGCCCACTACCTCTGCCAACAAAGCACTCCTGCACCGACCAATGTGGCTAATGTCTGGCTAGCAGAGGGTGCAGGTCTATTCCATGCAATTTCCGGGTTCCAGGCCGCGATGGACCCTTCGACCTTTCTTTTTGGTGTTTTATTTTTGGTGTTTACATTTATGTTTCTAGAGTTTGTGTTTTTCTCATTGTTTCCTGACTATTTCTGTTTTGATTAGCCCGCTACTTCTGGGCTCACCTTGTCAGTATACTTAATTTGGACCTACGACTATCTCCTGCAAACTTTTTCTTGGGGTTTTTTTCATTTACAGATGAGCCTTTAAAGTTTTAAGAGCTATCCTTGCATTTTTTCCTGCACATTTCCTGTTTGGATTAGCCCGCTGCGGTTGCCCAAACCCAATGTAGTCTACGGACACTGGCTATTTTCGTTTACTGGGTCAGCTCCCGCGACCTGCTCTTGGAATCTTGGCACATGATTCTTGTTCTTTTCCGGCTCTTTTTCGTCTGGAATATGTTTTCTCTTCAGGCTTTAGAGATTTGCTCTTTGGATTTGTGTGGATCATTCTCATTCTTTTCTAGCCTGTTTTTCATTCGGCGTTGCCCCTTTCATCACTGTTCCTATCGCAGCTTTACACCTTATATCCCATCTCTTGAGCCTTAGCGGCAGCTTTCACTTTCTCAGATTAGCATTTGGGCTCCGAGCTCTAGCCTTACTGATATTTGTTACTGTCCCCTCGCAGACCTACTCAAACTAGATTAGTCCGTAAATACTCACAAACCTTTTTTCATCACCTTCAAGAATATCAAGTACCAAACACTCGTGTTGCCCTAGTGAAATAGCGGCGCAGCCAAGTTGAAGCTAGATGATTCGTGTGCAAATTCCTATATCAGGTATCAAGTTGCAATTTGGAGGCGCGGGTGTCTGCCGACACCAGCAAACATAAAAGCGAGTGATGAACTATGAACATTCTTAGTTCCTAAGGAAGCCGGACGGACCATTTCTATCTTCCAAGTTCCCACCCCATATCATCCCCTTAGCTACATACCAATAGAGGCTTCCTGACACTACCTGCTTTCCATCATACACAACAATTCTATTCAATCACTATCCACCTGCATACTATGTCACAACAACAGCGGCAGGTTATGAAGGACTGAACGGATTCATCGACGCAGGAAAGGCAAAAGCGAAGAGAGGTTCTCCGGGGATGTTTCAGGAGATCTGGGTCCAGGTATAGATTAACTATAATACCATCAGCCAGTGTTGAGTCTGTTATGGCTGGGTCTGCTGTAGGTAGGAGGAGGGATGGCGTGCTGGAGCTGGCTTCTACACAACTCGAGGTACCAGAGCCTGTCCTCAACCACTGGCTGCAGGTATTGGAGTCGGCGAATGTGACTCTGGACTCTAATGATGGGGAATATGAGAGCAATGATGGCCAGAGTGAGGAGAGCCAGGAGAGCCAGGAGGGGAACGAGTTAAGCCAGCATGGGGACGATACAGATCATCAATTGGCCTGGGGAGCGCAGAGACCAATTGGGCTTGAGTTTCTTAGCTCGCAGCCCTCAATACTAACAATCACCCCTGGGAATACCCACAGTTCCAGCAGGAGGATGAGTTACCCAGAACGGAGAACGCCTGCCCCAGTACGCGTTAGCCAAACCGGTTATACATCTGCAATTCTCGCCTGTGCGCCCAGAGTCTTAAATCCCCTTGCGACGCTGGCCATAACCCCCGGTCACCCCGATCCACCACGGCTGGAATTGGATAGCGGAGGAGGACAGCAGGCTAGTAGCAGGCGAAATATGGCCACAGAGCTTGAGCGTAGCATTCTGGCCACAGCCCGTGATCTGATGTGGGACTGGACAATCTTTGTCAATCTGTTTCCGGACTCAATTACCCTGACCCAAGAAGTCAGCACAGGTTGCAGCGAGCCCCGGACCCAATTACACTTTCCCGACTTTGCTAATGCTACTCCAGCCTCAAATGACCAGGTAAGTTACCCTTAATCGCTAACTGGCATCATATCCGAGACTAAATGCAGTGGCCACTAGTTACTGATTTGCAGATGGGGGCAAAGCACAGCGGATGCCGATCGCAGTATCTGCATACAGTAATGAAGGCTATAGCAGTACTCTATAAGCTGAATAGTGAGGATCCTACAGCCTGCGCATGAAGAGTAGAATACCTACTGGAGGAGGATAGGTTCATTTGCACGCCTGGAAGCTATGAGGTGTCTTTTTTGTAACGGGGTCTTGGCACTGGAAGTTGGTCCAAGGCACATAACGACAGGAAGGTCCTAAACGATAACACTCGTTTACCGTAAGGGTTCAGAGATGACAATCTCAGGTCAAGGCTGATCGCATAACAGCAGATCAGGGTCAGAGTTCGTGGGTTCTTGGTGTGGATCTTGTATATCAGAATAGAAGACGGTATATTCTGAAGTACAGGAGTCGTGAAAGAAATACCAGGTAGGGTAAAGAATCAAGGAAAGAGAGGGTGGAGCCCACCCTTTATATAGAAGGAAATCCTGGCACAGCCTTTGCCGCCTGACTCATACCCCAGTATGAGTCACATATCCGCGTAACCAAGGAAACAATACAATTTGTCCCAAAGCTTACAAACGAAATCCCTCATAGCAACCGTGAAACAAAAGAAAAAACACCAAAGTTATCCCAACACGTATCTCATCCGGGCACCGTGTGATTTTTCACATTTGTTAGGATTGTTTCTAATCGCAGTGAGACTAAATAAATCTGATCCGGCAGACGGCCAACTCCCTTAGATTCGTAGCACCGCAGATTCTGGGTGCGAGATTTGCTCAATTTTACACAGGTCCGAAAAGGAAAAGCATAACAGATCAGGCTTTTATAAATAAGATCGATTGCCCATTTATCTGGCTTACAGCGGCCATATTATATTATTCAGTGAGATGTTGGCAGACTAGCATCTTCATCGATAATATGCCTTTCACACGGGCCAGTTCCGGGGGGAAGATAAACTATACTACTGGTAGGTTTCGAAAGTGTCCAGATTCCCGGACTGCCCCGGTATCCAGATGCTGTTGAAAACGGCCTGTACTCGAATTGTGTGAAAGGTCACCTAATGGATAGATAGTCCCGATTGAACGTCAGACACGATCGTGGGGCAAAACATGAAGAGTTTGGCCGAGTCAAATAATCCTGTGGATAAGAATGACACTGAAGGCTAAAATCGCGCAGGAGCGGGAAAGCGGGTCATGAGGACGGTGGGCTATGACAATGATGCTGAGGTATTAAGGCGGGAGTTTGGCAGTGATACGGAGCTGGATGAAATAGAGACGGCTGGCAACCATGCAGATTCAGGAAGACAGAGTCAGCGCAAGCCGGAGCGAGAACATGTGACGAATCCGGGAGCACTGGTTGGTTGGTGCAGTTCCGAGAACCTATGTAGACTGAATCACAGGTTGAACAAACCGAGCGAGAGGATAGGCAAAATGGTTTTATCACCACTCGCTGATCGTGTATATATATTTAATAAACTCAAGTTGGATTACCTGTGCTAAAAGGGTCAGGAATGATCAAATAATAGTAGTGTACGGGCTAGGCCGGTGTGGGGGAAACGAATGAGAACGAACTGGGCAGATAGTTATAAGTCGTGCAAGCATGAGTAAGTCATCTAGCGGGCAATCGTAGTGTTAGGCGCACGGACTCCCGGTAAGGATTTACAGGGCAAAGTTACCCTACCTTGGCGCACACGAACTTCGAAGGAAAAAGATAACACCCCCCTCCAGCCCCGGCGTTGGGACGGCGCGTCATCACTGGCCACCTGGGTAGTTGCGTCCCAACACCAAAGACCACTATCAATGAAACCCATCTTATAACACTGTATACGTCGCGGCCGTCCGACCGACAGGATCCTGTTCGCTGGGTATATGAGGGGAGACCTTCGAGCACCTTATGCAGGTGGAAGCAGGTAAGTCGGACGACGGCGCATAAGGTTACAGACGCTTGAAGACCAACAGTCGGAAGGTTGGGTCGAAGGTAACGGGACGTTTTGCACGCAAGTTAGTCCCCTCGTACCCTCAAAGTCGTGAGGAGTATGAAGGAGGTAACTATGCCCAGTAAGTGGATCGGGTGCATCCACAGAGGACAAGTTGGTAAAGGATGGAGTCCGAGGGAAAATGCCTATAGGTACGATCCCGAGGACAAGTCGTGTAATGCCGGAAGACCAGAATACGACATGCAGTTGCAGGTTGAATTCTCGACGAAACAAACCATGGAAGATTGGCCATCTGCTGTCCAGCGAGTTAGACTACCCTTGGTGAGAACGAGGGCAAGATAATTCGTAACCATCGTTGTCAACGGATAAGCGGACGAGCTGACACCTGACGTGGTTTCCACACCATCAGGAATAATGAAAGCGCAGACCGATAAGTTGGCCTTGGGAGCAAAAAGTGTGGCAGCGATTTTTCAGGGTCTACGAGTGTTCGCACTCAGGTGAAGTTCGCAGAGTTGCAGGCAAGGTACTTAGTTACTATAGAGTTAGCATATATACCGTGATTGCTCAGACGCAGAATATAAATATCGAAGCATCTTCGCTGCTATTTAGACACAACAAGGACGGAGAAGGGATCTTATCAATATAATAAGTTATCTATACTTTTATATCGTTATCAATACTTCGACGATCTATGCCGAAGTGAATCGTTATATCTAGCCTACATTACGCGTGTCTTCTTAACGAGTTCTCCGATATAATCACCATTAAGGTCCTAGCTGTCGGAATATCTCACGCCGATGCTACCACCTAACACCTAGGTGCAGTAGGCATGGGAATGTATCAAGAGATGTTTATAAACTGGGCAGCCTTGGTTAAGTAGTCTAGCCGGCAGTTGTGGGTGAAGAGGCATGGGAATGTGTCTGGAGGACTCTTAGAAGCCAGGGAAGATAGAGGGAGCCTGCGAGCAGACAGCAAGAGTCCAGGGGGCGACGGCGAGAGGAACGAGGCGAACAAGAGAGGATGAGGAAAGCTGAGGAAAGAGCCTAGCGAATGCACAAGGGGGTGGGGAACGTCCACCAGATATGGGAGAATACAGGGTGGGATCAGAGGGTAGAGGAGCAAGGGCTGAGGGCGTTGGGAGGAAATATGGTGAAAAAATGAAGACTGGAAAACGTCCGCAGGATATGTGAGAAGACAGAGGGAATCTGGCAGTAGTGGAGAAACAGAGGTGATGTTGGATGGGTTCTACGTGAGAAACGGATGCAGAGAGAGGCTTATGAAGAATTTAAAGGAGAGAGGGTATCATGGGAGGAAAGCGGGCGGGCGGGCATGTCTGGGAAGGAGCTGGGATGTGAGAGGTTGCGATTGAAAGGCGTACGCAGAACAGCAGCATGGGAACATGGACTTTAGGCGCAAAGGGAGAAAGAGGCTGGGTGCTGGAGGCAGGGTTTCTGGGGGGAGAGGGGGGATCTAAGGTGTCTGGACACAAGATGATTTTTTTGCTGATGTACTTATATATCCTCTCCGAGATACTGGCGGAAGATGATAGGTTTGGCCCGCCGAGCCTGCAGGTTTCCCGCATTTGGCATATAGACATACTCTACGTTATTATGTGCCATATCGCTAGACCTTTGGGTGTATAGATTGTCGCGGGGTGAAAATAGCCTGCGGTGTGAATTAGGTGGATATCGTGGAGGTTATAAATGTGAGTTAGTGCTGTGTATGAATTGTATGGATTTCGTAGAAGTTGTGAATCTGAGTTGATTCCGGGTATAAATTCCTTCCATCAGGATCAATGCTGATTATATATACAACTCTCAGTCATTTCACAATTTGAAAGCCACTTGATTGTTTTCAAGAATTTGTAGTTCTGACACTAGCATAGCTAGGGCTTGATTGATTCATGTTTATGTTAGAAATGAAACATCCCCTCTGGAACATGACCATCGTGAAACATGAAGTTCGCCGATCTCGTTCATGAAAGAAACCATAGCTGATACCACGTGAACTCTACATCTCAGGTGCTAAACTGAACTGACCTCTATTTACAGTTTAACGGTCAAAGCGTGCAAGCCTCTTGAACCTATGTGCAATCGACCCGCGTTTGGATCAACACTAAGCACTCCTACGATGCTTAGAAAATGTCCATTCGGTCGGCAAAAATGCACCCAAGCAGCAGCATATGAGAAATATTTACCAACTACCCATGCGAATGTGAACCTTATCCTCGCCTCTACTACTATACGATATCCATCATCGGCCAGCGATGTTCTGGACACGCAAACCAACGTCGTGGGGGAACGCCCGGATTCGGATCAGGAATCCGATCCTAAGCCTACTGGAGGCCAGCAGGACCTATTGAGTGGTGATATTGTGTACGAGTCTGATACTGAAGTGCTTAACAACACTGCTCCTTTTTTCCGGTGGCCCACAAATGCTTTTTCCGTGGGCTGGGGAATCAATTGCGGAGGTGAACGGGTTCGAGCAAGAAATCAGTAATCTGTGCGACGACCCATGGGCACCATTCCCCAGCGGGCAAGGGTTCAGGCTCCCCTCTTGGCTCCTTGAGAGTAAAGTACCGAAGTTACGAATCAACAAATACTTCGCTAGTGGCCTAGGCAATTCTGAGTCTGTCGGCTATGGCTCTATACATAGCCTCAAGAAGCGCCTCTGGGAATTGGATCCGTACAGCCGATATCTACAATGGTTTAAAGGACAGGCAGAGGACGGAAAGAGAACTTTATCATTCTTTTATCGCAACATCCTAGATTGTGTCAGATATGTCCTTGGCCAGATAGCCTACTGAGCTGACTTTGTTTACCTGCCACGGCGTGAATACTATCAAACAGGACAACAGGGATATGCAGAGATGCATACAGCAGACTAGTGGTGGGACATTCAAGTAGGGCTTCTCGATCTCTTTCCTAGGACCGCTGACTAACCGATTAAACGAGAGACTTCGGTCTGGCGCAACTGTTGTTCTGGTCATTGGGATATCAGATCAGACCCGTCTGAGCAACCTTTGGGGTGACCAGAAGGCATGGCAGGTCTATTTGACTCTCGGCAATCTTCCAGGAACCTTGCGTAATAGACATCGATCCTTTGCCGTTCTCCTTCTGGTGCTATTGCTGGTTCCCCCCAAACTTACAAAGTACTCTGCTGACCACTTGCAGCGGCAAATTAATGCGGACTGACTCCGAGGCATCTTCAAACACATTTTTGAGCGCTTGCAGAAGGCAGGACTTCGGGGCCTCAATATTGACTATGCCGACGGGAATGTTTCAAGATGCTTTCCAATATTGTCCACGTGGATTGCTGACCATTTGGAAAATGTTGCCCTTCAAGGGATAAAATAGAATCTTTGCCTTAAATGCCAGCTGCTTCCAGGACAACTTGGAACCAATGCCAACAGCCACGGGGCCGAGATGATGCAAGATATGAAGGTTGTGAATGTGAATCTGACGACTCCCACACCATGTTTGAAAATCTTGGTATCAATCTTGAGAAAAACATGTTTCACAGGCTTCACCGTGTTTTCGTGCCAGGTCTGCACCAGCCAGATTTGCTTCCTTCAGTTTATCTTGGGTTGTTCAGCTCTGATGGACTGGATCGAGGGCTCTCTCAAGAAACACGCTCGGCTCCAGGCCTTTGACCACACCTGGAAGGTGCTACCACCCTACCTGAGGTTTTTTGTGCCCAAAAAGGCCTATCACGAGGTCACGCAGTGGCAATTAAAAGAGATAAGGAACCTTGAGCGGTGTCGTTTGAGGGTTCTCGCCGTAGCACTGCTGCAGCAGGACAGACAGCAAGTATTACCTTTCAAACATGCTCTAGACTGTGTCCGGGCACTTGTCGACTTCAATATGATGGCGCAATACCAAAGTCACACCCCCGAGACCATAGCCTATATGAAGGAATATCTCGACCGGTTTCACAGGATGAAAGATATCTTCTTGCAGTTTCAGGTTTCTAAACGAACACAGGCCAAGGTTGACAAGGAGCGAAAGGAGCTACAACATCAGCATGCCCCAAGCAACAAGCGAGTCGTACCGTCCAAGCGGCCCCAGTCCCTTGAAGACGATCAGGATGAGGAGAACGACCTCCGTATGGACATGATCCATATGGCATCTCATTTCAACATTGTTAAGATGCCTCTGCTATGCCACTACTGTGATCATATACGCCAGTTTGGCAATATCCCAATATATTCCACGGAGTTTGGGGAGCTCACGCATAAGGAACAAATCAAGGACGGATGGAGATGTTCGAAGAAGCACGATGTCGAGCGACAAATTCATCACAGCTACGGTCGTTAGCATGCAATCCGAATGAGACTTTTAAACCTCAATTCGCTCCGACGTCATGGAGCCAATCTGGGTGACGACGTCCTTGGCTATTTAGATAAAACAACTGGTACGGTATCCACGCCAGCCCCTTGTGGAAGGATCTAGAAAGGTCGTCATGATGACATGTCAGACGTCCTTGATTTTTGGAAGGTGTTAGGTATCTCTCTTGACCAGATCTGTTTGGGATTGATTCGATGCAGCTCACACAACCTGCTCACTAAACGCCACCTTCCTGAAGAACCCGCAATACTCCAACTACTTCCTGTCGAACTACTAACGCAACTCGAAATCCCGCTTTTGGCATTCCCGTAAACCGATGTTCACGACATCCATCCTGCACAATGCACAGGAACTCACCGATTTCGGAATCAAGAAAGTCGGAATGAATGGGTTTGGGTACAGGTTGGAAGCGAGGAGATGTATCGTACACTGAGGGGTCATTTCCCAGCACAGCTTGTGGCACTCTTTAAAATAAGGGACTGCAGCCAAGACACTGTGCGGCAGTTGGCAGGCGTTCAGATGTTGAGTCCTGTGAACTCAGGCCGGCCCTCTGATATAGACAGTGTTGTTACGGTTCAGCTAAGAGAAGATGCGCGAGAGGTTAGATTGGTTGACATAGGGACAATTCTCTGCCTGGGTCATCTCATTCCGGAGGGAGACCGGCGCTGGCTCGTCAACAGCCGTATTGACTTGAGGACGTTTAATGAGATTTACTAGTAATAAAATCGGGGGTATGATGATGGATATATGCGGAGGCGTATATTGGGTGCCATGACAAGCTGTATATATATAGTGTGTACTAGTATGAAGAAAATATATAATTAATACAATGTCATGAGTTAAATGTGATGACTATGCTTGAGAGACCCCACAGGACTTTGGGGGACCTAGGGCTGGCGTAGGGTTGGTGCACAGTTCACGCCAGGAGACTAGGGGTAGGGGTCTGATAATCCTAAAGGCTTCCGGAACGAGCTGGCGAATTGAAAGCGTCAGGACGCTGGATATGGAGAATAGGGGGGATGTCAAGTCTGGATGCAGGGGATGGTTGCTGCGCAACTCAGGACGCAATAGTGGCGTGCTGGCATGGGGGACGGACTCAGGACGCACAGGAAGCGTACGGACGTTGCAACTGAACTCAGAAGGCACGGGACGCACGGGAGACAGCGACGACGTCTCTGGCGTCAGGACGCAGGGCAGGCGCATTAGATGTTCGTGTTTTTTTTGCTGATGAGTGAAAGAGTGGGATGAACCAGGCTGGGCCATGGTAGTGCTGCTTAGGGAAGCGAGGCCTAAGCGAGGTGCAAAAGTGAGGAGATGGGTAGGATCGTGCACCATACAACAAGATGTTGTAAAACGTAGGGGCAAGAAAATAGAGGGCGCGGAGCGTGCTTAAATCACCCTCTTTGTACACGGTTCTTTTATTTGAGTCTATACGGTAGTCTATCTGACTCCGAGATAGTGGTTGCGCTGAAATCCGATAAACATTTGCTTTCCTCTCATTTGAGATAATAGTTATCTCAGAGCACCTTTTGGGCCCAAAACTCATTCTGCAATAATTGAGCTGTTTGGCAATTTATCATTTGCACAACATGTTTTGCATAATCTTTCAAATGTGTTTTGTAGATTTTATTTGTTTGGAGTTTAGAACTATCTAACTTAGATTACTATGCAATTATAATATATTATTATCATTTTATTTTAATAGGATCCTAATATTGAAAAGCCCTACCTCCATGAAGTAGATTTTCCAACAAAACCTACATGATAGTTTCTAAATGACATGCTGTTTGGAAAAGTTTTTTTGGCAAAACATGTTTACTGATTTTTCATAAACTCGTTTAGGAAAACGCGTTTTGAGATGACGGTCATCTCAAATGACGGCGCACCAAACGGCACCTTAATAATTCCTAAGACCGCCAAGACAAAATCCTCCCTTATCCAACATCCCAAAATGAATTACCTCATCCTACTAAGAGTACAAGTACTTGTCGGGATGGAGACCTTGGCGTGGTTGTCCTCCTTCTTCGTTTTCCTTGTCCCTCGCCGCTACCTTGGCAACTTATCTCGCCTCACATCCTTATCACCACTCCTTCATTACACCCAATCATTGCTGACCGGTTCTCTTTTATGATTTTCACTACCTCGTTCTTTCTTTCTCTTCTCTCTTGATCCGGCGATGGCATCCTCGTCTTCCTCGCGTGCCTATCACACCTCTACCGAATCAGCAAAGCGGGGCCATCGTAATGATGCCAGCTCCAGGGCCCGTGCAAGGGAGAGAGCAGCCGAAACTAACTCCCCGCCGCCATCCGCAAATGCACGAAGACCTCTAACCCGAGGGAGCTTCTCCTCCACTGTTATCGGTGATAAACGGATTACCGAGAGATCTCATGTGACCGAGACCACTTCTCGCGGTATTCGTACGAGGTCTCCCAACCGCGATGAGAAGGCCGGCTCGAAACCTGGTTCATTTTCTGCTGGAGCCGGGGCGTCTTTCAACCGTATTAATTCTCCTAGTACGCAATTGAATGTCCTTAGTTCCAATGTATTTTCTCAGATGATTGATGAAAAGCTTACGGTAGACATTAACAACCACTTCAGCTCCGTGGAACCCGGAGGCTACTTTGATCCCCCCCACTACTGCTCCGCTCGCATCTCGTATTTCTGTCGCCCCTCTAGCATCTCAACTTCCTACCTCCTGTTGCCCTCCCGCTTTAGACGACATGACCCTTGGCCTCCAGGAAGCTTCAATTCTCGAGGACCTGTTGTTTGTCTTTATGGTGAGCGGAGCCCCAAACATACCATCAGATCCCCCGCTGACGACCAACCAGGGCTACGAAGGTCAATACATCAGATTCCGTGGTGACTATAATCCGGCCTCCGAAAGTGATCGGCTTGCTGGGCCGCAATTCAAGATTCTGCCTGGATTAGATCCCTCTCTACGAGACCTCGCCAACACAATGCTAGAAATGGCCACTCATTATGGCGCAGTGGAAGCTTTCGTGGAAGTTCACTCTCGCGAAGAGTTTGGTGCCGTAAACCATGCACTCTGTTCCTCTATCCGCAGGCTCTTGAAAGAATACCTAGTCTTAATTGCCCAGCTTGAACATCAATTCCTCACCAGCCCTTCGTTCACACTACATGTTTTGCACCTACGTACGTTGCCGACAAGCCACATGATGTTCCAATTATACACCCTTGCCCGCGAGATGCTTCGGCGCAACTCAATGCTAGAAGACGATCTTGAAGATTCAGTAGACGATCTTGATGATATGGAAAATATACTTGAGTCGCTACGAGAAGGGGGTGACATTGTTGGTAGTGGAGGAGTTTCTGGCTCGAAGATCTGTAAAGGTGGCTCCGTGCTGGGGCTCCTGACACTCCGGTTGGCCTCTATGGCTGGGGATCCTGCTGCGAGGTCGCTTCTAAGTTTACTTCTCCGTGAGGCTTCTAGGCCGTATATGAACATGCTCAACGAATGGCTTCATCATGGAATGATCAGAGATCCGCATGCTGAATTCCTAATTAAGGAGCAAAAAAGCATACGGCGCGAGAGGCTCGAAGAAGACTATACAGATGAGTATTGGGAGAAGAGGTATACAATCAGGGATGGCGATGTTCCCCCGCAGCTCGAAGGCGTCAAGGAGAAGGTCTTGCTGGCTGGTAAATACCTCAACGTGGTTAGGGAATGTGGGGGAGTAGACGTAAGTAAAGACGTTGGAGATGTTCCTAAAAGCTTCGAAGACATCCGGTCCGTGCGCCATTCCTATCATACACAAGGCTTTCAATTGACTTTCTGCGCACCTCAGATTTCTAGACAATGTGAACTCGGCATACGCACATGCCAATGAATCATTGCTCAACTTGCTGCTGACAACACACGCTCTGCCCGCCCGACTGCGCTCCTTAAAACACTACTTTTTCTTGGATCGATCGGACTTTTTTTCGTATTTTTTAGAACTAGGTGCTACCGAACTCCAGAAACAGGCGAAAAAGGTTAATGTAGGAAAACTCCAGTCACTGCTGGACCTCGCTCTTCGCCAACCGGGTTCTATCGCTGCAAGCGATCCCTTTAAGGAGGATGTAAAGGTTCAGATGAATGAAGTTGGGCTCACCAAATGGCTCATGCGAGTGGTTTCCGTGAGTGGGATCGATGAAGGCGCAACGACCTTTGAGGAGTCACATCGGACCCCAGCGATTTCTTCCATCGAGGACGATAAGTCGGTCATCGGCTTCAATGCCCTAGAGCTCGATTATAGTGTGCCTTTCCCCTTGTCTCTTGTCATATCCCGCAAGACCGTTCTTCGCTACCAACTGTTGTTTCGCTATTTACTCTCCCTTCGCCACCTCGAGACTCTCTTAGTCCAGGCTTGGCAAGACCATAATACATTGTACACTTGGAAGCATAAATCCAAGTATCCCCAAGTAGAGCTGTGGAAACGCAGGGCTTGGACGCTCAGGGCTAGGATGCTGGTATTTGTCCAACAATTGCTCTACTTCTGCACAAGCGAGGTTGTTGAACCAAATTCGAATGGGCTCATGAAGCGTCTAGGGGAGGTTCGGACCGTTGATGAACTCATGCAAGACCACGTAGATTTTCTTGACACATGTTTGAAAGAGTGTATGTTGACGAATTCCAAACTACTCAAGGTATGTGACATTTTCACCCACGCTTCACCCACTCCACATCCAATACTCCTCCATCATTCTGTCTAACTCTAAGTATTTAGATACACGCAAAAATAATGATGACATGCACGATGTTTGCCTCTTATACCTCACATCTGTCTAAGGCTCTCATTACCGCCGATCCAGACCTTGCCTCCCCATCTGCCAAGTATATGGGTAACGAAGATGCTGCCTTTGACCAAGCTAGACTGGATAAACTTAGCGACAACTTGTCCAAATACGAGGAGAACTTCTCCAGACACCTCAAGATATTGCTGGATGCCCTCAATTACTACGCCGCTACGGAAACAGTGGTACTGTTAGGACTCTGTGCTAGGTTGAGCACTGCCACCAACGATGCGGACACTCAGGGTTTAGTGATGACAGGATAGATATTCACTCATGGCCATGGGATAGGCGTGTAGTGTACATAGTCAAAAAAAAAAAAAAGAGCAACTGGATTCTGACAAACCCAGCCTTTCCTCCTATACCTGGTTGCGCAGACCTAAAATGCTAGAAACTCTTTAACCTGTAGATGTGATATAAAAGATATTCGCGATTTGTGTGCTCGTGCGCCCGGGCCAAGAAAAACGCCGGGAGCCGAAACATGGAGATCAACATTGGTTTTTTAAACTGTTTTCAAGCGATGGGACCGGCGGTAGGATAGGTGAGTACTCTAGAGGACTGTAGCTAGGAAGAATGGAGTTAGGATTATAACAATCACGGGGTTAAGAGCAAACCTGGGTCTATGAAATTAATGGAAACAATAGTAGTGAGGGAGAGAGAGCTTAATGAAGGATAACTCGAGTTAGATAAATGACAAGTGGTAGATGATTTGGAAAACAATAATATTGAGGGTGTGAGAGAGCATTTAATCAAGAGCTATAAGGACTTTATCCACTGTATGACTAGCTGCTTCCACGGGGGACTGTGGGTAAGTCAGCAAACTCTGCATGACTTACTTTATGGTTTAAGTACTTCAAAAGGTATACCAGATTTTCATCATTTTCAAATCCTTAAGGCTTTAATATTAAAAATGTAGATTAGACAAAAAGAAATTGTTTTGGAAAGAGAAGATGAAGCTGAAGAATAAACAGGTATTTTTTGTTCAATAATCATTGATCAGGAAAAAAACCAGGTCATGTATTGATTCACAGTGCCCTCTCTGAGCATTCAATATTCCAGATGCATATAATCAAAATTCAGGTTCTAGGTTTTACTAAATGTAAAGGAACAAGGCTGTATTAGTTTCAGAGGCACTGGATGCAACCAAATTCTCAGAATGCAACCAGATGCAAAAGTGAATATAGGGCATATGTGGGTATAACAACCTGCTATCTGATACCCTCTAACTAAATAGTTCAACCTTCAACTATGATACCGGAAAGAATATTGAGAAAATTGTAAAAGATATTCAGAATTTGTGGTAAATTTTTAAGAAAGGTCTACTTGGTTTTCAATAAATGCTACAACTTGAGTCTAGCCATTATTATATACATATTTGAGGTATTTAGATACTGGCATATGAATATATTTATTAAAGCTACGCTAGTGAACATGTCTATACTTGAAGTAGTCTGTAGCTATTGATTTAGAGGTACATACTAGGAAAACAACAGTAGAAAGGAGAGAATAGCTCCAGCACTCACAGTTGAACAGAATTGGGACAAAAGATTCAGAATTTCCTTCACGGGAGAATTGAATAATATGGGTTTTGAAACTTTGGAATAACAATGAAGATCAGCGACTCGAAAGAGGTAAATAGCTTAAGGGCTAGAAGGGTGACAGGTATAGACTCGGAGAGGGTCATATTAGAGTGCACTGGTCAAGATAAATCAAATAGTATAAGGCTCAAAGTCTTATCAGCAAAATATATTTGATGTTATTGTCGGAGGACAAAAATAACGGCAGTATCAATGGGTGAAAATCTTCGGCAGTGACAACGGCCTCCCCCACCAACCCCACTATCATGAAAACCAAAAAAATTACAAAAATGTAAATACATAGTAGAAATTAATATTTGGCATACCATCCATCAGCCTTAATAATTGCTTCTATTCTATCCACCATTGACCCTGCCAAAGTAGTAAAAACCTTTTGGTCCAGAAGTTCCCAACAATTAGTGATTGCCTCCTCTATTGCCTTCTTGACCACATTGACATCACCCCTCCTCAGATATAGCTCAGGATAGTGCTTATGAAGCTTATCTTTCACCAGAGACCAAACATTTTCAATTGGATTTAGATTTGGTAAATAGGCAGGAATTTCCATAAGAGTAATTCCCTGTCTTCTGAGCCATCTCCTAAAAGGCAAGTGAGTCTTAGCATTGTCAATGATAAAAAATACCTCTTCTTCTCCAACCTTTTCCCTAATGTCCTCCTCTCTCCCTAGAAACTCATGATTATCATAGACATCAATAATTGACTTTCCAGTAACTCCACCCTTAGCAGAAGAAGATCAGGAAAAACAGGTAAAAAAAGACCATGAGTTTGACCATAAAAAAAACCAGTCATCATTTGGCTAATCCCTCTCTCCCCTCCCCTAGCAGTAGGTTCAACACAATCCTTATTCCACTTCTCATTTGGGTATGTAAATACTCATTTTCTCCTCTTTCCTCCACCCCTCTCCACAGATACCTCATCCCCCCACATTGCCTTCCTTCTTCACATCTCCCTTGTCCAATGCCTATGGGCTAATGCCCATTCCAACCTCTCCTGAGCCAGGTCTTCATCCAAATGAACTCTCTCTTGTGCCACCCATTTTTTAAGATGCTTTTGTGCAATTCTTCTCTTCACTGTCTTGGTTGAAACATTGGGTGCAACTTTTGTAGCAATCTCAAAATAAGTAGTGTGGCGATTTTTGAGAGCTTCCTCAATCATGGCTTCATCCTGCAACTTGGTAGTCTTAGGATGTCTTACTCTACCCTCATTCTCCTTACACTCTTGATATCCCTTTGCAATTGTCCTTCTGACAGTGGTGGGAGGAATGTTAAGGTAGTGGGAAATTTGCTCAGATCCCATTTGAGGCTCATGTAATCCAAAGATTCTCCCCCTGGTAAACCAAGAGAGATGCTTGGAGGGAATAGGTTTTTTGGCATGACTGCGAAGAATAGGAGGCATAGTTTATTGAAAAAAATAATTAGATAGGATGGTTTAGTTTTGGTGGATTTAGAGGGATTTGTTTGGGTGGTATAGGAAGTACGGGGTGATGAGGAGGGGTGCGTTGCCATCGATCGTTGAACCGCCGTTATTTTTGTCCCCCACAATACATATTATATACATATCTTCCTATATTCTCTGGTAATACTATCTCTTCCTATCTCTCTTGTGTCTCTTACATCTTCTTCCTTTTGTAAATGCCGCTATGGCCTTTAAGAGGCCCAAAGCATACTCCGAGGATTATTTATCTTTGGATTTTGTCTGAGTCCCTTGTTCAACTTTGCAAGGGTTGTGGTAATATAGAATCCTTTTTTGATCGTTCCTCTATGTTAGCTGTGTTAGCTGTTGTGCATCTCATTTGCACTTGTATACAAAGAGTAAAACCTAGTCCAGTCGGAGAAGCTTGTCATCTTTTTGTACTTTCTATCTGTCTAGATATTTCTATTATGAACTCCACCCCTCTTAAGTACCCTCGGACCTGTTTCCAAACCATCTTGTGTACTGCTAATATTGCTACTCACCTTTCTAGTTTCTGTATATGTGTACTAATTAATATATTCCTTATATCACTTATTATACTCCTGGTAGTTCATTTTGGACTTTGTATTATCTGTTTAATGATATCTCAAGATGTACTTAATCATTCTCTATTTCTTGTATTACCTTTATTAGTTAAAAAACCTTTTTCTCTGAACTTATTCAGCTTGTATTTGAATGAACTATGTCTGCTCTGTACATATCTTTCTTCATGCTCTTCTGAGTCAGCTTTGTCCTGCAACTTTTACTCCTGATGCATTTGGATGGTCCACTTTCCCCCCATCATCTCCTACCTGCTTGTTGCACCTCCACTTCCTTATAGTATCTCCCTCCTATATCTACCTTCTCATCTTCTCATCTAATGCCCTTCTGCCTACTGCTACCTCTGGCGTGTATCTGGTGGCCCTTCAGGCTACCCTCTTACTTATAGCAACCCAGATCTGTCGGCTCACATCCACAAACATCCTATATCGCCATTTTCGGAGCAAGAACCCTGCTCACACTTGCATAATTCAGAGAATGTTCACAAGCCACATAGAATAAAGGCTATGTATAATATTTACTTTAGTTGGTGTCCGTGAAAGTATACGGAAAGCACTCTATAGCAAGAGGGATCCAGATATTGTGACCAGAGTGAAGTCTTAAAGCACAAGTAAGGATCAAAATGATACAGGATAATTCAAAGTAGAATCAAGTGGTTAAATATAATATCATTAAGCCTGATAGCTTTACTCAATAAGTGCTTTCGAGGATTATTTGATATTAGAATATGGTGACTCTTGTGTTAGTCAAGTAGAACAATGTCTAGCCAGAGGAGAGCAGTCAACTATTCAACCTTTTGCAAGTACCCTGCTTAGCTCAGGGCTGTCTAACTTAGCTCCCTAGAGTCGGTTCACATTAGAAGGTATGTTTCCAATCGTCTAAAGTGTGAACCAGTGGTATTGGAAAATGTAATGCTTTATGTAATTATGGCTCGATTATTTAATAAGGGAAAAATCATTTCTGGAGGTCTGTCATTCAAGTCTTGGACCAAATCTACTTATTACACTACTATTACTTTTATATTGAATATTTCAAAGAAAGCAATTCTCGTTATGAAATAATAGTGAGTGTTGAATTCAAAGAGAAGTTTATCAGAGATTATATTAAAGTACATTGTAGACTAAACAGTAATACAATGATGTGACTGGTACTTTCTATTAACAAGATTTTCATACTCCTTAGATCTGTATACCACCTTGGAGTGATACGCTTCCATCATTCCCTGGGTCTTTGCTCATTACTTCCAGATCAGTTGTTTTGGCACGCCAGTTAATGCTTCAGGAACAAGACACTTGAGTGACTCAAAGTCATACACGCAGTTCTCTCGGGTATAATACTTGGCTACCCCCCAATAATATTCAATAAAATTGATCTCATAATGAAATGCTGGATAGAATATAACTCCATGGCCAGCATTAAGAATTGCTTGTTCAATCTGACTTCTTTGTGCATGAAAATCTGACTGACATGCGAGAACTGCACGTGCACAGCAGCTGCCTCCATTCAAGCATTGTGGATTAGGTTTAGTGGACTTACCAGTTGCAGACTTCATTGAATACTGAGCTAAGAACTGCCTTCCATCTTGAGGCCAGAGTCTTCTTTCAGTAAGGATAATCTTTATTCTTTTGGGTCTACCATCGGGTAGAACCATTGATTGAACATAACCACCCTCAGGATAATCTTTATCTATCACATAAGTATCTCGTATATGTTTGGCATTTTTGCCTCCAGGCTCTAAATTCGTTTCTGAAACTCTTAGCGCATCGTTAGCAAACTTGAGATGATTGCAAGCATTATCAAAGGCAATCAGTGCCTTGCAGCCTGGGAATTGAGCTTCAAATACTGGGATAGCCTTTTCAACAACTTGGTTAAGTAGCTTGTCCCCATCCCACCACACGTCCTCACCACACTTTAGTATTGTGCAAGCTTGCCCACTACCAAGTCGTACAATCGGAGTACTAACGAAATCTGATACATGCAGGCCTTGGCCCCGCCCCTTTTTCCTTAGAGGTTTATGCTTTAGGTGAATTCAGATATAATGTTTACCATCATTAGAGTTAAATGTACACTCATCCTGTATGACCAGAATGACTTGCTGTACCTCACATGAAAGATGATGAAAATTGTGAATTTCTTGCAGGTTCACATCACGATTGAGGAATGGGTCTTTCAAAGATTCCATACATGGAAGAAAGACATTGTCACGATAGTGTTTAATATCTTCCCTTTTGTGTCCATCATTATATATTCCCTAAGGGTATTATTTATATTTGAATCCAAGTTTTTGAAGCCAGCGAGAGGCTGTATGTGTCGAGATAGTTCTTTCCATCTCACGGGCAACACTATTCAAAGAACGGTTAGTAATATCAGTATCCTCTGATTCTGAAAGTCTCTAATATCATGCAACTGCCTTTGCCAAACTTTGTGCATTCAGCTCTATATACATACAGAATAGCTACTCTCTTACTCCAAAGTTATCAAATTGAAGAATAGAAAGTATAAACTTACTATCTCCTGCTTTGAGGATATATTCCCTAACCATCAGTACCGTATTGGGGTTCGCTAAAAGGGAAACAACCTTCTTATACCTACGGCGACCAGGCTATGGTATAACACGCTTGGTAACCCATAATACCTCATCCACGATTATGCGTTCCTGCACTCTCCTTCCCAATCCTCCACCATGAGCAACCTCTTCTGCAAGCTTCTTTCTTGGTATCGGTAATGTTTGTACTTCTGTCAATACATCTGGGCCCTTTAAAGCCTTTCTCTCCTATGATACTTCAACTGAAGTTGTAAAAACAAATATACCTGATAATGCCAAGTATCCCTTGGGAGGTCTGAAACCGTCAAAAATGGTTCCAGGCACGCTAAGCCTGTTCGAGAATAATTAGAGCTTTGTGATTTGTTGAAGGTATTTACACTCGTTAAAAGCACTGCGTCATTTGACCCGTTGGAAAGCCAAAAATCGGTTTGTCTGACCAAGTTCAGCTAATTGTTGCCAAATCTGGCCTCAGCGCGCCTGGAACCATTTTTGACAGTTTCAGACCACCCAAGGGATAATACAAACCACATAGCCTGTATTGAGTCTTACTCTGTCTTGAATATACCTTCTTGCGGATTGCTTTAAATGCCATCTGAAGGATTCATCAGCAAAAACGGACCTTGCGTCTGATCCGTCGGCGTTGCGTCCTGACGGAAGCGATGCATCTCCTGCGTCCCATGCGTCCTGTGCGTCCTGACTTGCGTTGCAACGGCCCGCCACATCCCACGCTTCCAGATGCTACCTGGCAACGTTCCTTGCGTCCTGACGCAACCTGGCGCCCTCCCTACGTCTGGACTACCCCAGACTCTTTCTCTCATCTCTTCTTTCTCCTGATGCG
>Ga0307510_10001179_pt1 | contig 28195 bp, 25 predicted proteins | sample 12_EM_MG_FD_207224 | JGI IMG/M metagenome (GOLD analysis project Ga0307510, IMG submission 207224) | Populus trichocarpa ectomycorrhiza microbial communities from riparian zone in the Pacific Northwest, United States - 12_EM | ecosystem: Host-associated > Plants > Roots > Unclassified | place... | reverse complement strand
AGCTTATCGATAGCTTACGGGATGCAAACCTCGCTATTTATCTCGGATCAAAAAATAGAGCTACAAGATTCATTGGTTGGTAGTGCTTTGTTAAGGGCAGATCTTGTGACCTCAGAGTTAAGTTATACTGGTAAGGTTTTGAGCTTGGCGAGGGTACACAAGCCGAGTCTTTACGGTCACTTTGATGAGCATTGCTTGGCTGCGACTCGGTTTAATATCTGGAAGATCGCGGGTTCATGCGGAAGCATATCTTTCAATATTAAAGAAGAGGTTTTGGGGCTTATGGAAGTCATCGATGTCATAGTTAACGACGAGCTCTCGCAGATATGGAAGCTCGTTGAGGAGATGAAGGATGTAAATCCGGCCATGAACCCGTTACCAAAAAGCCCTTCATACTTAAAGAGAACTGTTCATATCGTTCACCTGACACTATCATTGGAGAATTTCAGCATTGAGGCCACTCTTCTACCTTCTTTAGCCTACCTAATGCATGGCAACGGTGTCAGGCTATCCACCCGACCTATAAATGCTACCGAGGAAATGATTATTGATTTCGATGTTCTTCATCACGAGCACGAGATACGAACAGGCTATGATAGGCAACAGACGAGAAGAATATCGGCATTGCAGATACCTGCCATCAACGGCCGTGTTAGGGATTGTACTTCCGCTGAAGAACGGTTGTTGGAAGTCTTCCTCTCAGTGGAGGCTATTCAACTTGACGCATCGTCACTTCAGAGCTTATTCAATGCGCTCAACAAGCCGGAGGTTTCAAATGTCATTGATGAAGCTAGGGCTGAGTGGATTGGCACTCAAGCGAGGCTTGCCGAAATATTCAGGCACTCCAAGGATGTCCACGCACCCTCAGTTGGATCCGGCGCACCCTTGATATATCGTGCACACGCCAATGTTTCCGGCTTGAAAATACAAACATCTGCCCCTTCCGCAAGTTTAGAGATTGATCTTGGCTCTATTCGTGTACATGCTTCCAATAGGCCTCAGCCTGATTCAGAGATACTTTCAATCCCCGAGATTCATCTGGAATTCCACAAGATTACGGTTGAGCTTAATCAAGTTAGCACGGGGGGGACTTTGAATTCGTGCGGATATGTCGAACTTCATGCTTCCCTTCTCTTCTCGACTAAGGGGACCCCACAAGGCAAATCTGCCCGAGCCTTCTTTATTAAGAGTCGCTCGCTCCGGGTTGATCTTTTTGCGGAGACTGCTTCAACGATCGTCGATGTCGCCGGGCATCTCCAAGATAAATTAAAAGACCTAGATCTCTCAAGAGAAGTCAAATATCTTAGGAAACTACGCAAATCGAAGCCACTCATCACGGTGGACTGTGCTGAAGCTGGCCAGAGTGGAATCGAGCTTTTCAGTTCTATGATCGCTGTTGAAATGATGGGAATCCAGGTATCATGGATCGTAGGGAATTCTGGCTCCTCCCTCTCGGCCGGCCACTCAAGGCAGAACCTCGTTTTGTCGTTCAAGCGGATCGATCTTGCTACAGCGGCAAGAAAGGAGAACGAGGCGTGTCTTACGATTGAGGAGTTTCTGCTAGAGGTAGTGGAATCGAATACCGAACGGAAACAGTCGGTTAGGTCCGAGAACTCAGCGCTCATGCCAGAGGTGGTCTTTAATGCCGCTTATTTCGTCAACGAATCGGACCGGCGATTGGCAATCCAAGCTAAGGGTACTTCACTAGATTTAAGAGTCACCTCTTCAGTTGTTCTCGCGGCCAGCGACCTCGAAAGTTCTATTGCTACAGCGAGTGAGAAATTACGCCACGCCTCAGCAACATGGAAATCAACTCCGACTGAAAGTGGTGCCGAGAGGGAAAATATGTTCGGGACTAAGAGGCTGGGCTCAGTTCTAGTAGATGCGGACTTTGCTGGAGCTGTGGTCCATATCAGCAATGTGTCGGAGTCACCTACACTTCCCGGGCTATCATCTACCCGAGGAGGGGTAGGGTCTCCACAGGGTCGTTACGGGCAGTTTGCTCATGGCGGATCAAATGGTACAACAATCCTTCGATCTCCCGGACTAGCTTTCAAGGCTGAATACGTTGCGCCTCCGAATGAGGATCCATCACTGAATGCCGAGATTAAGGTCAGCGCTTCAAGCAATACTCTCTACCCTTCTGTAGTACCTCTGGTGCTGGAGATGACCTCCAACGTGAAGGAGGTAATGCGAGACCCCAAGGAAGCTAGGCCAGAGGATAAGGATTCGAAAGCGCTTCAGGGCGGGAAGGAGCCTCCATCAGACCCAGCAGCGATTCTTGGACGCTGTAAACTCAACATCGGCTTGAGGATATGTAAACAGGAGTTTACCCTTAGCTGTCAACCAATTGCGAGAGTAGCGGCTTCTACCGAGTATAAGGAGATTTATGTCACCGTTAGCACCTGTGAGGATCCAGAAAGCGGGCGTTTCTATGCCATTTCAGCCACTATAGCCGGATTGCGGACCTCAGTGCGCCACGTTTATTCAAGAGAATCTACCGGTTACCTCGAGGTTGAGTCGGCGGTTGTTTCATTAATGAATAGCAAACATCTTAACGGATCCGAAGGTCTCTCATGCATTATGAAGCTCAGTCCAATGAAGGCCTTACTCAATGTCAAGCAATTCCAAGACTTCCTACTTTTCCGGGAGATCTGGCTTCCTGAAGAAATCCGCTCAAGCACGCCGGCTCCGGTTGTTCCATCGTCGGAACCTTCTTCAATGCTGGTTCAGAGATACCATAAGGTTACAGCTACCAAAGCGTTTCCATGGAATACGACAGTGGCGATCTCGGAGATTGATCTACAATTGGACCTTGGTCAAGCGCTAGGAAGGACCGCTTTGCTTATTTCAAATTTTTGGGTCGACTCTCGGAAGACTTCCGATTGGGAGCAAACAATGTGCCTTGGGTTTGACACGATAAGAGTATCTGCTACTGGGCGCGTTAGCGGATTCGTTGATTTGAAAAATTTGAAAGCGCGGACCGCGATACATTGGCGCTCTGCTGATGGCGTCATTCGAGCCCCCCTTATTCAGGCTTCGCTAAGTCTTGAGCAGCTCCAGGCCAAAACATCCTTTGATTACCAAGCCTTTTTAGTAGCAGATATCACTCGCTTTTCCTTCCTCATGTACAACGTTCAGAAGGATAGTGGGAATGCGGGAGATCGGTTGGTAGGAGTGCTGGATGGAGACAAAGTGCATGTTTATTGCACAGCGCAGAGCGCATCCCAAGGTCTTGCACTCTACCAAGCTCTCCTCCGGCTTGCACAAGAGAAAGTAGCATCGTACCAAATCTCTCTCAAGGATGTAGAGAGGTACTTGAACAGGCCTACGCAGCCAAACCACAACTTCCCTGCGCCCTCTGAAACTCTCTCTGTTTCAATCCATAAGGAAACACGTCCGCCGCCAACTTTCTTATCGCTTCATACTGATGTTGTGGTGAACCTCAAGGAGGTCAATATTGGTGCCTTCCCCAGCACTTTTTACGACAACCAAGTTTTCAAAATGGAGGCATTAAACGCTACTGCCAGATTCGCTGTGGAGATGGAGGACGAGAGACTGCATAGCAAACTAGAGATGACTTTGGGTGAACTTAGGATTGCGTTGTCTCAGATCCGAAGAGCCGAAGTTCTGAGTCAAGATTTTACTGTGGAAGACATCGTGCAAAACTCCGGAGTAACTAAGGGTGGAACAATATTGAAGGTCCCTCAAGTCACAGCGTTTATGCATACTTGGAACAAGGCAGGATCGATGGATATCAACTATATTTTTAAGAGCGCGTTCGAAGGTAAAGTAGATGTAGGATGGAACTATTCCAGAGTTAGCTTCATCAAAGGGTATGCACTTTTGATCCCTGTCGCCTCTAGGTTATGCTAACCCCGAAATAATAGAATGTGGGCAACACATGTCAAGTCTATGGCACAGCGACAAGGGAAGTCAGTGTCAAGCTCGCACATAACCATAAATGCAGATGTTTCGCCATCTCCGTCCGAATTATCAGGCGAGGGAGGGGGACCCGAAAAGAAAGAGAAGGGCAAAATAACTGCGGTTGTCAATGTCCCCCAATCTCGATATGAGTACAACGCTCTCGAGCCACCGATCATCGAAACGCCGCAATTGAGGGACATGGGGGAGGCTACCCCACCGCTGGAATGGATCGGATTACACCGGGGTCGCTTGCCTAATTTAACTCATCAAGTAAGCAGAATGATAATGGGATTTAAGCCCGACCATGCTTTACTGGCGCTAATATTCTCATAGATTGTCATCGTCTCGCTCTTGGAGATTGCGAGGGAAGTTGAAGATGCATATTCCAGGATTCTTGGAACAAGCTGATTGGAGCCATCTGTGAAGTGAAATGGTTGACGGGAAAACCTCTCGATATAGTAGCGGTGTTTCGGTTCTTGGGTCGTATTTGATTCCGTTTTCCTTTGTCCTTTTTTTTTTAAACCTAGAACTCCTGCTTGCTCCTGGGAATATTTGGCGTTGGGGTTGGTTTCTTTTTTCTTCTTTTTTTTTCTTAGTGTTTCCCTTTGTGGACCCAGTTTCTCTACAATAGTTTTAATATCACCCGTCAGGGGGTGCAGTCGTCCCAGTTTATGCAAAATTTATCATCGACGCTAGCCCCAAGGTATAAAAATACCAACATGCTAATCCTCAATATATAATATCCCCCTTCATTCCGTATTCCACCCCCTATCCCCTCTTCCCTTCCATATCTCCATCCATACTGTGGCCGGAAATTCACTCAGTCAAGACCCATTATAATCATAAAAAGAATGGCCAGATTCATGATACTTGCTCTCATTCCTGCCGCATTCTCTTCTGCATTTGGTCTCGATCTAGAGGATTCTATTTCGCTGTATGCTGTATCTGGGCTAACACTTATAAGATCGGCTTGTGGAAAAGATAGTTCTGGGGCTCATGACAACCTCGCTTCATGTGTGCCATCATCCGCTCTCCAAATAGTAAAATACTAGGGGTCCCGGTTCCACTCATCCTAAGAGAATGAAATTTGACAAAACAAACCCAGAGAGGTCTGGGCCTCCACCATGTTACCTAAACCACCACGTCCTATAATACGTACAGTACTTCCTTTCCCTCTACCACCCGTATCATACGCTGGCTACTGCGACCAAGTCAGGAATTAGCATTTCTACCGAAACCGTGCTATAGTACCAGTATTTTCCCGCCAAGGGTGTTATCCGGCCGGCACCTCCAGACACGTTCATACTGATCATGGAAGAGGAGAAGGGGAAGACTTCCAATGCCGTTATTGCTGACCGCCCCTTAACCAGATCCTTGCTTTCATACGAGGGTTGGGATCTCTGTGACGCTCGGGTTGGTGCGGACGATATAGAGCTCCCCTCCTTCATCTCTTATAACCCCTCCCTTTCCGAGGCCCTGATATCAGAAGCTAGTAATCGCCCTCATCCATATAACTTACTCGAGTCTCAGTTGGTCCCCCGAGTCGGAACAGACCTGGTTACCTGTTCCTTCGCATAGCTATCCAGTCCCGAGCTCGAAATGAGCACGCAACAACAATTTTCCTCCTCCCAGAACCATCGCATCTCCCCAACTCCGCTATTAACTTAACTTACCTGCTACCACAAAAAACCACCATACCAATTTTTATATTTTTATTTTACATCTCTTTGTCCAGAGATTGCATTGCTCAATAAACATTTTTCTTATTATTATTTTTCCCGCAAAGACTCGCACTCACTACTTTCCACGTGTTGACGGTTAGCAGTTAAATTAGTTAATAAGGCACAACGCTGGAAGAGGGGAGGCCGTTGCCATGCAAACCATTTTGAGCACGATATCGTACCCAATTCGTACCCAGGTATTGTGGAACGTCAATTGATGATATTTAATCCACCTTCTCCCCCACCCTATGGTGCAGACTACTATACGCTCCCAAAAATACAAGCAACGGTTACCCCTGTGCAAGCCATGTGGTCCTGACAATTGAAGCGGCCGAGGGCACCCTGTGAGACTCTCCCCGGCTCGCTCACGAGTAGAATGACCCGCCGATCCCTCATTTTCGCCGGCATGCAGAGCTCGCCTTGCCGCGACATATCCGGTCACTCGGGAGGTAAAATTGGGAAAATAAGTTCCCGGATGAGTGAGCCGCCAGTCCAAGTTATTGTAGCTGCGACCCAAGGTCCGTTACGGGCAGCATCAGTTTTTTGGCTAATTAACTCCCCCCCCCCCCTCAAGAGGCTTGCGAAAGCCAAGAATCGCTGGGTTCTATCTATGCAGCTTCCAGCCCTCACCCGAATGATAAATAATATAACCTAGACAACGGAAAGAGGTATCCTATTGGGGCTTCCTCCCTGATATTCCCGTCACAATAAATTTAATCAGCTTCTTGTCCAATATCGCGATCGATAACACCCCGAGAGAACACCCGCCGGTGCTCCGTTACCAGGTTCGGTGGACGATGGTCGACAATTTTGTGACCAGACCCTTAGTGACAGGCTCCCTCCTCATTGTTTCTCGAGAACAGGCGTTTCCGACAACCTCACCGGCGGTGCGGTCCGGGAATGCTCCAGACGGGGTGCCCCCCACCAGAAAAAAGTCGAAGCACTCAAAGTGAAAGGGTGACAAGGAGGGCAAACCGCAAACTGGAGATAACTCTCTGGTATTATCTAGCCCTGTTATTACTACTTTGTGGCTCCGGCGACCTCCTGCTATGTAGTCGTAGCCGATACTACCGCTAAGCCTACACCAGGCGATTGATTGTTGTTAGACCTACTGACTAGTGAAGCTGAATGTCTCTAGACTCTACGGGCTTTTTTCCCAATGTATGATACCTCACTTTTTCCCACGCATTTGATGGCTGAAGTGAATGAAACTTGTTAAGGTCGTTGGTCCAAAGGATGAACGAGGAAATAAAATGAGGAATTGGGGGAATTGTGGCCACAACCCTTGGACAGCCTAATCTAGGACTCCAAGGGGAAGGGTGGTACCATAAACGGCATCAAGGAAAATGCGGAGGGCTACTCACGCAGTTCCGGATGCAATACAATCAATCCTGTTGGTTGAGAGAAGCGTTCGTAAGGAGAGAGAGACCCTCCCGTCAACAGTCTACAGGGAGCCTTTGTTTGGTATCATACCTAGAACTTGCGTTCCGTAAGGCGCAGAATTCACCCCGCCCACGATTGAACTTGAATAGTCACACATCCGGTAGCCGGGCAAATGCCAATGATTATTATCGGCTCCGTACATTTATTCTCCCCTCCAAGGGGTACCCACCACCCTAACCGCTCGAAGCCTCGCCCCACACCGTTTACAGATCGGACTCTACATCCATATCCAGTGGCGGCAAAGACACCTCCCGCAAAATATCCACGAGGCCCGTCACCCCCCGCGCAGCTGCGATATCGACAGCCCTCTGGTGCTCACGATTCCTAACCTCCGGGTCCGCCCCATGCTCGAGAGCCAGTCTCACGAGCCCCTCACTACCGAGATTCACCAAAAACTGCAAAGGCGTGACATACAGCCTAGCCCCAGCCGTTAACCGCGCATTCACATCCGCCCCATTCCTCATCAAAAACTCTGCGATCTTTTCGTCTTGATAGCTAAGCGCGAGGAGCAGCGCCGTCTTTCCGCTCCTATTCGTAATTTCGAGATCCGCGCCCGCGGCGTGCAATAGCTCGACCGCTTCTAGACTGCGCACCTCGATGGCGTTGTTTAGCGCTGTGTCTCCGCACATATCGAGCCTGTTCAGGTCGACGGCGGGGTTTTGGAGGAATAGCCGGATTAGCGGATAGTTGCGGCGGCCAACTGCTACGTGCAGAGCTGTGCCGGAGTAAAGGCGTCCCTCGAGGCGGTTCATGTCGTGGCCTCTTGAAAGAAGGAATTGGATGAGTGGTAGGCGGTTCATTGCGATGGCCCATTGGAGGGGGCAGTGCGGCCTTCCCGGGTCTTTAGCGAGGCGGTCGAGGGCCGGAGCGCAGAGGGAGTGGAAGTGGTGGTTTGCACGGGATAAGTGGCTGAGTTCCCGAGACTCCAGTTTCTCGGCTATGAGGAGCTGTAATTCTGGGGGGAGGCGTGTGAGGTTCATTTCTGGTCTGGCGATGGAAGGGGGGAGGTCGGAGATGCCGACTGGAGTCAAGGAATGGCTCAGTTGTGATGATGGTTGGAGATGTAGAGACTTGTGTTCTACTCGTACTGAAGGTTGCTAGCCAACAGCCGTCTGTCCATCTGCTCGTGTCCTGCCGGTAGTGTGCTCACTCCCATACGGTACCCGCACACATCCACCCTTCTGCGCTCCCCCATAACCAAGGTTCCTCGACACTTCCAATACCAGTACTTGCACTACAACGTCCCACCACCGCAATGACCATGCCATCACTTTCGACTATGTCTCGGGTAACAGCATGAGATCACCTGGCAAAAACCATCGAAGGCTAGTTGCAACCCGGCTGACTAACCACGCCAAGGTCTCCGTCACTGGGAACCTTGGCACGGCTATGCAAGATCTTCAAGCACAATCAGCAGCAGCCCAGAAAATCGTGAGCCCTGCCACAAACAACTCGGCGGATACCAAACCCCATTATTACCACCCCACCACCAATAACAAGATACCCCAAGCCAATAATCAAACATCAGGTAGAAACAGGCCTTCAAGTTGCATATCGAGATTGCCCAAACCTTTCCCATTCTTGATATTTATCCCCCCATATCCATAACATGCCGCCTGGGCCGCACCCAAGCCCTACTTCCCGTGATGCGAATCACTCAAGTAGGTGGGCAGGAGTTACATTTGGGGAATCCGGACCGAGTCGGGCCAGAAAACGCGGATTTAAAAGGGCAAAATCCATTGAGAAAATGGCGGGATTCGTCCCCGTTTATGCCACGGCGGACGCACGCCCCACAGTACCGTCCATGCAGTCATCCCGATTCCTGCACGGAAGGACTGTCCCCCCGCCCCCACAACATCCTAGAAAGCTTACGTTGCCCCTCAAGCCCCGTCATGTACTCTCACTCGTTACACATTCGTGTGCGCCCTTCACGTTCAGCTGTGCCAATCGCTAATTTGCAAAGAGCACATAGTAATTCTCGCCAAAGTGCTCAAGTTTAGTTATTCACTTGTATATATAGATGGAAATGGAAGAAAGAAAGAAACCTGATACAGACAAGACAGAACGTGAGGAAGCAGGCAAGCGAGCAGGCGGTCAGGAAAACAGGCGGAGATAAGAAAACATTAAAAGGAATAATTTGCCCAGCTTATCTCTGTTTTCCTCCAGAGCATTGTGAGGTTGGGTGGGGGCTTGAAAGCGATGAGGGGGAGAGGAAAGAAAGAAGTGGAGGGTACCGGGAAAAGCAAGCGAAAACAAACTAGACCGCCCCACGAGAGAATGAAATGAAATGAAGAGAAAAGAAGTAGGAGAGCAAATGATGAAAAGGAAAGATCGGAGCAAAGAAACAAATCGAGAGAAAAAACAATCATGGAAAACCTGAGATTGACCCCATATCCAACAGAATGTAAAAATCTGACAACTTCTTTTTCTTTCTTCTTTTCGTCTTTTCTTTTCCCTTAATCTCATCCTCCTATGAATCCCATCCGTACAATTTATAGATACACATAGAAAAGGAATTCCCACACGCGCTAAAAGTGTTTATCCGAAACCATTTGCGAACAAAACAGATGTGTTCAAGGAAGCAACCGCGAACGAGCTTAATTCTCGTCATCACTGTGAATGGAGCTACCAATTTCGGTCCACGAACCCACGCTCTCATCTTCAGATCCGAATTCACTCAAGATCTCGTCGGCGGGCTGTGGGACTTCCTCAGCTGCACTGCCAGCAATGCTTGGGGACCTACTGCCACTGCCCAGAGTGGTATTTTCGGCCCACTCATGAATGCTCCAGTACGGCTGTGAGTTCAAGAAGGGGTTTTCAGCACGGTGTTCCTCGTGATCACTGCTTGACGAGACGGTTCGCGAAGAGTCTGCATTTGCAATGGTGACGGGGGCATCGGGAACTTGGGAGGAGGAAGCTGGCTCTGCTGCTCCGGTTGCCGCAGCTGCTAGGGCTTCCCGGGCGGGTGAGTGAGGCTTGGGTGGTAGCGCGGGGGGAAGACCAGGCAGAACCTTGTCGCCACTAAGTGTGGCGTTCGAGCTACGTCGGGAGGTGGAAGTTCCTGCAACAGAACCAGGCACCTTTACGGCAATCCCCGCCGGCGTGGAGGATCCGGTAGGCGAAGCCGGTGCAGTATCGAAAAGGACGGAATCATCTGCCGAGGTGGCGAGTGGGGAGACACGGTGTCTTACGTCTCTAGCCACGCCATCTCGCCTCTCCCAACCAGAGGCAGTACCAAACGTATCCTCGTCTCGCTTGCGGGCCTCAGTATCGCTAGACTTCTCGTCAAAGATGAAGGCTTTCTCCTCCTCTGTCCACTGTTCCTCAGCCGGAGTTGGTGGTCGAGGGGGTGCTCTACTGGCCATGGGATGCTCCGTTTGTCGTGGACGTGGGCTGAGCTCTTCCGCAATGTGTGAGAGTGACAGGGCAACTTTCCGGCTAGTGCGTTCGAGAAGTTCTAGGAGTCTCTCGCGTTCATGGTAAGCCACGATACCAGCAGCTATAGCTGCCGACACGACAAGGACAACTGCACGGGCTGGCATCTCGTTCGGTGGGAATGCAGGGTTTGGAGGTGTAAATGGAAGACTGTTTACCGCGGCCTGGTTGCCCGGTAATGGATAGGCTCGGTACCCCGCGAGAAGTCCGGAAAGCTAACGAGAGAAATCAGTGGCCACCCGTCAGGAGAAGCCAGGTCGGTAGCAGCAGCGAGAAACGGGATCCTGGTAGGATAAAATGAGGAGTTGGGGGGAGAATATGAGGAGGAGAGGAAAAAGGAGAGAGAAAGTCAAATAAAAAAAGCAGAGAAGAGCAAACCACCACGAGGGACACAGACAGGACAGAGTATGGGTAGAGAGAGGCAACGAGCTTGGTAGGAAATGGGGCTAGGCGGAGTATGGCGAAGCCAAGACTATGCGGGGGGGAGCCACAAACCTCCTCTGAGGAGGGGTAAAACAAGGACCAAATGAAGGGAGAGTTTACCCCTAAGTTACGAGTGACCCGATATCATATTATCTTTACATCATCTTTACATAAACGAAAAAGGGAAAATTGAATAAAAGTGAAAAGAGTTCGCCTTCACCCTTTTCTATGGAAAGTACCGGTATTTCGAGGATCCCCACCGTGACACTACCAAGGAATGCCCGATTAGAACTAGTTCGTCCAATATTTTAGTTCTAGGATGCTCGAGTAGATGAAATGGCCTAGGCGTTGGCCCTCATCACGACATCGCTATCGATAACCCTAATGCCGAAAGCGTTTTTTTTAGAAAAAGGACTTACACGTACTATTGCATACTGGTATCATACCGCCAAAAATTTGGCTCCCTTTCTTAGATCCGGGGGTACGCAATGGCATACTCGCGCGGCTGAGTTTGAAGTTGGAAACTGTGGCGATCTTCGATCTGCCAGCGATATTAGGAATACTGTTACCTGGTTGGCTGGCTGGCTTCCAATTTCAAGTGGGACTCTGCTCCGGGGGCGGGTATCATGGTCTAAAAAATCAAGCGTCGAGTGGAGTCTTGGCCCCCGCAAGCGCTGGTGTTGTTGCCACTGTGGCACTGCGCACTCGCTAACATTTGCTGCAGCTTTCATGCAAGGGGAAGCGGGGAGAGAGCCGGGGGAGGCCTGATCCCGAGCCGTTTTCTTGGCTGAATCTGGTCACGAGCTGTCACTCACGCTCCGAAGGAATCGTATGTAATGGAGGACAGGATATCGGTATCTCTGATTCTCTTGTTTGTACTCGTGTGCTTTTAATCGCAAATCTATTGGCTATGCATCCTGAAGGATGAAGTTTGGTTTTGTTTCTGACCCCACGAAGAACATCTACTTGCATCAGAGAGAAAAGGTGGATTCGTCCGTTTGGGGTGCTAGCGTGGCTGAGCTGTTTGAGAGTAACACTGATGCTGGTATTATTTTTTTGCCCCATACACGAACCGTATCTAGTGCACTTCCTACCGCTTTTTAATGGCGCTTTTTGGGGGTTCAAGGCCACCTGTATCGTGCTTTCATTACCTGCTGATCTCCAGGCGAGGGGCCTACCTGATTTCAGTCCATCTTCCGACGGAAGCTTTGTCACGACTCTCTACCCACCGTGCAAGGGGCAAACTACAAGGCCATGGCTTGATTAGAAGGATTGTGCTCGTTTCTCACCGCCTCTTCAATCCATCACATCTCGGCCGATCTAGAGATGGTGGTTCCTAGAGACATTGTTAGACGGGCGGGAACTACCATCAAGTGTTTCCGGCAGTACAGTACTTGCACAAACAGGGTGCTTTTCTCCACCTCTGGGCTAAACTTGTTCAGCGTCTGTGAGACGAAATACTACGTTGGGACAAGCTATAAGTCCCATGCACTAGCGATATAGAGTGCTGGGAACACCAACGTGGAGGTTTTGGCGCAGGCGAAGACGAGGAAATCACCCTCGTCCCAGATTCTAGGCTCATGTTAAGGTATAATACTTTTATTTTCGAACATCAATAAATTTAAAACTTTTAAAAAGACAACACGGGCTACCTCCCCCCAAGGCTCCTAAAACGAACAAACACACTCGAGTAGCTGATCCACACCTCCAGCCAGAAATAAAAACAAAAAAAAGTGACAAACTGAAAACGGAAAATGAAAAGAAGAACAGCAAATCCCAACAACAAATAGCAAACCTTTCCCCCCCGCGCACACCTCTCGATGTGCCTCTCATCTCGGTGCATAATGTGGGGTAACTTTTATAGGTTTACATCTATCAACCATTAGCGAAATTCCATAATTCTGGTCAGGAGAGATTTACATAGAAGCCCGCCATGTTTTGTGGGGCTACCATCGGGGCCGGAGCCTGAAATCCACCCTGTGCCGGGGAGATGAACCAATCCGGCCCAGCTACGGGGACAGCATCGCCGGGCGCCTGGACCGCAACCCACTGAGGTTGCGCTTGTGGCTGCATAACTGGCATAACAGGGGCGGGGGGCGGCGGAGGAGGGGCACCCATTTGTGGCATGATCGGAGCTGGAGGGGGATCTGGTGCGGCAGCCAAAGGGGGGTTGCCGCCTCCGACGATTGCGGCCCACTGCGGAGGTGGGGCTGCAGCATCTGGGGCCTGTGGGGGGGCAGGGGGAGGGGGTGGCCCGGCGGCGGGGGCTTCAGGGGCAGGTGCCAACGCAGGAGCAGGTGCCCCCCACATCCATGCGTTCGGGTCTGGCGCAGGTCCCGGTGCTGGAGCCGCTGGAACTCCGCCAAAGTTGTAATAGTGGTTAACGTTGGCCATTCCGATCAGGTGTAAGAGTCGTTTCGAGAGTGGATTTTTGGTGGATGTGTGAGGAAGAAGCTGTGAACGCAATGTGTAAAGAGTAAAAGGCAATGAGGTTCTGGATGTGTACTTATAGGCTTCGAGGAGCTTGGTGCAGCAATTTAATGGTAGTATCTGGGGAGCTCTATAGAATTGTCTAATGATGGGCTAGATGCATGCACATCCTTGAATCTTGAGCTAACAAAATAGGAGCTGTTAGTTCGATAGTATTAATTTACTTTACGCTATAATACCTGAGGATTCCATCTGTGAAGCCAAATTCTATTCCTTTCGATGGCTTAATGGGAGTCAAATAACGAGTGACGGGTAATGATTCTTATATGCTTCAATGACCTCGCGACATTATAGTGGGTATAGAGAGCGTCTGCCGGAACGTCTAAGCAAGGCCGGTTCGACAGCTCTGAGAAAAGGAGCTTAGAAGGAGTATTTTTGAGACGCTCTTGGTTCTCGCAGGAAGCTGCCCTATTTACCCATGATGGGTCGAGTGAGTTCGTGATGGATCTTTTGGGAAAGCGAATCACTTGGCTATGGGGGTGAACTGTGACAGAGGCAGAGTGCTCTGTTTTCTGCAATCAGGAACTCGCAAGGCAACAGAAGTCGTTCCCGATGGATAGCTGGGGAGAGCGAGAGGGAGCAGAAGAAACCACACCCTGTCTCAAGCCCCCTGATAAGATATTTTGTGATGCGCCGGTGTGAGGGGTCAGGGATAGCTCCCTGATAATCGATGAGGGGGGATGTCGCAAGAGCCTCTAGTTATTGCCCGATAAGCCTTGCAAAAGAGCAATAACAGAGTTTATAGGGAGTGTAGTGAGTTATAAGGTTGGGCGAGGTGGAGCGGGCCGGAGGCAAACATCTAGGAGCTGCCGGCGGTTGTTTGGGTTCGTAGTAGTATAATAGTCCCCTGGGGGGTGGGGGAGGACGCTGAGGCCATATAATAGAACTTCTCTCTCGTGCTTCGACCCTTTTGGACGCCACCCTCGTAAGACACTTGTAATAGAGGACTGTCCTTGGGCAGCATTATTTGTGCTGCTGTTGGGCTGGGGCGCGATTGCAGAAATCGAAGCATAGTAGCAGTTGTGTATAGTAAAGGAATTGTTGGTTGTCGCCTTTTTCGCATGGTGGGAACTGGCGCGGGGTAACAAGAGCTCTAACAAGGAGGTAAGATGAGCATACCTATGTTGTTGGAGATGGATATCTGCTGATGAGGGGAGGGGAGAGGGGATTGTGGGCCTGCCTTTTTGGCCCCCCCAGAGACTGCCCTAGCCTTCTATTGATTACGGAGGGAAGGGAGTGCTGGTATGTCGGGCAGGGGCACCCAAACTGCCTGGTAAGTCCATAGTAACCTATAGCTCGCAGAAGGCTACATATCTAAGGGAAATAACATCAGGAATGGATCTCCAGGAGCCCTCTTGCATCAATAGAATAGCTCTTTGGATTCAATTTCTCGAGAGATCAGATGTACCACTGTAGAGCCATCTCTGGATCCTGAGGGGGTTGGTGAGAAGATAGATTGGGGCTGTTCTACTCTTGAGATAGGCGAGAGGGGTCACCCTGGATAAGAGCACCCGCCCCAGCCATTGTGATAGGATGGTTTGCAAGAAAGCAATCCTTGTGAGTAGCTACTAGGGCTCTTGAACTCGAAGAAGTGTAGGAGACGTTGCCGTGGTGAAGAAATAGTCAGCTAGTTCCAATCAATATGTAGCGATACATAAACCTACTCTGGCGGGCGAAATTAGCGGAGATCTTGCTTATTGACTCTTATGTAAGAACTACTGAACAGAGAACTAGAAAATCGATATTGAATGAACTACTTTAGGATAGTATCCTATAGCACGGCTTTGACAATCTCACTCGATTGTGCCCCTACACCCTCCTAGGCTTGTGGTGACCCCCCCCCCCCCCCCCCGGGATTCAAAAAATGAATAGAAATGCTCCCGCAGCAAGCTCGGCGTATCCGAGTGATAAAGCATGTCGAGATTCCTAGTATCACTGCCAGTAACACTGAAGGGAGGGGATTGGAACATCAATTAGGAAAGGTTCCAGTACCCCGAGAAACCTTTCGGTTAATAACTTGGGTCATATACTAGGAGGGATACAAGAAGAGATACAAGCGTCTTCCCTGTGAATTCTTTAGAAGTTGCACCAGAATTGATTGAAAAGAGAGTAATCATGCAGAGTGAACTGCCCCTTCGGAGAATGTTTCCAGCAACGGTCGCGGACAAGCAATCACAAGCTGTGGCATTACAGAGGGGAAATAGTGACCTGTTAAAGAGTGAACAAAGAACCCTCTCTAGGAACATACTGCACGAAGAGGAAAAAGATGAAAGAAAACATCTAAACAGAACGACCCAAACAGAGTCCCGCACAAGAGACCTTAGGGCCTTTGTTTTCCCCTAGCCTTTTGAATTCTATTGTTGCAATTTTTGGTCACGATTGCTTGGGAAGGAGTGAGGGGTAGAAATAACGTAGGTAGAATACGGCGATATTAAACTTGGCCGGCTCCTTGGTTTCTCGACAAGGAACGTGGCCGTAAGACTATCCCTAAATCCCCCAGACTGCAAAGGTTGGCCGGGAGATGCATGGAGATTCCCTAGTCCCCTAGCTGGTTTAAGTCAAGATCATGGCATTTTGCGTGGGATTAGTCGTTGGGGGGTCCTTGTTGTCGCCTATCTGCTAACAGCGACTTCAAACATGGAGACAGGAGGTAATGAATGCCAGGCCAGAAGAGCCGAACCCCCCCCCCTTGCGTGCACAATAACATATCCTCAGGGTCCAAGCAAGCGTATCTCGAGGGCGCATATCTTGGAGCCTTACCCCATCACAACAGCGGCTCTTCTACTTATCCACTCCGAGTGACTAGCTGTGTCGCACTAGGACTGAACGGGGGAGACTAATTAGGGGCTGCATGGGGTCATTTTTCACTCTTGAGCCACCACAACCATGACGCTCCCACTCCGGCCCGGGGCTCAATATCGTGGTGGCTTCCAAAGAGTGAATATCTTCCTTTGCGGGAGCAGATGTGTTCTATGGTGAGAAGACGCATCGGGACAGTTTACACTCTTAGGTTTGCCGAAGTGGGATCCTCTGGCTTGATTTCCCTGTGATTGGCCAACTATTAGGGAAATCGGTAGACTAAGGGAGGGGCGGAAGGAAAAGGAGATTGGTTCACTTGCGGTTGGAGAAATGTAAAGGGTAGGAGCAAGAGAAAGGTGGTTTCTTACAACACCTTTGGGTATCGACCTATCTAAAAGCTATTTGAAAATGGCCGTCCCACAAAGCCCATTCCTCCTGGGACTGCGGATTAGAAATGTCACTGCGCCCGTAGCATTTAGCGTGAGAGTAAGCACAGAGGCGGTGGAAGGGGTGGGATTTGTGAAAACGGGACCAGCGTGGGTGCCCCGGGATTATCCATGACAGAGCTCTTTCAACTATTGCTGGGCTGGTGTCTTTACTAGTGCACTTGTAGAGTGACGGCTAGTATACGGTATGGGGTATTCAAAGAAAATTAAACTCACTGCCCACAACTGAGACCAATCGCTTCCCCAATGCGGTACCTTTTTCAAAGAATATAAAGGAGTTTATTTGATAAAATACGGACACATACCGTAGGCAGGAAATACAGAAGAAGAAAAAAACAATACCAGGGCTCTATCCATCCACCTATCCATCCACCTATCCATCCACCTATCCATCCACCTATCCATCCACCTATCCATCCACCTATCCATCCACCTATCCATCCACCTATCCATCCAGCCGCTAGCCCCACGCTTTTCGCCACCCCAACTAACTCAAGTAGCCTCCCCCGATGCCCGAAGCAGGGGCTTACAACTAAATATCGTTAGCATATCTAAAGAAGTCTGACCAGGGAACAATCAACTTGCCTTAGTGCTTGGCGCTCCACCATCCTCTGGCGAAATAAGGGCGCTCGGCCCATCAGACGGTGCATTGCCTTCACTCCCAGGTGGAGCAGGGATCGGGACAACAAACCAATCCATCCCTTGGCCAAGGTCTGCCGGGGCTTGTCCTTGATTCCCTGTTGCAGAATCAGGCGGAGAGAGGGGAAGAGAGAGGGTAGGATCATCGATAGGAATAGGGTCCTCGCCAGCTAGTGCGGTCCATTCCGGGTTTGCTGGCGGAGATGGAAGGGTGGTGGAAGCTTGCTGGGAGTAGGTTGCATGCCCATATGCGACTACGGGAGCCCATTGAATAGGTTGACCCGGAAGTACGCCCGGAGCAGGAGGGAGTGGCACCATCCAGTAGCCTTGCTGACCCGGACCGGGGGGAAGGATAGGAACCGGGGAAACAGGAACCCGAACGGGGGGTTGCCCAGAGGGGGATTTGCTGTGCGCTTCTTCGGTCTTTCTGGTCATGGCGAGAAGATTTGGGTGTTTCTGAGTGAAGTGCGTGTGTACTTTTGTCTTGTTGGGAGTGGTCGTTATGGGTGTTGGAGTTGTATGTTGATTTGAAGAGGGAGGGAAGGGTCGGTAACGCTTCTTTTATGCCAACCTTGGGCTGGGAACTAGAATTGAGGATCTGCGTGGATAGAAATTAGACTTGGTTTCGGCTTGCTCTTTAATAGGATGTAACATCTCTCACTCTCGTTCTCTATAATTAGTATGGCAAGCAAGCAGCCGTAGTAAACGCAGCGGTCTTCCTACTTAGAAAGCTGGAATACGGATATGATACCTTGCGAATTTCTATTCTCACTAGGATGGATTATACATGCTAGCTTGCATCCTTAACCTTTAACGAGTTTATTCGGGATGAGGCCTAGTGTCAATCATTCTTAGCACGGGTCTTCCCGTCAGACACTAGATCTAACGAACGTTCGAACCATGATAATTAATATTGCAAACACTTTGGATCTATTCGGAGATTTTGGCTGTGAGGCAATCGGGAGATTAGGGGAGGTGTGGTAAATAATAGGAAGGATTAGCCTGGCGCCGAAGAAAAATGTTGAAGAGACGGCACGATTGTAGGGTTTTAATGGACTTAAAGAACACGATACGAAGATGACTTCGGAGCATAGTGAAAGCCGATGTCACCAGCACTTGACAAACGAAGGCTTGGTAAAACCAACAGAATGAAAACATAAATAGAGGTCGTTCCACTTCGATTATCTCTCGCCATTGCCAAATCGCAAGCCTAACTATTCTATTGCCTTAAATATGTGGTAACTAGAATTTGGGCCGATATCGGAGTTGCCCTATCATAGATATTAGAAATGTACAGAGGGTTCTCTTGCGCCTACCCCATATTCCACGAATGGATAGAGCATACGCCTTCTATCTCTGAGACTCCAACTTCACACCTAGGTGAGAAGAAAGGTTGTATTTTGATCTTCCAACGCTCCGTTAAGAATCTCTATCATAGAAAGACAGGATTCCTGCAGTCTCAAGGAGTCTGCATCGCTGGGTTCTTAATTCACTTAAAACTGATTTCCACTCTGCAACACTGCCGCGAACGCCGCTTGGAGACGAGTTGCGCAGTCAAGATATTCAAGATATTAAATTTCGTCCGCTAAAATGCGTCATTAACCGTCGTTCGACCGTATACAGATCCAATTCCATAAATCACCATTGTCGCCACAGAACTACTTCATTATTTCTCCATAGCGGCTTTCATCATCCTATCACCGTTAATAATACCTGTAGTGCAAATAACAATCTCTCTCTTCCCTTCCTCTCTTCGTCCGACAAATCTCAACGCTGCAATTTCCGTAAATGTGCACCCCCCTACGAAGAATACAACCGTAACTTTCTTCTCATTCGCCCCATTAAGCAGGTTCCTGGCTCTAACAGCCTTCTCTTCGCCCCTTTGTAACTCGTCGAAGGTCTTCCCCCTCACACTTTTAAGCACGTCCTCGAATCCACGCCAGCCAGTAGCGGCCCAGTTCACAGTGGTGCCAGTTCCAGCAGGTGTTGAAGGGTCTTCGCCTCGTCGGCCACGAGCCATGAGGGGTTTCTGGATAACGCACTGGACGAGACGGACGCTGAGAGGAGCATATCCAGAGTAGACATATGCGATATCATCAGGATTTTGTTCGTTTACTTCGTCCACTATCAATTTAAGAGATTTCCGTAGGGTGGCATAGTTGGTTCGGGCTGGGGTGGAGGATGTTATCGATGTACGAGATTGGAGGAGCTGGAGTTTTTCAAGAGCGGCAAATGTAAGGACATGTTGGTAGCCGTAGCCTTGAAGAATCTCCCGCTTGAAGTTATCTAGGTCCTTGGGTTTTAGCCCCTGGCCAACAAGGGACTCAATGCAGAGCAAGCGGAGGACTGATTCAAGAGGAGCGTTGCGGGCAATTAATTCCTCTATCGCGTCGTGTTGGCTAGACGGATCTACTCCTGCTGCGAGGTCTATCGAACCGTCAGTAGGTTGTGGGGGAATGACAGCTGAAAGGCCTACTCTGCTGAACTTCCAATATCCTATTGAAAATATCCGATCTGGTATGTTTCATGATCTCCTCTGCTAGACCTGTATGCAGCCTCAACGATTGATGTTCTTGCTGCAAGCTCCCCAGTTTGCCCACAAATTCCCTTATTTCGGAAACCGTCTTTGCCTGGTGCCTCCCTTCATAGTCATCGTTCAACCTCCTAGCAACCTTGTTTAATAAGTTTCCCACAATTGCAAAGTTTGTATCTCTAAGATTCTCAAAGAGCTTATCTTCCGAGTTGAGGGGTATTGGCCTTTTTTTTTGCTGCGATGAGGCAGCAGCAGGACTGACGGACGAAGAAGATGCCGTAGTAACACCTGACTGTTGAGGACCCCCAACGAGCGAAGAGTCTACCTCTATCTTTGCTGTATCCCGGGTCTCGGTTAGCTTGGTCAGAGTGACGCTATCAATCTCCAGAATAATTACAGTTGTGGATCCCAATTGTCTCATCAATCAAACCCTCGTACGTTAGTTGCGTTAACAGAGGAGTCATAAAGTCCGACTCCCTATCTACCACAATCAATTCACCAAGAACACTACTTGGTGCTAAAGCAAACGGGCTAGAATTGGAATCTGAAGCATCTTCCTCGCCGCGCATTCGTATCAGAGCGTCCGCAAGGCGTCTTGCACAGTTCCCTTTGCCAATGATTCGTGGAAAAAGCCCATACCGACGTTGGATGTTCATCAGTGCACGAGCAGAGTAGAAGATGGATGTGTGGTCCTTGCGCTGGTGATGCCTCGAGAAAATCGGTCAGATAGGGGTCTTAGAAGATACTCAGGGGGGGCGTACGAGGTATAGTTCTTCGAAAGCATCCTCAAGCTCCAAGGAGAGGAGGTCTGACTCCAGGGGTATAAAATGAAGAGGAAATTCCCCGATCGTCAGGTCCCCCAGGACGCCTTCATCTTCCAGGATCTTCTCGCAAACGAGCGTCCGCCGGGGAACAAACATAACATTGTATTCGAATTGCTGACCAGGAATTTTTGCATTATTCTTGACATGTGCTGTGAATTTGTCAGTCAATCGTTTTCTACTCGTAACGTATATATGGTAATATCCAAGCAAGAACGATATATTGCTAATATATCAAGACATAGTAGATCTTGGGAGCAAGACTGACAGTACAATGTGAGAGATCATTGTACAGCCTACTTTATGTCCCATCCGAGGTGATAGAGGCGGGGCAGAAAGAGGTGAGACTTCTTCATGCAGTTCCGGCAACGTACCAGCTATAGCGAGAGCATTTTTGACCGTGCACCGTGCGAGAAATACGATATTCTTCTGCGTGACATCGACGACAACATTCTCCTCTAACCAGAATATCTTGTCGACGCCATGCTCCTTTTCGATTATCAATACCTCTACTCCCAAAACAAGCGATGGAACAACGCACCTGTAAAGCAGAAAATTTGCAAAACAAGCCAACAGGCCCACTTAACGATTTATCGAGGATGAGTGTCTTCTTCCCGCGCACCTGAATGGATATCGAGTTAACGAGGTTTCATAAAGACTAAGGTTGACTGCAAGCTTACAGCAACAAGAAGGTCGAGAAGTTCTTTCTGAGCGGTGGCTTTGATGTGGGCAGTGTCGATGGTGGTTGAGTGGGGAGCCATTTAGTTTGAATGTGACTGTGTAATGGTTTGTAGTTGAGTGAGGAGTCGAAAGCGGAAGTTGTCGTTGAGGCTCTGTCATTGAGTTGGCATCCCGAAGCCGCGATCACGGGTCAGGGATCTGGGAAGATCATCATAAGTTGAGACATTGGGAGTCAAAGAGCGCCCACAAAATACCCTTGTTCATAGCAGCCAGATTCACGCAGCTTGGGGACCTTAGAGTGGTCATACCCAACAGGAATTCCCACAGGAAAACTAAAGCGAGTTAACTTGGAGATAACCCCCAGAGGTATCTAGCCGGACAGGTTGTCATAACTTAATTTAAGGTAAATCTTAACGTCTTGCCTTACTAATAATATGTAATAACTTTGGATACAACTCGTGATAGTACGGGTACAAGTACTAGGTACTGGGAGCTTGAAGAAAGAACTCATGGCCTCCACAAAAATGACAGCAGAGCCTCTTGCAAGGCTATTATCATACTGCTTACTCCCCGGCCACACACAGCCTGATTCTCGTGACCCTGCTTGAATAGCTGCATATACCATCCGAATCTGATACTACCATAATAATATTATCATGTATCATATCATACCTTTTTATTGACAAAATCCACCGCTTGTGCCCTACCCCCATTCTATGACACCAGTAAAAGTCTTTCAGGGCTGTCGTTGGAGGCTCCTCAGCCTTGGAAGACATTCACGCAAGTCATCCGTCACGTGTTCTTGGCATTGGACCTGAAAGGAGCCTAGTTTGAACCGCGTCCTCCCCTCTCCCTTGTTCTCCCATCAACCACTCACCTCCGTACCATCAAGCACCACCACAACCTCTCTCAACACACTTCCCAAGCATAACAACACCCCGCGACTGCTGCTCGAGGATTAAAACCTCCAACAGAAAACCGAGGGCGCAATCGGGACTAAGCAAACCGTGCGAAAGGTTGTTCGTCGCCTTTGAACACAGACACTTGGCCCGTTTTCTTGAGCCTCCATCGCCTCAAATAGCTCCTACCAACAGTCTACCTGTCCAGTACTCACCGTCATCACCACTTCACCAACCATGGCTTCTCCCGCCCCTAGTTCCGCTCCTACCACTGGTAGCCCCGTCCCCCGCATGGTCGCACGCAGAAGGGAAGCGAACTCCAACCCACTGGTTCAACGGCAGAAGCGACCTCGTGCTCCGGTAGCGAATCGACAAAAACCAACACCACCACCTCCCCCCCCCACGGCAGCTCCCGCTAAAACCACAACAAACACCGCTCCATCGGACCCAGGAACCAGCAACGCAATCCCTTCTGACGACAAAGGAGAGTGGCACGAATTCAAGCTCACGACTACTAAAGCTTCGCTGTTGAAGGGACTGAGACACCACGTTATGAGGATGCAATCGAAGCGCGAAATCGACCCTACCGATTCTACCCAGTTTACCCGTCCCGTTAGACTACACCGCCGGGACCCCCGAGCGCCGCTTCAAGGTGCAAAAGAGGAGGCGGCGGCTAACCAGTTGGCTGCAGCGAATAAAGCTGCGGAGGCCGGGGAGAAAGCGAAGGATGAAGCTGAGCAGGCGAAGAGGGATGCGGAGAAGCAAGCGAATCTAGATAAGATTGCGCCGTTTGGGGGCGCGCAGAAGCAGAAGCAGAAGGTCTTCCATAAGAAGACCCAGCAGGTTTTCAAGAGCAACGATGCCGAGAAGAAGCTACGATATGAGGAGTTTTTCCCTTGGTTCATTGAGGATTTTGACAACAAGAACACTTGGCAGGGGCAGCTTGAGAGCTCGTTGAGTAAGGGTGTCTTCGCTATGTTCGTGTTGGAGGAAGGCGCGTTCAGGATGGTTCCGATTGAGAAATGGTACAAGTTTCAGGAAAAGAACAGATTCCCCACCATGTCGTCAGAAGAGGCCGAACTTGAGATGAAGAAGAATGCTCGACCGCCTAGGTGGTTGATGAAGCGCACCGAGGAGAAGGAGAGCAAGGAGAGGGAGTTAGAGGAGAATGCCCGAGCCAATAAAACCCTCTTCACTAGGAAAGGAGATAGGTTAAAGGGAGAGGCGGACAACGATGACTTGGATTTCGAAGACGACCAATTTGCCGACGACGAGGAAGCCCCCATCATGGAAGGAGAGGAGCAGGAAAACAAGGAGATCGAGGTTACTTGTTTGAACTCTACGCGCTTCTACACATTACTAATGTGATGCTCTATAGAAACGGATCAAAAAGGAGCAACTTTCTGCCAACTTCTTCGACGCCCGTGACGAGCGTGACTGGGAGAAGGAAGAGCTCGAGAGGAAAAAGCTCGAAGAGGTCCGCCGGAAGCACGGTAAGAAAGTGAAGAAAGCGTTGATGAACCGCGAGGGCAACTTCACATACGAGTCTGACTCGGATGCAAACCCGTACGGGACAACCGTAAGCTACCTTCCATTCTTCTATCCCTTCTACTTCACTCCTTTCCCTAAACTAAACATGACCGGGAACATCAGGGCGACGAGGATTCCGAAGACGAAGAAGAAACCGCGCGCAAAGAAGAGGAAAAGAAAAAAGAAGAGGAGCGCAAGAAAGCTGAAGCAGCAGCCGAGAAGGAAAAGACCGACCTCCGCAAGTCCAAAACGCCCCCCGCTGCTACTCCCGCTTCCACCGCAGCCCCCTCCGCCGCCACTGCTACCGCCTCGCAGCCAAAATCCAAGGCCACCGGCGGTGCAACCGGAGCACCACACTCCAGCGCAGCCAACAAGAAAGACAAACACCCCGCCGGTACGCCTCTCCCACCTAGTGATAAAAAACCTCAGCTCAAACGTGCAGGCACACCACCGCACCCAGAGTCGGGCACCGAGTCGCGCAAGAAGCCAAAGAAGAACACCGCTGCCACTGCCGCCAATGCCACCGGGAAATCAACAACTCTCCCCATCCTCGGTGGTGCGGATAAAAAGAACATTGTCAAACTAAAAGTTGCCAGCGAGAGCCTTTCGCAGATCGCTTCTTTAACCCCATCTCCCTCCCCGCCGCCACCAGGCGTAGGAGTTGGTAACAAGAAGCGCAAAGCAGACGTGACCACTGGAGCACGTAGTGGTGATGAGCGCTCTGGTGAGATGTCAGACGGGCCAGGGAGTAAGAAGCAACGGATCAAGATCACCACCGGCGGGCGGTCACTCTCACCTGCTGCTGCGGCGGCAGCGGCTTCAAGACAGGGCACACCCGGGGCGTCGCGCGCAGGCTCCCCCGCTGCTACTACTGGCGCTAGTAATACTAGTGCTCCGGCGGCGGCGAGGGGCACCCCTGGGCCTCCAGGTACATCCCTACTTCCATACCCCCCTCTTGTTATAGCAAGAATAGTAAATAGCTAACACAGGGCAAACAGATTTCATTACAGATGCCGAAATCCGCACAGTCTTATCCTCCAATCCCGAAGGTGTAACACTAAAGTTCATCGCGGACAAGTTCAAGAACCGCGTCCGGAACGAGGAAGTCAAGAAGGGGCTTGTCTCCAGCCTTCGCAGACTCAGCGTATCGACAGACAAGCGGACTTACAAGCTTAAGGAGGGGGTTGGTGCTTGAGTAGTTTTAGGGTGAGGGGTGCGGGTAAAAGTTTGTTTTGTTTTGTTTAGCTCAAGCTGTGTAGGCTACATTCACCGGCTAGTTGGTTGATTAGAGAGGATATCTCCCTCTTTCTCTTTCCATTCTTTTTTTTTTTTTTTAGGAAGGTACTTCGATTTATTCCTAGAGGAGAGAGGTATGGGGGAGATCCACTGCTTGCTTTGGCTCCTTACCCACGTTACCCACACCCAGTAAACTCACCTGCATACCTACCTACATACCCACCTCACCTTCACCAACGAACCTTCACCCACCTCTCGCCCGCTAACGAACCCGGAAACGCAGGCACGCACGCACCCAACGCCAGAAAACGAACCCCTAAAACTAAAAAAAAAAACTAGAAAAAAGAAAAAAAGAAAAGCGAATCATTTCCATCTTGCCCATACTTTACCTTACTTTGTATATATATATATATATAGACCCGCGTCTCGAGTCTCTTACCCGTATTTCCTTTTTTTTTACCCGTTTTCCCGTTCACATCTCTATTTTTTTCTCTCTCCTTTTCCTTTTTCGCTTCCTTTTTTTTTCTTGAAAAAAAACCCCCCAAAAAACCATTATTTTTCCTCCCTATCGACTATGATATACATTACTTCGTTCCCCCCTTTTACCTAGCCTTCGGAAATGCAAAGTTAGAATGATTGATTGATTGATTGACAAAAGTGCCGAATTTGGTATAGTGGTTTAATTGATGGCGGCTCGGAGGAGGGAGCTTTCTTCCTTTCTTTCATTTATTCGACCACTCAATGGATGTGCCGCTACTATACGGTACAGTACAGTACTGTACCAGTACCGGCACTCGGGTACGGTGATGTGGCATGAGATGTGGGGGCAGCGCACAGTACGGATACAAGTGAGGTTGACGTCTGGACTGGGGATCGGCGGGCCGCAGATCGGATCTTGAGTTTAATTATTGGGGGATGTAAGCAGGGGTTGAGCTGCAGTGGAAGGAGGGGGTCAATATCTTGATTTTTCTGGATTCCGAAAATGGTTTTTTAAACTATGCGCATCAGATTTAGAATATCATGGTGAAACATTAGTCTTGTTCGTACATGCATTTTCGCTTCATAAAATGGGAAAGTGATCATTTCCACCAGCACTCATCGACGATACCGTGACACATTGTTACAGCCCCCGGGAAAGGCTGAGGGAACAGGAAATAAATAAAAACTCAGACATTGCTTTGTTCAAGTATAAGGAAGTTGAACATGATGATCCAACTACACCAGGCTTTGCCCATGTCCGCCCCCACCATATATCAGGGAGAGTCATCGGGGTTGCCGCCGACATTGCGCCTTCTCAGACTAGAAGTCACCTCATCGAGATGAGACCTCAAGTCTTTAATCTCGAGAATAGCCGGATCTTCCTCGATGTTAGGGACCGTTTTTTCAACTTTTTCAGACCATCCTTCGCCCAGAATATCATCCCCCTCCATCTCCTCCCATTCTTCGACAGAGTCATCGTCTTGCTCCCCTCTTGCCCTATTCCCGGAAACATGGCAAGCTTCTCTTGATTCAAGGAATGCAATGAGTAGCATAAAAGGGCTGTATAAGACGGTCATAACATAGTCATTGAGTTTTTGAAACTTCCTCCTCTCCATCCACCACTCAAAAGGTAGAACTAGGAAGAATATCTCAATTAAATTGAACGCTGTGCCGGGTAATCATTAGATCACGAGTCCAAAGAGGAAAACAGCAAAGAGCAACTTACGGGGAAGGAACACATTCTCATCCGGTGCACGAACGAATTGAAGAGTTTTACCCGCAAACTATCACAGCAGTTAGGAATTTCGCGTTTGGCTAATGATGGTGGAAGAGCCCTACCAGTGCCAAGTATTCATCAGCAGCGTTCTCAGTGATGTCCGTGTACGCCGAATTGTACAACGCGATAAGGATGTTTAGGAGGATGACCATCACCATGAAAGTGAATAGATAATAAAGGATGATTCCAAATGGGTCTAGAGGAGTCCCCGATTAATTCAAGCACGAACACAGGAAACCCGATTCACTCACGCGCGAAATTGTCAAACCCTTCAAACTCGGGGCTCTGCAAGATGACCTTTGCCATGGATTCAAGAATAAAAAGAGAAGAATCCTTCGTATTATCTGCGTTATCCAGGCCAATGAACCCTTGGAGGAACCCGATAATAATGACCACGAGAAGTGCAAAGAAGCTATAATATTAGCCCACCCTCTGGGCAACGCATGGAGGGAAACTTACATCAAACTCTCCATCATCATGACCTTTAAGACGACCAGCATAGCTCCGAAAAACTTGATTGTATCCAAGAATAGTAGCATCCGTGCCCAAAACATTGGTGCCACGAAGGCTAGCCAATTGTAGGACATGAGATCCCAATACCCTCGCTCATCACTGCCGGCAGCCTTGGAGAAAGCAACCATCCTAAGAGCAAAAGATACCGTGAGGGCCAAGTAGAGAGTCAAGTTGAAGCCATTCCAGAAAGTAAGGTAAAACCTTCCAACTTTCCAGAACTTGGTCACCTCATCTGCTATGAAGGCGGCGGTAAAAATGTAGAGGCAAGCTTCTTCGACATCGATGTCGCCAGTGGGGTTAACGGTGTTGATAGCGACAGTGTACAAGATCAAGTAAACCACCGAGACAAGCACTTGAAAGGCATTTTGGTATTTAGGGGTGCGGAGACGGTCGTGATCGAAATGGCTCCAAAAGCTCTTTTCAGCGATGTTCTTATAGGCACAGAATTGAGTTGGGTCGTTTAGATCCTGGGCGACCCAACCTCTCCAAAGATACTTGATGCACTGCGCCTGTTAGTCTCGCTAGATCACCCACAGCCAGAATATACTTGCCTTCTGGTAACCCGAAGACCCAATGACCCTCGTAGCATGAAGATCCACCGCTCGCTCAACAGCTACGGGAAATCAATTAGCCTAATCTCCATCCGGGAAGAAACATTCCGCAAACCGTTAGCAGGCGTGGTCTTCCGCCCGTTTCTCAAAATGCTATACCTCTTAAGGAGCACCTCCTGGAACAGGTATTCATGGTCCGAAATGTCCTCGATGATATGCTTCGCAACGACTTGACAAGCCTCGGCTCTCAGCAAGTACAGGCCCTCATCGTACATCTCCAACCGGGCCTGTCTCTTGAACCAGCGGAGGCAAACAAGGAGGCAGTAAACAACACACGCTCTATCCTCATTAC
>Ga0307510_10001178_pt1 | contig 28211 bp, 30 predicted proteins | sample 12_EM_MG_FD_207224 | JGI IMG/M metagenome (GOLD analysis project Ga0307510, IMG submission 207224) | Populus trichocarpa ectomycorrhiza microbial communities from riparian zone in the Pacific Northwest, United States - 12_EM | ecosystem: Host-associated > Plants > Roots > Unclassified | place... | reverse complement strand
GATTCAACCCAATCATTACTACAGCGTCTGCTCACAACGAAGCCTACTGCCGCGATGCAGGTGCTACTCACGTCATCGACTATCGCACGACTCCGTACGCTTCGATTCCGGCTGTTGCCAAGGAAATAGCAAAGGGACCTGTGGAAGTTATCTTCGACGCCGTTTCGACGCCAGAATCACAGAGGGCAGACTGGGAGATCTTGGAGCCTAACGGAAGTCTTGTCCTGACACACATTCCTGCAGCCGATATCCCTATCGAATCAAAGGACAATCGATGGGTTGTGACTGTTTTCGGAGGGGTGCGAGACTATGGTCATTCGGAGTTTGGGAACTCGATGTATGCGGCGCTTCCCGGTTTGCTGGCAGACGGTCTGATCAAGGTATGCCGTCTTTGTATGGTCCAAGGCTTATGTCTAATGCATTTTGTAATCGAAGCCCAACAAGGTTGAATTGATTGCAGAAGGATTGAAAGGAATACCAGCCGCTCTTGATAGGGTCATGGGCGGTAAGGTTAGCGGAGTGAAAGTTGTTGCACGTCCTGGAGAAACTCCCAATGTTTGAAGGTCAAGAATTGTGTAGATACGTTTGACTTGCTGAATTAACAATATGAAGAGTACTGCCTATCCAAGTAAACGGTCGATGAGCAAGGTTGAGAACTACGCATGATGTCCACCTAGCCCGCCTCAATAACGACTAAAGATCTACAGCGGTCACTTCTCCACCAAGGTGCCTACAATAGCCAAATACAGAAAGTGCTGTCGTCGACAACCGCTTCATGATGGCACTCGTCCAGCTTCATGACCAGTACGTCAGCCGTACGCGGAGGGAAAGCTTAGCGGATGACTAGTGTCTATGCCAATTACTATGGGAAAGCCACCTGGGACAGTTCGGGGTGGCCGACTCGGAAGAGCGATGGGCATTGACGCTGTTGTTGTTGCTGTTGAACATGCTGGAGAAGCGGCTTGAAGTCTCTCGAAGCTCTTAAGATCTTCATGTAGCTCTCCAGCTGGCGGGCAGCTCAATACGACCATCATACCCCCATCCGTGTCTGCTGTGGCTATGGAGACGTAAGGCTAAGAATAACCAAAACATCGTTAACGACAATATCATATCGTACGTACGGTGCGACTCCTGCTGCAAGTCCCAAGACCATGAACGGGCTTGTGGTAGTTGTCTACAACAGCATGTTACCTCCAATGAATTACGGATACAAAAGTGAGGGATGGGCAGCCCTTTCACCTTATCTTATGTGATCATGGCCGATGATCCCGCTACCTACACTCAAACCCACCCGACGAGCTATATGGCCACGTAGAATTCATGGGCTCGTTTTTGGACGGTGAAGACTGAGTACTGAGTACTGACTCGGAGGGTTTTCTGGAAGCTGGAAGGAAGAAAGACCTTCGAAACGGGCACTTCAAAGGTCACGTGGTATCACGTGGTGGCCTCGGCAATCATCGTTTCCTTGCCTCCACTGCACGACTACTGTAATTACGCGTCGTTATCGCACGCACCATCCTCGATCCCCACATTCGCGGCGAGTAACGGTCGCTCGTTTCTGCCCTCCGTCCCACCCTCGATTCCTTTCCCTCCAGCTGAGTGATCGGCCTCGCACGCGCGTGCCTTTGCGTCGTGCGGAGCGCGACCACGTGCCTTTCCAAGTGACGACACGAACCTTGTTATTCGGCGCGTCAGAGAGGGACACCACATCGCCTGCTAGCCTGCTGAGAACCAGTTGTAAGGATGGCGATATGTTGTTCGAGAAGGAAGAAGGCGACGCAGGGCGGGAGCGCTGGGACGCGCGATGTCCTAGAGGAAGTGATGAAATGAAGCCGAGATCGCATGGGTACTGGTACTGAACTGACATCGGTCAGACGTTTGTCGGTGAAGGACCATGCGAGCGCCCAGCGGCGCGTGTGGCCTTGGACTAGTTCAGGAAGAGCGTAGTTGGCGATCTGTAAGAGTATCCGCACGTCAACGTGGTCTCATTGGCCTTGGGATACCCGGCCATACTGAGTGAGTGCGCAGGAGCGTGACCAGAGCGGTGAGCGATGACTGCTTGCCGAGCATGGAGGTGTACCATCTGTGAGAATGGCTCGCAAACCAGAGGATACCAGTTGCTACAAAAGGATACGTACCGACAGCGTTGAACTAGCGTGACGCTCTCCCGCACCATTTTGCCCACGAAAGCCTCTTCGCCGCCGAGTGTAATCATCTCAACTTCCCCACCGGTAATCTACGATAACTTTTAAACATTGACCAAAGTAACAGGAACAAAATGAACGGTGTTGGGTTGGAACTCCTTCGATACCGCCGACCGCGAAGCTTCCTATGTACTTGAATAGAATGGCAGGTTACACGTGCTGAAATCGAACCTACGTCCACGGGAAGTTGAGGATACGACGATTTGATACCATGCATGACGTACGAGGTAGTCGTGTCTTGTATGATCGGATGATCGGAAGCATGGTGGAGCCTGCGGGATCGGCACAGAGAATGGTGATGCGTTCGGAGAGACCATTACAGTCGACATTGGACTGGGCGGAGGCGAGGGACGTAGCGCCGATATCTTTCATTCGTATTAGCAGGAAGACGACAAAGAAGAGGGATGTGACCAACCGGTGGCAACTACCAATTAGGAGCGAGACGACAGGCAAGGGGATAGATGGCCGATGCCCCCGTTCCACTGCAGAGATTGCTTTATATAATCCATAAAGGCCTCGGATACAACAAGCTACATGTCAATTTCGCGAACTGGAGAAGGGTGTTCGGGTGACGAGGTATGTGAGACGATGTCTTGCAGCCACAAGACGTAGTTGGGTCTAGTTTACGCCATGTAAGTAAGAACGTTGTGCTGGAGGTCAAAACTCACCTGTTGGGCACCAGAGGGCACAACCTGTCATTCGGAATCTCCACTTTTATACCGAAGTCACGGTGTAGAAGTGCCTGAGTTAGCCGTCTGTGTAACAGATATGAGACAATTGAAACGGAACGGTGAGTTCAGATGACCTTTGGGCGGATTCGTCATGAAAGTCGATCGTGGGCAGACCGTTTTCTGGCGCGCGGATAATGCTACGTGTGGTGGTGTGAAGATGAATGCAAAGTAAATAGAGAGGAGAATGAAAGGGAAACGGACTGGGGTTGTAGTGGTGGATAGGCGCGTGCGAGAGCGCCGAAGTCTGGTGGTGTCCTGTACGGATTTCGTTCGTGCATTGTTACTGTTGTGGGTGAGCGCTGTGGTCAACACAAGAGCCTCTGGGGTCTGTGGGGAGGTATGGTATGTATGTCACGGTATGAAGGTCAGAATGTACGATTACGTACCGCAAGCCGCAAGACCGTGGTGGTGTGGCCTCAACGGAAACAGAAACGCAACTCGCAAGCAACAGTAACAAAAGCAATCACCTTGCGCCCGTCTGCGAATCCATAACACATGCGGCGTACAGTAACTCATCATCGATCATCTCTCACCGTCCTCATCATTTCCTCACAACGAATTTTCAACTCACCCTCTTAACGACGTAATTTCCTCCCTACTCGCAAGATGGCTGACCAGTCACGCTTTCGAGAGCTCTTCGACTCTGCGTTGCGCGCTTATGAGAAAGAGACAGGTATCATTTTGGCCAACCATCGCCTTGCCATCCAACTTCAGCATTGCGACACCATCGAGGGCATTACAACCCTTCTGCAAAATCAAGCAAAGGACTTCAGAAAAAGCGGAAACATCACCAAATCTGTCGAGACTATCGTATCAATTTTGACTCCACTTTTTTTCGCCGCCTCCCTCCCTGACACTGTCGGCCTGGTACGTCAAAATGTGTTGTTGGCCAGTTTCACATCTCTGACTGTTTCTTTCAGCCATTCCCGCCTACGAAGGCAATACAAGCTTGTCTCGGTGTCCTACTTGATGTATGTGTTGTTCTCTAGTTCATATGTGGATACTCTTGTGACAACTGAGTGATCCAGGCAGCCAAGAGCGTGATATCCAGCAGGGAAGCGCTCGTCAACATACTCCAGTCGATCGGACAATTTGTCGGTCGTCTCAAGATATATACAGAGATCACTCTTTCATCAGCGATGGTTGAAATAGTGGTTCAGATAATGGTGGAACTGATCTCAATCCTTGCTCTGGAGACGAAGAAGTTTACACAGCGACGACTGAGTGAGTCCGTCCTCACTGGCATGTTATCTTACTCAATCTGAGACAGCTAAATCTATAAAGAGACTTTGGGGTGACAAAGAGGTGGACAAGGACATCGTAGCCATCCTGGTGAAGCTTGACCGACTGACGCAATACGAACATCTGAATGCCGCAGCTCAGACTCTCGGAGTTGTCTCCGGTGAGCGAACGCACACTGCTTGTAATATGCTGTCTACTGAATACCTTATTCTCTAGACGTCAAAGCATCCGTTGATGGTATCCGGGAAGACACCAGTACGTTTTATCTGCGACAACGAATCCGTTCTATATTTGACTGAGTGACAGAAATTCTACCCCAAATCGCGAGCGACATGCTTAAGTCGAAACGTCAGTTATCTCCCACCATTAGCATTACTGCCTAGGAGCCCTAAGATCATCTAACAGGTGATCAATTGCTGAGGGATATTCGAAGCTGGCTCTCACCCCCGGATCCTTGGAAAATTTACAACACCGCCCTCGGATTGCGACACGGCGAGAGTGGGACGTGGTTCGTTAATGGCAAAGTACTCTCAGAATGGAAGATTTCTGGTCCGAGTTCCCTTCTCTGGATCAATGGGAAACGTCAGTTGCCGCCCGGCGTTACATTTGCAGAGAGACTGATCGTATTCTCATAGCGGGGGCAGGGAAGACCATTCTTTGGTGCATTTACATTTAAAATATTTGTCTTGAAATCTCACAGTATGGGTTAGTTCTGTGATCGTCGAGGATATCGAGACTATGCGAAGATCTGGGCTCGCATCACTTGTCATATTCTACTATGACTTCAGGGAGGATCAAAAGAAGGGCCTTCGTGGGCTGCTCTCATCTGTGCTAGTCCAGCTTGGCCATCAATCTGACTCATTCTGTGACATTCTTTCCAAATTACACTCGGAACACGACAATGGTTCTAAGGATCCCAGTGATGATGCGCTCATACGCTGTTTGAAGCGCGTACTGGAACTTCCAAGACAACCCCCGATATTCCTTATTGTGGACGCCTTGGACGAATGCCCCAACACACCGGCAATGTCTTCTCCCCGCGAGAAAGTCCTCATGCTCCTCAAGGACTTGATCGACTCAAAGCTCCCGAATCTGCGCGTATGCGTCACTAGTCGACCCGAGGCCGACATCAAGGCTATCCTCGAGCCTCTAACTTTCCGTTCCATTTCCTTACACGACGAGCATGGACAAGAAGAGGACATTAGGAGCTATATCAAGTCGATGGTTAATGAGAATAGCAAAATGAAACGGTGGAGTTCGGAATACAAGCAACTCGTGATCGAACGCCTGACAGAAAGAGCGAATGGGATGTAAGAGACTTGTCCCTCATTTCTTCGGGATTCTCACCATATCTCGCCGATAGGTTCCAATGGGTGCGTTGCCAGCTGGACTACCTTGCACCCTGCAACCCACTTCATCTTGAGCATGCTCTTAATGAACTGCCGGCAACGCTCGATGAGACATATGAACGAGCGTTAGGGAAGATCGAAGAGGCGAATTGGGAAGATGCGCGACGGCTCCTCCAATGCATTGCTGCGGCTTCCCGCCCACTCCGAGTTGAGGAACTGGCAGATATTCTCGCATTCGATTTCTCAGCAGGCCCAATTCCGAACTTTCGCAAGGAATCTCGGCTGACTGACCCAGTGCTATCCACGTGCCCCACATTAGTTTCTCTTGTGAATGTCGAAAGTAACCAAGTCGTACAATTTGTGCACTTCTCTGTCAAGGAGTTCTTGACATCTACTCGCTTTTCTGAAAAACGCGACACTATTTCCAGCCGTTACTACATTCCTATGACAGCCGCCCATACTGTCATCGCGCAAGCATGTCTGGGTATGCTCTTGGACCTGGACGAAAACGTGACCCGAGACAGCTTGACTGAATTTCCTCTCGCTGAATACGCCGCGGAGCACTGGTTCGACCATGCCTGTGTGGACATTGTGTCGAAAAGTGCAAGCGAAGGGATGAAACAGCTGTTTGACAAGACGAAGCCACATTTTGCGATTTGGCTCTGGATATGTGACCCATCTGCGACCTGGAGGCTGCGAACGGAAAAGCCATCGCGACCGCATGGGACGCCTTTACATTATGCTGCCTTTTGCGGACTAGTCGACGTTGTAAAGGGCTTACCCATTGACCCAAAGGATGTGAATTCTCACCACTTCGATCATAAATCAACACCTTTGCATCTTTCGTCGCGAAACGGTCATGTCGATATTGCGCGGATCCTCATCGAGCATGGTGCCAGCGTGGCAGCCCAGGACCAGGATGGGTGGACTCCGCTCTATGAGGCATCCCGCAACGGCCATCTCAATATTGCACAGTTCCTCGTTGAGAACGGCGCCAGCACGGCAGCGGAGGAGGGCTGGACGACTCTGCTCCATGAGGCGTCCTGGTACGGTCATCTCAATATCGCACAGTTCCTCGTCGACCACGGTGCCAACGTGACAGCCCAGGACCAAACCGGGTCGACTCCACTCCATTCGGCATCCGGCAACGGTCATCTTGATATTGCACGGTTCCTCGTCGACCACGGCGCCAGCGTGGCAGCCCAGAACCACCTCGGGTCGACTCCCCTCCATTTGGCGTCCTGGAATGGTCATCTCGATATCGCACAGTTCCTCGTCGAGCACCGCGCCAGCACAGCAGCTCAGGACCAGCGCGGGTTGACTCCGCTCCATGAGGCATCAAGGAATGGTCATTTCAATATCGCATGGTTCCTTGTCAAGCACGGCGCCAACGTGGCAGCCCAGAACCAGGACGGGTGGACACCGCTCCATTCGGCATCCACGAGTGGTCATCTCAATATCGCACAAATCCTCGTCGAGCACGGCGCCAACGTGGCAGCCCATAACCAGGATGGGTGGACACCGCTCCATGCGGCGTCCTTCAACGATCATCCCGATATCGCACAGTTCCTCATCGACCACGGCGCCAACGCAGCAGCCCAGAACCAGCGCGGGCGGACACCACTCCATGAGGCGTCCAGGCACGGTCATCTTGTCGCACAGTTCCTCGTCGACCACGGCGCCGACGTGGCAGCCAAGGACTGGTGCGGGTCGACACCACTCCACGAGGCGTCCAGGAACGGTCATCTCGATATCGCACGGTTTCTCGTCGAGCATGGCGCCGATGCGGCAGCCCAGAACCAGCGCGGGTCAACTCCGCTTCATGAGGCGTCCTGGAACGGCCATCTCGACATTGCGCGGGTCCTCGTCGAGCATGGCGCCAACGTGGCAGCCCAGAACCAGGATGGGAGGACCCCACTCCATGTGACGTCCTTCAAAGGTCATCTCGATGTTGCACGGTTCCTCATCGACTGTGGCGCCAACGTGGCAGCTCAGGACCAGCGCGGGTTGACCCCGCTCCATTCATCATCCTCCAACGGTCATCTCCATTTCACACGGTTCCTCGTCGAGCACGGCGCAAATGTGGCAGCCCTGGACCAGAGCGGGTCTAATCCGCTCCATTTGGCGTCCTCCGGCGGTTATTTCCATGTTGCACAGTTCCTTGCCGAGCACAGTGCAAATGCAGCAGCCCAGGCTACACTGCAGATGCAGCAGTCCATGACAACATTAGTCGGTGACCCTACCACGTGGCATTTGTAGGAGGATACAGTTCTATTGTACAGGTATTACTATGCTGTTCATGTTGATGTACTCCTGCCAGTGTCTAAGTTGTATGTGAAGGCCACTTCAGATGAGTTTGAACATGCAATCATGTCAAGTTTTAACATTCGGGAAGTAAACATTCAGCTACTGGCATACGGAGGGCCGTCACGTCAATCGCCGGAAAATTGGCTGTCGCCTGCGTAGGCACCACCGCACGGGACTGGTCGGCGCGTCTTCTGTGAGTTCAATTTTATGATCCCAGGGTCAAGATGGGGGGAACTTGTTTGCCTCTTCATCTGAAAATAATGCTGTGTGACGTTTAAATTCCATAGGGAGGGTGACCTCCTGTTGCCCATGTTCCGCTGCGTACTTGTGGGCCATGTCTGCTGCTGTGTGTGTGCGGTTTGCTTCCACCCGGCCTCCCTGAGTTTCCTCAGGGGTGATACCTCCGGTCCATGGAGCGCACACCGTGCGGTCGATTTCCAGGATGAGATCTTCCTGGTCACGTTTCTGCACCAGCGAAGTTCCACAATGCACCAGCTCACCAACCATCGGTTTAACAATGCAAGTTGGTCATGTTGATGCTTATCGCTATCATCTACACCACCGCGTGGACGCAAGTGCTTGCTCTTTCAAAGTTACACCAAAGTATAAGTTCGCTTTGCTCTTCACGCGCAACACGACTTCCGAGTCCTCCTTTACGGTGGCCGTCCTGACAAAATTCAACAACATCACCGTGACCGCCTAGCGTCTGCTCATCGGACCTATCCTCACTTAGTTCGACCATAACGTCTTCTCTGGAGCTATCCTCGGCCCATTCGTGGGCAGCATAATCTTCGCCTAGCACCCTCGCAAGCATAGATGTCTATGTAAAGGGCCTTCTTTGTTCAACGCACGACTACGTGCCATTTTGAACGCGTGAACACCCTCCTTTTCACACTCATCACCATTAGCCAATTTCATCTCTCACTCTGGATGGGCCGTGCGTTGCCCAACATGCTGTCCGATGAGAAATATAGTCCCGCATCTAATTCTGCTTCTATTCGAACCCAGTTGAAGCGCCGCCGGGTAAGACGGGTAAATGAGTGATACCCAAACTGAGGTTGCACTTCAGCATCAACCATCAGCTTGATCATGTCGTTATGTCCCCGGACTACAAAGCGGCGTGACTATCCTGCGGGGCGACGTGGTGGAAAAGGATGTAGTAGCGAACAGGGGAATGAAAGTCGCAAAAGTCCGATCAATCCAAAGGGCCATAGGACATCAAAACGTACTTTGCAATTAGTTCTCCTCTCCCTCCTCTGGATGCCACTTTTCCCACGACGATTACATCTCTCGGCCTTGGTTTTCAATCTCAACTGAGGCCACGTCTGTTTGTGGCACTAGAAGGAAGAGGGGAGCCCTATTGTCGCGCTGAGGTAAGAAATAAAGAGATGGGCAATAAACACGAATAAGCAAAGATATTGTGTTTGTCACAAAGCTACAACGTACCATTGTCACGAGGTAGTCGCCCAGTCTCTGAGTGTAGACCAAGTAGATGGAACGGGTTTCGACGAGCGCCTGACGAGCGTCAGGGCAAGTGGGAGGATAAACGACCAATAAACGCCAGTCGGCCGTTAAGAAGTCAGCTCACAATCGACCAGGTTTCACAGATATAGGATTGTGGCGTGAATAATAACAGAGGGAAAAGAGCATGATCTGTGAGATGAGAGAGGGAAACTTTAACCGACCGAGTAATTTTCTTTCCGCGTGCAACATGAATCGAGATGACGTCAGCGAAGAGATGAAGAATTAAATTTACGCGGCCTCTACCGTGACAGTGGTACAGTACACAGTACAGTACGTGTGTCCCTCTCTTTCGACGACACCGGAGAATGGCTCAATGACCCTTGAGAACTGAGACACGATCACAGTCCCAGTGTTCCGAAGAAAACTCCATAGCGTCAATCGAGAATTTGAACGCCAAGTCGCACCACGTTACTGTCACTGCCGGCACGCGCGCCCCTTTGTGAAGGACCTTCTCTGTTGTGTTGCGTTGCGGATCGACTAGATATCCTAGTTACTCTCATTAGCTACCATCTGACGTGTTTCAGCACACATCAGCTCCCCTGTTAACCTACGCATTCTGGGACCCAAGGTATGCACAGAACTCATTTCTTAGCTTTCACACTTCCAACACTTTCACAATAGTTGCCTTCTGCTGTGGTCATTTCCGTGTCATTGTTCAGGTATAACCAAACAGTACAATGTCGAATCGACCCAATGACTTCAGAGAACAATAAAGTGTCCTGAAATCTGAGCAAACAAAATGGTCTGGCGTACGACCGACTCTTCAGTGCATCGTTACAACGATTTTCTATTCCGTCAACCTTCCAGGGTACCCGTTGTAGATAACTCCCGAATCGGACGGGATGACGTACCAGAGTCCATGACCCAGCGACGTCCTTCAAATGGATACAGAGCGCTCTTCTAGCGGGTCCGGGAGCTGTGGCAAAAGTGCAGGAAATCGTTGATGCTACATCAAAATTTCGACCCCTCAGTGTGTGCTGCCACTGATGAAACCTGACGACAATTCGAGGATATGGATGCGGCAGAGATTTGGAGCGAACGCCGCATCGGTTGCAGTTAACAGGGAAGATGGAGGCTTGTTCAGGGATCGAATCGACGCCGCCTCCAACCTGTTCCCCTGCATCGGCACAGCGGGGAAGGGGGAAGAGGCTGGAAGAATGCTGCGATGATTGTTCTCGAGCCGGCGCGAGTGCGGGCGATGGTATTGTCGCCAAGGACCAAAACGCGGAAGGACTGGAACGCCATTTGCGAGGTATCCGAATGAAAGGGTATCGTGGCTTGTTGACGTTTGACAGTGAGATGAAATGGACTTGTCTAGTCCCACGACGGACTGGAGACTCTGATTCAGGTTCGAGAGTAGTTGGGGGGGGGGGGGAGAACGGAGAACAAAAAGAGGAACGGATGAAGGATGAAGAGGAGCGGTCTACGCACCAACTTCTGCTTCTACACTCATCCAGGTTCCTCTCGCTCTTATCCTTCGTCACGTTGTGTGGTAGGGTCTTTCCTCGATGGAAAGTGATTCTTTTGATCGTGATGAAAGATTGTGCTGCATCTGTGACGAGTTGGTTCTGAACTCCTAGGAGTAAGGCGGCGCATTGGTGAGTTGACCCACCTGCGAGCTGTAACGATGGGATACTCTCTGGGCTCGGAACGCCCGATTTCGGCCGACACCTGACACGCCCGACACCTCGCCTTGTTCGGGACCATGCTTGCAAGACCCGCACCTTACTGTATATAGGGTTATTCAACCCCTCACCCTATTTAGTATAGATTGTGAGTAGGTACTCATTGCTGGAGTGGAAGGGTTGGCGGGCAGAATTGATGAGAATGACGACGGCGGCGACGGCGGGACTGGACTTGGGGAGCTCTAAGCAGGCGGCGGGGCTTCGTAAGCTGGATACGTAGGCGGCGGCGGCGAGACTGAAACTGGGCAGCTTTGAACGGGCGGCAGTGACAGCGATGAGACAGAACTTGGGCGGTTTTGGGCAGACGGCAGCGGGACTTGTGGGGGAGAAGCTTGGGCGGCTATTGTGGGCGCTCATACGTATTGAAGAGGTACTGTACTCCTATGTGGAGCGTATATGAGCCAAGTGGAGTGTGGACTGTAGTCTGTAGTGGCCGTCTTTCCGGCATTTCCGAGTCCGCCTTCGTTCCTTCATGGATTTGGATCCCTCTCTGCCCGCTTCGTCATTTGCCCACATCTTCGAAGATGAGCCTGAGACTCCTTGGCCGAAGCTGGACGCTGACCGATACTTTTCCCGGCTCCATGCCAAATGGTGGGGCAGGGATATCCGCGAGGACCAGCGCCAGTGGCAGGCAAAGCAGACTATGTACCAATCCATGGACACCGACCAAAACAACGTTTTGCCAGCCAACTTCGCCTTCCTCTTTAATATCAATGACGAGAAGTCGAATATGTGGGTACGGGAGGAATACGTGTTGCTCTATGACTATTGCACTGCCCACTTCAACCAATCGTCCCTCTACAAGTCACGTTCCATCGTCCTAACAGGTCAACCCGGAATCGGTAAGTAGCGTGATTTCTCTTCTTACTCCCCATTTCTTGAACACCTCTTTGTGAAAAGGGAAATCCTACTGGATCTATTATGCCGCCCGCCGACGACTAGGCGAAAAGGAACCATTGATTTGGTACTATGGACTGGAGTGGTATCTCTTCGTAGAAGATGGTGTTTTCCGATGCCCCGGACGGTTCGCGTCCACGCGTTTTCGTCGAGTAGGTCTTTGGGTGCTCGTCGATTCTGACCACTCTCCAGACGGCAGTCCACCCGACGTTGTTCAGGTGGCGGGCAAACTTCATATTATATTTACCTCGTCTCCCCGGGAAAGTCGATGGAAGGCATTGAAGAAGACCACATCCTGCACTACTGTGATCATGAACCCGTGGTCGTGGGAAGAGATTTACCGAGCGTGGGCTTCCTGAGATTCACACTATCTTTCCTTGCTCACCCTCCGGTCCCACTAGTGCCATCGCTCATAAGCTCACAGACGGCGAGATCGATTTAGCCCGGGGAGCATTCGACGAGCTTGGACCTACCGCTCGTCTCTGTATCGATTTTGTCCAGAACCCAGGCCAGCTCGCTTCATATGAATCACACCGCGAAACTGAACTTGCCGACCTTTCAATGAGCGATTTGAAAAAAGCCGTTAAAGACTGGTCTACTCTCAACTCCAGTGTATCTCCCTCCATTTTCCTTGTTCGGCGAGAGGAGTTACCCCCATCGCATGAGCGCTACCTTCAACGGTACACTATTGAACCCATCACAGCTCAAATCTCGCAAAAGTTCAAGTACAAACTCATGGAAGCAAAGCAGGAGCAACGACTAGACATCTACGAAACGTTCGAACCAGTCCGGCAGGTGAGACGATTGGCCAGGCTTGCGTTTGAGATGATCGGACATCGCCGATTCCAGAAAGAAGTCGAACTCACACTCATCCCAATGGCCAAGGATCCAAACCCAAGAAGAGGACTTACTGTGTGGCAATCTCAATTTCTTGGTGAATCGGAGCCAATGGGCTCAGTGGGTGCGATCCCGATCAGCTTTAAGCCACAAGACATCACCCAGTACCAGTGGCCTGGGCCGAATGTGGTTGGCTCCTCCATCTACTATGTGCCAGAGTCATCCAATCAAGTGGCCTTCGACTCTTTCGTAGTGGACGATCGAGTTCTATACATATTCCAATTCACGATCGCGACTTCGCATCAAATCAGAGCAGGAATAATGGATTTCCTTTCACAGCAATCGCTCCGAACGACATTGCAAGGGGAAGAGTGGCGTTTCATTTTTATTATCCCCCCGGGGCATATGGTCGAGTGCCCTGAAGCAAGCGACAACAGGTTGGAAGAATTTTGGAAAAAAGTAGAGCTGTATTCAGCAGTGATCGACCCCAAGAAAGAAGGGTAGCCAATGGCTCGGACGGGAATGTTACCGCTAGCGTCTTGTCGTGTGACTCGTGTATCATACTGGAGGGATGTAAGATTAGCAGAGCAGATACAGATGATGTCCAAATGTATCCTCACCGGTTGTTTGTATTGATCGCAGGCTATGATCCATGGCCCGCCGTGGAATACGATACAAATTTGGGATTCGGGTTCACTATCATATGTGTCGTCAGACTACTGTATAGTGTAAGGCAGTAATTTCTGACCTCTCAAATAACACAATTTTGTCCTGGCCTCTACTCCCTCAAAACATGGCCAATTTTCATGAAATTAACTGCATTCAAATTGCATTCAATAGTAGAATACAATGTACTTAGTTTTTTAAAAACTCTTAAGCACTTGCTGTTTTGAGCTGGATTTGAAACAAAATTTCAAATAATCATTTTATTGTGCTGAAAAGCCTTGTGTGAGCATTAAAGCATTTATAACAAGTATTTACAAGGACTTCTATCCACCCAGAGTAGCTGTGGATGAGGAAAAAAAAATTACACTGCCCACGTTCGCGCCGCTTGACTGTTCACCTATCGCGCCTCTCAAATATCCACAATGTATTCTCCTTCTTCATCTCAAGCACCCCCCACAATCCTTCCAACCCCTTCTCACGTATAAGTCTCAAAACGTCCTTACTTACTTTCCATCCCTGGAACCCGTCGATGACATCAACGACCTCCCACCGTCCAGCTGGCAGCGCGTCTCCGCTCTCGGCGATCACGTGAGTGAATGGAGAGTGATACGCGATATCGGCTGGCGTGAGGTGCTCTGTCTTGTTGTAGATCCACGGATGACCGGCGGAAATGGCGGGCGCTCGGATGCCCAGACTAGAGCGGTACGGTGGCGCATGGGTGTGGAGGAAGAGCGATGCACCGCTCTGGGCGGCGAGATTCGCTATATGGACATGGGCTGTCATGGTGCGCTCGTCATCAGCCTGCCCGTCTGGTAGGAACAGAGGGGAGAAGTCTATTTACCGTGGGGAGAGTCCACGAATTGTTCGTTGAGCCGCGCGAGCGCGTGACCGCCGGGATAGTTGGCTATCGATGCGCGGGTAAGGAGGACCGTCGCAGCCGAGTTGAGCGCGAGGGCGCCAACAACCGTGATAAACGCCAACCCGCCCATCAGGGTTCCCTTGCGCCGGCGGACGCTATTTTACGACACTTTTAGTACATGGGCTTCACCCGCAGAAAGAAGGAAAGACCTACAAAGCCTGGGCGCCATGCGCGGCAGCAATGTTCAGCATTGGTACGACGTATACGACGAACCGCCATTCCTTGTGGCCAATGAGGCTCATGAGGAATACAAAGCCAACGGCTAGAAAAACGAGAGAGCGGATACGGGCATCGCGAGCGAAACCGAACGGGATGAATATCTCGGTGGCCATGAGAAGACGTGGGAGGAATGTCGTGAAATAGGTCCAGAATGGAGACACCTATATTGGGGTTAGGGTTCGGTCGGAACAAACAGAATGAGAGAGGGAGATACGAACGCCCCAATCAGCGCTTTTGCCTTCATACACGTTGAAATAGATGCTGGAAACCTCCGGCCAGAGGGGCCACTGATCCCAGAAATACGAGTCAATCGAGACGGTCAGCGCTAAAGGACCAAACGGTGATGAATGTTGTTTGGATATTGGCAGTTCGTAACCTCATACCGATGGAAACCACGCCGGAAATGATGCCAACCTTGACAAGTCGCGTGAAAGAGAGAGAGCCATCCGACAAAAACTGGAACGTGAGAAGGCCCAGAAGGCCGAAAATTTCTGCGCGGATCACCACTGCGACAAATGTCAACAACATGACAGCCCAAGAAGCGCAAGTGGTCGAGGTTCGAGACGCCCTTGTCCTGCGGTCTAATAGCAAGTAACACGCGAAGTTTACTAGATACAGAGGGTTGAGTGGATGTGTAATTAGTCATAGGGTGTATATCTCACCAAACGGCAGCGCGAGCATGTTGGGCAGCGTACGACCCATCCAGAATGGTAGGTGAAATTGGGTGATGGTGATAAGCGTGAAGAGAAGGGAGGTCAAGCGTCCGAAACGGCGGGCAACCACACGTCGGAGAAAGCAAAATCCTTGGGCATTGATGCTTGCAAGGGTGAGGCGAACTGGTGTGTATGAGCTGTAGAAACGAGGGAAACAGGGTGAAAATACGAACTGACTATTTGGAGGTCAAATTTTGAAGTAATGAGGGAGAGGTCATTCGCGAGTCGGGCAATGTAATTAGAAAACCAGGCGACGATGATGCTGCCCACGAATGAACGTGGTATTGCCCCAGAAAAGACTTTATGGTCGAACTGAGAATGGATAGGTCCATCTGATGATGAGAAGCCGTTTGAGGGTTGAGGGTAATGTCGTTGGATCTCACCTTCTGGAGCGCGTCTGGGCTGCCACCGTAAAACAGGAGGTCGTGTAAGGCGTGAAGAGTAAAGCTCTCCTCTACTTTGGTGTACGGAGCGAGTAACACGTGCGTCCATGCGACGGCGTAGATGAGCGCATCAAGCACCAAGGTCATCTGCCAGATCAGCTGCGCGTTCCTTGTATGGTATGGTTGAACGTTGAGCAACAGTTGGGTGGTTTGCACCAATAGGTTCTCTTGGGGCCGCCGCCGCTGCGGAATCTCCCCGGCACCATTCGGCCGACCGGCTTCGTGCGTGGCGCCTAAACGGACGGCAGCCAATTCCGACGATTGACGCGACGACCCGCGGCTCAATGCGCCCATTCTGTATTCTGTATCATCACCTCTTGATCCCTCTCCTTTCTTGATTTGTTCATCTCACCCATGTTTCTCAAGCCAAGGGCAGCGCTACTCGCCCTTTGGTTCCTCTCAACCGTCCATGCCAAAGCAAAGAGTGGCAACAGCTCCCAATATGCTGTCTCAAGCTATCAGTTGTCCGTACGTCGCTTGCGTATCTCTCGCGTATCTCTCGCACCCTTCATCCTGACTAAAATCCACGATAACAACAGGCCTTCGATAGTCTCGCTCCTCCAAGAGGTATCCCACTGCCGTGGTACAAACTATTTGCTTCTAATGCGTTCTTCGAACAGGGAAATGCCCACCCTGTTTCAACTGTATGCTTCCCGCATTTACATGTGGTCAGTACGGAGAATGCGATCCGTATAATGGCCAGTGTAACTGTCCCCCTGGATGGGGAGGTATCGACTGCTTGACGCCACGTAGGTGTTGGTACCTGGGGGTCTCCGGAAATCTCGACTCATGTATGCACAGAATGTGACTCCCTTGCGGATGGTGTAGAGCGGCACCTTCGTGAAGATGGAAAGGAATGTCAATGCAAGGACGGTTGGGCTGGAATAAATTGCAATGGTATGTCTGCCCGCTTCGTTAAGTCCGCTGCCGTTTGACCCTTCTCTAGTCTGCCAAACCGACAATGCCTGTACAAACTTTCCCATTCGCGGCAACATAACATCACTAGATGCCTCGGACTCTGTAAACATGACTTGCTACAAAGGTGGTGAGACTGTCTTCAGTAATCACCAATTCTGTGATGTTACCAGTAAGCGCATATGCTTCTTTGTCCAGCTCTTCCTAACACTTGAGACCTAGATCGCAAAATTCTTGATATGTTACCCGGCCGTCCTCCTCAGGTCACTTTCAGCTGTGATAAGGCAGATGCGACATGCGACTTTCAATTTTGGACAGCCCAAGTCGAGTCATTCTACTGCGCGCTTGATACGTGTAAGACGGAGGTGATACCAGGATACGATAGCAATACCACATCATACCGGTGCGATCATATGAAGTGTAGTTGCGTGCCCGGACGATTCATTTGCGGTGAAGATGGCAGCGTCGGTGCGTACTTAGCTCTGTTATTGACACCGTACTGAATCGGCGATAGATATTGGGGACTTTTTGAAAGAGGAAATCAAGGGGCCTGCCACTTTCAGCTGCAAGACAGGCGCTGGATGCAAGTTTGAAGAGCCGGCGATGAATCAGTTGATCAATGACATCTTCGGCGACAAATATATTTCATTGACTTGTGAGGGTGGCGAGTGCTTACACTACAGTCAAGTTCCTGGTTACGTCGTACGTACCAAAGGTCTTTCCCTTTAGCCCATCCTGAATATTCATCTCACAGAGACCGCCCAAACCAAACAACACCCGCTGGATCGCATTGAGCGTGGCCGGAGCAGGTCTAACTGCCGTTTTGATTTCTGCAGGTGCGTGACGCCTTATCTCTTCGACCCTCACCATGCTAACAATTCCTTAGCGCTCTGGTACGCTGGCCGGGCGCGCAAGTCCGACATAGGAGCGATCCGCCTACCCGACACGGAGGTCTCGCAACTGATGGCCGACCACGTCCCCGCAGCACTCCATTTTTCTGATATTTCCTACGCTCTCAATGGCCGTCCAATTCTTGAGGGCATCACGGGCTCCGTACGTCCAGGTCAGGTCCTTGCGATAATGGGCGCTTCGGGTGCTGGCAAGTCGACCTTCCTCGACATTCTAGCGCGTAAACGTAAGCGTGGTGTGGTCGGGGGAGTGACCCTCGTAAATGGCCGAGAAGTCTCCGACGCGGATTTCAGGAAAGTTATCGGGTTCGTGGACCAGGAAGACACACTCATGAGCACGCTTACGGTATATGAGACTATTCTTTATTCTGCGCTCCTAAGGCTCCCGCGAGATATGAGCATCGAGGCCAAGCAATTTAGAACTCTGGAGACGATGAATGAATTGGGTATTCTCGGAATCAAAGATTCTCGTATCGGTGACTCTGGTGCGTGACTCGACCGTCTTTCGTTGTTTGACGATTGAAGTCCTTCAGGTCATCGCTCTATATCTGGAGGAGAGAAGCGCCGTGTCTCAATCGCATGCGAACTCGTGACTAGCCCATCAATTTTGTTCCTTGATGAACCTACTAGCGGTATGCCCCATGGATTCCCTTGAGGTCCTGCCTTCGTAACATATTTCACAGGCCTGGATGCCTACAATGCCTACAATGTTGTCGAGAGCTTAGTTTCACTTGCGCGCAACTATAATCGTACTGTCGTCTTCACAATCCATCAACCTCGTAGCAACATAGTCGCGCTCTTCGATCAACTCGTACTCCTCGCTCAAGGTCGCCTAGTATATGCCGGCGAATTTGCCAAATGTCAGCCGTATTTCGACTCTATCGGACAACATTGTCCCCCGGGATTCAATATTGCGGATTACCTTAGTGAGCCTCTCCTTTTCTATCTTCAATACAATGTAGTGAAGGATCCATATAGTTGACGTCACCGCATCGATTGAGAAGGAGCCCAAAGACTCCGGAAGTTCTTCCACTGGTCTCATGTCGCCGACTGGCGACGTGACAGCATCTGCGTCACTGCGCGATGAAGAGCGCGCACTACCTCCTCTGCATCGCGAGACCCCGAGCCATGCTGATGACGAAACGGAAATGCAAGTACGGCGCGATGGCAACGGCAATGGAGCGGGTGACGGTTTCCTGCGGCGCAAGACCTCGCAGCTTCTCGAAATAATGTCGCTTAGCACTGCACATGGCAGCGACTCGGGACCAACCCTGATGCCACACATTGCGTCGCTGGTCGACTCGTACGCCACGAGCGAGGTTGCCACTGCTATTCACGCGGATATCCAAGCGGTCGCACATCCTGCACAAAGCCCTGGTGGTAGTGACGAGTTGCCAGACGTGAGTGCTGAGAGCACGCTATTGCGTGGACGCAAGCGCGCGACGTGGTCGACGCAGTTCAGGATTCTGAGCGGCCGAGCCTTCAAAAATATGTATCGTGATCCGGCATTATTGACTTTCCAGTATTCGGCGTCTATCGCAGCGGCACGTGAGTCCACTTGGGAATTTACTGGCGCGGTCGGTTGTTAACCCCTGTATTACTGCAGTACTCTGCGGGTTGTTCTATCACCACGTGTCCGATGATATCGGTGGATTCCAAAATAGATTGGGTGCGGGATCCTCTGATCGATTGACGAGTTAGCTGATGTTCCAACCACAGGCGTTTTCTTCTTCACACTGGCCCTATTTGGCTTCTCATGCTTGTCAAGTCTCGGGTTGTTTGCCAACGAGCGGATCCTTTTCATGCGGGAAAGGTGCGACCCCGTATTCATCACGCTGCTTAAGCCCACACTTACGGAGCACACTAACAAGATCAAACGGATACTATTCTTCCTTTACTTACTTCACATCGAAGGTGCGTCCGAACTTTTCCTGTGGACTTATTCGGGGTGATAACCTCTACATAGATCCTATTTGACATCCTTCCGCTACGCGTCGTCCCACCATTGCTCTTTGGAGGTATTGTGTACGGCCTCGTTGGCTTTGTGCCGACCGTGGCAGCTTTCTGGAAGTTCATCCTCACGCTGGTGCTCTTCAACCTGACCACGGCAAGCGTGATTTTGCTCATCTCTATTGCATGTGCGGACACGAGCGTTGCGAGTCTGATAGGCACGATGGTCATGTTGTTCAAGTGAGCCCAAACCCCCATGTACAGTGGGATCGAAGTTACTGAATTTGCGCCACGTAGCCTGTTATTCACGGGCCTCTTGATTAACCGATCGAAGGTCAAGCCTTGGTTGCAATGGTTGCACACCGTATCGTTCTTCCATGCTGCCTTCGAGGCGCTCGCTGTCAATGAACTTCGCTTCCTGCAATTGAAGGAGGACAAGGTGAGTGATCCCCTTCTTTATGACGAGCGGCATTGACCCGCGTATGCAGTACGGGGTTGAGCTCGACGTCCCCGCAGCCACGATTCTGTCCACGTTCGGTCTCCGCGCACAGTCGTTCTGGTGGCCGAATATATCGCTTCTCGGCATTTTCTTTGTCATGTTCACAGCCTCGAGTTTCATCGTACTACACGTCTTCGTCCGTGAAAGGCGGTGAATTGCTATGGAAAACATCGATACCTGGTCCTTTGTCTCACACACCACTTAACTATACCTAACAGTTGGGGTCATGTCGAGCGGCTACCCGGTTAACGTTAACAAAGTCCGTGTATTCTTAGCCACCTCTATGCTTAATAAGCTATTTCATTTTTTTCGCGGCGTGTGCTCGCCGGCGTGCCTTACCTTGCCACTGCTTTTACACAGGGTCGACCGACATTTGTTTTCACATCCGACACCGGTAACATATCCACCGACATAAATTTGACACTGTTACGGTCAATTGGAAAGTTCTCCTGAAGACTGTCATCTTACAATATAATAGGACTAGACACGGGCTGACTTGACCTGGAACTGCTCGGATGCATAACTTTCGCGAATCTTGGTCAACTTCGACCCTAAGGCTCGTTCATATGTCTCATCGGGCGTTGTCGGCAATTCGTTGAGGGCATCTTCGAGATGAACTGGGTTTCAAGGGGCGAGATGGTCGAACTGACAACTGGACGCACCCATTGGAACTTACCAGAGATATACGGGTGAGAATTTCGAAGAAACAAGGGACAAGACTCTTACACCCAATTCGCTCTTTCTGTCAGGCGTTAGATCACTGGTTACTTATCCGCTTAGAGAGGTTGGATGTCGTAGTGGGAGCGCGGTGAGGACAAGGACGAGGTACGAAAATTGTATTTGGCTAAGGGTGCCGCAAAGTAAATGATCCTAGAGGTCGATGTACAGCAACTTGTGATTCGTGGTCCGTCTTCGTGGGGATAGGACCGTGACCGTACAGTATGGCCATCGAGCATCCGTACTGCATCAAATCGCCCACGCGAATTCTTTCGACCTCGTTTGCGGGATCATATTTGGTCGTATTTGGTCGTATTTTTTGTCCGTTTTGGCAGTCGTAGTATTCCTCTTGCTCTGGATAAGTGTTGTCAATGCTAAAAGCCCAGCCAGCTCTCCCTTGAGCGACGGCCCGCATACTGTGCTGCGCTGTACCCCCCTAGCTGAGCCAACAGCGTCAACGCACTCTCAACACGTCCGGCTCCCTTTTTCCTCATTTTTTTCTTTTTCGCACCTCATTCTCCCTCGCATTCTTTTTTAAAACTCTAATTTTCCGCTTCATCCCTCTCCTAAGCAAGTTGGAAACAAGTCAAGGACAGACAACACGACGGAGTCACGGAGTGGAGCAGCTGAAGAGCTCTCAGTCGTCTTCTAATATCCTCCAACCGAAGTGCTAATTTTCGGTCTAGGACCTGGAATTCCTCCTTTCCAGACTCGACTGCCTCGCGTCCCAGTGATCGTCCTTCGTGCACGTTCCTCACTCCGCCTACGCGCGTTGATCACCCTCACCTGTCATCGTCACCGCCACGCTACTACTCCCCACCATCGTGCTCACCACATGACGAAGAGTAGGGAAAGGGGATGCGACAGCTGCAATCCTCCGGCGTTCGCAGGTGAATTAGCTCACCAATCTGCCTTACTCCTGGTCGGAGCCCAGACCAAACTCGCCACAGATGCAGCGTAACCTTTCGTCACAATCAGAGGACTCATTTGCCGCCGGGAGAAAGTCCCTACCATCCAGGAGAAGGGATGAGAGTAACCGGTACGAGCGTAGGAACAGAGGCCGAAGGACAGAGAAGGGACTTCTCATCCTCCACGATCCTTCGCCCGTCCCACTGTGTCTGACTCACCTTGACCCCCAATTACTCTCGAACCTGAAACAGTGCCTCCAGTCCACCGTGGGACCAGACGAATACGTTTCCTCTCACCGACGTCAACGAGTCCTAAGACCTTTCATTCGGATCTACCTCAGACGACGTCCTTTCCTCCGCATATTCATCTATCTCTCAAAATCCAACTTGTTCCTGTGCCATTTCGAACCGCGTTTGCTGTCCCCAGCGACAATACCCCCACCCGCATCTGCGTTTTCCCCAAAACGACCATTGCGGCATTCTTCTGAAGTAGTTCCTTACCTTTGACCATTGATCACGGTCTAGAGCTTCATCGTTTACCTTTCTCGTTGTGAGAAGCGGTGAACCGCAATGCAAAATACCGAGTCTCAAATAACACTCAACTAGACCTGCCAGATTGGTCTATGCCAAGCGACTATCTAGTTAACCAAGGCTGTGTAGTACCCCCAATGCTTTATGATTCGTTCATTGTTCTCCTTAACGTGAAGCATGCTCCCCACGAGGCCCCGATTTTCTGCTGCTCTAATAGAGGCTGCCAGGCGGCCCAGTGGAACGACACCTATTCTCACTTATGGCATGAGTAATAAATCATCCCCGAACATAGGTTTGAAGATTCTAAGGTCGACTGGTGGGGTTCTCACTTAAGGAAAAGGTCGCACCTGGACTCATTTACAATCTACCGGTTTGATCTGGGAATCGCTCAGGTATATGTCTTTCGTATGCCGATTTCACTCTCGAACATGTTCCTCTCTGCTTCTAGTTCCTTCTTGAACCTGGGTGTCCGCCCCCGCGCGGTAACTACTCCGGTGCGAATTCGCAACCCTAGCGGGACCTGGGGTGGAATGAGTACTACCAACAAGGATCTGTGTCCGAACACACGACCGAGGCCGACCCAGACAATGCATCAAGCGGCACTGACGACCCATCATTTTTCCACGATACATGCTCCTAGAGTTCGTAAATGTGGGTGTTTGATTGGACCTTGCATGAGCGTGAAGCTGATGATCCTGGGTCGTACCACTTCCCAGCACGTCGCTCATGCTTGCCGCCGTTCGCTGCACCGGCGCCGCCTTTCGTGTCTAGCGATGCACTGACATACAGACAACCAAAGTGTAGCGCATCCGAGTCCGAGTCCCCGGTGCAGCCTCTTCGAGGCATCCAGGCTCAGGTGCTGCTGTCTCTGGCGTCCGTGTCCCCAGGCCGTCCGAGTCATCAGCACGTGACGCCCGAGCCAAACTTATCAGTGGTCGTCGATGATCATCAATCGCTGATAGCCGAACAGCAGGCACCGAGTGCCGGTGCCACCAGTGCCACCGGTGCCAGTGCCTGTTCTAGTGGTGCCAACCCCAGTGGTGCCAGTTGTGCCAGTGCCAAGTCACATGGCACCCGAGTTCCCACACCGGTGCGCCCCGAATCCCCTCTCGCCCTTGCACGCCGCAGGGCGAATCCGGATCATGTACCACCCGCTCGCGTCGAGACATTTCCCACTGGGACGGGGTACAGGCTCTCGATCGCGCTGCCGCGCCCAGGCGGCGCGTTGCTCGCTTCGGAGATGATCACGGTGTCGGCGCGGCGCGGCGGACGGCTGGCGGTGGTTGCGGATGCGTGGCATCTGGAGCACGATTGTGAGTACCCCACCCCATTTTCTCTTTTCTTTTTCTTCTGCGGCAATCTGCGTTCGCTGCACTCGCTGATAGGCATTGACTGATACTATAATATTGGACCGATCCCCCTCCCCTGCAGGCCACTATGAGTGGCACGTTGCCTTTCCACAACAGGATATCGACCTGGGAGCCGTCCGTGCCCGTGTCGACGAGGATGGGAATTTGATCATTGATGTGCCAAGGAGACGACGTTGGCACGCCATACAGCCCACTTGTCGTAGCTGACAAGGACGTCCTATTGTAACGGTCATTATGAGAGTCGCCATAGAGCGATGCCAGTGCTTTGTTATCGTCGGGGGAGAAATTATACTGGAATTGGTTTAATTGACGTGTGATAACTGGGGTTACTGTAGCCGCACACGTTGACCATACGAGACGGCTACGGTCCTGTCCAAACCACGCCAACTGAAGTCCTCGTGCCCTCGATCAATATCGAAATCTTCTGATGGTGGCGCATTGTATAGATACGATCTGGTGGAAGAGCAGAAGGGAATCTTCTTGATAGGGCGTTCGATAAAAGCCTGTGCAGGTACGTTAATACATGTTATCCGGTCAGCGGGACACTCTGATCCCAACAACGTCGATTACTGGAGACATGCCAATGAAATTTGCACCTGCCTCAGGAGTAAAGGTCCCCCCCTACTACAGTTGCACCGGATACTCTACCCAAGAACGATCTGCCGCTCCTTGCTAGGTCGCTCGTCTTTTCTACCATTATTAATCGCCGCATGCAAGTTCGCTGGTCAGTTGTGACGATGTGTTTGCAGATTTTTACATGGAGTCGCAAAAAGGACAAGAAGGCGTTGCTCTAAGGCAAATAAATACAAGAGTCACCTCGTCGTCATAGCTGCAAATTATTCTATGTTCTGTAGAACAAGGGTCATAAAGATCACGGAAAGTTTTTCAAGCATCCCGAGCCATAGTGCGTATGAGCCGGGTGAGCTCGACCCATCATTCAACAGTGCTTGACCATGATGCAACATCAAGACGTCCCACTCCTACCCCCGCTTCTCTTCAGGACAACGAGGTCGAGATCTCCTAGGTGCCAAACTTGCGACCCTCAATTAGCGTGCGCGTTGCATACGTTGATTCGAGTAGTAATCTCATGGGATAGACAAAAACCTTGAAATGGGTATCAAACACCTATTAACCCACGATGAGCATAGGATCCATTGGTCGTGGATAAAAAGAATCACAGACCTGTTGAAAGCGTTGAGGGACTTTTCGAACTCGTCACGTATGTCACATCGGGGGGCCATCGAAGAGTCCCGCCATCAACGAGATGGGGCCCTGGCCAAAGGTAGTCAGGGCTCGGCGACCCGTGGTCCACCGCGGGTGCCTTCTCATCGGTTCTGACATTTGGATTCTCAATGTCGGGAGGGCCAGCGACGGGACTCGCAAGGTCGATGTCGGAACTCGGAAGGTCATGTGGGAGCAGGAATGGACGAGTGATGGAGAATAGAAGAACATTAAACAGGCCATTGGAGAGATAGATGATGTCGACTACAATTATTCCTGCATTGGGGACGTGGTAATGCGCGAAGGTGCGATACCGCGCAATTGACAAAGGCAAAATCTGTGAAAGCATGAGATAAGCTCATAAAGCTCAGTTGACGATCAAAAGGAAAGCATTCACGGCCGCCGTGTAAACGAGAGGGTAGCTGTATGGTGAGGCAGAGTCAAGTGGTGAAAGTTGGGAAGTCGAGGGATGACTCACAAAAGTAGGCCATATGCTAGCTTCTTGGGCCCGACGATGATTGGCTCGGTCACGGTGCGCGACAGGTATATGCGCCAGCCAATTGTAGTGATATACCCCCTCAAGTAGAAGAAGAGTATTATGTAGATGACGATGTTGAATCCTGCTGTTATCCACATAAAAACGAAGTCGGCAACGGTACGCTGGACTGAATATTCCGGTTCGATCCAGCACCCTGCGCCATGACAGGATCAGACACGCAAGGAAGTAACTCGGCGGCTAAGACACATGGGCTTACAAAGTCCCGTGGGGCCGTAAAAGTGATACGACCCATTTACGGCTATATTGATTCCCAATAAAAAGCCGACAAAGATCCAGACGGAAGCGACAATCCCAAGACTCAAACGCAGGTCGTGTCTGCGACTGCGGGCAGGGATTTCCTCCACGACCTGGCCATCGTCGTGATTGGTGGTTTCCGAGAAACATAATGTCTTGATGGTGTATATCGCAATAATCTTGACGGGTCGACCAACATGTTAGGATTTATAAGGATACAAAAGAGGGACAACAGACCAACGTCCTGAAATGTCGCAATGAAAGGGTCAGGCGTCCATCAATTTCTGCCAAAACGTTCATCGCTCACGAGATGGCCGCACCAACATCGGAGGCTTGCTTGACGGCACCTAACTTCAAGGTCAATAGCGTCCTTTGATGTAACATGATGATTCATGGGTTTGCACCTTGAGCAGAGCAGGTAGAGCCCGAACTAACGGACTAAGCCCAGTAAGATGAGGAGTACAACCAACGCAAGCGGATATAAATACATACTCCGTCCATTGCCCACTTAATATTCAGGAGGCCACCTGAAACAAATAGACCGTCAGCAGACGTAGCGTTACGTGTTAACGGCTAGAACTCGCCGGTGGCCTGGAAGAGGTCCCAAACCAGCTGATTAAGGAAGTAAACTTCAGCAGGGCCTTCAATCCTCCATCTCCTTGGGGCACCTCGAGTGATGGAGACAGCGCTATACTTTATGACATTGTTGAGTTGATTACACCTTCGGCTAGTGTCGGACACTACATACAGCAATGTATAACAGGAGGCCGAGGATAGCGGTTGCAGAGACCGCAGATGTCTCAGCTAAGAGGATTAAACCCACGCGTTCGCTAAATGTGAGTGGCGCTGGCGAGGACATGCCGGTGGTTTAGCCAGTGATGGGGAAGGGTCCTTTGGGACCGTTGCGCCAGATGGATATGTCAAATACCCCTTATAAATATGACAGGGCCAGGAAAATCAGAAATTCGGTTCCAGTCAACTTCCTCTGTTAGGCCTGCTGTCATAATGTTGGTCACCTGGCAAAAGGCACAATCAAACGCAGGTCGCGCGCAAGTTCAAATTAGCTCTGCTTATATAATGGGAAACCTTGTTTTATCTGTTGGGTAACTCTTGGCTCCACCATTTTGCAAGCAAATGTCCTCGGCCCTTCGGCCTTTCGCGCTCCGAGTCCTCCTTTCCAAGTATACGCGTATCCCAGCCATGTCAGAGATAATGTCGAATTGATCACTTGTTCAATATTTAAGCTCATGCCAGAGCTTTTCGAAGCGCAAGATATATGACCAAAATGAAGGAAATTCCTACCATTGATGTGTTTAGACCATAAAGAGGGGCTTTGGAAGAGTATGGCTCATGTGGGCATATGCAGTGATGTCGGCCAAGTGCTTCTGGATACGGTATTCTGATGCCGTTCCGCTCATTCATTGCTGCATATCACACGCAATCGATCGATGAATCCAGCTGGTTTGTGCAGGGGTTTTGCTTGTGCGCTGCAGTGCGCAGCTCAAGACCGCACATGATGACATGACAACCCTGTGCTTACGTACTTTTCGTGCCTTTTCGTGTTTCTTTTTTGCTAAAAGAAATTAGATTTTCAGAAAGTATTTTCTGCACTTTTGCATACTTTTTGGGTCCTTTTTAAAATTGTACCTAACTTTTTGTGTGGAATATGTGACTGAAGCTGAACTGAACCAACTATTTGTTTTTGAATTGAACTATATGAAGTGAGATTGGAAGACTCGCGCGTGATTTTCATAAGGCAGATCCGAGTCTTGAAGCTTGAAGGATTGAGGGGAAAATACGAACGTGCGGGGAATGGTTCCTGTATTCGCAGACAGACAGCGAGCCAGGTACGAAAAGGGAGAACCGATAATATCGAAACAAAATGTAAACATACGAGCAGACCGGGTGAACGAAAAACACAAGATATGCCTATGGATGAGGGGAATGCATAGCCTGCATAAGGAGGAGAGGATGAAAAGGAAACGCCGCGCGAGGGAAACACAGGACGAGTAAATGCAGGCACGGGCACGAGGCCCGAAGATGGAGTAGTACGGAATCCACTCCTGTGCACGGACGGAAGCGATGATGCGTCGAATGTGAGATTGCATCGACCGAGGCTGGAGCGAGGAGATTCATGGCGATGCGTCAGAGACTCAGAGTCGGACTGGAGGGGAATGACAGGCCGGAGGTAACACGAGGTAAATGAGTGGCGATGCCGATCACGGCCACCCGGACAGGGTGTGGAACGATCACGCGAGGGTGGCGCTGGTGTGCACATGCACAGCACAGCTCATGTCCTTTTGAGCTAAGGTACTTTTTTAGTTGATATGCCTGTTTGTTCAGCTGGCCAATGTCGCCAAGCACTGGCAGAGAGCAGGAGAGCATAACAGTTCTATGGTGCCTTGGTTCGAGTGTTCAACGTTCAACGTTCAACGTTCAACACTGCAAGATGCCGGACTCGCCGACTCGGACTCGGAGTCTGGACGACATCAACAGTGACCCGAGGACTCGGATATTCCGGGTGAGTATCATATCAATTCGTTAACTCTGCCGTCCGGCCCCGGCCGCATCAGCAAAATGTAACATTACTTGCCAGTGTCTTACTGAGTACTTATCCAACTTGCCACTGCCCGCAAGCCGCCGCAAGCCATCTGCAAGTAAAA
>Ga0307510_10001177_pt1 | contig 28215 bp, 5 predicted proteins | sample 12_EM_MG_FD_207224 | JGI IMG/M metagenome (GOLD analysis project Ga0307510, IMG submission 207224) | Populus trichocarpa ectomycorrhiza microbial communities from riparian zone in the Pacific Northwest, United States - 12_EM | ecosystem: Host-associated > Plants > Roots > Unclassified | place... | reverse complement strand
GATGATAGTGTGGATGGATATTGCGAGTGGTTTATACAGAAGATCTTACTTGGCAATATTCTAGGCCATGAGATTGAAAATCTGTAGGAGTCTAAGCCCATGTCTTTCATGATCTTAACATCTTCCTGTGACATTTAATATTGGAAAATAAATAAGAATTTCACCCATCTCACTAAAAAATATTTGTTTTTTCCCAATTATATATGATTTTCAATGTGCTTAACATTTAAAAAAAATATTTAGTTATTATAACATAAAAAAATTATCAAACAGATATCAAGAACCATAATGTATGAATATATTAAAAAAATTAATTATGCAAAGTTTTAACCCTAGATCTTATATTTAATTTGTACCAAAAAAACCACGTGCTTTTAATTAATTATAAAGAAAATAATTTGAAAGAGAAACACCACTAATACTAGCTGGACTAACTTTAGGCAATAACCTCACTAGAAGTTTAGACAGTATTCAAAAGTATACGAACACTAATAATCTGTGTATTGGAGTTATTCAGATTCATTGTGTTTAAATTTTTAGTGGCTAGTCATTTAATAGCTATTTGGGTTTTTTTATGTTTTTTTTTTTCAATTTTTACTCTGTTTTTAGCAATCTCCAGGTGATGTAACAAATAATTTTTCATTCTTCTGCTTTGATTATTCTCTGAATGGCTATTTTAATATATTTATTAATTATTAAGCTATAATTATTTAGTTACCTTGTAACGATGATATTGATCATCAGCCACGTCTCCATTGCTACGATCAGCTATTTTTTCTGCATTTCACCGTACATATATTAATTTCATTGCCTTAATACTAAACAGGTTATATATATCAATAAATATCTTGATTATTACAAGGTTTTTTCAATTAAAATTTATTAAAATATATAATTTTTTTTTAGATTTTTTATATCAGAATATAAAAATCATCAATAAACACCTAAAATAATAATTTGATATTTTTAAAATAAAAAATAACTTCAAAATATTTTAAAAAACAACTCCAGTCATGTTACTAAACACAAAAGTCCCTAATACAATACAAGTCGATCTAAAAGTTTATCCGACAAACACCATGAAGGAGAATTTCTAAGAGAAAGAGAAACCAGGAAATTTATGCGTAAATGTATCCCATATGCTTAGTCCTTTGCCATCTTGGAAAGCTGCACCTTCGTACTGAAAAAATATACGACATAGTAGGATTTAACATTCTATGAAGTACGTAATCAAAAAAAAAAATCGAACTCGAGATTTCTTGAAACTGAAATAGAGGTGCCAATTCAATTATAAATCTATGGGCTCTCATGAATTAATTAAACGTGAAGTAAAATCACTATAATTGATGGCAAGCTAAGACTAGAAATGACCTGGTAAGCTGCTGATGCTGCCCCAAAAATGAAACCTGGTGGAAAACTCTGACGATTAAAAGAATGAATCTCATGGCTAGGTGTAGTAGAGGCTACAATATTACTGGCTACCAAGCCAAGAATGAGAATGCACAACACATAGCTTTGAGTTGCCATGGTTGTTAACAACGGTAACTGATATCTGGGTGGTGTGCAAATCAAGGGTGGCATGTGCCCTTTATATAGAGAAGTCGAGCACGAGGAAATGCGCCATGGGAAACTCTAAAGATAATGTATCTGTATTAATCAAAACCCACGCTAGTATATTTGAAGTTCTTGCTAGTTGGCATTTATATTTATATTAAAAACAAGTTGTTGTCACGTACTTTTTTTCTAGTTTTTGTAGGAGATTTGTATATATTGACTTCGACTAATTCAACTTAATTATGCGTGTACGGGATTTGTATTCTATTACTTGGGTTAAAGATGAAAACATCATGCGATCATAGCATTTGCAAGATAAATTTAATGATATCTCCACTGCTTGTAATCCCTTTCCTTCTGTGTTTTTTGAGCATGTTCATAATAAGACTAGAATCGTGTTGCTGATAATTTGGCCGAGTGAGTTTCTTAACAAGCTAATTTAGTTGCATGGTTTTAGGTTTTTTAACAAGCTAATCAAAGTCACCGAACTAGATTAAATATAAATCCAAGTTAATTACTTCATAAAATTTGGTACATTGATCCAAATTAATTGCTCAAACTGGCCAATAATTAAATTCTTTGAATAAGTAAGTTTTGTTGTTTTAAGAAATGTAAAGTTTCTTGATATAATTATTGATTTTTTACAGCAAGATTAGAAATTGTTAATGATCATCTCCATTCCCGAGAAGAAATTAATATTACTATATAAAGTTATTGTACATTCTTTTTTTCTTTTTTTTCAAACCCAAGAACTTTGAGACACGAATGGAAGTTAACTTGAATTCAATGCATACTGATCCAAATTTTAGTAAAAGAGAAGCAGATTACTAATAAGTTAATGGCAAGCTAGTTGATAGGTAAAAAGAGTTCTGAACAAGGGAGAAAGAAACATAGCAAAATCAAAGGCAGGAATACAAGAGCAAAAACTATATATACAAGCCAACATTAATTAGATCATAGTAGAATGCTTTCAGGACTTCTTACCATATGTGTGTGTGTGTGTGTGTGCATGTGTTGTATTAACATTGAAGTATGAACTTATTAAATTAGATTTAAAAAATATAAATAGTACTTTAGGATAATAAATAATTGAATGGATACAGTAGAATATGATGGAAGGGAGACTCATTGTTATTCTTACTTGGAAACCTAAAATAATGTACTTCATGATCATTTCAACATAGAGTAATATAATTGACCATGCATTATGTAACTTTCTTACCAGTTAGGTTTTTTTTTTTTTTACCGATTTTAAGGATGCATCCCCTCACATAGATTTGGTACTTTTAGAGAAAATTAATATATAAAATATCTCCAGTGTTTGAATCCACTAAATTAATCAGGGAAGTGAGCAAACTTTCTTAACCATTAATTCAACCCCTTCAAGTTAAAATCCTTAATTTTTAATTAAGATTTGGTCAGCAATTTAATTAGAAAGCGCCTTCCTTATCCGCCACCTCAGTCATTGACAGAAATTAACTCTCTAATTGCCAAATAAATATGGCTTGTTAATGAAACTCTTGACTTAGTCGTTTTATATGTGGGTTTTCGGCGTCTTCTTCTATCCATTTTTGTAATTATAGTTTCATCAAAATTATTATTGTTCCTAATATTAGCTAACACCAGTGGCGGAGAAGGGGGCGCAATTGCCCCCTTAATTGTTTTTTTATATTAAAATATTAATATAATAGTTTTGTAAATAGTTGATATATGAAAGAAAGTTATTATTGGTAACTTATATCTTAATATAATATATAATATATATGTCCAGCTCATTATCTCATTTTTTTTTTCTTTTCTTTCTTTTCCTAACTATCAGAGAGGTTTTTTTTTTTTTTAGCTGTTGTTCCCTACCTCTCTTCCTTATACAAATTTCTCTTCAAGTACAATTAAACAATTAACCTCTTTTGTTTTTTGCTTTATGCTTTAAGTAAATTTTCTTTATCTTTTTTATTTGTTTCATTGTCTAATTTTAGTTTTATTCTTTTATAATTAATTATTAAAAATATTAGAGTTTATGATAATTTAGGGGTTTTGATATGAATATGTTCAAAATAAATGTTTGAATCTGCTAATTAAATCAATTAAATATTTCTTTTCTTATTATAAAGGAATAAATTAATATTCATGCAAAACTACTATTCTTGGTATCTCTTGTATTGGCAGAGTAGTTTATTGAAATTTAATATTTTCACATGATTTGTTTGTAAGTAAAATATCAAGTAGAAAGCATGTTTTTCAAGCATTGTTCCTCTTACACAGACACTAAGCATTGTTCCTCTTACACAGACACTAAGTAAAATATCAGTTGTGGCCGACTCACACCTGATTGCTCAGAATCACCCGTTCTCACAAACTCAACTACATCATTAATGATTAATGATGTAGTTGGGCTTACCTTGTATACAACAAGCTATGTATTCTATTTTAGTTGTTGTTGACAAATTCTCGAAGACAAGTTCTCTCCAACCTGTGGAGAATGAATTAATTGGTGGATTAAATTGGGTTGAATTGAATTAATTGAAAAATTAGATTAAATTGGTATTTAATTGGACTGAAATGATTAGAAAGAAACAACTAGGACTGAAGTGAAATTATTTAAATAGTCAAGTGGTTCTTGGAATATTTCCCTCTTTTCATTACAGTCCTTGATTTTTGAATTTTTTTCAATTTAATTCTATTAGGGCTTTAAATCAGGAATTCTCTCTCAATTTAATCCCTAAATCAAATCTTTCCATTTTAGTCTCTTTAATTTAGTCCTTGTTTCTTAATCTCTTGTGGTTTCAACTGAATTTTGTCATAAATCCCTATTTTCTATTCAATTACACCCTTAATTTGATCAATCTAGACCTCTAAATTTAATCACTTGCTGCAAATTCATCCTTGATTCTCAAACAAAAATTCCCAAACTCAAATTTTTACTCGTGACACTCGATTATTGACCCAATTTCAAACCCCGGCTGTTTTTGTATTATTTTTAATTGTTTATTGTATTTTTGCATTTTGTATTTTTTTTATGATCTTCAAGATGTTTGGACTCCCAAAAAATTAATAGAAATGAAAAAATAACAAAATGATTAAAATAGCTAAAATTATTGAAAAGACATATTTTTTGGATTTTTCTAATTTTCTCAAAAAATATACAAAAAATAGAAATCCAAAAATAGATTACAACAGTGCTAATAGTGTGTGTAAAGTTGTAACTACGTTTGTGGTGGTGCCTAGTGTAGAGTTGGATGATTCCTTATTAGTAGTTTTTCTTTTCATGCTCTCTGTTGCATTTTGCCTTGAATAAAGAAACAGAAACGTCATGCAAACACTTGCCATGGCTAACTTTTTTTTTTCTTCATTCCTTATTTATGATGTTATTCTCAAGTACTGCAGTCTAAGAATGGTTAATGTGTTGTCCCATATTTTTGGTTCATATTCTCATTCAGAAAAAAAAACAAAAAAACAAAAAATAAAATGAATAGTAATGATTTTAGAATATAATGAAAAAGACAATGACTTGAATATTTTTGTTTCTTCTCTCACCAATCGTTGCATTTAAATTATTGGTGTAGGTAACTCTTTGGTATTTGTTATTAAATCTAATTTAGTAGGTCAGTTTTCAAACATTTTAGTTTGACTTCTAGACTAGTTGAATTTAAATTGAAACTGTGGAAATGTTTGGTATTTGTTATTAAATCTAATTTAGTTGGTTAGTTGTCAAACATTTTAGTTTGACTTCTAGACTAGCTTGAACTAAAATTTAAACTGTGGAGAAGTTATCCTGACATGAATCATACTCAACCAACCTGTGAAAAAGATTTGAAGATAAAATTAAAAAGAAAAAAATAAAATTGACAAAAAAAACCTCTCAGTCCAACTCTTTTTTCAATTCAAGTTTAAATTTAAATAGTGTAAAAGTTGTTTCAAAGTGATCTAATCGACTTGGTTAGCTCAAAAATAACTTGGATGAGTGTTAAAAAAAGTTGAGGAAATTAAAAAAAAAACTATTAAAAAAAGTTGAGGAAATTAAAAAAAATAAAAAACCTTAAGTGTTCCACGAAGAATCCAATTTATTTATTATAGAAAGTAATACCGAGGTGTTTTAATTTTCATGCATAACATAAGAATATGGATGAACAACTAACTAATTCAATTTTTTTTTAGGAAAGAAATATTTTTTTATGATAATATATTCTTACAAGGGGTGGTTAACTAAGGCCCCGTTTGTTTGTTGGAAAGTAGTTTTCTCTTCGGAAAGTGAATTCCGGAAAAGTGAATTCCGAGAAAGTGAATTATTTTCTGATGTTTGGTAGTGTAATGGAAAATAAGTTGAAAAACATTTTCCAGTGTTTGGTTATGTCATGGAAAATGAGCTAGAAAATAACTTATTAATGTTTTATTTTTCTCAAATTTATTAAAATAATGAGGAACAAATATTACAAATTAAAAAGTTGAATGAGAATGAAATTGAAAAAAAAAATATAATTTCATAGATTATCTCAAATAAAATAAATAACAATCAAAATAATAGATATCAAATATAAAAAATTAAAAAAAATGAAAGATGAAGAAATTAAAATAATAATAATTAACATTTCATAAATTATTTCAAATAAAAAACAAATGAGGATCAAATTTGATAGATAAAAAAATTCAATAAAAAAATGATAAGGAAAAAACAAATAACAATTATAAAAATGAGGACCAAAATTAATATAAAAATTAAATTTTAAGAGATGAAATTGAAAAATAAATATTCAAAAACAAAACATATATAGCAATCAAAAGTTTGAGGATCAAATTTGATATATCAGCAAATAATATGACATTTCTAAATTTTTTAAAACTTCCGGAAAGTGTTTTCCGCCTAAATTTTCTAGAAAAACACTTTTCTGAAAACCAAGCCAAATTTTTCTTTGACTGGAAAGTGTTTTCCTTTGACCAACTTTTCTAATGACAAATAAATACAGGAAAGTTTAAAAGTGATTTTCCGAAAACTAAACAAACATAGCTTAAGAGAAAAGTTAAGGAAAAAAAAAAATTTGTGCACCTTTTCCTGCCAAAGTTTAGACTCTATTCTTTAGAGCAGAGCCTAAGATTTCAAATCCTACTCGCCCTGTGTGGTAAGATTATATAAATATATCTTAGTCTATTCATATATTATATGAAATAACATTTCTTTTAAATCAATCGATGAGCTTAAACTTTGATATTCTTGACTGTATGTAGACTGGGACTGATACCGCGTGATTGAATTACCAAATAAAATAATTTTTTTAATCCATGACGTGCATGGAAATCAGGGAAAAATCACTGGGCAAGTGGTCATTGCATGCATATTAAAATGTTACATCACGAGACTATTATGGCCGCATTGAAAATTCAAATAGACAAATTTCCAATAAAATATGAGCAAACCATGAGATCTGAGCTTGCATTTAAGTTGTATGCTAAACTATTGTTTTAATTTGTATCCCTTCAAGAATTGTGTGTTTATACAACTCAAGTGGCTTAAATTAAAGATGAGTTCCGCACGGCTAATCGCATGAGATTGCTTGATGTCCCTTTAAGAATTGTGTGTCTATACATGAGATTGCTTGAAAAATATTAGTGTAAGGTGTAGAGACAAAGACAGCTTTCCTAAAATAAATAAATAAAAAAAAGAAACAAAGTAAAACGTGCAGACTAGCAGGAGATACACGAGGGTTGATCACCAGAAGATGTATATTTTTATATTAATTTGGATTGCTTTAATAATAAGCTAAGTGTATGGTATTGTTTCGATCTACCATATACATATTAATTATAAGTGGTGCTCTGGCTAGGAAATCAAGAAAATGAATAATATAACTTTTAGAGGGATGACTAACTTGGAGAAATCTTGAATAGAAGAAAAATCTCTTGCACGTGTTTCCTGGCTTATAATTTCCTGGCCATTAATAAAAAATTATTTAATTCCTGGATACAAAATAATAGACTTTTTAACTGATCGAAAATTTTAATTCCACTTGCCCCATCCATGAAGCTTAGATTCTATAGAAATTAATCATTCCCGAGTGATTGCATATTTAACTCTTGGAAGCTTAGCCAAGTTCATGTAATTAAGTGGATATGTACCCGGCTAAATTCAAGGTTCGAATTCCACTGAGATCGGAAGCAAATATATATATACACACACACACCCACAAGTGTCTAATTATTATATGATTATGATAATAAATATATTAAAAATGAAGTAGGATGGGGACGTGTATATACACAAGTGTTTTTTTTTACAATAAATATATTATCACGTTAGTTTATGCATTAATTAGTAAAATTAAATTTTTATCATTTATTTTTGTATTCGAAACTGTGATTGAGTGTATTTTTAAAGTGTATTGATTTGAAAATGTATCAAATTAATATTTTTTTTTAATATGTTGATGTAAAAAATAGATAAATAAATAAATTATTTTAATATATTTTTAAATAAAAATCACTTTTAAAAAACAATTTTGCACCACAACACCAAACACATATTAAATTCTCAAACAATTTTAAAGTTGCATTCTTCGTATTAAACTATGCTTTCAAAGAATTTTCATAATTTTTTCTGAATGCTAGTCTTAAATATAAATATATATATACACACACACAAAGAGAAGAAATAAATTTGTAACCAAAAGGGAATTCGAATAAGATCCTAAATATCATGGGGCAGCATCCCACGTATCAAGGCCCAGAGTGATAAATTACAGCGCATCATTTAAGTATAAAGATATTGTACTTTATAGTATCTGAAAATACTTCGATGGATAAAATGTTTTTTTTTCCCACTCTCTAGACGTATCAGATCTTGGTGTGGCACCCTTTCACATTGAGTTAATGTTTTTAGAAGAATGAATTATTTTGAATGATAACTTCAATAAATCAAAGTAAAACCTCAGTATATAAGAGCTGATAAACCAATTCGCCTTTATTTTTATTAAACTGGAATTGTTTTTCTAAAAAATACTGAAAGAATCTCTACAAGTAAACATATTAATTCTTTTTAGATGATAAGAGCATTAATTGTGATTAAATCTTTTATTAATTTGATACATTGAGATGAATTTAATAAATTTCTCTCGAGATTCGAACATAATTAAAAAGTTAAGAAAAAAGAATCTCCTTGCTGCCGAGACAATTCTTAAATGTAACAGTTTTTTTCATGGATTGAAGATTTTATGTGCTCTAATCTATAGATAAGATGCGACGGGTCGAAACAAGGACACTTACAAGAGACCAAACCCAATCCTATGAGCCCAGCCAACCAGTTCGTTCACCCCATTTGTGAATATCCAGGTTTTCGTCATTCTTTTGAGGTTCACAGACGAACCCTAAACATAGTTTTAAAACTCAGTTAGGTTTAAAAAAAATAAAAAAAACTTAAAAACTCAGGTAATCTGGTTGATCAGGTAGATCCGGTCACAAATCTGGTTGCAACTCGGTGATTTTTTTAACTAAAATGATATCATGTTGATTTATAAAAAAAATAGAGTTTGCACGAGTAATCCGATCAAAACCTGTTAACTTGGGTCTTGAACTGGGTCGACCAACTAGTCGGATTTAAAAATTATTTAGCTCCATACACAGAATTACATCAATATATATAGCACACAGGCATCAATATCCACCCCCATTTGTCACGCTTACAATGGCACATCAGCAATTAATTTCTTGGTTCAGAAATTCTATTGTTCTTCAGTTATTGCTAGTAGCTGTATCTTATACCAGCTAGCCTAAGAATTTTTTAGGCATGTTGAATTAAAGAAAGAAAGAATGAATGAATCAATGAAGAACATGAAAGAATGAAAATACGAAAAATAGCTAGAAAAAAAAGAAGAAGAAAGGCTTCATAAGATAATAATAATAATAATAATAAAGGCTCTTGAAAGTTCTAGGAGAGGTTAAAGAACTTGGATTAAGAATAGAGAGTTGACTCGTAAAATTACGAGTTCATATTTAACAGGATTATAACTCATGAAAAACTCAATTTCTACATGAGATTTCAACTTGTAATTAATCCATCCATTTGTCTTTTTATATATTAGGTTTATTTCATAATGTGTTCCAAAGCTTTAAAATTAAATAAATATTTTTATATATATATATATATATATATATATATATATATATATATATATATATATTCTCACATATTATTCAAAAGGTTCCTTTTCACATTTTCTCACATAAATGACGGTGAATCCATGAAGCCCAAATGACTATGAGTTTATAAGACTTCAAAAATAATAATCACAATTGGCCCATAATATATAAAAAACAAGAAGCTCTTGGCCCATAACGCCAAGCTTCTTTTGCTCCTCTTCTACTTGAGAGTTTCCATATCATTTCTCAATTGATGCCATTTCTCTAGCTAAAATCACCATCACATATCTATTAACATAGAACCAAATACTTTTGAGATATATTCAAAGTGGTGTTATTAAATCTAACTTGGTTGATGGTAATTCATTGATTTAAGACTTAATTTGTTATGAGTTTTAAATTAAATTATGTAGTAATTTACTTAGTCAAAACTTGGTTTAATTTTAAAAAAATCAAAACAATATTATTATAATTTTTTTAAAAAAAATCTTGAAACAATATTATTTAATAGTAATTTAAGTCAATTCAAGTTAATTTACCTAATTTATAATTGTGTCGGTTTAATAACTTTGCTAGAATCAACTATTTAACAATTATGAAAACATGAAATTGTGTAATATTTATTATTCTTTCAAAAATCAATTTATAAAAAAATCGCATAATCTCATGTATTCAATAATTGTAGAATAATCTTCATTCTTATAAAAATCTCATATCAATAAGAGTGGACCCCACAAATTTCAATGGTTTTGGATTTGTATTTTTTTATAAATTTAGTATCATTCCAAAGTCCAACCAAAGTGCCTTTTTTTAGTTTGGGATTGTTTACTTTTCGGTAATTTAAGTCAACAATGAGCTTCTACTTAGTTTTTTTCTGGTGATATACTGCAAGTTAGATTTTTTTAAATTTTTAAAAATATAAAAATATTAAGATGTTGAAACTTATATTAAAATAAATTGGTTATCCCGATTATATTGAACCAAATATTAAAAGTTGAAAGTGAAAAGAAATTTTAATTAAAATAAAACAAAAAAAATAACTTGAGTAAACTTATATCGGTGGCCGACATAACACCGCGGGTCGGGCTAGATGTTTTTGAACATAAGAAAAAAGTTCAGGCAACGTTAAGATTTCTAAAGAAGTAAAACAAAAATTAAGACTAGGATCATTGAGTCGACTGGGTTTAATAAGTTTGGTTAATTTAACAATATATAAAATAAGGCAGCCCTAATTCAATAATATGAAAAACTAAGCAAGCCTAAACAAATCTCATAGACCTAGGTTAATTTTCTAAAATTACAACTAGTGGAATCATAGACATGAACTCAATTAAAAAACACAATTCCAAACCAATTTAATATTGAAGGATAAATTTTTTTTAAAAAATCAATCTAAAAAACTTGTCAAAGAAAAAAATAGTAATAAAAAGAATGGGAATCAAACCCGATAGAAAATAAATAGAGGATAAAATCACACAAAAAAGAATGAATAGGTTAATATCACAAAAAAAAAATCAATTTTAGAAACCATCTCAAATAAAAAAAATAACAATTAAAAGAATGGGGACCAAATCCTAAAAAAAAAAAATTGGAGGATGAAATAGAAAATAATTTCTAATTTGAAATAATTTTTCAAATACAAAATTACAATTAAAAAAATATGAACTAAATTCAAAGAAAAGAGAAACTGGATGGTTGTTGTGAATTTTTTGAGGGACAATGTGCAAATCAAGCTGGAGGAGAGGAAAAAAAAAAAAACTTTTGCCAATTGGATGGAATCACCATCTACACGCTACTTAGAGAGGTTGGCTCCATTAAGACTAATCACAAAACACCAAAGAAAACTATTTTTGCCGTTGTAAACCACCATACACATAACCTGAACACGGAGGGGCAATTATTTTTTAATTGTTATTGATATCAATTAAAAGATCAAATTAACATAAGATCAATTGATTATAATGAAAATTTCAATATGAGATTATGAATAAGCCTCTAAAGTCAAGCCTTATAAATTTTAATTTTAAGAGCAATAGAGTAATTACACTAAGCCTAATTTAAGTGTTGTTTTTTTTTAAGGGTATTATAATAAAAATCTCAATTATTAACCAATTTAATGTTAAATGATGAAATCGAAAAAAAGACTCAATTTAAAAAATTTACCAAAGTAAAAAAAAAAAAAACAATAAAAAAATGGGCATCAGATCCGAAAGAAAAAAAATGAAAGATAGTGAAATTGAAAAAAAAAACTCAAACTCAAATACGACAGATTAACAAATTGAAACATGATGACATTGAAAATAAAATTCAATTTTAGAAATTAATTAAAATACAACACATAAAAAAAAGGAGGGATCAAATCCAAAGAAAAAACATTTGAAGGGCTAATCTTCAAATCTAGAGGGTCATACATGAATTTCTAGGAGGAGAAAAAAGAAGGGGGGAAAGGTTGTCGGTGTCAAATTGAAGGTCTCTTGATCACATACACCGTCTAGAGAGGAAGAGAACGTCGAAACGAATTAAATGACATGGCGGAACAACAGTTTCTACTACTAGAGCTAGTCGAGTGTGCTGCCTGTAGGCAACAAAGCGACCAACACAACTTTTTTTAATTTTTATTTATTAAAATACCACATTGTCTCTATAACCAAATAATTATTATGAAAAAATCATTGTGAGATTAAGAATAATTCCTTGGAGTAAAGTTTTGAGAATTTTGATTTTAATTATATTGTGCTTAAAAAGTGAAATATAAAAAATAGCCCTGAACCATAGTTAAGTATTTTTTTTCTTTTAAAAACAATCAATTAATTTAATTTTGCAAAAAAATAATAATAGAAAAAGACTGAAATTTAATTTTGTCCCTAAACAATTCTAGAATGAGAAATTAACCCTCTAAAAAGGCCACTTTACCTCCGAAGCCAGTTCTTTATGTTTTTTTTTTTTAATGGAAAAACCATGTATCCAATATTTCAATCCACAATGATTCACAGCATTTATACAATGGTTTTCCCACGTGTTAAATGATATTATTTTGCACAATTAATCATTTTAATTGATGTAAAAAAGGATGGTAAATGGGCTGTTGAAAGCAGTTGGCAGTCAGAACATCTGCTCTTTGTATTGGTAGCTGCTCAACAAAAGTCTACGAAGGGCAACCCACCCACCCACCTAAATAGTATCATGCTTGGAGTTTCTTGCAGGTTGCAATTGTGCAAGCCAGAAAAGAATGCAATATCTTACATTCACATGGAATCCAATGAAACATGAATTACGCAAGAAAACTACAAGGACAAATTATATTACCAACAATAAACAAGAAAATACCTTGTTGGCAATGTTATTATTAAACCTAGCCTGCCATATCTTATGACCTACGGACTCATAACCTAATACTTTCAAAATAAATTATGTATGATGGTTAAATTTGATTAATCCGATTAAAATATAGTTTGATTTTTTTAAAATAATGTTGTTTTTTTTTAATCTTAAAACGATGCTATTTTAAATTGATATGACTTGACTCGGATTAACTTATCCAATCCTACCCAGCTTATGATTAAGATCTTGAATTAGGTCATGGGTCTGACCAAGTTTAATAACATTAATAGACTAGACCACAATGTAATTTTTTAGAAAACAATGTTATTTTAACTTTTAAAAAAAAAATTAAAATGACAACTTTTTAGATCGATTCAATTCAATCAAACCCAACCCATTACCAAGTCGATTGGACTGATTCATAGACCAGACATGGTTTAATAACTTTGATAAATATTACTAGGATTTTCAAGCCGATTGCAACAAAACAAGATGAATCTCAACGAAAGAAACAAGTCTGACAGGAGCTAGGAATCGCAGGATCCAAGCCACAAGGCTGCTCAGTAAAGATTTCTTCTCTAGCTTCATCTTCTGGCACCCTACAAACTTCTACAACTTATGAATCATAAGTGCAGGTCAGACACTTCCACCAAAGGTCAGAATTCATTGTACATTCGGCAAAATTATTTGTATTAGCTCTGTCATGCTGTGCTTCTCTTCAAGATGATAATGTTTTTAAATGGGAGTAATGGCAATCGATAGGAAGTTCAAAACTTCTGGTTAGATGCTTTTAAGGTTTTCAAGTGATCCATTCAAACTTCCCAGATTCACTGTCACTAATAACTGACTTTCAAGGAAGCTTCTCATGGACAATCTCTAACCTTTTGTCTTTAACCAACACTACTGCATAAAGTAATCTTCCACTAAGGACAAACTTGAGCTGATTCCTGAAGACAAAAGCAGACGGCCAACAGTCATATCTACATCATCTCTTTTGCTGAGGCAAGGTATATGTATCAATGAAACGTAATTAAGAAGCTAGAGACCTGGTAAAGTAAAACACAACTGCACAACTGACCTAGAAGGCAAGGAAAGAAATACAAAATACACATGCAAAGCATGTGAGCCTACCATTCGAGACCACAATAAAAGGCAGATGCAAAACTCGGCTACTCGCCACAATCTGATACGCTATTCCAGTGATAGTAAAACTCTTAACTCCAACCAGCTAAACGAAATGGCATGACAGGAAGTGCACCAGTTTGAGAGGTTTTTCCAGATCATATGCATAACAATTAAGAACTAAGAAAGAACAGCATAAACTTTATATGAACAGACTTCACTGTTGTTGCAACTTCTCGACAGAGTTTGACCAGCAGCAGTGTGATTATATGTGTTATGATGATGTCCAAATTACAAGTCGCAAGAAAGAAGATACTGTTGTAGAAAGAAATCACGACAGTTCGAAGGAATGAAGAGGACATTTCAACAGGCCAAGCAGGTTTGCAAATCATATGATAGATGAACCAAGTGATGGTATGAAACATAAAAGCATTATAAAAATTACAGGAAGTACAAAACTCCCAATTAAAGTGAAAAGGGATTGGCAAAAAGATTACCAAAATGATAAACCAAAAAATTCAAATGAAACTGGAGATCTTACTAGGCCTCATTTCCTATATAATTTATCTGGAAAGTCATCAAAAGAAGAGACCCGCTGCAAAAGCCAGCGATTGCCTTCACTTACATTCCACACCTGCTTCAGCAGCACGACGAGGCTTGTTTTTCCGCCTACTTCTGTTATGCCGAAAACCATTAGACTTGGTTGAGTCATCAGTACTTGATCTGGTTCCAACACCATTTTCTTCCTTTACAGAATCAGGTTTCTCCTTTGCCTGTGAATATCGCTTCCTCTTCTTTCCATTTTCTGCTGCCGTTGGACTTTTTGTCTCTTTGCTTGTGATACCAGTTTTTCCATTCTCCACCTCTTCATCTTCAATTTTTTCAACTTCTTCCTCATCAATGTCATCTTTCAGTGGTTTTTGTGGCCGTCCCCTTCTCTTCTGCGCTGGAATTTTCTCTTCCTCGCCACTTCCAGTATCATCATGATTGCTTACAGTCAACTTCTTTCCCTTACCTCTGCCTCTACCCATAATTCTATAACTCCGTAAAAGAAAAACTCATACAGATGAAGAATATTTCTGCCAAATGAAAGAAACAAAAGTTAAGCTTTTGATCACAAAAATTCAAAGGCAAGCAGCACAGCCCACGATTTCGCAAGGAACCATCTGAGCAGAGTTCACATATCATGCTAACCAGAAGCAAAAATTACAAAGCTTAAAAAGATTTCCATTCTCAGATCAGTGGTGCTTGATAAATGAATAATTTTAAGACGAACTAGCCCACCTCCACTGCTGTCACTAAAAGAAAACATTGCGTCTACATCCAGAGATGTTTTTAAAGATGACTTCACACTACCTTCCAAATACTTTAAGTAATAAATGCATGACATCATTTTTAAGATTCCAAATGCCTAAATGGTTTCACTTATCTTAATGCATAGGCTACTATGATAACTCCCTCTCCATCAATGGCCTATTATACAAAATGGATCACTCAAAGAGGCCAGATGCCATTTTCTCAGCTCAGAACCCCCAAACAAGAACAGAACTACAGATATGAAGCTGAAAATTCATTTCATGATAAAACATATACTTTACCCTGAGCAACACAATTACAAATCAGTTTTTCTTCCTATCAAATGTCTGCTCATTAGCTGAAACAATCAAATTCTTAAAGATACTCTAAAGAATCAATTGAGTAACTAACAGCCTAGTTTTTTCATGCCCATTAATAATAAATCATATGACTCTCTCTTTTTTCCTATATTTCCACAGCAGCTAAATGCAGCATCAGGAAACATCCATCTCTAAATCCAAATCAGAAATATGCAAAAGCAAACAAAACTTGACGTATTTAAGACAAAAAGATTGAAACAGATACCGCATAGCTTGCAATAGCTAGAAACGCAATAACATAAACAACAGTGAAAGTGAAATCAAGAAAAAAAGACACATCTATGTAGTATTAACTCAAAATTAAGGGTCACTACTTTGATACCTTGAAAAGCGATCAATCAAAGAATCCAAACACAGTAACTCACAATACTTTCAAAAACCACATAAATCTCCTTAAACGATTTCAAAGTAAGATCCATCAGAAGCATAAAAATCTGAACTTTCACAATATATAGACATAGTAGAGCTAAACTAATCATCAAAAACAATCTCTAAGTAGCTCCCCAAAGCCCACAAACATCAAAAACTAAAAAACCAATACCAAAAAGCAAGCATGTCCAAGAAAACAAAAGAGCTAAACGAAACTAACCTGATATTGAACAAACCTTATTTGCAACTTTATCAAGAAACCCATCACTTCGAATCTGTTAAAGAAAGCAAAGGCGCACAAAAAAGACCAAAACCCAGATGGGTTTTTCTCTGATAGAGACAAAAGCAAAGATTTTTAACACTAAACTATGATCTAAAGAAGAAATACTTGATACCCAGATCAAGAAACATTGAGATTCCAAGATTTGCAAGACAAAAGTACAACTATAAGTCTGTGTCTCAAAAACAAACGTCGCCCAAATGGAAGACAAGGAGAAGGGGAGATAGAGAAGAGTTGATAGATATTTGTTGATTGGTTCCTTAGTCTGTGTGTGATGTAATCTGTGTATAGGGAGGTGAGTGTAAGAAAATTGAAGGACAAGGGTATTGTGGTAAAGGTGGATCGAATGTCGCTATGTTAGTGGCATCCTTTTGTGTACTTTTTTACTATACTATGAAACTTCTGTCTGTTGTTTTAGTAGTTCAAACTTTGAAAACATGGAGCTTTTGTCCATGTTACCCATCTCTTTGCATGTGTTTGTTTCCAAAGAAATCTACACAACCCATTCAAATTCTTTTGATTCTCCGTCCTTTTTTACATTTTAAGAAATTAGTGTATGGATACTGAACAAATATAGTAAAAGCAAATAATGTATTCGTATACTTTCTTTTTTTAAATACAAGATTCTGATATACATGACCGAAACAGAGAAGAGACTACATGATTTTTTGTATTTCATGTTTTAAAAATATAAAATTTCATTTTAAAATTAAAAATTATACTGAAAAGAATTTATTTTACATTTATATATTTATCTTTTTAACTATACAAATTCTTTTATATTTATAATATTATCACAAACTAATCAAGCACAACCAAATTTTTTAAGTCGGTTCATATTGTTTGAAGAAGATTTATTTAGCATTAATTTCTTAGTGTGTATTTAATATTATGATAATTTTTACTGTTGTGATTTAAAAAATAAGCTTAAAAAATTACAAATTATAGTTTTTATTTAACTAATATTTTAAGAGAATTTTCAGTTATACCATACAAAATTATAGTATATATTAATTAATCAAATACTTTAAAATTATGATTAGAACAAAACACAAGTCGCACCATGGAAACAGGACCTTAAGTTTCTGATTTTTTTAGTAGATGATATATTTATAATTTTTATTGGTCTTTTTACTTATAAAAATATTTTAAGTTTTGATGTTAAAATAAAAACTTTTCAAATATGTATCAACATAAAAATAAATAAATAAATAAACAAACAATAGAAAAAACAATTTCCTTCAAAAGATTTGTTAAAATGTCTCCATGTTTGATTAGATCATTAAATCATGGAGATTAAATTTATATCCAATAAAGTTTTAAACATTTTATCTCTATCTAATTAAATGGAAATATTCAAGTGAATTCTTTTCTTCCAACCTTCTCTTAGATTTTTTGTTTTTGTTTTTTGAACAATCCTTCTCTGCAGTAATGTATTTCAGTTCGAAACATTAATGGTTTCAATTGTTTTTGTTTTTTTCCCTCCGCTGCAGTAAATTATTATAGAAATTCGACTAATATCATTGTCTCATATTATTCTGACCCTAGGTATAAAATAAAACGTGGAATTTTTAGAAATAATTAAAACAATATCGATTCAAGTGTTTTTTTTTTTTTTAACATGGATTTATAAGGTAAACCCGCTTTACTCTTGTGATTATATTTTATATTGACTTTCATATCATATTTTATAATTATGATTATCACTATTATAGCCTGACCAAGAAAGAGAAAAGAATCGAGAAATAAAATTAAAGGTAAGAATGAGATATAATGATGTGTGTATAAAAACTCTTTTTTAATATTTGCTTAAAGATGAAGTCATAATTTGTCATAATTATTAAAGCCTTTTGATAGATTAAGAAACCAAGATGATCGCTATCCCCTTACAAACTATCTCTCATTCTCCCCATTAATGCAACTTCAAGCAATTTAATTCTATAAGCAATATTTAGTGAGCAAATGTTTTAATTAAGGGATTATTAATTGGTAGATATTGTTGTGGTGAGATGATAATAATAATAATAATATCAAATTAAATATGCGAAGGTATGTTTCGAAGGAGATTAAAATATATTTTTTTTGAAGAATTTTTTATTTTTATGTTTCAAAAACGCTTTAAAAAATTAAAAAAATTTAATTTTTCATTTGCTTTAAATTAAATTTTTTTGTGTTTTTAGATCGTTTTAATATGCTGATGTTAAAAATAAATTTTAAAAATATTATTTTAATGTATTTTTAAAAGAAAAACATTTTCTTAACAAACTATTACTGCAATTTAAAAAATCCCCTACAAGTCTTGGGTTTAAATTAACTATTGGAGGATGAGGTGAAATTTCATGATAGGGGAAATTAAGAGATGTATCTCTTAAAAAGTTGTGTGTGTTGATTTTAAATAAGATTAACGTTAAAACTATCTCCATGTATAAGAATATTCCCTCCAAATCAAGCTGATATATATTGCTGTTTTTTTACACGTATGGTAACCTCAAGATTAAAATGGAAGAAAATTAAAGAAATGAGTAAATCTTTTTAATCAAATTTTATCTTGAGCAGCTATTAATCTCGAGTGCAGTCAACCAACATGAAAACACCATATTAATGTATGGTGACTGCAAGTTACCACAAGAACTTCAAGAATTAAAATCATCAATCCCATCATGTTTAAAAAGTTTGAATGCTGTGATTATTAATATGATAATAATTAAAAGTTTATATAGTTATTAATTCTAGAGCTCGTAAAATTATATTGATAAAAACATGAACATTAATTAAAAAGAAAATCATCAATCCCAAGGGAAGATTAATTTGTCAAAATTGAGGTATCGAAACAAAGCCACAAATTTTAGTCGTGTTTAGCAGACAAAGTCTGAACCTAGCTAGCTTGACATTTCAAGTAATGGATGACAACCGAATTTGTCCAGACATTGATGAAGAAAGTCATAAATCTTGACATCTTTTTCACATTACGTAAGGGGGCATGCATTTCCTATCTCATACTAATTTCAATATGGATTTCTTACTCAAGCTTGACTTTCTTTTAAGCACTAAAAAATGATTACTTATCTTGTAAAACATGCCTGTGATCTCTTAATTCAATCCAATTATGAGTTTTTAATAAGATTTCATGTTTAAGATTATATTAAGTGTCGGTGATTGAATTTTAAATCTCTAAAACCCATATAAAAATAAATTAGGTTTAATGTTAAAATAAGGTTTCTTAAAATATCCATCCACCCATTTGTTTTTTTAAGAGACTTTTTAAAAAATAAGATAAAGATGATGAGAATAATATAAAAAACAAAATGAATTGAATTCTATCTATTAATTTCAAACATGTAAATTCTACTTATTTATGAATTTAATTCAAATTAAACACTATAATTAAATTCAATTACAATAAAAAATTGATTCTAAATAAATTGTATACAGTCGAGGGAAAACCCGTGTGCAGAAAATGAGAAAAATATGTCTTGGGTAGATCATTTTTCTTAATTTTTATTTATTTATGTATTCTAACTATTAATCTATTCAATAAAGTATATATTATTATATGGTAACATTTATTTGCTGTTTCAAAATAAAATAGATAAAGATAGTGAAGACAAATAAAACATGTTTTTATATATTTTTTTTTATTTTAAAATAACATAAATTTATTCAAAAACTATTCTAGAGATATATTTTTAATATTTTTATCTCTATCCCTCCAACTAAACACATTTTTATTGCTTCTGTATTTGTCTTTTTTGCCTTCAAATACTAACCAAATGCTATAACTCGAAACACTTCATTGAAAGTAATAAAAATTTGGAATTGCGTTAACAAAAAGCAAGAATCCACATTTTCCTTCAACCAAAAAAAGGAAAAAGGAAAAAAAAACACTTTGGTTATTTGTCCACACAACATCAAGTCATCATAAATATTGAAATTTCATCAATAAAATGTCCTTTTTTCTTCTATATTAAGGACAATAAATTTTGGGAACATTTTATGCTTGTGGACCCACTACAAGAAATAATGCACATACTATAAAATGGTCCAAGGAAAACCACTAATATATGGACCCCTACTGCCTTAGAGCACATTGATAAACACATGATCTCCAAGTCGAAATTTGACTACACAGGCTCTAGTCTTGTGTTTTGTCAAATAATCTTTTTTAAAAAAAGAATTTGATTCATATAAATCATGGGTATGATTACAAGACGAATGCCAATATGATGCTACAGCTTTAATTTTTCATACATGATATGTATTGTATAATGCTTTTACTCAAACATCATAATGAACCGGTTCTGATTGTTTAATTTAGCAAAGTTATATATATATATATATAAAATCCAAGCTGGTTCGAGTCCTAGTTTAACCGGTTAAAGTTTAATAACATTAGTTAGAACTATACAAGATGCTTGTACCATTTTTCAGTCCAGATTTCCCTTTCAATTTCTTCTTTTTCCCCGTGTCTTATGTCTAACAATTCGTTACCAACAAATCGTGTTAAATTTCTTGAGCCCTACTTGACCGTGACTTCACACAAATAACAACTATATTTTTTCCTTTTCTACTTTATAGCATATTCGGTGAAAAGTGGCATGCTTTACAAAGCGACATAAATATTTTGTTCGGTTGATTTAACAATATAATTATAGAGGGATTTAGAAATAGTATATGAATATTTGCCTCATATAAAAAAAATATTAAACCTAGTCCTACATAACTTGAACAGGATAGATAAATTATATAAAATAATATTATTTTAAAAAAATCTCTATTAGAGTTGAAAGGTGAGAGCAGCTCGACGTTGTGAATCATGGCTGTAAAAATGAGGGGAAAAAAAAAGAAAAAGATTGATCGATGTTAAATGGGTGGTCGCTGGTCAATCTGTCATTGATTAAACACTCTGGTTTATGTACCAAATACAACCAGAGTTTATTGCTCAATGAGAACTTTGGCCTAGAATTGTTTGGAATTGAATTTTGAATTTTTTTTTATTAAAATTTAATTTTTTAATTTTAAATTATTTTTTAATGTTTTTTTTAATTTTAATATGCTAATAATATCACAAATAAATTTTAAAAATTTTAAAATAATAATATTATTTTAATATAATTCAAGTAAAATACATTTTGAAAAGCAATATCAAACATTCTTTAGTCTCATATCTTCATCTCTAGTTCTATGACCCAACCTATACTATCACCCACCCACAGGTTGAGCTGGCTGACCTGCAGCGTTGGCTTTAAGCTGAGTCAGACTCCTAACCAGGTATTATAATTATGTTTTTTACCATTAATGAGTGTATTAATGAGTGTTTAGTATTGTGTCTATAATAGTTTTCACTTGAAAATATATTAAAATAATTTTTTATATATTAATATATTAAAATCATCCAAAAACATTTAAAAAAATTAATTAAATTAATTTAATATTTTTTCAAGCGAAAAACAAGCTGTAAACACTCTCTAGTATTATTTGCAGTACTAGCTTTTGCTTACCAAGACTAACTCTTAGTAAAAATTACCAGGTATTTTTGGCTGGTAAAAACTGAACTACATGAAAGATTACAATAAAACATTCAAGGCCTTCCTGATCAGATGTTCAAAGGAAAGATTACAAACTGCAAGGTATATGAAATTTCAAGTAATTAAAGAATCATGAGAAATACAAAACCCTAAAAAAAATGCTTTGGTTATTAGTTATGGCTCAGTAGTTTCTAGAAAGATTTGTTACTTACAAAGGCTACATTTGGATGTTCAGAAACACTGACCCTATTAACTTCCACCAAACATTAGGAATCAATGCCAGTATATATCCCAACTCCATCTCTGTGTACTTCTTTAGAGTCTTCATCAGCTTCCTCTGCTCCTCTAACCTGCTCCGCACACAAGGAACATGTATCAGAACTACACAAGGTTCAGGCGCAAAGTCTCAGAAACTGTTAGATGAATGTGAAATCAACAATGTGTTTTCCTTCTTTAGATAAGCTGCTCTTTAGTCAACTACATGTATTGAAATTAGAGTTTGTTCAGTTTCTTGGTAGTCAGTTGAATCTGCTCTTTAAATTCAAGTGATTGACCAAAAAAAACTGGAACTCAGAAGTTACCACCATTTGTATAAGCTGAAATGCTGAATTCCAAAAATTTACGTGTGTGTGATCAAGTCACTGGCCACAAACAACATGAATTTATAAGAATATACTTCAGAAATTCTAGCTTTACACTTGAGTTGAATGCTACTTTGAAAGCTGTCTGTGAAAAGGGTTACCAGGTACAATGATTAAGAAACTTAATCCTAACGCGATAGAGTTGTATTCGATGACTATTATATATTATATAACATTGGAGAAAATACCTGCTTTAATGCTCACTTCATTATTTTCTTTCTCTATTTCAACTCCAACAAACTCATCCTTCTCCTCAACCTGACTACAGGCAGGCTCCTTCTGCGCTTTCCTTTCTTTCACGATCTTCTTCATGGTATTGCGAACCTCTTTCCTTTCTCCACTGGTAGCATAAATAGCTGACAGCATCGCAAATGATCCAGGTTTTTTCAAGTCCCCTCTTGTAACATCATCTATCATCTTTTCAGCCAAATCTCTTCTTCCATGGATCATACATCCATTGAAGAAAGCTCCAGCAATTGATTTTGTGACTTCTATTGGCATTTCCTTCACTAATTCATAGGCATCTACCAGCCTCCCAGAACGAGACAACATATCAACAACACAAGCATAATGCTCTTTCTTGCGATCAACCATGTACCTCTCTTTCATGGACCAAAAAATTTCCAACCCTTTCTCAACATAACCACTGTGGCTACAAGCAGAAAGAACACAAAGCAAAGTCACATCATTTGCCTGAATTCCTTCTCCATGCATTCTCTCAAACAACTGTATTGACGTGTTCACCATGCCATGCTTGCCGTAGCATCCAATCATAGCATTCCATGATGCAACATTTTTGTTATGTATCTTCTCAAATACAGTTCTAGCTTCTTTGAAACTGCCACACTCTGAGTACATGTCAATAAGAGCACTAGCAATAAATGCATTACTAATATCAAACTCCAATCTATATACCAGTCCATGAATCGCTCTACCTCTTTGTATTGAACTAACCATCCCACATGCTGGTAGCAATCCTGCAACGGTCACAAGGTTAGGCTTAACCCCTAAAACCAACATGTCCTGAAACAACTTAAAAGCATCACCAGCTCTCTCCCCCTGAACAAAACCTGCAATCATTGCATTCCAAGTAACCAAATCAGGAACCAACCCTTCTCTAGTCATCTTCGACAAAAGTGAAAATGCTCCATCACTGTCTCCTCTCCTAGCATAACCGGAAATCAAAGCATTCCACGTGAAATCATTCGGTTCCAATCCCTCCAACTTCATTCTCTCAAACAAAACAAGAGCTTCCTCAATCTTCCCTACATTACAATAACCAGAAATCATCGAAGTCCAAGAAACAATATCTCTCTTCGCCATTCTATCAAACACTGTACGTGCATAACCAATACACCCACATTTACTATACATATCCACCAAAGCATTAGCCACACAAACATCACTTTCAAAACCCAATTGTTTGACCATAGAATGAACCTCCTTTCCTTTATTCAAATCCAATAAACCAACAAAAGCTTTCAAAACAATGGAGAAAGTATACTTATTGTAAATAAAAACTGAATCTTTCATTGAACAAAAGTACCCTATAGCCTCTTTGTAATACCCTTCAAATGCAGAGGCTAAAACCATCCAATTCAACGCAAAAACATTTGGGTTTCGGATCCTCTTAAAGACTAAAGTTGCAGACTTTACGTCTCCACAGCTTGCATACATGCCAACAAGCTTTGAATTCAGTGACAATATTCTCAAATCAGTCCCTCTAGTAACTAACCAAGCATGAACTTGCTTCCCGCCTCTTAAAGTTTTAAACTTTAAGCACTGTTTTAGCAAACCAGCAATAGGGTCTAATGAAATGTTGCTTCTTGACACCAAAAATGGGGTTTGCATTATCATGTATAATCTTTGATTAATCCCCATTTTAAGACCAAACCCATGAATCTATTTAGCAAGTGAAAACATAGTATGATCAACATAAGACAAAGGGCAGTGTATACACTAATTTAAACTACAAGTCGTGTCTTAAAGAGGCACACCATTGATGAAGTGCTTTCATGAAAGCAATAGCCAAGTTCTTTGATGGTGAGGGATTAGTATTTAGTAGATTGGTAGTGGTCAGGATTTGGAAAATCATACTGTAGGTAAACTTTATTTTGACCTTTATAGTTTTACCAATGTTTCAATTCTATCTCTATAATTTAAAATGTCACAATCCTACCCCTGTATTTTTTTAAAAAAAAGTTTAGAATTTTCCATATATTGTTGATTAATTACTAATAAAAGCTAGCGTTTATTCATATTGATTTTAAATTTTATTAGTTTTATTTAATAATTTCCTTTTAAAAGCCATATATAAACACACTTAACATTTTTTCAAAAACATAATTCAAAAGGTAGGCCGTATGATGGAAAGGGTAACGATTGAATCTTTTATAAAATAGAAGGCTGAAATTGGGAATTTCTAAGGTAAGGGGTATAAGTGGAATATCAACGCATCCTAAGGGACAACAATAAAGCTTACCCTATTGCTATCTACTATAGGGACATTTATTAGATTGATTTAATAATCTGAGCAAAGAGAGATTGGAATTGGTACCTGAAATCAGTCCTCGATTCTGGATGATATAGACCGGTTTGGATTAAATAAAAAAAAAATAATATTAACTTAATCAAAAACCAACTCTAAATTCATTAAATTTAACCAACTCTAATTAAATTCATTAAATTTCCTGGTTAGGGGCCAAATACAACAATTGGTGTTAATTGCTCAAGCTTAATCAAAACTTGGTCTTACAGGCTTAGGTACATCTCCAATCCCATTCTGTGCCCCAACACAAGCTAGTGTCAAATCACTTGGGTTTTTGTAGTTATGACATCTCATAGTCTGAATTTAATTGAATTAATCAAGTTTAATTTATTTTTAATTAAAACAAAGTTATTTTTAATTTTTTTAAAAAAAACCACATTGTTTTAATTAAAAAAATAAAAAAAATATTATTTTAATAAAAAAAATCTGTTTGAATTAAAACTTAATCTTGATTATGTTCTGGATTGACAAGTTATTAATTTGATGCAGTTAGATTTTATAATTAGAGGATACTTTGATATTTTATGTATTATTGTAGAATATTTATTAATGAATTTATGTATTCTCGAGAATTTTCTTTCTTCAGTGTTTTTTAAGATTCAAATATAAATAATAATATAGATAAAAAAAATCTATACATGACCTTAAAATTATTATTATTATTTGTATAAATACATGATACTTTGATTTTATGCATCATTGTGGAATATTAGGATTAACTTTTGTATTGGATTATAAATGAATTTGTGTATTCTTGAGAATTTTCTTTCTATGGTGTTTTTTAAGACTCAAATATGAATAATAACATAAATAAAAAATCTATACATTGCTTTAAAAATTATTATTATTTGAGATCGAGTTAGTCATGTAATGATTTATTAAACACTTATTTTTATAAATAAATTTAATTTTACTTATTATATGTTTATTAAAAATAAAATTTTGAATTTGAGTTTTTGATGATTTTTTTTAACATAATTATATGTTTTTTCTTGTATTATTTCCGTATGCATCACCTTAATTAACATCTCCTAACATTATTTCATTCCAGGTCTGAAAGATGGATCTTCTTGAATGCACCAAATTACTACCATCACAAACCTCTCCACCCTTTTCATGTCTTCCATTGCCTCTTCATCTTGTTCTACTAAAAGGTGTAACTTTCCTTCTTTAAAGCAATCATATGCCTAGTCTGCAAGAACTGTCTGATCTTCTTCCATTACATCAAGCTCAAAGTTCTTTCTACAGCAAACTAGTTCTAGCAATAGAATGCCAAAGCTGTAAATATCTACTTTGGTTGTTACAGGCAGGTTTTTGAACTATCCAGGTGCTACATACCCTTTGGTTCCTCTGATTGCTGTAGTTGTTTTTGTGTGGTCTGTCTTCAACAGCTTGGCTAGTCCAAAATCCGAAATTCTTGCCTTCAGAATTTCGTCGAGGATGATATTTTGAGGCTTGGTATTACAACGGATTATCTGGGAGCTGCATTCTTCATGGAGGTAAAGGAGACCTCTGGCTACGCCGAAAGCAATTTGCATTATTTGGCACCAGTTGGGCCTCGAATCTCCAAACCGAAAGTTTGCCAAGGGGCCATTGCTCATGTATTCGTAGACTAGAAGGAGATGTTACAGAATCCAATAAGTTGGACCGAGTTCTTGTGATTTGTTCTGCCAATAACTCTCACTTCTGTTTTGAATTCCTGTTCGCCTTCTCTGGCTATCTTTCCTAACTTCTTTACTGGACTGAGGGTTGTATCTTCATTGGCTAGCCCCGTGGTAAACAGTTCCAAAAGCACCACCTCCCAGTGCTTCCTTGAAGCCTCCTGTAGCTGTTTCGTGTTCGTTGCAAGTAAAAACTTACCGGATTCATGTCTAGCAATATGGCATTGTGTAGATGAATTTTTTTGTTTGTTTTTGTTTTTATTTGTTCAATCCAGAAAAGATAACATAGATTCCTAGCAGTGAGAGAACATTCAGAGAAATGGAGCTACCTAAAAGCACTGAGCCTGTTATGATCAAAGTTGATCGATCATTCGTCTTTAAGATTGAACCAGCAGTCGAGGTTCCTTTCTTTACTTTTATCTTTGATCATCTCCTAATCTGCAATAACTCTTGTAACCACAACCTCCACTGCCTGCGTCTCCCCCTCCCTTAACACTCAAGGCAGATATTTGATGGTATGACAGACAAAGTATTCCAGTCCATAGCCCAGTTTCTGCTACTAGAAGCATTCTTTGGGTAGAGATAGTGCCTAAAAACTCCACCATACATAGTCTAGGGTTGCCCTCTGGTAGAAATCTTGCATTGATGCCGAATCAGAGAATACAGAATTAAGTATAGTACCATTTCTTGATGTAAGATACATATAGACAGACTGGTTAAAGATCACTTGATAACCAAAGCCTACAGAACTTTGGGTGGATCAATAAGGAGAATAATTGGTAGTTGATGGATAATTTGTGGTGTATAGGAGGAGATTCCCATCAGGTTGTAGAATAAACATGAATCTTCCAGCTGAATAATTCTTTTCCAGGTAAGGAGCAATTAGCTGACCACCTTGATTCAGATCCTGTGTGGGCAACATTCGATCTGTTGGTTGAACAAAACTCTGCCACAAATTGACACCAGCTGGGCTTGCTAGCACAAAGTTTCCTGCGTCAAGCATGGCTGCTCCTCTATATTTGTCTCCCTGACTGGTCATTTAGGACCAACTGACCATCCGTGGTAGGTTGTACTCTTGATCCCCTCTGAACTAGATTATTTCTGTTAGCTGATCAGACTATGGTTCTTTCATGTATTTTGTTGAACCCAGCTTCATCAACTTGTTGGAATCCAAAAGCAAAATCTCCAGATGCATGGTGAAGTCCATGAAGAGTTGTCATTTGCAACAGTGAGAGACGAGCCCAAAGATACGTTTCTTGGTGGAAAATTCCAACTAGCATATTTAAGTCTTCTGCAGCCCTGAATAAAGAAATGAAGGACTTTGAAATCCTACTATACTGATTGCATATATATATATATATATATATATATATATGATACTTAAAGGATAAATT
>Ga0307510_10001176_pt1 | contig 28220 bp, 31 predicted proteins | sample 12_EM_MG_FD_207224 | JGI IMG/M metagenome (GOLD analysis project Ga0307510, IMG submission 207224) | Populus trichocarpa ectomycorrhiza microbial communities from riparian zone in the Pacific Northwest, United States - 12_EM | ecosystem: Host-associated > Plants > Roots > Unclassified | place... | reverse complement strand
CTGACTGAACATCCTACCCGTTCACAGAGCTCATCAAACGTTTGCGCATCCTCACGATGACCTTGCTTCCCCTCGAGGTTGACCAGCAAAGTATCAATGATCCTACAAGCAGAATAATCACTCCCAAAGTTATCGCTGCATACACGGAGGCTGCGGGGAGCCTCGTCGAAGCGGTATGTAACCCCTCTTCCGAGACAATGTGTTTACATCCCAAGTCCTCTCAACTGTGCTCCTAGCTACCATACTGCCTCCTTCGTGCTCGCCGTTGCTTCATGATTGCGGCCAACCGCGACCCTGCGGATTACGGAGAGAATTGTGGACGAGGTAAACTGTCCCCGATGCTCTCCTGTTTGCCACCTCACACGATTTGTAGCCATCGCATGCGAGGTACTCGCGAGGAGGATTGTCCATAATTCTCCCCTAGATAGGATACCTGCCATCCTGTCTTCACGTCACATGCATCGTCAGTCCGACGGAGACATCGAATTCAGCAGTGCAATAGAGTTGGCCATTGACTCTCATTGGTGAGAATTCACGCATCCTACGCCTACGCCTATTCTTAGCGCGTGCTTAGCCCCATCTTTCTGTCTTCATCCGAGGCGCAAGACGGTTCGTATGCAATACGGCGCTTTCCGTCTTCTGTACTAAGTCACTGCACAGTGATAAACGCCCTTTGGAAAGGAGATTTGGTTCAAAGGACTAACGATGACCATATTGTTGATTGTGAGTCTACGCGTTAGTCTCTGTTGTTTGCCCTAACGAGTGGTAGATGTCCCTGCGTTCGAACAGGTAGACCCCTCCTTTTGGGCCCACTTCGACCCTAGTCGTATCTCCATTCCCCGGTTCGTTCCGTAGGCTGTCAAAAGTTGCTCCTTTATCTAACTTCTGCCATAGTTATCAAAATGCCCTTCGCATAGTAGTTTGGTTGTTCTTCCTCTTCGTGTATTCTCAAGCTGGTACGCCTTTTCTCTCCGGTTCTCGCAGGTCGTCTGAAATTGTCGGGACAGTCCGTGAGCCTCTTGACCGACTGGACCCCTTGTTCCGTCACGTCGATACATGGGAGTTTATTCTATACGTTATGGCCCTAGCTTTTGCGTTACAAGGTGCGCCAATTCCCTGTCCTTGAACAAGACGGCCTCTACATGATGATATCTAGATTTCCATAATGTTAGTGTTCCCCTTTTTTCTTAGGATGCTAGTATTCACATGGTAGACAGGTCTACAAAACACTTCGCATTGCGACATGGCGAGCCCTCAGTTTTTGGCATGCAGTGGCCGTCATCACCGACGCTCTGCTGCTTACGGCCTTTATGCTCAGAATCATCGGTCTGGAGTCACTTGAAGGGAAACAAGACCAGCTTCGTCTCCAAAGTTTCCAGGTTTTGAGTTTCGTGGCCCCTTTGATATGGTGCGTGCTTGATTATTCTGGAATCGCACAATCGTCAGGAATCTCGATCTAGGATGAGTGCGTCTGTTACCCCTCAACTGGCTTTTCTGTTTATAGCTGATATCGTACAGAATTGATCACCGTATTTGATGGCTACAAGTACATCGGGACCATGCAAATATGCATTGCTCGGATGCTTCGCGAGTCTGGGATATTTTTTGCGGTATGGACAGCTCAGAGTGACCTTTTCTGTACTAACATGTGTCCATAGCTGCTGTCCATCTTGGGGATAGGCTTCCTTCAGGGTTTGTACGCCCTTGACGCGGCAGACGGTGAAGCTGCATCTTCGATGGACGTTGTTCACGTCATGGTGCAGTCTCTCTTGCAGTGCGTTGTTCCGAAACCCAAATATGTTGCTTTGTTCACTTCTACGTCAGGGCACCTAATTATGAAAAGTTCGGCAGCAGGTGTGTTTCGTGTATTCGAGTCCAATCAAAAGACTAACCATACTGCCAAGTCCTGCCACCTTGGCGCTTTTTTATTTCTGGAATGTTGCCACCGCCCTTGTCCTCATCAACGTCTTGATCTCTCTGTTTGCGTCTGCATACTCTGACGTAAGTCGTGCTCGCTCATTCTAGAGAGCTCTCTTAGACATCATTCTGATGCCCGCGACGCGGACAGGTTGTCGAGGATGCAGAGGCGGAGTATCTCACGTTCTTTGCGGGTAAAACCGTGGCGATGATTCGCGCGCCGGATACATACATGTATGCCGCGCCGTTCAACATCATTGAGACCTTCTTTATCGCGCCCTTGGAGTTAGTTCGTCACCTTCCTCCCACATTGCTAGTTGACGAATCTCTGCGCAGGGCATTTCTGAACCCATCAACCTACGCAAAGGTGCGGTCACTTGGGAGTTCCACGGTCATGTCTAACATGGGCCACCGCAGCTCAACCGTATTGTGATGACTACACTATTTTTCGTTCCCATGGCGGTTATTGCTCTCTATGAGACGACCTCATCAAAGAACAGGTGGTTGGATGACTTTATTAATGGGACGGCATTGGACGAAGACGATAGCCCCGATGCACGGGATCCTGATGTTGATGAGGAAGATGCCAGGAACAACATCGTCATAAGTAAGGTCCCGTTCTCTGAGCTTGTCAAGGCATTCCCAAATATTCATGAAGTGAGTCCAATTATTTGCATCCAATAACCCCGCCGGACATGATTATTCTATAGTCAAGTGAAGCGAATATTGTGAAAGAAATACATCAGTTAAAGGTACGACTGGATGCCCTGGTCGGATCCCTGGAGGCGCAAAAGCCCTAGTCACCATTTGGGTCGATAAATGGAACGATGACCTCACTCGACGATCCTGCTGTACTTGGGTTCCTCTAGGTACATGTAAGCTTGTAGTACGAAATGAATTATGCTCGTGAAGTCAAATGCCGAATTCTCGTGAGTCGGCTGCAGGGTTGCGGGTAAGCTGCGTGAGCGCGCCCATAGAGCGCACAAAGAAGGGCCGTATTTCATTGATTTCCATAGAACAAAGATTCGGCAACTGGTGACCCCGGTGAACGCGCATATCGGATGGTAAATAATAATATCGCGTACGCTCAATTCACTGTGATCAATCTTCTGAAGACCTTCTCTACTCTTCGCCTGTCGAACTTCACGAATATCCTTGAGCAGAGACCTAATCTTATCGGAGTTCTGGATGTCATCCGGTGCACTGTGGACGATATTTGGGAAGATATTCGTAGTAGAGACGACCAGACTCACACATCGAGAAGTAGCTTTGCTATTTCAGTAAAGCGGAATGGAAACTGGCTGAACTCTGGGCGACTCGTCTCTTGTGCCAATCTTTCCTGAAGAAAATCTATCCACAAGACTCGGAATGAGCAGGCCACGAAACGATGACTGGCGTTATGGCGCACCGACGCTCAGCCAGTCCGGTGGGACGATGTGACACTTTTTCTTCATCTTGAGGTTCATGGCCATCCACAAGGGTATTTTTGCTTTATTCGGCGGACGTAAGGGGCCATATGCTCCCTGGTGACCTTGTTAAGCGGACGACTGTCACAGGTCTGGAGAGTGTTGACCGTACGGAGATAAAAGCAGTGCGTTCCATAGAGATGAGAGGAATGATTTCTACGAGCTCTTCAGAGGCGACAAGCTCGAGCTCCGGTGGGGTGACTGAGCTTCGCAACGAAACCGGTAATGCCATGGTTTTGTGAGGGTTGCCAAAGGGTACAATTGAACTGAACTACGACTCAGATAAGATCAATACTCCAGGTCATGTGATGCGACGCGTTGTGTGTTATTTGGTCAAAGTTGGCCAGTCGCGTCTCCTCCTCAGTTGAGGCGGCCCGTTGCTCGACTTGCCTCCGCATTTACCTCTCCAATTACATTGCCTATGCTGGGCACACGCACAAAACAAGTCTCCTCATATGGGCGTCGGAACAGGCGCGTCATCAATGATGACAGACACGACATCTTCGAGGATATCAAGAAGACATCTGTCCCAAGTGGTCCTAGAGTGCTTGATCATCGGGCACACGCCATTCATGACACCCCCCCACCCAGACGGGGGAACCGCACCAACAAGAATCCTGAATCCATGCCTTCACCCTCATCGGCCGTCTCACCACCATCCATTCCGTCCCACAACCGCCCGAAGAAAGGACACGAGAATGACCAAGCGCACTCATCTCTCAAATGCCGTCACTCTCCAAGTTCTGGTCGCCGGCCTCTCAACTCTCACTCCGTTAATATTTCTGGACGTTCACCTCTCAACGGTCCCAAAAAGAAGGCGAGACGCTCGGGATCAAGCGGTGCTCTCCTCCCTCCATCCCCAGCAGTCGACGTGGACATCATTGTGCTAGATGAGACCGGTCGGAGGGTCAGCCAGGAGAGGAGGCAAGTGAATAAGAGAACGGCCCTACATCCTGGGCTAACAATGCACCGACATTCTTCTGTCACGGACGTGGTTGAGGTCTCTGGCGATGACGATGACGATCCATCGCCAGAGTTCAAACGACACGCCAAGCGGTGGCCAAAAGTTATGAATTCGTCGGACGAAGAGGATGCCGACCAAATTTCACTTCATCACGTCTCTCATCTTAATGCTCCCAAACCCGATACCAATAGACAGAACCCATCGGAAACTCCAGAGGTGACAGATCACTTGAAACCTCAAATCCCTCGTCCTTGGATAAGCCCTGCAAAGTTCGCCAAGACACAGTTCTGGGTGGAGATTCCAAGCCTGCTACCACCGGCGCTGTCACGAGTCCAGGGCGTTGCCCACTACGATTCTCCTTACCAACCTACCCGTGGTAAAGACCGTCAGCTCACACCTATTCGCCGAAAGGGACTTGCCTTCTCGCGGGTGCCACCATCCCCATCGACGACTGATCTTGATCTCTCCCTTGACCTCGCCGACTTGGTCCTTTCATCGACGCCAGTTGAGAACCACGCGGTCCATGACCAACCACCTCATCTTATCCCTCTATTAGACGAATGCGGGCAAGGTGCTCCTGTAGAATTCTCCGCTTTTATTGAATCATTCCCTGTGCACCCTATTGTACGGTCATCTTGCTCTGGGCGCGCCTCATTTCAAAAAATCGGTGAGGCATCATACTCAGAGGTCTTTGGCATCGGTGATATCGTCCTCAAAGTCATCCCCATTCGCGACGAAGAATATCCCGACAAAACTGACGCGGAAACACCCGCCCCAAGTGATGCCAAGGACATACTCAAGGAGATCGTCGTAACACGAGCTTTGGGCGAGATATGCAATGGCTTTGTCAACCTCTTGAAGACGTATGTCGTTCGCGGAAAGTATCCTTCGCTGCTGCTCGACCTGTGGGACGAATATAACCAAACTAAGGGTTCAGAGAGCGTTCGACCAGGTGGGACCCTCCATATTTTAACAACTCGCCCCAGCCTGAAATTTCCTAGATATGTTGGCCGTATCACAGGTGTACGCAATAATCGTGTTACCCAATGGCGGCCCAGATTTGGAAGCATATTCATTTGGCCAAGCAGCCAAGACAGGCTGGAGGCAAGCTTGCAGCCTCTTCTGGCAGATCACCCGTGCTCTTGCAATGGCGGAGAACCTGGTGTCCTTTGAGGTGCACAGATTCTGTTTCTCTTTTTGTCATGACGTTAAACTTTCTTTACACAGCATAGGGATCTTCATTGGGGCCAGATCCTCGTTAAGAATGTCCCCTCGAATGCATCCTCCCGCAGAAACGCGTCAACGACGGACGTATGGCTTCCCATGGATCACCTGGTCCATGGGGTGAAGGCCACCGTGATCGATCTTGGATTTGCGAGGATGGATTCGCAGGCAGACGACGGTTCGACAGAGGTCCGCTGGACGCCCTTCGACGAAGAGATATTCGAGGGAGAAGGTTAGTGCGTTGCTCTGGACTCCTTAGCCCTCTGCTCATTTGAATGCTAGGAGATTATCAGTTTGATATTTATCGCCTTATGCGCAAGCATAATGGCAGTCGTTGGGCTGATTTCCGCCCTCTTAGCAATGTGATGGTACGCCCAGCTATTCTCATGCAATTGAAGGTACTCAAGGACCAGTCCAACCAATACAGTGGTTGCATTACCTACTTACCAAGCTACTCAAGTCCAAGAACTTACGCCCACCGAGGAAGACTAATGCTTCCACGAGTCTGGGATTTACGGAAAGGCAGTGTTATGATTGCCTTCTCACGATGGAGAACCTACTCGCACAGTGCGTGCAGGAGGTGCAAGCGCATAAACCCGTGACCAACAAGACCGGCCGACGGAAGATGGCTGGTCCAATGAAAACGGCTGTGGTGTCATCGTCGGTGCCCAAGTGCGCGGGCGACGCTCTCAAATTCGGAGAAACGATGGGTTGGGTATGATTTAGCTACTGGAGGGTAGTCTTGTTGCCACTGCATGTATTACTCTGTAGTTCCGTGGGTTTCTGGGTCCTGTAATTGCTATATTTTGGAGGGGACATGGATTCCCATCGACTACTCATGAAACCACACATATTATAAGAGCCAGGGAGCAAGAAGACATGATAACCTCGGCCTTTACCCTTGGATATCGATACAAGCGACAACTACCGAAAAAAGCAAAGCGTACAGGGAATAATGGAATAAGTTATCTGCGACCCCGGATGAGTCAGTCGCTGGAGCACGTTCCGCCGAAGAAGGCACACACTCACTCCAATAATGACCCGAAATCCCAGCTGCAGGTATCATAACGAATGGAGGCAATGAGAGGCTCACTACAAAGCAGTCTTTCGCAGAGGTTTTGCACGCGGTGACCGCCCAGACGAGCCCGAAGCGGCAGCATGCGCGGCTTGACGCGTCGCTGGGGGTGCCCGGACTGGGTATGGTGCCGGCGCCTTCACGGACGACCTGCGTCTGCGGTGCGGAGAAGGCGTCGATACGTGGTCCTGTCTCGGCGAGCCATGCTTGCGGAGGAAGTATCGCGGACCACTACTGGGGGTGGAGCTTTTCGGCGGCCGTGTTGCATGGCTGAGGCGAGTAGGCGAAGGTGACGGCGACGAGGACGTGCGCGCATTATGGTTTTCGTCGGCGGCGGCGTCGTCCTCTTCCAGTGAAGGTCGCAGAGGACTGGAACCCACTTCGGTCGGCCGCGGAGAACCGAGGGCGTCCGCGTCCGCCGTGCCAGCACCGGAATGGGAATCGGGTGCCTGAGAAAACGGGGGAGGGAATCCGAGCTGCGAGTAAGTCATGGTGGTGTCATGGACGAATGCGGGAGCTTGGGAGCTGTTATTGTGGTCCAGTTGGGAAGCGGTCAGGTCGCTCGTTATGGTCGGCCACGTCAGAGAGCCGTTCGGTGTAACTAGGGGCGTGTCGGTCGACGATTCGGATTCTTGGGAGCCCCCCAACTTCGTCAATCTCCTGGTCGGCGGGAATGGGAAGGGCAGAGAGACGGGAGAGAACGCGGAAACCCCGTCAGCCGCTGTGGGTGTGGGGGGCGTTAGTGCGTGGTGTAGGCTCCTTTGCGCAGCCTGCGAGCCGGAGGGAATCTGTGAGAGGTCAGCGTACCCTACGTCGCGGTACGGCCGTCGTGACTCTTGCTCCGGGAAAATGACGGGCTCCGTCGATTTGCGCTCGAGCGGTTTCGATTGGGATCCGTCGGCGCACTCACGCTGGTCTAATACTAGCGAAGACGACGAGACCTGGAAAGACCTCGCGGCGACGCTCTGACTTTGAGAACGGGTATCAGCCGTGAAGACGTCACTCGGTTGTTCGAAATAACGCTTGGTCCGCTTGAGGGGACGGGCAGCTACGAGTTGGCGAACTCGGGGTATTGAGGGAATCGTGGGCAAGTCGCTCTCGTACGCAAAGTCTCTGACTTTAATACCATGACGAGCCAACGATTCAGGAGAAGGTGGACGTCGCGATTGCTGTTTCTCCTGGTCTTGGTCTTGCCGTTGCCGTTGAAAAGCGAAGGAGGGACGCCTCGTGTACGTTGAAGCGGTGGCGGCTTGACCCGATGGTTGGCCACGTTGCGACTTTTTACAAGACACATTTCTGAGGAAGCACGACATGGAATACGAGATCAGGCCTCGACTTACGGTAGGGGATGGTGGTTGACGAGTGGAAAGTTGTTCATTGTTGTCGATGTTGTCCAGCACGGAGAGAGATCTCATCAACTGAGCATCTTGAACGTTCAAGTTGCTGCTGGTTCCTACGGGCCGCTCCTTGTTGCTCGAGAGCGGCGTTGAATGCTCATTTGAATCACTTGAAAGCACTTTTGACATGGACATGGACGTGGTATAACGTGCGTACGTTGCCGATTCGGATTGAACATGCAGCCCCCCTCTTTGAGATGTGAGTCCCACAGAGAACTGGACGTGAAATGGAAACGAACGTTACGGAATGAGAATCAACGGACGTTCGTTCGCGGCGCTACGGCACGCGTCCGCGTCAATGAAATCAATTGACTCGACCTCTTTCGCTTGCCTGATGTCCCATTGTCCTACATCTTTGCCCACTCACTTCCCCAGATGTTCAGGCGCGCTTGGAAACCAATCCTCGGTGCAACGGCCCTCGTCGTCCCCGCATCTTATCTCTACCTCCGCTACACCGCAAGCGACAGAAGCACCACCTTCAGCATCGACGTGAGAGAGAAGGGTCCAGACGGCAAGGCTCGCATGACCAAGCATTCCTTCCCCTTGATCCCCAAGCCCGCCGTCGAACACCGGATCAACGAGTTTGCGACGTCAACCAGTCTGGCCCCATCCCAAGGAGTGGTTTGGAAACACAGCACGGCACACCTTTCCTCCAACGACCCTATCGAAGATGCGCACGCCGAGGCAGTCATCACCACACAAGCCACCTCTTCTGATCCCGCACGCAGCCTTCTCTTTTACACAATCATGGATGGACACGCCGGTTTCCACACGTCTAGGCTGCTCTCACGCGTCCTGATCCCCGCCGTCGTACTTGAACTATCCTCGTTTACGCGCCAAGGTGGTGCCTCGTCCAAGACGTCGTCCATACTCGACGTCCTCAAATCCCCGTTTTCCCGTGGCTCCCCTTCACGCATGGACGCGCCCCAAGAAGGACATATCGAGAGGGTATCGCAAACCATTCAGAGAGCGTTCGATAATGTCGATTTCGAGATAGTAAACGGCCCCCTTCGCGTCCTCGCGGCCAACGTCGGCAAGCTGGACAAGGAGAACATCCCCGACCTCAGCCAACATCCAATGGGAGAGGCATCTATGCTACCCGCTTTATCAGGTATGCCGTAATTTCTACTCGAGTTCCTGCCGCGTTCCTCTGACTTCGCGTGCTAGGTAGCTGCGCATTGATGGCGCTTCTGGACCCGTCGCGACGTGACCTTTATGTGGCTTGTACGGGAGACAGCCGTGCTGTCGCAGGGATCTGGGAAGAGAACGAGGATGGTACGGGTACGTGGCGCGTGGAGGTTCTCACAGAGGATCAGAGTGGGCGCAACGAAAACGAAGCCAAACGGTGCGTGTTTGTGTGCATCGCCGCGCATACGGTCATTTAGCATTCTCATCCTTTTCACTTGTTTTAGCATGCGTTCGGAACACCCTGCGAGCGAAGCCGAAGACGTGATTCTTCGCGGACGTGTGCTCGGCGGCCTTGAACCAACCCGAGCCTTTGGCGACGCCCGCTACAAGTGGCCTCGCGAGGTTCAAGATACGTGGGTCGCTTTGATGTCTCTCATTTGCATCTCATAGCCTGAACTCGTTGCCCCCTCATCTACAGCTTGTACAAGGCATTCCTCGAAAAGTCGGGCAAGGCCGTCCGCCCCGCCCCAGCCCTGTTGAAGACTCCCCCTTATGTCATGGCCACGCCAGTCGTCACACACCGAAAGCTCTCCGTTCCCGACCCTACGTCGTCAGAACCGAAAACGACCTCCTCGCTGAAGTTCTTGGTCCTTGCAACAGACGGGCTTTGGGATGAGCTCTCATCGGAAGAAGTTGTCACGCTCGTCGGAGGCCACTTTGCTGGCCTCAAGGGTACCGTCTCCAAATCATCCCTACCAACACTCGTTCCCACTACCGCTGGCTCGCCCACGGTGCAAGGCAAGGCAACAACCAGGGCCAAGGCAAATGCGCAGCAGGGTTCGTGGGCTTTCGTAGACGACAATGTCAGTGCTCACCTAATTCGAAACGCATTCGGGGGTGGCGATGAGGACAAGCTGAGGAAGGTCTTGAGCATACCTGCGCCTCACTCGAGACGATGGAGAGATGATGTTACAGTAACAGTAGTGTGGTGGGAGGAAGCCCACGAGAGTATGACGAAGGCAAAGCTCTGATTCCGCGCTTGCCTCAACCGTACATTTATTCGCTTGACAACAGTCGTACATGCTGTCCGATCAATGTACAAGACAAACTGTCCATGGTCTATCCGATGAAGGTCCCTAATTAGTGGATCTTTTCTTTTTCCCTCGCATGGCACTCTTAATACTGCTCGTGCGAGAATACGGGTTCCGGTTCCCACTCCCGAAGCTTCTATGTGTAGTGACTGAACCTGCCGTCTTGAATCGTCGTGGCGAAATGGGGCGCTGACTGGACCCTTCATCATCCTGTAGCTTTCGCTTTGTGCCCTGGGTCGATGGCGAGCTGCCGTAAAACGTAGTGGTTGGTATCGACGGTATGGGTGGTAAAGGTTTTGGTGATGTGTGAGAGGCGGAAGCCGTTCCCTTTGGTGCAGGGGTAGTCGGGGCCTCGACTTTCTCGCCAGTGTCTTCAGAATAATCGTCCTCGTCAGCGTACTGCGATAAACTCAGCAGCGCGTTTGATGGCTTTAGTGGTGTAGGCTTCGGCGGTGTAGGCTTCGACATCGCCTCGATCTTCCTCTTTAGGAGGTCAGCCTGCGGGTCGCGCGCGGCCGAAACTGAAGGTACGGGCTTCGGCTTCGGAGTCGCCGACGGGGGTAATAAGGGTCCTATGAATGGCTTATTTTGCTTCCCGTCAGAGTCGGTGTCCTTGTCCGGGACCTTCCTCTTCTTTATGTTGTTCTTGATCCCATTCGGTGTAGTCGGCTGCCACTGAGACCCAGATGTGACAGCGACCTGCAACGCCTGACCACGCTCGCGCATGTAGAACAGAATATATGCGTTCTTTATGCTAGTGGGGGGCCCATGATGGCGCGTGACTGAGTCGTCATTCATCTCGTACCACTGGTCGTTGGATCCCTTGACGTGTGCGTAATAGTGCCCAGAATGGGGCCCACTTCCAGCATGGGAGATGACACCGTACAGCGAGTACGAGGGTCCATACTGGCCTTCGCTTACAGCCTGAGCCAGGGAAAGACGTTCTTCGTATCGGACGGAGTGCCCAATTTTACGCCCAAGGGGTGAAAAGCGTTTGAGGTGAATGGTGAGCGCCACTGGCGGCTGGTGTATGGTAAACCTCTTCGAAGCCACCACACGCCTCTTACACCTGAAATGAACAAGCTATCAGGCGAAAGGTCTCAGAAAAAGCCGGGGAGCACGCACTTCTCACACTTGTACTTGTCAGCACCCTTCAAATAGTCAACGGCCGTGAATTTGCGCAAGGCATCCCGAAGGGTATCAACGCCGTGGATATCCACACTTAGATCGAGTATACTGTCGAAAGTGTCGCTATTGTGGTGACACTCGTCGCAGGTCACCCGAGAGCGCAGCTTGCCGCCAAAAATCTTATGCACCGAAGTCGTTTCCGCAATCTTAGGATCAGCTTTTCTATGTCCAATCAACACGAAACCGCGATTCAGGCCAACGAAAGGAAGTACTAACGAAGGGTATCCTGCAAGACAAGATTTTTGTATCGCATCGATGGCGTAGCGAAGGAACTCGTGAGAATCCTCTTGACGACCACGGCGCATGTGGCCTGCTATCACTGAGAAAGGGGATCAATCCTAAACCCCAAGGAGAGATCGGAGGATGACATACACTGAAGCCTGCTGGCGATTTGGTATGGCGTGAAAGCATGTCTCCTACGACCGTGGGCTTCTTCCATCACAGCTCGCAGCGAGCAGGCCATGCAAAAATCCGATTTTACGCGACCTAAAAACTGATAAACGCCGCCTCGGTCCAACAGGAACGAGACAACATACAAGGCTGTGCCTTACTGTGCGAAAGAAGGACGTGCAGAAGTGGTGGTGTGTGCAGCAAACATTGGAGCACACTGTTCAAGAAGCAACTATTGCCCGTGTTGATCAGCCCAGAGCCCACAATCAATCCTTTGGGCCAGGAGGTTTCCACAGGGCCAGAAAAGAGACTGGTGCCCTTCTTTCCAGCAGGGGAAGACTGTGATGGGTGTGGTGGGGGAGTGGGATTCTGGTGTTCTGTTGGAGGCGTCTGGGCAGCGACCTGTGCCTAGACGAGGTCATGAGACAACACGGAACGATGGGATAGAGGACGTACCTCGGGTCCGGATGGCGACTTTGGGGATCCGTTCACAGGGTCATATCTCCCCTCACCAATCAACAAAGTGCCTGAGGACGACCCCTCGACAAACTCCACGGCCGGGGGCAAGAGTTTGTTGAAGCTTTCGACGTCTTTGGCTGGCCGGTATTGTGACCCGGTTTCGGGAGTCTGATGAGAAGTAATGGAAGTGGGATAAAGCGGCAGGGCGAGCATTCTGAGAGGATTATATACCCTTCTCGTCGTCGGGAGACGAGAAAAGGCTGATGAGACGCGGGTATTGAGGAGGAACGTATTTGTGGCGAAAGAGGATAAAGCAGCCAGTCAACCGGCAATCTCCCGCTCGCTTACACGTAGCCACACAAATCCTTGTTGGCTTCCCATCAGTTGATAGATACACACATCTCGTTAATTAGCAATATGGCGATACAACATATTATCATAATGTACTGTACTGGCTATGATAGGTCTCTTAAAGTATCAAACATGAAAGTCCAAAGTCTTCTCAGACATGCTCCTCAATCAGACATACCGAATGCCTTGGTCCTGCCAGGCACTCGACATCCAACCCTGTGTCGTCCCAAGACAAGGGTTCAGCTGTGCATTAATGTCGTTCACGAACTCCAGCCCACTCTCAGGTGTTAAAACCGGAGTTCGCGCCATGGGTGAAGAGTATCGGGAAGAGCCTGACGCTTCCGGGGACGCTCGTGGGGCCGATAGAAAATACCCGGCGTTGTACTCCGGCGCGACCTGGGGGGTCGGGGCTAGGAGTAACGGAGAGTTGGAGGAAACCCGCGCGGTGAGCCCAGGTTGCATAAGTAGAGGTTCCGCTGTGGTCGTAGAAGAATGGCATGAGGTGAGCTCTCAAAGGAAAGGCATATTGATGGACCTACCAGTATCAATAGGAAGCGAGAGGAATGCATCCCAAGAGTTGGGCAGACCGGGCAAAGGAATGGCCTGATTGTGAGACGACTCGCCAATGCCGTAGCCTTGCCCTTCCTCGGTCCCCTCGGGTTCTGTTGATTGCCAAGCCTCTGTAGGGGATTGGCTGCGTTTAGCGAACTCGGGGTATTCATTGGGATCCAACCCGTGCTTTTTTAGATGTATTTTAAAGGAGGACGACCGCAGGATACTGTAAAGCCAGGAATAGGCATCAAATACTTGGGAAGCAAGGTACGATTTACCTCGATGTACAACCTGGGTAAGGACACTTGAAAGGCTTGCCAGGATGATGGATTTCCCTGCGATGGCGCGCGCAAGACGAGGGATCACCAAAAGTGGACTTGCACCCAGCGGCGCCGCACTTGAAGGGTTTCGACCCGGTGCTAGACAACCATTCGTTAGTGAAGGTAACTTGGATCAAATCCGCAAATGTATCATACTGGACATTGAGGTGAGTTTTCAGCGCCGTAAATTGAGAAAATCGTTTGCCGCATCCTGGCACCTCACATGGGTACGGCCTGCGCAAATCGTAAGGAAGTGTCCTCGGGGCGCTATGCGAAGGGAGCACTCACTTGATGCCAAAATGCAGACGGCGATGTCGATTACAGTCGGCCTTGCGCGAGAAGACCTTGTTACATATTTTACATACATTTTCGGGTACATTAGACTGGAAAGGGTTCAGAACCGGCTGCGGACAGAAAGTCAAAGACTTACAGCGTTCATGATACTCATAGGACAGCGTAGAATCCTGTTCGTGATGCCGTGAAAAATGAATGGTCGTAAAGGAAATAAAGCGACAATGCCCAGCAATGTCAGAAAATCTTAGGTATGGGGAGAGGAGGTAAAGTTGCCAGGAACTACAACAGAACCAACGGTGACGAGAAGGGTGATAATGGGTTGCCACGCATAATGGCATGCCTCGTTCTCCTGACTCTTATAAGTGCGATAGTTGCAGCACGTATTATGAAGGTTTCTATTGTTTCTGAGTTGAGTGGGTCACGACGGTTGGATGAGCTAAGCATGAAGCACGCTTAAAGAATGACCTTCCTGGAACAGACACAATTGGACGTGATGGGGAACATAATAAAAGTGAGACATGTAATCGACATTGTTGTGTCGAGAGACAACGCGAGGAACGCCCTACACCGCCTTCCGCATGGGGAGAATGTGACCTCGGCGGGCGCTAACGACCCTCCCTTTAAATCCCCAGTCCTGGCCCATCGATTCTCTTCGTCACCAAGTCCTTCATCCACGGGGCAATACAATCCAGGTCTGCCCAAGTGAAAGATGCGTATTGGCTCCTCCCACGTCCCACAGCCAGGTCAAGGTCCTGCAAATACGGGCCATCACCCCACGGTACACGCGTGAGAGAGCTTGTGATCTGGGTAGTTAGCCTAGTAGCGTTTCAGCGACCTGAACGACGAAATCAAATTGAACCGATACACTAACATCAGCCCACCGACCCATTGCTTCCCTTCTTCCTCGACGGTCTCAGATATCAACCATCGCTTGTCTCCTCCACCTGGTGTATAAAATGGATACTCGGCATGTGAGAGGGCTGGGAGGGGATGCGTGAGTCGCTCGTATTGATGGTGGCTTCTAGACTTGCTATCAGCTGGGTGAGAGGATCCTCCACCATCAGCGTTTTCGGAAGCCATTTCGATACCAGGTGGGTGTAAGAATGCCCGAGCATTTCGGTTGACAGTGAATGCGCCACGCGGGTTATTGAGCACACCAAGGGCGAGTATCCTCACATCGGCTAGTTGAACTACAAGCTAGGGAAACAACTTTAGAAACGAAATCGCGCTTAGATCAGTAGTCCATACCCTGATGTGAGTTTCCAAATGGGCCAAGTTACTTTGCAACCTGTAGGACCCACAGTTTCAGAAATGACGGAACGGTGAAAATGAGCATCCACGCACTTGAGGTCGTTGAATATGGACAGAGGATTATAGTTGCGAGAGGACGCTTCCAGTTCATTGGCCGTGCCATTCTTGTTCAGTACGATGTATCTGGTCCGCACCTGAGAATGGGATGAGAGATGTATGCTTCGTGCCCTTACTTTGTCCAGGACTCTTCAGTCGTACAAGGCGTATCACTGCGGTGCCAAACCCTGATCAGCAGCCTACGCGCACGATGTATGAGTGACTTTTTGGCATCTGAGAATGTCGACTTTAACGTACTTCTTAAAGGTCTCTTGCCAGCTGTGATCTCTTTTCCACTTTTCCCACCCTGGCAAGAAGCGTCTCTTGAAGCACTCCTGCCAATCCGCTTCTTTCATATTCGGGGGCGTGGCTTTGAAAAGTAAGAACTGGGGATGGGCCATGCTCATAATCTCGATCCAGTTCTGCCTTGGTACCGTCGTTCGTACACACAGATGCTTCAAGCTGTCTTCATACTCCCCATTATGGAGGTTGCGAAGGATAGGAGCCCTCCATGGGTTCAGAGAGCGGTCGGATGCGATTGTGTGTAGGCGACGTGACAGATAGGAGACGACGATGAGGGAAGCGAGATCCAATTCCTCTAGGATGGCCGTTACCAGTTCTACCGGAAGTGACTCGAGGGTGATAGGCATAAGTTGAGGAGCAGACGAGTACGAGGACTGACTGACCCGCCTTCGGATCTTACAAACGTCACGATAAGATTAGATAAATCACAATGTCAGGTCTATGCTACAGCTCGTTGTCGTCGATGAAGAATCGCCACGCAGAAAGAGGCTACATTTACTCGTGAAAGGCTAGAACCAATGTCCGATAGTCATAGTTTTAAGGGCGCGTCATTATATCCTTCCGGCCGGCCGGATGTTGTACTCCTCCTTAAACTTCTCGAACTCCCCTTCCTTGGTTTTGTATTGCTCGGTAAGGCTAGCAATGACCTTGCGTATCTGGCAAGGAAACGGTTTCTGTGATTGGAAAGAGACAGAATTCTCAAAAGACTGACACCGTCGCGGTTTGTTTCCAGCGCAGGAACGACGTCCTTGACAGTTCTCTCAACGAGGACACCCCCGATCAGACGGAAGCACTTTCTATCTGGTTCTCCTGCCAGCGCCTCATTCAGGGTCGATAGAACCAACCTGGAAATCAAATTTGTATTAACAGACAGATAGAGCACATGAAAGCATTTCCGACGTACACATGCTCCTCCGCCTCTTGTTCAAGTTCTCCAATTTTGGAAGCGAGATTCTGAAGATCGCTTTGGAAGCGAGAATACGTTTGCTGTACCTCTATCCGGTCCATTGAATATAAATAAGGAATGGTACAGTTTTTTTTTTTGTCTGGACTGACCCTGGTCCGATAACGGAGGAACGGTTGGGGCTTTCGATTTCTTGGAAGACGACATGACGGCTTGTCAGTCGAATGATTTGATTTTGATTGATCGTCTCGAATTCGCGAGTTCTGATTGGCCAAGGTCGTCGTCACAAGACCGTCACACACCGTGACAACCACTCGCCTTCGGAGCGGATGTGGTGACGATGAGCTCGGACAATCAACATGGCGTTTGCACGTCGCCCTCCTCTTGGGCTGTCTACCCGGCTTTTACTTTCTCCAACTACTGGTACTCCATCCCTGTCTCTCGTTGCCCTACGGCATCTTTCTACTTCGCGGCGCACCTTGCAAGCTCAACCTGCGCATGATTCTGCCAACCATCTCAATTCTCCACGACTTGGAACAGACGTTTACTCCGCGAAGGAAGAACCGGACAAATACGTCAATCCATACAAGGGAGGCCCTGGCGCCCTCGAAAAGGCTGCCCACCTGTTCTTTTTCACTGAGATCGTTCGAGGTTCGGTCTCTGCTACCTAACATTGTCTCTGTCGTGTCTGAATTGGTATCACCACTGCGCCTCCCCAGGAATGTGGCTAGTCTTGGAACAGTTCTTCCGTCCCCCATACACAATTATGTATCCCTTCGAGAAGGGTCCGCTCTCCCCTCGGTTCCGCGGGGAGCATGCGTTGCGTCGTTATCCCAGCGGTGAAGAGCGTTGTATTGGTCCGTATGCTCACATTCTCGAGTCGTTCTTTACGATTGAACTTGATTCCCTTATAGCATGCAAATTATGCGAGGCGATTTGTCCGGCCCAGGCTATTACGATTGAGAGTGAAGCCCGCCTAGATGGTTCTCGTCGTACAACAAAATATGGTCGGTGCCGCATCCGCGTCAAGTTGGCTTCCTCGCCGCGGTCTGACTTCTCGTTATAGATATTGACATGACCAAGTGTATCTATTGTGGTTTTTGTCAGGAGGCCTGCCCGGTGGATGCCATCGTTGAAAGTAAGGGCGCTTCTGTGTCTTATCTTCTGCATTGACTGACATGTCATTCTAGCCCAGAATCAGGAATTTTCGACGGAAACGCGCGAAGAGCTTCTCTATAACAAGGAGAAATTGCTCTCAATTGGTGACCGGGCTGAAGCCGAGATTGCTGCCAACTTGCATGGTATGCCTTGTCTTACGTTTGCAATGTTCCCATACTAATGATAACGGTTCACAGCCGATCATGTCTACCGATAATCCGCGCCGAAAGCCTTGTGTCATTGCATGCGGTGTCAGGTCCTGTGGCGTAGATGCTCGTCGGGCATTTCCGACGTTAAGCTTGAGTGAATTGATAAAGTAAATTGAGCAAATCCATGATGGCCATAATTGCGTCCTTTAACCGTCTTGGGAAAAATGATGTGAATTACGTTCCTGCGGACCCCCAGAATGTGTTCGCCCGCCCGCCGTCATGACAGGTTATCGGCAGCCTCGAAAGTAAACCTCCATTCGGTCATTTGTGAAAAAACCTTCTCTGTAGAGCCGTGGGATGCTGAATGTACGGTTGCGGGCAGTTTGTGGGGACAGCGCCAGTGACAAATAGTAAGGTGACACGTGACCGCGGCGCGTCGGGAGCGAGGTCTGCTGGCAAGCAAGCAACTTGAAGGCTGCCGAGACTTACTAACGTTCCCCAAGCTTTCAGGTTGGGGACGTTCTACGGCCACGTATAAGAAAGTCGTAAAATTGATTTTTGTTATTAGAGGTCATCTAAGCTGGTTGGGATGTCCTCTGCAAATCATCCTACATTTAGCCAGTCACTCGTAGTACGTGTCTGGTCACTTCCTTCGTGCATACAGTCATCCTCACCATCCCTCACCAATTTCTAGGCTGGCGGTCTCGCTGGGACATCCGTAGATCTTTTATTCTACCCGATAGACTCGATAAAGACTCGTCTACAATCAGACCAGGGTTTCTACAAGGCGGGCGGCTTTAGAGGAGTCTACAATGGCATCGGTAGCGTCATAGTGGGGAGCGCCCCTGGAGGTGTGTTCAAGAGGGCCTTTATTCCTACTCAGACCCCTGACCTTTCGTTGTGTCTGTTTTAGCGGCGGTCTTTTTTTGCGCCTATGACGTGCTCAAGCGTACCCTCCCAACGCCTCCCCACCTTGCGCCGGTTAACCACATGTTAGCCGCATCAATAGCTGAAGTTGTGCGTGATATCAGCGCATGACCACGCGAGATAGCCCGCTGACTATCCACATCGATCCGATCGTTGAAGGCGGCCTGTCTGATAAGGGTACCGACGGAAGTTATCAAAACGCGGGCACAAACGTCCTCTTACGGCGCAGTGGCCAACTCTTCTCTCGCCACAGCGAAGCTGGTGTGGAGAGCCGACGGATTAAAAGGTTTCTACAGAGGGTTCGGGATTACTGTCATGCGGGAGGTAATAATTTCGCTTGCATATTTTCCCGGGCGACGCTTACCCGTGTGCTGGACAAAGATTCCATTTACGTCGGTGCAGTTCCCCATGTACGAATTCTTCAAGCACCGTCTCTCGTTACTTCTGCATCACAAGCCCGCCTCCTTACGTCCGTACGAAGCCTCGTTATGTGGGAGTGTGGCTGGTGGAATTGCCGCCGCAGTTACGACACCGCTGGACGTGTTGAAAACTCGTATCATGCTTGATCTTCGGGTGAGATTGGCCGGTTTCTCTTCCGGAGTATTTCCTTGACCTTGTCTCCAGAACCCTTCTGATCCTGCTTACTTGCCTCCACTCCGCCGTCTTCGGCGGATTTATGTGGCGGAGGGGATCCCCGCGCTGTTTGCTGGTGTCGTACCGAGGACCATGTGGATCTCGGCTGGTGGGGCCGTGTTTTTGGGTGTGTACGAGTGGACTATAGACGTCTTGCGCTCCTCGCATGAACCCTAAGCGCTGCCGTGTCCATTTTGGCTTGGCCGTCCTTATCACGGTCATCCGAACCTCTCATCGCCACGTCGGTGGGACCCAACCACCGCGAGTTTGCGCAGTGGGACCAGACGGTATCGCGGAGCCTCGCCGATCCGTTCAATATTGTGACAGGCAGCGGTGTCAGGTTGTATCGGCGTCAGCGTTTAGATGACCATTTAGAAAAAAACTCGGTGTTATGCCCGCCGAAGTTCCCCAAGCGGGGTGCATCGTGACCTGACTGACTGCGCAGAGAAGTCGCGGTACGCCCCGACCCAGTGTGACACGGTAGGTGGTGCTATATTCGGGTGGTTGCTGTCGCCCTTTCAGGTAAGAAGATACCAATGCAATCAAGCCCCTATCTCGAGAACTACTCGGGGAAAGGCTCACTTTCTTTCTGCGTAGCGCAGTATGATATCTTTTGTCGAGGGAGCTGTTCTGTCCCTATTTCAAGTCCAGAATACCATCGATGAAATGTACATCGGTCCTCAATCTATGTCTTTGAAATATTTCCCGAGGTTAATGACAGTACAGGCACGGTCTCTACCAGGCCTCTCAGCTCATATTCGACATAAGGGACGACTGTGTAACATTGTTGGCCTGTCCCAGGGCAAGTGGACCCATTGAGATTGGTTCATGCCGTGGGCGCCACTGGGACCATGTGAACAGCTTACAAACCCCTGATGGGTCCCCATTTGAATATGTATGATCTTGTCAGAACGAACGAAAGTTCTGCCTGTCCTGTCATATCCCAATCGGAAACCGTCTTTTCCAGCGATGGAAGGTCGGACGCAAGACGCAAAGATTGGACGTTTGAGGAGCTCCTTGGCCCCGCTATCGGTTCGGGGTCGATCCACTCCCACGACGAGTCCCTATCTCGGGCTTCTGCTGCCCCTTCGGAACCAATAAAGCATTCTAAGGCAGTCCTGCCTCGAACCGTACCATTATCACGACCTGACGCGTTTGTCCACAGGCGCTATCTAAGTTCCGGGTCTTCGCACCTCGGTCCGTGTCATCCGAGAGAAAGAGAGAGAAAACCAACCCCGCTAACTTAACTTACTAGACGTTGCTGTGCTGTACGAGTTCCGTTTGGGCCTTCCTCTCGCTCGAAAGCTTGTTTTTGCCTGCTATCCCCGTGTTTCCCAGCTGTACAGCTCTATTGCGTCAGTGAGGAGCCGCGGCGGCTGTATGACTGACTACCCCAGCTGGTCGGCTCTTTTTTTTAGCCTCTACTTCTCATTGAAGGAGCCCATTCCCAAAACCTCTAACTTAGTTCTTCCTCCCGCCCGCCCGCCCCCGCCGCTCCCTCCCGCCATCCATCCATCGCCGTCCACGTCAATGAAAAAAAGACCCCTCAGGCACGACACCGGAGCAAAACGTCGAGTTTCAGATTGGGGCCTCCTGGGCGCGCGCATCTCCGGTTTTCGCCTGGAACCAGATAAGGCTTAATACGAAAAAAGTTTCGAGTTCGGCTCGATCAACGCTTATTTGAGGTCTTCGCTTCGGAGCTTAGCCCTTTGGCCCTCCCTCTGCTGTACTGAGCAACACAGCAAACTTACTCGGAAGTTGGGTTCCACTTGCGCTTGGCACGTCGTCGGCAGAAGTAACACCTACAGCAATACACTAACATCAACAGTCAATCAAGAAACATTCTTGTGGTGCCACTCGCGAAAAAAAAAAGGATGCCCAGCGGCACGCCCGATCGGTAATCCGAAAAGCGCTGAGTCGGCCTCCGGACGCCTCAGGGGATATAGGGGTGGGAGGCCCGGACTTCCCTGTCCTTTTCACTTTTCCTTTTCGTCGAGGGACAACGATCGGCTCATGTTCTTCTTCGCTTCAACCAAAGAGTGGAAAGTTACATCAATTTCAACGTGGATCAGGCCAAGGGTCTAGCCGTTCTGGCCTTCCGAGCTCTCAGGACCAAACAACAGGGATGACTGCTCCCGTGGTTGCTGGACGGATGTAAAGCTGAAAAGTGATACCATTCGATCGGGAATAGGGTATGGTCTACTCTACTGGTTGACCAAACGCCCATACACTCCGCAGAAAAAAGTCGGAGTGTGTTTACTGTAGGACCAGGAAATGAAATCGGATCCAGCTTACAGCCGTAATTTGTCCACGTATCCGTACCGAAGACCGTAGCTAGCGGTTTCATATACGTATATATTTTAAAAAAAAGAAAAAGGCAGCAGCCGGGAACGCATACACGCATCCGTTCGATGCTTTTAAAAAAACCCAGCAAAACAAGAGAAAAAGGACAGACAATATCAATGGCCAGTTATGGCTAACGGGACAATAGGGGAATAGTGCCCGCCCACATACATCAGTCGGCGGGTTCGGGGGCGCGGTCCTCCATGTCTATATCCCTTTCTAGTTCACCTTCAGAGTGCGCGGGCAGTGCACGCCGACCCGTGTCCAGCTCTACACCCGATCCGTGGGCCTGGGGCCTCATGTTCGACACTTCCCGTTCGTAATACGCATCACGAGGGCTACGACGGGGCGGGGAGGCAGAGCGCGATCGTGGCGACAACGAGCGCGACACGGCTGGGTGTGGGACGTCGTTGTGGTGGTACCGGGCGTGAGACACGTAGCCGTCGCGATCGTCGATGGCGTAACGCGAGCGAGGGCCGGCGTAAGGAGGAGTGCCACCGCGCTGGGTGACTTCGTTTCCCTCGCGTTCGCGTTCCCAATCTCGCGATCTGTGTCCTCTTTCGCGCTCCCAGTCTTGGTCGCGATCTCTGTCGCGGAGCTCTCTCTCGTGCTCACGGTCGGGCGGCCCATAATTGCCGATGCTCGTGGCAGGCCCCATCCGCTGATGATTATGAACCTGGTTCGACCCCCTGGAGCTGGAGGGCGAACGAGAGTGTAGCGAAGGTGAGTGCGAAGCTGACAGCGGTTGGCCAGGTGGTTGTAACCGAGAGGAAGGCGCTTCATAAGCACTCGAGCGATGCGAGCGTCGTTCACGTTCAGAAGTATGGTATCCGGGCGGATAATCACGATATGTGGGAGACGACGCCTCTGGTGGACCGGGATGAGAATATCCCGAGGACAATGTTGGCAGGGGAGCCGATGGGTGAGCTCCCCGAGAGCGCGAGCGATAATGTGGGGACGTCGTGGGAGGGTGGGGGTATGGATTGTTCAACGAACTTTGGTGTCGGTCGTAGGCATGCGAGGGCTCCAAATGTTGCGCAGACGTTGGTGGTGGCGGAGCTTGTTGCCGAGAATCCCGATGTCCAGGACCATACCTGGAAGGCGCAGACGTCGGGGTGTGACTCCCTGGAGTCGAAGGAGGCGCAGAAGTCATCTCGGCGACTTGCACAGGTTGTCCATCGGAGCCGGTCATGACCCTGATAGGTATCCCACGCGACCTGTACCATTCCACGGCGGCGGGGTCATTTGTGTCGACAACGACGAGATTTGGCTCGCCAGCATCCCTGGACTGATGGTGGCCGTAAGGCTGGGTATGGGGTGGTTGGTACGAATGATTGGAAGGCGTGGGGTGAGTGTTGGGGAATGATTGACGCGAAGACAGACGTTCATACAAGATGCTGCGGTACACTTAGTTCAATTCAGAAGTGGAATCACACGGAACTTACGCTCGTTCTAGTCGGAGGCGTTGGATATTCCGTTTTGACTGAATGATCTTTACTTGTAACTTGTCATTGTCCTATATGAGACGGCTGCGTGTGAGCCAACTATACGAGGATGGTATCAAGTTGACTCACCAATTCTATTTCTTTGACCTTTTTCTTAAGTTCCCTGTATTTAGTCTTGTATTTGGCATCCTCGGCGCCGGCGGCGATACCCTGTGTGTAATTTTTGGACTTTTGTCTATTGTTCGCAAGTTGAGCGGATGGGGGAAAATGAGAGGGACCTGGAGAGGGCTGGCGAGACATGGCGGTGTACGATACAACAGGGACGAGGGGAAATATAATTGCACCGGAAAACGTGAGTTAGATGTGTGGTGGTTGACGTTGACAGGCAAGCAGTTTCAATTATCGAGGGTGCAACGCCTCATAATGTTGGCACTGGACTCTCACATTCGGCGTTTTGCGCTCTCTAGACGCTCAGTTTTGAGCCTCAACGTGGCAATTACGATACCGTAACGCAGTACAGTCGACAACGCATCTTGTATTCAAGGCTAACTTTTTGTCTTTTGTAAATTTGCGATTTTTTTTCATCCACGGAAAATTGGATGTTATTTTTATTTTCAGCTAAATAACTCAGACCATCGCTTCTTTTGCCGAGGATCAACGTCTTCACGGTAAAACGTGCTCTCAATCGCGCCCGCATGGACTTATCAAGCAATTATCTCCATCTGCGCTTTTTGTCACTTGCCCAGCCTTTTGGACCTTGGTTCTCGATTGTTCGTATCCACGCGCTTCCGGTCACAAGGCACAATGGGGCCTTCAAATGATACTCGGGACTCTGGCTGTGCCGACGGTCTAAGCATGGCTGTGTGCTGACGTTTCTCACCTTCTGGAACCCCATTCAATACGGTACCGGTCGAATCATATGCAACAGGAAACCTTGTTCGTCCAATGGTGGGTTGCGCATGTGCTGGCTCGACGAATCTGCATTGCACCGTTGTGAGTAAGTATCCGACTAGGATCAAGTAAGTACCGCCTGATGAGACAAAATTTAGCTCATCTGCGCAGCAGCGGAAATCGGTTCCATTGTTCTGTGATTCTGTGATGACCGTGGACAGTTGATACTAGGACAAGCACCGACATGAGTCGAACTGTCGTTACTATTATGACGAAGATGGTCATGGCCTACTTCTGTGAAAAAGCACGAGACAAGCTGTACGTCGTAACGTCAGGGGGGGTTCGTTCCAGCGTGTTCAAAAACTTGACCAAAATGGTTTGGGCCTCGACACGGAAGGTTTACACGGTGACATCCATGCGGTCTAGGCTGTCGGGGAGGGAGGGGGAGGGGTAGGGGGTGTCGACGAGGAATGTTGGCAGGCGATCGGCAAACTTTGGGTATCCGTGGGTTTTCCAGAAAGCGTGCCCTGGATCTTGGAAATCTTTACGGTTCAGAATCATTGATGCGCTGCCAGAGATACTGCGCGACATGGCATCCATATTGATTCCCATCACCGATCGGTCGGATTCTTCAGGAAGCCAGCTGGGAGTGTCAGATAGGAGTCACCCGCTACGTTCAGAAGTCACAAGTAAAAAGAAGATAGATAATGGGACGAACGTATCGTCAATTATGGGTTACGGAGCAGGCGGGCGGGCGGGCGGCAAGCGAAAGATTAATTGTATCACGTGGTTTAATTATTTTGTTTTGCGGCTCAAACAAGGACAAATCATTAGGACTTTCTGAACTCCCAACGTCACCAACGCACATTCGTTCATCCTCCGAGTGGGTTTTTCCTCTTCCGTGGCGTTTATCTTCAGCTGACCATACCTCGTATCAGTGTCTACTCCTTTCAGACAGTTAGTTCCATGTGTCGAGTGCCACCGTTTCCTCTGATCGACAATGGCCTTTTCACAGGGACATGCCCCCCGCGGGGGGTTTTGAAGCCGTCAGGTATAAGCGGAATCTTCCATTACGCGGCCCGAGTGGATTAGCTATTCTTGGCGGCGTTACTGCTCTGTGTGCATATGGGTTCTATCGCGTCGGAAAGGGAAACATCGAAAAGAGGTACGTGCTCACAAAGGAAGTGCAAATGTGCCGAACCGTTTTCGGTCTTGCGGGACGGAAAACGTGTCAAGTGATTTGTCGAGCCCAACGGGGAACGTGGCGTCTGTGGGATCCGGCCGCGTGACGCACGCAGCGATTGGAGATGCCTTATCGTGTTCAAGATCGGGCCGTGACGATTTTTGGGGAAAGATGACTGATTGAGATGGGAGGGTTTTCTAGGGAACTGCAGAGGGAGAAGATTTGGTCACGGATACACCTTGTGCCGCTGCTACTAGCGGAAGGCGACAGGGATGCCTACCGACGAGAACAGGCTGCACTGGCGCGGGAAAAGGAGATAATGAATGGGGTGAAGGATTGGGAGGTATGGTGATGCCACCGCCTGACACATACCTGATTGGCTAACTGATAGCGCGTGTTGTTGTGTTTACCCCTGAACACAACCCCAGGTTGGCAAGAGCGTCTACAATAACCCACGTTACCGGTCACCCGAGTGGATAGTGGTTTTGTAGATGCGACAAGCTCGGAAAACAAGCGTTTCATCTCATTGCCCCCCTTCCTCTGTCCGCTCGATTCGATGGATAGTCGTGAGCAACATAAGAGGGTGTTTGAACGGGATGTCCAGACCTAGACTGTCGTCTGAATTCGCAAATGCGCTGTGTAAATGAGTTAAGTGGAGGCTGGGGTTGTGGCGGTGCAGAATGAAACCCAAGTTGTCGGGATCGAGTTGCCAATCGTGGCTGTTATTAGGGGCGGCATGTCAGAAGGGGAGGGACCCAAATGAACGGGCAAGTTATACCCGATATAGATATTTAAGGGAAGTGAGTCTGATTTAATTTATATTTTACTTCTCGAAAAAAGAATATACCCATTTTGGAGATAGGCAAGAGAATCGACGCCACATGGTTGGTTTCCCGGAGACAAGTCATGGGAAAAGCGAAAATAGACTGAGTGAGGTGGCGGAAGTGGAAATAAGCTCAAAGCTGCAACACTCTGCCAGCACCATGTCTGTGGTGTGGAGTGAGTGAGATTTTGGTCGGCTTCCTGCTTCCAGCTTCCAGCTTCTCAGCGCCCCACTCGGAATCGGGTCAGACGGAGCGAATGTATGCGTCAGCCGGCCCCAGCCTAGTTTTTTTCTGAACCAGGTTTCCTTTTGCCGCCCATCAATACTTGTTGGATCGAGTCAGCAGCCCAGCGCCGCAAACGCACGCTCGCAGATGCGCAGATTCCTTAGGCAGATCTGCTTTCACATATGCTCGCCCCCGCCTCAACCCCTATATAATCGTCCCCTCCCGCCCCTCCGGCGTCCCTCTCCCGCCTCCATGCTTCCCGTGTCTGACTACTCTCGTCGTTTGAACCGTCAACCTTTCCCTCCCGATTGCTCTCCTCTCATGCTCGATCACTCCCCTCTCACTGATTATCCCCGTGAGCCATTCCCCCCCGAGTCCCCCGTCTTCGAATCAGAGCAGCTTCTCTTTGGTCCACTCGACATGGACGACAGTCGCAGGCATGATCCTTCCCTTTCCTTCCCATGGGATGCAACCGGCATCCTTCCCTCTCCCGTCCCCACTCACTCTGACACGGCTTCCCCCGCATCCTCTGCCAGTTTACTTGACTTTGCCACCTCTCCCCCGTCAAGTGACTTGAGTTTCACACCGGGTTCCTACCCGGGCCTTGCTGAGGCTAGTCACGCCTTCCCCGACCTTGATGATCGCAATCTTTATTCCAACTGGCTCGTTGACGATCTATCCGCCCCGTCATCTGCTTCCGTTCCAATTGTCGTATCTTCCGCACCATCGAACCCTCAACCGCCCTTCCAGTCTAACCACATATATGGTGGCAATAACAGTCCATTGGCCTTCCCCAAGATGGGGTCCTTTTCGCCATCTCTCGAATATCCCACCATCCGAGCCTTGCCGCGCTCTGTCGAAGAGGCCCCCATGACGTCCATTTCGCCACCTCAGATTTCGCAGCCTTCATGGGCCGCTGCGCAGTTCTGGAATCATGCGGATACTACAGGCGCCAATGCCTCTCCGTTGCCACAACTACTACACCCCCCAGATGAATCGGACAACTTTGCTACGCAGCGCCCGCATCGGGGCCGCAACAATTCCCTACCCGTACATGCTATCTTCCAGTCTTCAAGTGCGCCTCCTGGCTTTCAAGTTCGCACACCCCCACAGGCACGCGGGTATAGCAGACGTGCCGACTCTGTCAGCACTGATGACGACTTTGATGGCACCATACGGCGGAAGAGAAAGATGTCCGTGGACCCGGCAAGCAGTGACCGGACGCGGCAAGCCGAAGGTAGATCATCATTCTTTATGACGTCGAGTTTTCCTGCTTACATGATAACTAATAGCTCCAGCAAAGTCTCTTCTGCGGCCCCCCAAGCTGGCTCCCTCTGCCTGGCAGCTTTACTTTACGGACTGGATTCAGCGACACCAGGCAACTAGCACTCGCAAACTTAATGTCGCTCAGGCGGCCAAGGAGGCCGGAGTAGAGTATGCTAGGCTTAGCCCCGAAGAGAAAGAGGTATGCTTTTTGTAGACCCACAACTCAACTCACTCAGCTGACTTGTCACCATTAGCCATACAGGCGACGATCTCTTGCTATGAAGGAAATTAGAGAGCGCGAACACCACACCTATATGAGTTCATTGACTCCGGAGGAGATCAAGCGTGAGAATCTCTTTCGTGCCGCGCAGCGCAAGTCGGGTAAATCTAGGAGAGGGAACATCAAGGACCCAAATGCACCGAAGAAACCTCTCAGTGCATACTTCATGTTCCTGCAACGTATACGATCGGACCCTGTCCTAGTGAGGGGCGTCTTTGGCGATGAGACAGAGACGACGAAGCAGAGTGTCCTGGCTGCGGAAAAGTGGCGCTCGATGACAGATGAGGAACGCAAGGTGCGCGACGACTTCAATACACTAGGGACGTCTTGGCTGATTTAGATTTTGACAGCCCTTCCTTGCCCAGGCCGAGCAAGAGAAGCTAGAGTATGAGTCTGCCCGTAAGCTGTATGAAGAGGGCACCCCAGGTTACGGGACTAGCATCAGTTTCAGTGTTCTACCGGAGAGTCCTTTCCACTCCACAGCCGCAGTCCCAATTCGGCCGCTTCGACCCGTCAAGAAGGACAG
>Ga0307510_10001175_pt1 | contig 28232 bp, 29 predicted proteins | sample 12_EM_MG_FD_207224 | JGI IMG/M metagenome (GOLD analysis project Ga0307510, IMG submission 207224) | Populus trichocarpa ectomycorrhiza microbial communities from riparian zone in the Pacific Northwest, United States - 12_EM | ecosystem: Host-associated > Plants > Roots > Unclassified | place... | reverse complement strand
CCCCACACTACCCCATACCAGGGGTGTGCGTTAACTTGCATTTTCATCCTCACTCCGGGCTCCGGCCCGGCTTCAGCGCGTCAAATAGGGCTGATGGTAAATCTCCTGCTATTTGACACTTAGTTACAGTAGTTAGTACATAAAGAAGACTAATTACTGTGAATAAAGCGCTTTCCAAAAAAAAAAAAAAAGGAAAGACCAAAGGTGCAGCTTGAAAGAAGGGAAACAATGAAAACATGGTCTTTTTGCTCAAAAAAAGTATGAGTGGATTCACATTTTTGTCAACTTTCACATGGAAGTAAGACCAAAGTTTTATTTTTTTTGGTTGTGTGTCTATGCAGATTTGTCTTGCTACCTGGTGGCTGATGTCAGCTGTCTCGTATCTACGTGAACACTAGTATGTTAATGGAGCAAGAAAATCTGTCACTGTGTCAACTGGCAGTTATAATATCCCACTTGGTTTTGTGTTCCTAGCACGACCGTCGGTTGGAATCTTCTTGGTGCCTGGGACCTGAAGCGCCGGCACCGGCGCCAGACCCCGTGTCGCACAAATTTGGTGCAGTGTGGGAAAGAACCAAGTGTGATAAGATAATGGTGCTTGGCGTGTGGGGTCAGCTCTTTCCCCCCTCTCGACATGTGGCAGGAGGTTATATCCTTTCCCCTTCTCTATCTCTCCCTTCCCCTCACCCACAATTCCTGTCAATATAGGAAAAGTCCCGACTCCCCCTTGACAGCGACAAAAATGGGGAAGGGGAATGGTACTGGACGTGGCCCAGTGTGTCACAATTTTTTTTAGCTATTCTTCTGGAGCCAGACAGAACTGGAAACTACTGGATTGGTCCCAGGGACATGACACCTTGTTGATGCGCTCAACTTGATGTGCCCCTCTGTACCACGCAACGATGGCACTTCCTCTCGGAATTTTTATCACAGTTACAATCGATCTAGTGGCGTATCCTGTCTTAGCTATTGTGCCCCAGCTCGACACTAAATACAGTACTTGGGATCAAACTGCGGTGATCTAGCTCCTCATGGCATGTAGCGGTGCCCTTTCTTCTTATGTCACCCGCCTCTCACAAAACTGACTTAAACCTCGGGGTGCCGAACCTAGTTCCAACACCCACTTGCCCTTCCAGGGGATCCTTTCGTTGAATACCGTCATCTACGACCCGTCGCTCAATCCGATCCTTAATTCTGCCTCCGCAGGGCGGGGGGAGTCTGTATTTATCGGTGTCCCATACAACAATCTGGGTCTTCTCTGTGCATCAGCAGGTAGCTCAACCATGGATGCAACTCATGGGAGCGATCAGGTAAGGCAGTATCGTATCACGGCGCGATGAAACTGCCCGAGCTTAATTCCTCCGCCTTCTCCGTGCACAGATTGAAGAGGCTCATTTTGTAGCTCAAATGTGGCTCAATTTTTTACCGTATGAGGCAAGCATCATTGCCATTCACCGGTCTCGTGATTTGAGTGAACACTAACGCTGTATCCCAGAACCATTCCCACGGAAGTGATGGAACTGGTGGGCAGTTAGCTATTCAAAGCGCCGCAGTAGACCGGGGACATCGTACAAAGCGCCGCAAGAAGTGTCCGTACCCGTCCTGCCCCACTGTCAAAGGTTTTGGGAGGCTCCAAGAGCTCAAACGACATGTGAGGGACAAGCACATGCCCCAGTCCGTATGCCCGTTCTGCAATTTCCCGTGGACTCGTACCGACAAAATCAAGGACCACATCATTTTCAATCACGCTTATATGTTCACCGCCGAATTTCTGGAAATTTTCATAGCCTTCTCTGGCAAGCAGGTTTCCGGGTTCCTGGGAGCAGACGATTATGGTCCCTATGTGGAGGAATTATTATCTCTAGGCGCTTCCTAGACGCTTTCTGATGTTGGGTTCATGGCGCCGAGCGCGTTTCCACGACCTCGACATGCTGGTAACTTGATCACTTTCTTTAAACCTTTGCGTCAATCTTCCTCATTCTTTTGTTCACGCCCGCTCCAGTACGATTTCGTACAGAATTCCTTTCACCCCGCCTGGCCTTTTCTTTCCTTTGACCAAGCCCCTCATTTATTCAGTAAGATTGTCCGTAACACCAACTACGATGTAGGTGTCGTAGAAGGCTCTCGTCGATATTGCATGTCTGTCCGTTGATACCCAACACAATACCCAGTACGGTAGATTGCAACACGACGTCATACGACCCACACTATCATATGATACCGCGCCTTGGGTGTGTCCCCAGCTGCCAGCCGTCATCGACGTGAGTTAACGCAGTTCAGTAATAAAGAGTTGTCGCATAATGGACAACCCAAGGTCCTGATAGGGCGATCTATTATCCTTGTGGACACCCTTCCGAACTTGAATGATGGAAGCCCATTGGTGCTATCATGCGGGCCCTTCGGAAAGTCGGCGGCAGAAAGTGAGGCATCTTGTGGATGGCAGTGGTGACAGATTACAACCACTAACCCGGACTCGCCCAACTACAGACCCTCCAGGGCCCAGGACGGGGAGACAGTGCGAAACTTAGAGAAAGTAGAACTAGCCGGAGGGCCAGGGCGTGAGAGGAGGACTGCTAGTAAGCTCCTCACTTGAAGCCGCTGCGAGATGCCACTGGCATTGAGGGATGTCCGAGTTCTCCTTTAGAGAACGAGGTATTTAAGCCGATTTTTTCAGGGACAACAACCGGCAAAATCGTGGGAATATTTCCGCGATTTCGTTGCAGCCGTAGGAATATCTGCGAGTCGTGTCGCACACAACCAGGCAAAATCGTCTGCGATTTCGTTGCAGCTATATGTACCGCAAGCCGGTTGCTTTTGGCGACTCGGCTGACCTCGAAAACTGTGGCTGTCGACTCGACTCGAGCCGCGACGAAAGGTCGACCATGACCGCCTCTTTGCAATGACAACTCATGCATCACACATCCAGCTAACAAAGACAACGACGACAATCTCGCGCGAGATACTACTTCATATTCCCACTCGAATATTGCTCGCGACGAGTCGGAGAGCTTGGCTAACAACTGCCGCAACCTACTTGCTCGCTTTTTTCTCGCAGCCTAACCGCTCTTCTGCAGTGCCACAGGCCTTCGCCGTGCGTTCGCCTGTCGTCTCGTACCGCACACACATGATTTCGAGCACCCCGTCTTGGCCCCTTCCCTTTTGAGCGAGTTCCAGTGAGTCCCTCTCATGCTCCCTCTATTTTTTTGCCGACCAGCCCACCACCGCTCCTCTACCCCACGGCGGTGCCACCCACCCCATTCAGCTAGCATACCGAAAGAAGGCATCCCAATCTGCACTTCCAAGTGACGACGCCGTCTCACCACCAAGTCCCCCAGACGAAGCCTCCCAGAAGCCGAAGCGGGCGCCGTCGCAGGTCTCGCAACCCGCCACCTGCACCCGTGTCGGCAGCGCATGCATAACATGACGAGGAGCTTGCGCTCTTCGAATAGGTGAGTCCACCTTTTTTAACCCAGTTCTGTGCGTCGCCCACCCTCCTGACGCCCCCCTCCCGCACTCCCGCACGCTCTTGCGTCCAACACACTGGGGATGCGACGCCGACATCGGTGGCATAGCCCTCTCCACCATCTTCGCCGCCGCCGCACCCAGCGAAGGGGACCTTGAACAGTGGGTCCGCCCGCGTCGTGCCCACGTTCACTCGACGGCCGTACCCCTCATCCCACCCGCCCGCATCGCCTCGCAACTCAACGCTGTGCACTCGCTCCCTCATTTCGATCATGTCTTCCCTCGCTCCACCGGCTCGCCGCTCGCATCAGCGCCAACACTCCACTCCCACTCAGCTCTTCGACCCGCCCACGCCTGGCCGCCTCTCTCCTCCGCACGGGCTCGCAGATGTCCCTCGACCATAACGCCCATCGCTGACGCCCATCGCCGACTTGGCCATGGTGAACACTCTGGTCTAGTAGCGAGGCTCGAAAAGCCTGTCAGGATGGGGAACACCGGCAAGAAAAGGAACGTAGGCAAGCTTGGCCACATCATCTGGCTGCACAATTTTTGTCATAATTTGTCGTCTAGCCACGTCGCCCACGTGGCCACGGAGAACGCTGGCGGCACGTGTGTTAAACCCTAACCCTCTTTCAAGAAGGTCCCCGATGCGATACAGTGACCTCGATCGTGTACTTATTTAGGTACTGAACGTACTGGACAACATGTCCAGCCGCCGGCGGGATCGCATGGCTCACGCTGCTCGTTGCGTACCTCGGCTCAGAGGCCTGATCGGTGCTGCTCTTATCGCGTGCGGATCCGACACCAACGCATGACAGGTCGTCAGCCTCCTCGCCATGCTTTTCCATCGCGTATAAAGTCCCATAACGGACCAAATTCATCCAACGCTCCGAGGTCATCCCTCTCTTTTGAACCTTACTGATACGTGAACCGAATCCTTCTCTATCCTGTTGGAAGGGCGTAGGGGTTGAATTATGCCTTGGATCATCATGTCATTCATACCTATAGTTCAAGTAGACGCGCGGGGCCTGTCAACCAGATGACTAGTCACAATTTGGTCGATGTTTAACAAATCAGTCTTGGCAACGGAAGTTCCGACAATGACCCTATCCTCACCGCAACGCTGCAAGCCAGTAGTCAGTGCCCATGTTTCTCCGAGATGAACTTGGCCACCAACCGACAACTCCAAATCATGCACCATAATGAACATGGTTCACCCAACGCTCCAAAGTCATTCCTTTCCCTTTCTTTCTCCTTAATCTCACCACAGCATCTCGAAGTGCCTTTGCCATTCTCTCATGATAGTATACCCCTTGCTTCCCGCCGGAGAACACCGACTTGTAAAAGTTCTCGGCGAGGTCCCGTCCATCCGTATCAGCCATGGCCCACATCGTCCCAACGACGCTTCGAATCCGCAGTATTGCACCGCAGCAGCAAGATGCAGCGCTTCATTGACCGGAGTCTCGTCAGTCAGTTCCGCCGTGTGGCAAGCCGCCAAGAAAGCAAATTCAGCATCTGGAAGCTGAGACCGTACGATGTCGAGCAACGACAGGCGCTTGCCTTGGTAAAGCTTGAAAGAAGACCCGAATGGCTTGCCGGGCTCGAGTAATCCGTGGCACACAATATGGGCGAATCGATGGTCCCGGAGGCGTTCTAGCAGAACACTAGGTGTCGCAGTTGCTCCCATGAGGGTTGTCGCCCCAGGACAGGCACCCTGTACCGCTTTCATCTCTTCCAATGCACGTACCACGGACGCATCTGGCTGTAAAACGAGAAGTATGGAAGGCTTTTCGAAGGTTCGTGGGTTGGGTTTACGGGATCCGATGAGCGCGGAAGGAGATGGCGTATATGAAGGGATGTATAGGTCGAGGAAATATCGCGGTGGGCCCACGTCTGATGGGATTGGTCCCATCGCGTGAAGTGGAAGCGAACGAAAGACGGATGTCGGGCACCACCAGACACGTGATTGTTCCGGTATATTCAACTCGTTTAGTCTTGTGGTCACTGGTCGACCGACAAGCTCATAGAGCTCCTTGAGAACAACACGTAGAGCGCCCTCGTATGCATCAGACTCGAGGCCCCTTCTTTCGTTCCCTCAGTAGTTGATCCTGCAATTTGTTCGCACGGATATAGAAGTCCTTTGAAGTAGGAATCAGAGAGGTGGAGAGTTGCGGAGAAGAATGAGTATGTCCGATCGCCACACGCAATGGTTGATAATGATGACTGGGCCATGAGCTGCAGCGGAAAGGAGAGTGTCGAAGGAAGGTGGCTTCAAGGTGTCGAAGCCTAACAGGGCTTGAATCTGGGTAATGAGCTCCTCGCGATCGTCCAAAAGCTTCTGTTTCTGCATCACGCTATGGCCATATGGATCCATCCCCTTGAGGTCATTGTTCCCATCAACATCTTTGTTTAGTGGGAAGGTCAGGGTAAGTGTTTCAAGTTCCCGATGGACCGCGGAGAATTTGTCTGCTAAATTGGGGTCTGCCAAACGAATTTGATCGACTGAGGTACGAAGGCCGCGCATTTCTGACCATGATAATCCTCTTCCTCGTTCGAGGGTCTGATGGCCTGCTCGAGATGACCAGTGTCGATGTGATAGGATGCGTACTCCAACGGGATCGTGTGCAAACTACGCGTTGAGACGAGCCGGGGATGCTGTTTGTCATGTGTGGGGGCAAATGTGAGAGAGGCTTGTACAAACGACATGGCATGGCCATACGCGGTCGAGGCAGAGGGGTGTCTAAAACGGTATGCAATTGCCGCCCATTGATACAAAAAAGGTTCCCAGTGATGTAGGCCCCCGAAGTCATAGTCAGCCGCAGTGGTGAAGAGTTCCATGAGTTCATGCAAGTCTTCTTCATGGCATAACAATTTGAGACGAGTTGATAGCAGTGAAATAAGAATAAGCCGGAGAAGAAAGGCAACACGGGAGTCAGCAGGCTCATCAGCGGTATTGATATCATCCCGAGTGGCTGAAATTGCCTCGTTGAGATACCCGATTTCATGAGTGAATTGGAAAGCACGATATAGGAGGTGGCTTAAGGTCGACTGAGCCCTGGAAGCAAGTTCACTACGGGGGTATGCAATGAGCAAGTGTCGACAATACATGATGCCATCTTCGATATTCGCTATGTCAGTAAGTTGTTTGACATAGGAAGCTCGAAGTGCGTAAATGTGGTTCCCGAGTGTCTTCATCGAACTTGGCTTGACAGCCATCGCCTCGGGGAGAGAGGCCATCAGGGTCACGGAACGATGGAGGCTTTGCAAATTCTGAATGAATGGATAGCGCGTGTTGAGTATTTGCTGTGCCATCCAAACGCAATCCCTCCAGGGAAGAGAGACGCCCAATGACCTTAGCATGATCGGGACCTTCAATAGAAGTCCCATCAAGCGCGGTACGGAAACGATAGATCGCATGCTCCAAATGCTCTGGCTTCCCATACGCGACAAATCGAGCGTCAGCGAACACGGCAGCCCAGCCCAATGCCTCCTCCCTGAATGGACTCGGCGCATCTCCGCAGCCACGAAACATGAGAATTGTGTCCAAGATTACCATTCCCTCTTTGTAATAATCATCCGAAGGAGCAACGACGAAGCGGTTGTAGAGAGATCGGGCAAGCGCCATGAAGAGTAGGTGCAAACTTGGTAGGCGTACAATTGCCTTTCGTAGGCAATCTGTGACTTTCTCTGAACAATTTTTCCATTCAAAGTGAGATTTGAAATGAAGACCAATAGTTCTTGCAAAGGCCGCAATGGGGTGGTCCAGGGATTGTATCGATATGTCAGAGTTGAGAAGTTCGTCACAGAGGTCTGCCATCTCCTCGATGTCCTCATCCACATCTCCGAGCTCCAATTCTACTTGCACGGCCAATGCATGGATAAGAGCTGTCGAGACTGGAAAAGGAAATTTCATGGAGACTTCGTGCCATTGTTCATGCAAATAGTAGAAGAATCTAATGCAGCACTTGACATCTTCGGGCCGGCTTGACTCTTTGAAACGCATAAACACGCCGACTGCGAGGTGATAGAATGTGTGAACAATGTTTAGGAACGAGGAGGGTGTATCCCGGGTATGTGGGAGGTATAGTAATAATGCCTCGGTGAAGCTGAGGATTGATTGTTCAAGGTCGCCCTGTTGCTGCCTCGCAAATGTTCCCATTGCCAGAGTGTTGACATAGAAAATACGAAGAGGATCCGTTCTGGTTAATGACAACATATCATTTTGAACTTGGTGAATGATACTGTCAAGGGAAAAGGCTGGGGGAAAAAGGAAGATAATTCAGAAAACCACGGCCTAATGGACGGCTTGGAGATGTCGGGAGTGAATTCCAACTTACCCTGTGCATCGCCCATAGTTCAACACTCGATAATCACAAGATGAACCACTGACACTCGGACGATGTCGTATGGGAAGAAAAAAGAGAGGGAATATGTTGTTGAAATTTCAGGTGCTGGGAAAACAAACAGGGAATGAAATTGGAGAGTCAAACGCGCGGTGATGCGTCGGCTGTCGGTCGTAGGCTGGCAAGCGAGCGATTAACACGGTTACGGCATCATTGTTGTGAAATATGAAACTTAGTCCCGCTTCCACAGTTTGCATGGACTTGGGACTTTGCGCGCGTCGTCTATCCTTTGAACTCATGAAGAGATGAAGCGGTGTTGAGACGTGATCACCACGACTCAGATCACGACACCCATCCTCGGCCCGGGTACACGTGATCTCGCGCAGAGCACATTCACTGGCAATTCAGCTTTCTCTTCCCCTCAGTTCCGTGCATGACCACAACGCTGAGGGACTGCTATCAGTTTTAATGAGCGGTGTGTCAATGCAAATGACGCGTCTCATTTCTCAACAGAGCTCAGCGGACCGTTCCGTGACTTTCTTCAAGCTCCAGGACCACGACAGCTTGCCCGATAGCAACCCCGAGTCCAGACTCGGATGACTGGCATCTCCAGCGCGCCGTTTAAAGCGCGTCAAGGTCGAGGTCATCAGCACCGAGGGGACGGCATCCTGTGGCGGAGATGATAAAGAGCTGTCCGGACTACTAGTAGCTACGAGAGCGCCAACGGGCAAAGGAAAGGGGCAGGGCAAGGTGGCAAGATGACCACCAGCGCGAACACTGTCGTCCGAATCCGCAGCGTCGCCAAAAAAAATGCCATCAAGGAGATGCGCTCGCAGTTCCCCGCGCCAGTGGACACGATGAGCTGCGACACGGCCAAGTGGAAGGAGATGGATCCTCGGGTTGCGCGATGTGTATCATTATTTCGAGTCCCTGCCTTTTCAACTGACCCACTATTACCTCTCAATGCTTCGTATCTCCCACCGTCGTCTCTCTTTTCGTTTTTTCGCTTTTGACAAGGGCGGAATAAGGGATTCGCGACGCTCATTTCACTCATGCTCTCGTCGCAAATGAAGGACATGGTGACTGACGCAGCCGTGGACAACCTCCGCGCCGCGCAAGGCGGCACGCTCAGCGGCTCAACCTCGAGGCTCTGCTAGCTGCCGAGGAGCAGGTCGCCGTGGATGCCATCAGCAAAGTAGGCTTCGGGCATCACAAGACACAGTTCGTCCCTACACCTCCCTCTCGTCCTCTGCGGAATTGATGACCGACAGAAAAGCGTGAAACCTAGATATATCCGACAGGCGGGGCAGCGTTTGCAAGACAATTTTGACTCGGATATGCCGAAGACCGCGACGAGCTTTGCTCGCTTCCTGGCGTGGGACCAAAGATGGCTTCTTTGTGCTTCCACGCCGCTTGGGACATGTAGGTCCTCTCATGTTCTGATTCCTCCTGTGGTCGTGCCCGCACTGCTGACGATATGGGACAGAAATGTGGGTATTGGCATGGACGTTCGTGTGCACCATATCGCCAACAGGCTCAAGCAGCACAAACCACCTACAAAAATTCTCGAGGAGACCAGGTGATACAATGACCGATGACCCTTCGTTTATTGGTTTCTTGGCCCCCTTCTCTCTCACCATTTTTCCGTCGAGTAATATGCAGACTCAACTTATAGTCGGGGCTGCCCACTGAGTTTCACAAGGAGATAAACCACCTCCTCGTCGGGTTTGGCCAGGTCTGTCGGTCGAGATTGAAACTCGACACCAGGCTTCGCAGAGCTACCTTTTATGTGACTTATGTCGTCTCCCCCCGCAAACGTCCCGTCTCGCAATATGTCTACGATTTGAGAATCCAGTTCTAAAGGGGGGAACGACAGATTCATTCCTAAAGATTTGATCGAGCTTCCTCTTCCCGACGTTGGCAAAGCAAATTTAGCCCTGTTTCTCGCATCCGTCTCCAAATACTCCTTCGCAGACAAGAAGTGAGTCGAGATTTCTCCTACTGACCACATTTCGTTAATCCCCACATAGAAATCACATTTTCATCGCGTCGTTTGAATCTACCGTCGAGCCCGTTGAGATCCCCATACCCCACGGTGGAGAGGCTTTCTGGCTTAATGATCGCACCGTTGGTCATGTTGTTACCAGGCAAGACAGCGTGCATCTACGCCATCTCGGTCGTTTTCACCAACTCGGCCCTCAACGTGATTTCAGATCTACCCGCGCTCCTTGGCAAATTTACCACTGCGTCTCCATCCAGCTTTCGGTACGCGGCAAAAGGTGGTATGCTCGTCTTTCTGGACAACGTCTACGAGGATGCTGATCTGACTAAATCCCTGAAAACGACAAGAAATAGCAGGACCGCGGGAAATACCGCTCTCGTATACGATGACACACGGATGAGAGACACCGGGACACGTGGACTAGCCCGAAGCGACCATCGCTCTTTGCGGTCAAGTTCTTCAAGGATGCTGGGAAGCACTGGCACTTTGGGGACAAGTACAACGTGCTGCATGGCACCGGACACGGAAGTCCTGACCGCTCTTTTTCTTCCTTGCATTTGACACCTCGACCAACACACGCCCGTTGGGCCATTTGGCGACGCTGGCGATTATGACGTGTCTGAAAAATACATCGTTCACACGACGAAAGACCTAGAGCTACCTGAGCCGTGGCACACCAAGAAAAACGCTCGGGCTTCCTCCCTATCCCGGACCAGCCTACCAACTGAACGTGTACCTCGTAGACTTCACTGGTAACCAGAAGCTGCGCGAGTAAACCCCAGGAAAATACAAAGAGCTTTTTGCGCGCATGACTGCCAGCGGCCAGGTCAAGAAAGTTAGAGTCCTCGGAGAACTGCGATATTTCAACGCTTGTCCGCGCAAGTCGACAGAGATATCAGGCCTCACAGCAAGTTCTTTCGGCAGATCGGTCCCAAGCTGCGTGAGCGTTTAGCGAACGCGTTTCTTTGGGCCGTATATGACGATCTTTGCCCTACATACGATGGTTACTGACGAAATTTGGTAGAGTGACCAGGTGTCAGCAACCAACCTTATCGGACTCATAGCCATCTGGGTCAAGTTTTGTCCAGGTCACTTTTGTCTCCTTGCGCATTGAACATGGGACCGTGTGTCGCCTCTTCCATAGACACTTACGTCGTTCGTGTAAACCATTTACCCTTCCCCTACGCGCACTTTTCTCAGCCCGAACGAGTGGGCCACCATAAATCTGACAGGTAGCTCTCAAATAGACAACGTGCCTCACTTTTTGTGGAAATAATCATTCGTCGTTTGTGTTACTGGAACAGCATCCATACGCCGTCTGATTGCTACGACCATCATCTTCACACGCACATACACTTTTGTAACTCTAAGTGCACATCCGCTCCCTCTTACGTTACTCCTTCCCCCCTTCCCTTTTCTGCGATGCGTCGCGAGGGCTTAAGACTTGGCGGGAGGCGGTACCCCGACTACAGTACCCGACTAATGGCACCGAGCGGGACTCTGACTTTTCTGGCTGTGTCGTCGACTACTTGTGTGAGAAGGGCTCCGGCCACGTCGAGAACGGGAGAACAGGATGCAGCGGCGCCTCTCTACTATATGCTTGCGATGTATGAGGATGAGGCGCCAGGATGGAAGCCTTGTCTGGGACGACCCGTGGCCCTCGGGCTGGAAGGCAAAGAACCTATGCATGACACAGGGTCCCGCCTATTTGCATTGACTTTGACAGGACGCTTGTTCTAGCTTAAGGTACAGTACAAAAACTGCGCCATCATACAGTTAAGTGCAGTAAGTTACAAGTCCCTGGCCACGTTATCTCCCTCTGAGACGGTGGCTCACTTGAGACGCCGCCTTTCCTCACCGTCCTATGCGGTACCCCTTGCCAGTTCGTTTCTCCCCCTGTTCAAGACATCTTCCCTGCAAGAACCCTCATCCTCCCGATCATGTTTCTAAACGGTTTACCCGGGAGATACCCCTTTCCCGGTCAATGGCACGGAACAGTGTTGCGGTGAAACGCCGTGTGGCCTGCGTAGGCTCTTGCAACCTCGTGGGGAGAACGTATCACGCATCGCAAACTGGTGGCCCGCCTGTGCTGTCATGGCTCGCGTTGTTTCGTCACCTCTGCTGCGGCGTAGCACGGGTCCCTCTGCCACTGCACCGTCATAGCTTTTGCTGGCCAATGCTTCGGGATCATAAGTACAAACACCTGTACCGCGGGCGGCATAATACGCCCTATCATGGCATGTCAATGGGTCCAGGCGCGGGGTCTGTCCCCCTACGCGCAACGGTACCGCACATGCACACGTACGCGGTCTACACCATCCGAGTAAAGCCGTGGTTCGTCACACGGTCTACTAGTAGCACAGCAGCGCCGCATCGTACAACAGTTCTCAGACGGACAACTTGAAACCCCCTGACCATATCCGTACAATATGATCTCGTAACTCAGCAGGCTAGCCCTGCTGCGCTCTCTGGTGTCACACCATTCATCGAACTGTCGCGCTCACTTACGGGGCTCGACTCGATTCCGTGCGGCTCTGTATCTCCACCTCCTCGCCTCATCACCCCTCCAACTTGAAGCCGCACGGCCGCAGTACAATTCTGCCCCGACTCCTCCCTCTCGTCACACGGGAGTATCAAAAAATAGAAACGTTTCGTGGCCAGGGGTTGGCAATTGCCAGCAGGCTTCGAGGACGTTTGTACCACCGTCCACGTACAGCTATGTCATCTCATGTCTGGCGAATTCGACAAACAAAGGCCTTACTTAGCCTCAGCCCAACACACGCGGGCATCTGAATCGCACAATGCACACGCAGCGAAGCAAAGGGTCTGCGGTGGGAGGACTTATATCCCTAGAGATCCTTCACAGGTCACAAAAGAAATTGGACTACCTTTCCTTACTACTGTGCGTTATTTTGTTATTTTGAGAAACGAGAAACGAACATGAATTCGCTGGGGATTTCAATTGGGCTGCTGCGCAAGCCACCCGCTCATCGATCGCCACATCTATCCAGTTAGAATAAATCAAGGGTGTGCGGGCAAGGTTTGGATTATTTATATGGTATGCGTGACAGTGTGGGGGGGTCATGTAGTTAGTTAACCTGTGGGGGGATTCAAATCCCGATGATGACAATAAAAGGATCGAGGTCAGCGGTGAGATGAAGAAAAAAAATCAAGATGTGAATTCTTTCGCATGCAATGGGTATGACCGCTAAACCGGAGATATAATGCTACAGGAGATGCATGATTGTTGTCAATATCAAACAAAAACTAGGAGAACTGTCCGTCCGCCGTCCATCCAACAACCTAATGACGATACGAAAAAAAAAAAAAAACTAAGCCCGCGTGACTGACATGGGGAAACCACGTGTAAAACACGCACCATCAAGACGCCCCCACTTCGGTAATCAAGAGTGCCACACCCCTCCCACGGTCGGCTCGAACCTCGAGAGTGGGGAGCGGATGTAGGATGGTTCGTGCTTACGCGGGGAGAATGGCCGCGGCGTATCGCGTCGCTTCATGATCATACGCGCCACGAGTTGTGGCATGCTCACGATCGCCGTCTTGCCCGGCTTGACCTTCGCACCGCCACCAGCGCAGTCAGTCGCGTCCGGATCCTCGCCGAGTTTGAGACGTAGCAACGCCTGCAGCTCGCGCCCCCGCTCCTTCTCGCGCTTGCGCACCCGTCGCGCCTCCGCTCTCCGCGCTTCGGTGAAGAGCAACCATGTCCGGATCGTCTTCTCGTCTGACTCGTCCAGCTGCGCAGGCTCGCTGGGAGGTCCTTCTGTCTCGTCAGCATCGGCTCCAGCGCTCACGCCACCGCGCTCGTCGAAGTCGGCCAACTTTGAGGGGACAGGCGGCGCGACACTGAGCCGCCCCGCAAGGTACTCTGCACGCTTCGCATGGTAGACCTCGTCTTCCTTCGCCTTGCGCTCAGAGACCCACGTTCGGCGACGCACACTCTTGAGTTTCTCAAATTCGCGTGAGTTGACACGTGTGATAGCCTCTTGTGAGAAGTTTAGATTAGGCTCGATCGCGTGGGCTTCGGAAGCCTCAGCCTGGTTCGATGACGCGGCCTGTATAGGCAGGAAAAGCCCCAATCCACTTCCACGTGGAGGCGATGCTCCTGACCAGTCTGGCGCGGGGGTTTCAGCCGTAATGAGGCTATTGTCCGGCTCAGCACCCGGTAACGTCAATAACGGTTGACCGACTAGTAGCGGAGATTGGGGAGGGGACGTTGGCTGCTCGTTCATCGCGGTATCCTCCGGAAGGTCAGCGAATGATCGCCGGGACGGTGACGATGGGACAGAGTCACTACCAAAGTCCTCGTCATCGTCATGGAGCTCCGAGAGAGTACGACGCATGGGAGGGGGAAGTGCCACATCCTGCTCTAAATTGACCTCCGAATCCAGGGACGGGTGGTCGGAAGCATCGAAATCATCGACATCCATGGGTCCTGGACCTGAGGCAATACCGGGGCCAAAATCCGCAATCGCAGACATGCAAGGCCGGTGATTCGAAGATGCTACGAACTCTGAAAGCGGCGATGGTGGTGCCGGGTCCGGTGTTGAGCCATTGGCACCTTGAAAGAGATTGACACTGGGCTCTGTGCCTTTATGACTAAAGGGCGCAAAGTGGGTGCAATGTGACATGTCGAAAGTGGCACCAAAAGGGAGAGATGTGCCTATAGCGTGGCTGTGAGACAGTGGAGTGTCTCGGGTGTCGGTAGGAACCTCTTGCGGGCTGGCCGGGGGGAGGGATATCCGGCGCCGGAAAGGCAGTGGTGGGGCGAGAAGGGTGAGCTGCGGGAGAACATGGGGATTTGACGGGTCAGGAAGAAAGAGATTGAGAGACGAAGAGTCGACAAAGAGTTTGCCTCCTGATGTTGAGTGCGAGGGGTCGAGGAAGCCATCGGGTGAAGGAAATCCATCGAAATTGGGTGATGGTAGGAAGTTGTGGAACATTGAGAACCTAGCGCTTGAGAGTGCACCGGATGACACTACTAAAGGGCGAAGCTGTCCACATTGTGACTCCACCCTCGAGTCTAGATCTCGTGTGGACGGGTTGGTGCCACATGGCCAAGTCATCCTGCCACCTTCGGTGGCCTGCATGCTTGATGTGGCGAGACGCGAAAGAGGTGAGACCAGGGATCGCGACAGGAGCGTTGACACCTCCAGGGTGCCAGAAGGACGTGGGTCGGCATCGTCATCGTCAAGCGGAAGATCCCAGATCGGAGAGAGTGGAGTGAGCAACTCGGAAGGTGGAGGTTCGTCGGGCGAGGAGGAGGACGAGGACCATTGGGATTCGCGGTCTGCCGCGTCTGTCACCACATCGGCGTCATCGTGGGCGTCTTCGTCCTTAGGAAGGGTACAGCATGGAGTGATGGCTTCTGGGAGCGCGTGTGGCACCATGGGAAGCGAGGGCGGAGGGGAAAGAGGAAGATCTGGTAGAGCAGACGGGTGTGACGTAAGGGAGCCTTCGGGGTCTTGAGTGAGTGGGGCGGGGGGGGACTCGAGGGTCAGAGGGCTGGGGAGGGTGCAGGCGGATGTGGTGGTGCCCGGGGCATGCGATGGGGAGTCTTCGGACAGGGCAGGGAGCGGAACGGTGTGCTTTGGATCGGAGTCGGTGGGTGGGGGTGATGGATAGATATGTTTGAGTTGGTCGGGTGCAGGGGCCAGATTTGCCGGAGAAACGGCCCATATGCAGGGGGGATCAAACGTGGGAGGGTCGTGGGGTCTGGTTAGGGCAGTACAGCGATTTGGGGTGTAGGAGGGTGACCAGAGATCGGGGGGAGGCCAGGTTTGAGCGCCGAGGGCGGGCTGCACACCAGGTTGTGAGGACGATGGGGGCGATGTTGGAAGAATCAAGCAATGCGGGGATGAAAGAAAGCCGTCGTCGGCGAACGTCATGGCGTTTACTACCAATCTTTCGAACGGACAAGCAGGGCTTGTAGAGCTGGTGTATAAAGGAAGGAAACAAGAAGGGTATAAGTTAATTAAAGGTCGCCAAAATGTTGACTTTGATGGTAGATGACTCACAGAGGGAAAGACTAGAGAGGACTACAACATGGTCGAGAGGATGAGAGGAAAGGGTGATAGATGAGGGCAGGGTCAGGCGAGACCTGCGAAGACTTGGCCAGAACGTGAAGAGACGAGGGAGGCGAAGGACCCCAAGAGTTGGTGTACAGCCTGAAATCGATGCTGACATAACCAATTCGTAATAATAAAATTAGGTACAACTTTGCCTCGTGTTCAGCCAACGACCCCCTCACCTCTACCACGCCCCCGTATCACTTCCTGTAATGGTATGATTTCAAACACCCTACTCCGTCTCGCCTCATGGTCTAAATCATCAATGTCCTTCATCAACCGAGTACCCCACATCTATCCAGGCGCGCATCTTTTCCCCGTAACGTATAGTAATCTGCAACAATCTGCCGTCAACCGGGTCAGTTATGCCGTATACACAAAATCCATCCGTTGGTAGGGTTTGGAGAGAGAAATAACCTACACAAAGCTCAACCACGCAACACCAGCGGCGATCATATCAGTCCTCAACACGCCTACGCTGTTGATGAGCGGTAAAAACGATGCAGTCGCAAGGGCGGTGATACAGTGTCGGAGCGCACTGTCATTGTAAACGCCGAGTGCCGAACGGCACGCATAAACCACTCAGCTGCCGTTCACACCACGTGAAAAACCTGTCAAGACTACGTACCTCGTGACTGCATATGCCTCTGCGCTTCGCCCATGCAGTATATCGACGTTGTACGCCGCGATAGGCGTGAGAACAACGTCAGCCTACATATCGATTTGATCAGCACCAGTCAAGTGCACCCTTGGCGGTAGTGGAGCTGTACCCACCCCTATTCCACTAACGAAGAGGCACCCCATGTTCAGCATGAGACCTGTCGTCCCAGCGACATAGTGTGTGAACACTCCCGACAGCATCACTGAAAGGGGCAAGAGAAGTAGTGCGCCTGGCAGCGCAGCACGTAATCGGTCCTCCGGAACCCAGTGTCCGTTTCGCTTCTCTCTCCATCCTACCACCACACGGTCCGAGAGTCGACCAGCAATTGGTGCGCCCACTGTGCGAAAATCTGAACACGGCGCATATGACCAAGCACACCAAAGGGAAACATACGAGCGCTGCCGAGCCCACTTGGGAGTAATAGAGCGCCGATCACAACTTCGTTTTGAATGTTGTAACGTGCGCCCTGCCGAGATTCTCAATAATGAGGGTTTGAATACTGTAAAATGTGTCATATGACCTACGATGGTGTACGAGAGTGGGATTAGCAAAGCTAGAACACCATCCCGAAGTTATGGTAAGTCTATTGGGCATAAAAGGTATAGAGATAAGAAGCTCACTAAAATTCGCACTCAAGGCGAACGCTCCCGCCAGGCACTGTTGAAATGCCAAATTTCAAAAAGTGAAGAAAAAAAAATGTGCATTCTTTGGATCAGTCCCTCAATGCTTCCAAATTAAAAAAGAAGACTGGACGTACAACAGCGAGAACGTTGGGACTCCGGAATATTGAGATGTGAGCAAATGGATTTCGCAACCAACTCCACCGCACATCTGCAGATTCGTCTGCTTCGCGCAACTTGTCAATTCCACGTGCGCGTGGCCAACTCGTCTCGGGGAGGAACAGCAGCACTGTGGCAAACAACGCTGCGCCACACATGCCTAACGCGAGCTGCAGGACGCGCCACGACGCATAGCGTGCTGCGAGTCCGCCCAATATCGGAGAGAGCGAAGGGCCAAGGAGGCTCGCCTGCAGTGTGAAGAGAGGACGCGTCAATGGTTCTTCACACTCGCGCGATGCCTAACCAATTAAAACAAACTCACGGCAAAGAAGAAGCCTATGGCCGAACCGCGCTCCTCTAAGCGGTAGATGTCGCTGATGACGCCTGCGCCCACGGACATACCGCCCCCGCCACCGAATGCCTGCACGACGCGGAAGAGCATCAGCTGCGGGACGGTACGCGCGAGGGCAACACCCAGCGAGCCCATGGCGAATATGGGGAGGACGGTCAGATAGACGGGTCGTCTGCCATCTGTGGTGAAGGAGACGACATATATGGTTAGTAAAAAAAAAATGATGGGAAGCCGGAGAGATGGCCATGGGATTGTGCGATTCGTGGGCGGGCACTCCCCGTTTTGGGATCCCACGGCCGCCACCCCGTGGGTAAAACCATGCCGCGCGGCTTAAGTGGATTGAATAGGAAATAGACCACCCACAAAATCCTGCGTAAGTGGACCAAGTAAGGTTGCCAATAGCGCCCGAAACCATGTAGCAGCTGACCGCCAAACTGTAAATTAATAGAAGATTCCCAAAGTCAGCTCAGAACCACGAGCACATGGGAGAAGAAGCCAATGATGAAATGAACTTGCTTGATGACGGTTCCCGTCGTACGTAGGTCGCGAGAAATTTGGGGAATACATGGCACGAACGAGCCAATGACAAATACTGAAAGCGAGGGCCACATAACAAGTCAGCCAAAAGGGAAACGATACATGGTAAGAAGAGAAGCAGGATATTCACGAGGGATCATTCCAGCTAGTGAGACAAGAGCAAGGATCATTCGTTTTCGTTGCGGCGTGAAACGGTCATAAATGGACGTCTCAGTCTTCATCGGGAGGCCATACTCCACGCAATCATTGTTCTTCGAAAGCAGCGGGGAGTTTTCGTGAGGCATTACAAGTAAGCGGAGTGGGGAAAGGGGACGTGAAGGCGGAAGTGGGGAACGCGTGAGTTAGCGCAGGGGAGGGGGGGCACGAGAACAGATGAGGGGGCCGGCCGTAGTTTTGTACGTGGAAACATGGCAGTACCCCCCCTCACTTCTCATCGCTACAGTGCTTGCTAACTATAACATATTGAGGCACACATTCAATCGACTGAACCTGGAGAAACCAGCGCTTCTGGCTTCAGGTGGCTGCCCTGAGTGGGGGCTTCGCTATGACGAAGCGCGAGATGATGGTAAGCAGGCAAGGTCCAGGCTGTCAAGTAAGGAAGGGGGGAGACGCGGAGACCCGGCTCCAATCTCGGTGGCCGAAGAGATATGTGACAGATCTAATCTCTCAAAAAAGGCATTTAGTTTCTTCCCCCTGGTCACCCACGTTTGCTTATCTACCCGCCCGTCCGTCAATCTAATGTACGCTGAACGGCGCCATACTGTATTTTTTATCATGAGCAGGAGTAGGGGGAGAAGGGTGGGGAGGACGAGCTGGACGACTCCACGGGCGAACACTAGACGATGGGATTTTTCGTCGGAACGTGCTGGCGAAAGGAGACGGCAACTCATTCAATCCATTCATTTTCGAAGTCTCTTCCCATTCTTGTCTGTGACAAGGTTAGGGGGCGCAGTGTACAGTATGATACTGGAGGATGCAGGTTAGCGTATGGCCAGAACGAGCGACCGCTTTGATCGCACATGGCCGTGACATGGATCATCATGATGACAGATGTACAATGATTGCAAGAAATGCCGAACAACAGCACAGATCTTAAGAGAGCTAAGGGAACCCAAAGTGGAAGAGTGCATGCAGTATAGCTCAGTACGTACCATGGAACGCGAAGAGGGTGGCGGAGACCCGGGATTCAAAGACTGCACCGCGACGACGTGTTCGGTGGTTCTTATTTCGGGAGCGTCTGGGGACCTGGTGAGTGCGTCGGTTTTCATGATCGACAGGCTTCTGGCGTATGAACGTTATGAACCTTCGCCCGACGACGTGGTTCTCAAGTTCTTCGGCCCCAAGAAGCTGACGGTGGCTGGCCGACTCGGCAGACCAACAAGCCAAGCCTTTTGTCGTCATACCATCGCCATCAGACAGCCGGTCCGCAGGGGTAGTTACTGCATAACATGACTGTGGCGGCCATGGCCGTGGCGAGAATAATATATCCCTTACAGTACAAGTACATTACTATATGGTCAGTGATGAAGATGAAGATTGACTCGTTTATAGCACTCACAAACCCTCAGGCTCGGTATGAGGGAGGGAGGTGGGTGTGAGTGGTGAGAACCGGAGCACCAGTACATGTGCAAGTAGATCACTATTCATTTACGTTACTGATCCCACGAGGCGAAATCTACCGGGGATAACCAGTCCCAGGGCAACTACTTATACATACTGTACCCGGACCGCGGGCGGACTTCCGGGAAAAAAAATTCCCACTGTCAAAGACTTGAGAGCTGGATCAGCTGGGAATTCCAGAAGGTCGTCAATGTAAACTTACCTTAGAAAATACAATGCCTTCAGTACACGTACGCTTTGTATACACTAACATGACACACAAACACGAACCCCCATGGATGCCTGGACTATCTAATTGAAAGAACCTCAGACAATACATTCGTCATGAAAATCGAAGACTCGGATTCCCACACCCCGCTAGGTGTTGGAGCTCCACATCTGTCGTAGCCAGCAATGATATGATCCTGCTACTGGAGTTCTCATGTTCGGCATCTTTACGCAGAGAAGATGTAGCATCGTGATACATAAACCGCGACAGTCGGGTGGGGGCTCTGGAAAAGAGATCAACAGTGCTTTCCAATATTTGTTCCGCTTCTTGTGGTCGGTTTAAGACGCCGCGGGTTATTCAGGGCCGCGTAATTGACCTGGTTTAGGTTTAGAAGCAGCCCACGCGGACGCAACCGAACTACCCAAATAGCTCTTAGTTCATTTTGTTTGCTCAAGGGGGCCCTCTTTTCAGCGGTCAGTTTTTCACTCATGAATCCAGTTATCCCTCGCAGTCCCGGACGCCGTAGTTAGCAAAATCAATCCCCTCGAAAATATTTGATCCGAATTGCCACCTGCGACTGGCCACTACTGTGATTTGGTTCTAGTCAGCCCTTTCGTTTATGTTCTAGTATCAGCGATCCTCCGACCCAGATCACACCACATGTCTGTTCTGTGGGTTGACCCGACAAGGCACTCGCCAAGTGTCCATTGGTGTTGCTCTTTCGTCACTGCCGGTCCAATTGGAAATTTGTTTATTCTACATAATTTGTGTCTTGGTTCCAGGTGAGAACTTTCACCCTGCCCAGAAATAGCTCAACGGACAAATCGTACGGGGATATTTTGGCCCACGTGCCCAACCTTCATCCGACACGTGGAGACTTGCGTTGAGATAGACCTGGTTCTTCCTTTGCGCCAGCACGCAGCGGCGTCTGGTGGTGCCGGCGATGACCCTAATTTACAGTACTTCATGACTTAGATTCCGTGCCGAGCCCTGACGGCCAGTGAGGTACCCTTTCGGTGAATATGCAAGCGGCGCAAGGACTTTAACCGTCGCCGAACGACCGCCACAGGAACGAGCAAAGTCAGTATAACAAATGCGAGGTAAGACGGACCATTAAACAAACCCCAAAATCCATAGTTTATTTCAGGCTGCGACATTCGAGACTTCTTAAACGAGTTAATAACAACAGCTATCTCCTGAGCTTGTATGTTATCCAGAGCACGGGATTATATCATATATGTGCCCTACTACTGCGGGAACACGTACAGTTTGAAATGCCTCCCGACCCTGCCAGGGGCCGCGGGGAGGCAGGCTAACCGGGTGGCTACAGTGGTGCAACCAGTGTTAGTCTGTGAGCTGCTCTATCGGCAGTCAGCTTCCAAGCAGAGATACCACAGCACACAGATAGCTCTTGCGTGGCCGAAAGCACATGCGGTGGTTGCGAGTCACCGCACCCTCGTATCTTGGTCAGATTGCGCGGAGATACCTTATCATGCGTAATCGTAATTATCGCGAGCTCTGAGCTTGAATCCGTCGCGCGTGAAATACCTGTGTGAATTGAGTTGGATGATTTGATTCCGCAGTCAGGCCTAGAAAACCAGTGCCCCATTGGTCTTGAGGGCGTACCTTCAAAGGGATAGAAGAACCAAGAATTTGATTTGGACCTTGTGGATGGGATTCGGGAACAGAGGTTCATCTGTCGCGAGTGGGGGTTATACCTCAAGGATAGCACCTAGAAATTGGTCTAGATCATTTCGGAGCATGCCGTCTGCTGTCCCAACTGAGCGCAAGCCGTGTGAGGTGCGTAGTGGGTGCCCACGATCCACAATGTAACTTTCCAGGCGTCTCAGTCACCAGTCGGCATGTACATTTTCTCTAGCCAAAGGAACACGAGAATTGGGCGAGTTCCATGTACCCAAATTTCAAAGTAGGCTACGAAGCCTCACTGCCTGCCTTAGCATGTTCCGCACAGTGTCACGGTACGACCAACCGAGCCCCTCAGCGGCAAGTACGGTCAATGCCGCCTGAGCAGCTCTGCCAGGCCTGCCCGGGCCCGTGATGTTCGGCTTCATGTTAACATCGAACAGTATAAATTCGGCATCCTTACCTGCACTCTCAGTCAGCTAGGAGAATCTCCAGTAGGCAAAACGCGGAAATACAAACCCCAATTTGTCCGACCACATCTCCTAGCATCCAGTCGAATGGTCGCAAGCGTGCCAAGGGCTTGCCCCGCTAGTTCGCACCGCCTCTGTATTTTCTCATATTCCCGGTCGGCAGCGGCCTCTTCCAATGGGATGTGACATGAATTCGCAGCCGCAGGAATGTTTCCACTGTAGGGCATAATACCGTCTGTGTGATCAAAGCGCCGCACAACTGGAAGTGCCCAGTGCCTGTCCTTCATCCCTACCGGCTCATCGTACGTTCCGGGTGGGAGCACGGCTACGGTGATTTCTTCTCCGGAGCAAAATTGTTCGATGACGACGCGGTCGCCCGTCTCCCAGAGCTTCTGCGTTCGCTGCTTCAGCTCACTTTGAGAACGGCAGAGTGCGACGCCCTGCGAGCCACGGCCGCGTACGGGCTTGATGATTGCAGGGAGCGGGATGTTATCGAGAATGTCCAGGTTGTCGCGCGAGACGATCCACGAAGGAGGAAAGGAGTCCTCTAGACCAGGTAAAGATTGCAGCCAGCGACTGACCCACCCCTTGTCGTCGTATTTGTCAACCTGTCGCGGGTCCTGCCCGACCATCAGGATATCTGGGTATTTTTTGGCGACTTCCAGGAGGGCGTGGGTCGAGTGGACGTTGGTATTAGCCCATAGGACGTTGGCGCCACGTTTCTCTATGACTTCGAGTATGGTCTCCTTGTGATCGCCAAAGGACCAGTCGGCATCCGCGCATGGATCCAGCATCGTGGCGGGCGTAATCAACTTGATTGCTGGATTTCGCTTTTCGCGAGATTCCAGGAACAGAGCGTACGCGAGATCGGCACTGCTGTCCTTGTATCCCCCTGGACACCCATCGAATGAGATGTGATTCTCAATAAGCGGGGCATCCCAACGACTTTACCTGGCTTGGCGGGCTTAAGAACTCCGCCAATAGCCGGTGTTGCAGCGGCTTGATGCAAGACGGCGACACGAAATTCGTCGCGAGTCGTCATATGTTACTGTGATAAAAATCACCAGGACGATGATGAAAATGAAAATGATAAAGTGAAATAAAATATGTGACGTGGCTTCATCTGTGTGATCCGGACGGGAGTGCTCCGTTGTCGTAAATCTCGTAGTAAATCTCGTAATCACTCCACACCCTCAATATCCGTCTCGTCCTGCGATTGCAACCAGATGACGAAAAATATGCAATTTGGACTATTCACGACTCAACTTGACGACGTGAAGTTACCCGCAGATCAGTGACTGAGAACACGCCTCGCTTGATGGCAGATAGTGCGGCGCCGTCCACCGCGATTTCCCCACACCATCCACGTCGCCGCGTCCAACTCACTCATGCAGCCCTCGATCGATCAGCGAACCTTGCAAAGCTGACGCTCTCATGCACAATACCGTTTTGGACACCTCGAGGCTATCCCGTCCTTTTGGCCAATCACCCAGTCGCGTGAGTGCATGTATGGGGTCTAACTAGCAATTCATCACTCAAATGAGATAGGGCGAAGATCTTTGTCACGTTTTAGTAGTCTCTTCGTAGAAGGATCCTGGGGTAGAGCCGAAACTTCCTCACTGAGGACTAATCATTCCCCTAACCGGACGCAGCCAAATCATCACACTTCCACTGCCATGCTCAAACTACGAACCGTCAGCAGGGAGGTTATTTAAGTCGACGGGAAGTGTGCGGGGCCGAGCATTATTGCCTCCCGCTCCTTGGGGTTGACGTGAGGAGATTGTGGCGCCACCTTGTTTCGGGGGGCTCGTGAAGATCGAAACCATAGTCGTCCGAATGGTAAGTAGCAGGTTTCGGATGGAGGGCAACTGGGGAAATATAGCACGGATATGCCGGTCGTAGACATCTATGCCGATCCTTATAGGAAGTGTCTGCGGAACGAAGGTGAGATGCGCATCAACTGAGCGGTGGCTGGCTCACAGAGATCCACCAGATTAGGCTGATCGCAAATATCTGTAGGGTCAAAACCCAGCTCAAGGGCCCCAGAAATATGGCATTGGAGCCAGAAAGGGCGTTGTGTATGCGTTCCCTGACTTGAAAGACGGACGACACGATGGTAGATTGTGACTGAGGAATGGTGGCGCGCTCGTTGGACTATCAAACATCATTAAGGCTCTATCCATATGCTAAGGCGCAAGGACAACGTACGTTCTGCGGAGGGGGGACAGACATGCTTGGTTGGAAGATGACCTTGTCGTTTATTACAGTTGGTATGATAAGGGTGATTCCTGAGGCGCAAGCTAGTTGTCGTACACATGAGCGCTGGCGCTACTGAACTCTGCGAACGGCGGCGCAAAGACACGCATGGGTTGGATGTAGATTCCTCCTGTGAAGTATCTCGGATGGTATCATATGATGCCGTCCGTGAAAGAGTTGGAGAGATGGTTGGAACACCCTTGATAGGCCACTTCGAGGTGCGCTGGGTCCTGTCAACTTTCGCTAGTGTTGTCACGTCCTTCGCTTTGCAGTATTCCATTGACGATAGAAGTTCCGGGCCACTCGGACCCCGGACTCCGGATCCCATACGAGGCGGCGAGCGCCACCACATCATGTGGCATCAACAGTGTCTGTCCAGACTCCAACGAGGTAGTAGTTTACCTGAGCTGTATTACGTAGCGAAGTTGGCCGTATTATGATCACTTATCACCTAGAACCGGCCCGGAAGCTTAGGGGCATCCACAGAACATGTATGTAGCACGTAGCACGCTAGACACGGGCCTCAAGCTCGCCCGAAGCGACTCGTTCTCGGTCTGGGTAGCAAGAGTGCTCTCCCCGAGTGGACCTCGACCGCGCGCCATAACTCATCGGACCTATCCTAGCTTCGAAGCTGCGAAGAAAAACTAAGACGAAGACTCGATGCGTTCGCCTCCAGTTACGATTATCCCAAGTATTCCGGAAACGGGCCCGGTGGTTCAGTCTATAGTTTTGCTTGAATTTCCAGGTTGATCCTGAGGGACTTTCCCTTTTCTTGCCCTTGCGGGTTGCCAATGATGCGAGACTATTCTGGGCTTATGACTGACAACTTGAAACGGTTTATGGGAGATATCCATGCGCTCAGCCAAGCTCTTTACGCGCTGAGAATTTAGCATCGTGAAAGAACTGCGTCCTCTTTCCCTTTCCGTCCCCTTCAACTTCCATCAACCTCCCAAAAAGCGGCGTGCTTAATGCTACCGTGATCTTCCTGGTAACCTTTCCAGCCCTACAAGTCGCCATTGTAGCTGGTCAACAGATGATCATCCTTGACTGTCAGGGGATTGTGACCGACCTTCCGAATTGATGCACATATCTCATGGAAATAGACTTCTGGGCCTCGTCCTAGGATCGTATCTGATTTCATGACTCGTGATCTCCTCATCTAGTCGGTTTCCTTATAGCGACGCGGGTGTTTCTCCCTCCTCGATTAGACGATGCGTATCAATCGAGGGATTGTAGAAACTGCCGTTCGAGACTTTCATGACCGCGGGCAACAGAAGCCATTGTTTTCGCCCGTCACGAGCTCCTTTCCTTGCTCGGTGGGGCGGTCATTTTTGCAGGACGGTGTTATCGTTGAGTTCTCTTTCCCCTCTTGTCTCTCTCCACGTCAGATGGACATTACCGTATCAAACTCACCAGTAACTTCGTGTGGCATTTTGTTCTTGCACTGTACCCACGTACATCACTTCTTCGTGTGGGATGTGGCACATCCCAGCAGGTATAGTCCATGAATGATACTGGTATTCTGGGGACTATACCCTATGAGGTTCGTGCGCCATGGGCGGGATGGCGTGAATTAACACCAAATGGGACTTGGACAGTATTTGGAACACCTTGCTGTGATCCACGCTAGTGTCACACAGATGCGCTTATGCTAGGAAACAATAGCACTCGCTTCCTCTGTCGTGGCGTACAGGGAAGCCGAACAGGGAAGTGGAGAATCAGATGATATCTAGATGCAGCCAATTGTACTCGACTCGGTACTCTGAATGGTTGTCATACCCGTCTATCATAGTAGTACCTATATTCGTGCCAGTCAGAGGGGCTCTACGTTGAATAACCGTTAAAACACCCATACCGGACCACCTGAAGTCGACCTTAGGCACGATACCGTAGTTGTAACGGAAAGACCCAGATCAGGCACAAATCACCATCACCCAAATTTGTCATTGTGTGTCAGCACGTGAGCCCAGGACCCTGAGATCGCAAGATAACACCGCGTTGGCTCAACTTCGATCCGGATTCTCGAATAGGGAATCTCGATAGATGGTGGCTTCACCCGGCCCACCTGACACCGGAGAGGCCTAGGGGTGCCGGCTCCCGCGTGTGTTGATCACGTCCATATGGCATTGTACTGATTGAGGCGCAAGGAACTTGAGATTGACGTTGGTCGCCGAGTTTGTTCTTCTCAGGGAGCTCCAGTTAGACATATGGCCCGCGCGCATTTTTTGAGGCTGAGGCTGGTACCCAAATATGGTGCTCGGACGCGGACTGTGTGGGTCCTTGGATCGTATGCGTGGATGGAATGAAAGTTCCGAGTACTGTTAGGATCGCCAACTGGCCATTACTAGTGTCGTCGAACGGTTGTTTCCCTTTTCAGTGCGTGGCAGAATCGTGCTGATTCATGCGCAGCGGAGCGCTGCAGACACCGATCGTGACAGCATGATCACACAATCACAGTGAAGACCCCGTCCTCCACTTGAAGCTTGAACCTTGAGTGAGACGTGTTCCACGCAAGAATATTCTCTGCATCATCCACAGGACACCCTCATCTGAGCCTCCACCTCACCACCGCAATTCGTTCTGACACAGCCCACTACGGTACCGGTCCGTCCGCTCAATCAACTACCGGGTATGGGTGCGAGTGCCTGGACACCCACCACACACAGATCACCGCGCCAACGTGCTACCGTCCGTTTTTTAGCTACTGAAACAGATCTAGAGCCCGTTCCCGGCTACACGCATTTGCACGTGTATATGTCACTTACATCGATGCGGATCAGCCCTCCTCCGAATCTTCCTCGGCCGGTCCATTGAGCCGATCCCGATGAGAGAATATGCAATGAGGAGACAGGGTTGACTCGTTGAAGCAGCGCGATGCAGTATGACAATTTGAATTGAGGTGCAATGATTGACAGATAGATAGAAACCTGATGCAGTAGATAGAAAATGCGAAGCGGTCGCCGCTTCAAATGTTCGTGATTGACTTTGGTTTAGGAGTTTGTCTGCTGATGTCCGGTATCTAGGCGCCCTGCGCAGCCAGCCATCCCCGCCTCCACCGTGACCTTGTCCCAAACGCCTTCCGCAGTCCGTCTGTCGTTCGTCGCCAAGGTGTCAACGCGCATGTCAAAAGTTATCAACACAAAACCTCAGGCCTCAGGACCGATAGACACATCGCGGCGTTGATGTTGATCTGCGTTCTTTCTGCGTGGTTCTGTACTCGTAATTTAAATCCCAAAAAGGGCATCGAGACGTTGATCAGACGGGCAGACTGAATGCAAGGGACGCGTTGATCATTCCATCATCGTCTATCTATGCGTATCCGTGTTCGTCGCTAACGCAATATGCAACAAGCTTTTTGATGACCATCTGCAAATCTTGTAACTGGACACGGGATCCAATCGGTACGTACCCTATGTCAAAGCCGGAAGGATGCAAAAAAGGTTGGTTGGAATAAGAGGAATGGGAGATATCAAGCATTGAGTTTGTTACGATGGTAATTCAGCAACCGTCCTACTTTAAATTTTATACAAAAGTTGGCGCTCCAACTCTAGGTAACCCGCGTCAATCAGGTGAGGATTGACAGATCCATGATGGACCACTATCCACGAATGTAAGAAGGCTGCCCGTGTAAGAGAGCTCGTGCGGATCACAACTCGAAGGGCGTAGCCAAGTCAGAGTCGTCCCTACCACAACCCAGATCGCCGTAAATCCGCGGAGCATCGCGGCGGCGTCGGGCTCCTGTAGTATTACATGCATGGGCTGAAGCACTCCCAGGGATGTGTGAAAAGGCCCAACCATTGCAGTCGTAAGTC
>Ga0307510_10001174_pt1 | contig 28262 bp, 31 predicted proteins | sample 12_EM_MG_FD_207224 | JGI IMG/M metagenome (GOLD analysis project Ga0307510, IMG submission 207224) | Populus trichocarpa ectomycorrhiza microbial communities from riparian zone in the Pacific Northwest, United States - 12_EM | ecosystem: Host-associated > Plants > Roots > Unclassified | place... | reverse complement strand
CCTCCTACCCCCCCCCACCAAACTACGATAGCGCAACCCCTGCCCATCCCCTCATCGGTCCTAACCGGCAGCGCAATAATGCCGCACCTGGGAAACGAAACGCTAAAAGCCGAGCTGGGTCGCGCGGCCTGGAAACTCTTCCACACGACGCTCGCGCGCTTCCCGAAGTCGGCGAGCGTGGACGAGCGTACCGCACTAGCACAGTATTTGGCGCTCTTCGCGAGGTTGTACCCTTGCGGGGAGTGCGCGGGACACTTCCAGAAGCTGCTGGCGCAGTACCCGCCGCAGACGAGCGGGCGTGTCGCGGCGAGTCAGTGGGGGTGCTTTGTGCATAATCTTGTAAATGTGCGGTTGGGGAAGGAGGAGTTTGATTGCATGATGCTGGATGCGACGTATAAGTGTGGGTGCGCGGAGGAGGATAAGAAGGGGAAGGGGAAGGGGAAGAAGGAGGGAGAGGAGGTGGTGAGAGGGGAAAAGAAAGAGAAAGAGGTGGTAAAAAAGACTGGTAGTACTTTGGAGGAGAATTTGGAGGGTAGTGGGAGGAAGATTGAAGTCGTTAAGGAGGGGTGAGTTCTCACTGCAACTTGGGGCCTTGCAGGATGGCTGATTGGGAGCGGGTTTGACTATCGCAGGTTGATGAATGGTGGCTAGTGCGTGAGGATCTTTGGCTTATTTTTTCACCTGCTGGAGTTGGGGCTTCTTTTCTTAGTTTTCTTTCTTTCTTTCTCTCCCTTTCCCCTCTCTTTACTCCCTTCTTGGTTTACACAGGTTGTTCACAGTGTAAAATAGACTTTTGCTATCCTCTTACCTCTTTTATAACCCTAGACTATACTGTACTTATAGGCATATACCCTTCTCGTAGTGTTTAACACGGTAGAATATCACACCCTTCTTCCCCTCATACCCTGTCCTACCACTCTGTGCTTGTATCGAAGTCGGTAGTCGGGTAAATTCAAGCTTTGTCGCCTCGAATGCCGCACAATCTGCGCTAATATTGAGAGATGACCAAAGAGCTTGGCTGACTGCTACCTTCACACATCACTCGCGACACCTCAATGGGAACAATAATTATCTTAGATAAACATCTTTAGCCCTGGAGAGTAGATCACGTCTTTCCTCAACTCATGTCCACCAAAATGAAAACCAGCTGAATCTTCTCTGCGCCGTTGGTGGCAGCGGCTCTGGCGGTGCCGGCCCTCCCTTCCCCTCCGTCGTTTTCTCCTTCGACGCCTTCATCCGCGCCCTCGCCCTCCTCCTTTCAATCCGCTCATCATCCCCACTACTCTGGCCGCCCAGTGAATCCTTTTCTTCTATATTCATACTAGGGATCTGAAACTCCATGCCGGATGTCTGGGCTGCGTTCCGAGAGGCTTGATTATCCCTCCGCGGCGTGCGATTCGCGTTTCTCGACCTCACCCTCTCCACTCCTTTATACAAGAGCATAACACCGCAAGCAGCAAATCCATAGAAGGGGAAACTCATTGACCCAATCTCCACCACAACCGTTCCTCCCACCACCAGCATAGCCAACAGATTTCCCCAAGATATTTTTCGGACAGGGATTGGTCTGCGCGAGGCACGCAGCGCCAACTTGAGTTTGTCAGGGGATTCTATCTTGCGGCGTAGCTGGTGGTACCTCTTCAATAGGTCCTCCTTTTCTCTCAGCAATGCTTGGGCTTGCTGGATTTCTTCCTGCAGGGTTTGCTCCGAGCTCTTGATCTTTCTCAGTTGCGATTTATTGGCGTGTATTGCGGACTCCATGCGCAGCAGGAGGGCGTCCATCTCTTTTTTAAAATCGGCTGCATTCTGCCCCCTCGTTTCTGGCGGGGGTGGTGGTGGTGGTTGGGTTAGTCTCGGCGCGTTTCGCGATGGCACTGGTTCGATCTGCAAAGAGACTCGCTCGAGTTCTGCCAGAGCGTATTCCTTCTCCCTTTCCGCTTTACTCAGCGCCTCCTCGCCCTCAGTTATGGCGATTCTCCCGGCGCTGGTATCCGAAGGGGTGTTCCCATTGCTCAATTCCCACTGCGCTTGAAAGGTCTTGGGACGGACTCGGAGTAGCATTCGGATAACGGTCCTTGAATTTTGGGCATCATTTTTCGAGAGCCTGACCGTCCCTAGTATTCCTTCCCAATAGTTTTCCAGATTTATCTTCTCGAGCTTTTCGTAGTCTTCCTCTTCATGGTTTGCTGGCCAGCGGGTGGTCGCGACAACGATGTTGCCCATGGCGGCGTCGCCGCAGAGTGCCTTGAGTATCGCCCAGGTGCGCTCGTCGCCAGCAAGCCATCTCGAGGTAGCGACGTTATGCACGTAAACAGCGCCGTGGATAACACACGCCGGATTATTCGCTACTTGGAGTATGTGCTCGCATATCTTTTGGAGTGTTTCGAGATTTGACGTCTTGTTATCCTCAAACCCTGGCGTGTCGACTAATAACATTTCCTGCCCGTCTAGAGTAGTTTTGTAGACTCCCACCTCACGCGTCACTATGATGGTTACTCGGGTCAGCCTATCGTAGCTGTCACGCGTATGCCGACGGGTATTATGATTAATTATAAAAGATGGGCTTCAACAACCTGACACGGCGGGATCCGTCTCCGGGGGCTTCCTTTTCGAATCTTTTCCCCCGAGGGCTTTGATAAAGCTGCTCTTTCCCGCACCGCTGACTCCCATAACGAATATTATCGGGATGCAGGGTTGGACTTCGAGGTCTGTTGGGTATTCTATTGTATGAGAGATACCACCAAGTCAGATAACGTGTGCTTTTAGAAAAAAAATGGACGGTAAGCTAAAATACCATCGGTATCTTCATGATTGCTGCCCCCAATTTCTGGCTCCTCCTCCGGGCGAGAGGCCGTGGATTCCCTTACTCTTCGCGGAGGATTCGGAAGCCGGGTCATTTGTTTTGCAAGGTTGGGGGTTGTTAGCTATGAGGTATAATATCGAGCGGGGAGAGCTGAAGGGTGTTTCTACAAGTAGCGCTACATCAGGTACCGGTATGAGGTGACATAATAGTATGAAGTGTAAGGGATATGATATGTGATACCTTAGCGCCCCAATCAATAATCGGAGCTATCGCTCCGGAGGTAAAACCATGCTATTCTTGCTTCTTTAATATCTTTGTAAATGGCTAATCTCACTGTCGCACAGGGCTTCCGGGTATATATGGCTTGTTCACTCATAGGGCATCCCAAGCGCTGGGTGGATCGTCATAGAGAATCACTCGTGTCACTGCCTTTTCGTCCTTGCTAGCGTATGGGGGAGGTGGATTTGCGTCGAGAATGCTGCCGGAAGGCGGGATGTGTGTGTGGTGGAGGAGATCGTCTATCATTAGGGATGGCAAAGATGGGGCGGTAAAGCGGTGAGTAGGCTAGCTTAGTTGGAGGATTGGCCTATCTTCAAATGAGAAACCAAGTCCAAGTATGGGAGGATGGGCTGGCAGTGGGGAGTTGAATCCCTTAGGTTTTGTCCGCCGGAAGCGTGTGGAGATCTCAGGTATGGGAGTGTATCTAACTTTCATCTTACAGAATACCTTACAACAAGCTGTTCATTGATAGAGCATTCCCCTTAATCTCACCCGGATTTCTAAAAACGAACTTGGGATAATTATTACGGACATCTGGGAGGTTATCGGAGATGGCAAGTAGAATAACCAGGAGCCATCAAGAAAACGAGCAGACAAAGGAACTGTAATTGCATAACTAGATATGAAAAGTGATAAACTATGATTCAGGCACTATTCTATGTCCTATAGTAATAGCGTCTTCGATTGGGAAGAGAAGTATTTATACACGATGAGAATGCTATTCAACCAAGTTGAAAGCTACAAACCCGGGATTACTTGGAACGAGGCAGGAAGTCGACCCGAAGCCCAGCTGGATGTGTGTGTGTGGGGGGGGGGTCTGGATACTTTTACTAGAGGTCTCGGTGCCTTCGAATAAAATCCTCACTATAATATGCAAGTGATCATATGTAATGCAAAGAGGCATGGGATGGATTGAGCCTGAAAATTGTACAAACCGGGTTATGGTTCGGTTTTACGCTTCTAGTTCAATGTACCAATCGATTCCAATGCATGGAAATTCCCCAATCCACGTTTTTTCCCCATTCTCATTCTCATTCTCATTCTCTCTGGCTCTCCGGGGTTGTCCTCTTTAACAATTATTCCCCATGCCAAGTAGGCACTCAAGCGTCTATTTCTCCCGTTGGGCTCACGGCTATAGTGTAGCTACCACAGTGCCCTTCCCGAACCCTCAAGGAAAGTCTACCATATTAGGCAAGATGAATTATCTATTTTTTCTTCTAGCTAGAGTGGAGTAGAGAAGGCAGCACTAAGGAGACAGAAGAAAGCGCACTACAAAGCTACCAGCTCCCATAGCCGTCCAGCAAACCCTTTCTATTTACAATTGGTATCTAACTTAATGGAGAAAACATCCACTCGCCCGAAAGGTCTGGGGCTTGGAACTAGGACAAAATTGGCAAAGATTGGTTCGGGAAAGTGATGAAAGAAAGAGGGGAAAGGAGAAAAATAATAGAATATTAGAAACTATTGAAAAGGTAGGTCTGGGGACTAGCTAGTGAGTCGATACGCCTGGAACGAGTACGAGAAAGCTGGGTGGGGTGCTGGAAATATTCCTTAATCAGTAAGATTTTAAGACAACGAGGAAAATAATTTGTACCCTCTATAAATGAATTTCCGAGCCTCCCCCTGCTTGCAGGATATAAGGTCCTGATCTCCCTATCTGTTCCTCTCCTCACCTACGGTCTCATCTTCACTGTCCTCATCCTCACCCTGCCCATGAGCTCTGGGCCGCCCGGAAGACATTCCATGGCGGGGAGAGTAGTATGTAGCATTGCACACCTCAGACGCCTTATATCCCGCTTCGATGGCTCGTATTTCGTTTTCCGGATCGTCGTTAGTTGGCCCTTGGTTGTAGTAATCGCTTTTCCGTTCGGTATCGCGTCAGCTATATTAAAGAAGAACGGGGGGTGAAAGTAAGGGATCGGAGGAAAAGAAAAGTTTTTCCATACGAGCCCACATACATCGCATCTTTATGCTCTTCGCTCAAAACCACCGGATAATTCCACCAATCCTCCTTGAGCTTCCCGAGCCTATGAAGCTTGACTATGTCATCGCACACGAGTCCTTCCCAGACTTTGAGAGTTCGGAGGAAAGTTTTAGGCGCTTTCCCGGATCCAACTATATAACCAATTTTATATTCTGAAATTAGTGACTGAGCGCTGTTGGAGGGTAGAATATGCACGAGCTTACCACTGTGTATGGTAACACTCTTGGAGCGCCTGATCCTTCTGAAGGAACAATTCGCCCACATTTGTACCGCCCAGACTATGTCGTCTTCACCGCATTCGACGATAACGCTATATCCCTCGACGGCTGGGCTAGATATGGGGTTTGTGATGGACAATTGGTGAGAGTGGGTTGGGCAAAGAAGGGTCACAAGCTCGCCCAGCGCCCTCAAAGCCTTTCTTTGGGTGGAGTTGGTTGTTTCGGGTATCCCATTAGCGGACATTTTTGTGAAAGGAGGAGTAGTGCAGCGTGGTGGTGGTAAGGTTGTGGTGTGGATAAAGATGAAGGGAGAGGGGATTGGTCGAGATGGTGGTGATGGAGGCGGGGAGGGAGAGAAATAGGTGAGAGAAGGCAGCAACGAAATAAAGCGTCTCTCAGGGTTGGCGACCTATGGGGAATCAGGGTCACTACTATAATATCACAGAAAATTGGGGAAAAACTAGGGTAGTGAGATCCTATAGCCCGAAGGAAACTAGACACATGGGTTAAGGAACTTTGTGGGTGTCATGAAATGTGAGAAGCTATAGAAGGAAAGAAGATATAGTACGGTGGTTAAGGGTTATCCCGATTGGGTAGCCGATAGGTCTAAGAAGAGAATGAGAAAACAAATTCAATAGAATAATATGATAGATATGCAAGAAAGCTCCCAACTCAAGTAAACCTACTCACAAGCTCTCACTCGGCAGAGTCGGACGAGGGTTGAATTTCTTGTTATTGTCCAAGTCTCCCATCGTCCTCAAACAACGCCTTTGTTGCAATCATTTATTTCCTACGTCACTCCCTCCTATGGGGTTACTTGTACCTCTTATGTGGTGGTGAGACATAGTGGGTTGGTCCTTGATTATACGGCGGCTATTTCGTATCGGCCAGGCTTCTTTGCGCTCTCAGGGTTTGGAGGCGTATACACGGTGGAACTCATGATGCATTATGGGCTGAAGACGGGAAACAGGTTCTTTCTAACGAGGGATGAGGTCACTGAAGTTTCTCTATATATGTTTGACTATTTGGCCCTTTCGTTTTGGTTGATATCAAGAAGTAAGAATATCACTGCGAGCTGAAGTTGAGCAAAAGTCTCTATGATGCCATTTCGCTTCCGCGCATTGGGGAAAATTCCAACACAACCCGATATATATATATATTCCGAGTGATATTTAGTGAAGCTGCCTAGTTCCACGGATTCCCATACCATCATTCAGTACACATTAACCCGGCTGTAAGAACTGTATGTCATTTACCGGTCTAGTTACCAACCCAACCGGTTTTGAAATTCATAAATCTAGCCTAAATTACCCGCGAATCATCCCACCCAACCCAATCGAAAGTCAGGTAATCATACCCACAGCCCCCAACGCCCCCAGGAGAAGAAACAGTGGGGTATGATATCATAGCTCCCCATCTGAACGCTCCAGGGGAACGCTGGTTTGGAGGAACATTAGTGTTGGGGGCATAGTCTGAGTGCCCAGAGAAACCACTAGGGTTCCTCATAAATTTGGAAAATAATAGCAGAGAGAATCCAGGAGGAATGGGGGCTTTCTCCCACAGTGAGGAAAACTGCCATGCTCTCTGGAAAGCTGCTATTGGCCTCTGCTTGCCTACCTTCCTTCCAAGGCTCTCTTCTTGCTCAAGGTTTGCTTCCGTAACATGCTGGTGAAGAAGAATGGCAACATTTAGGTGCGTTTGCCAATGCGTGCACCAGAACTTTTCAAGCAGATGCACAGCACACTACTTTCTTGTGAGCTCAAGCTCACTTTTGGAAATCGGATGATGCTACCCGGCATGCTCTGGTTGTAGTTTCTTTTGTTTAGTGAAAGTTCGCAAGTTCGGAAAGATGCCTCCATTGATAGACGGGTTGGAGTATGATATGGACAATCAAAGGAATGCATGAGGGCAGGACAAGCGTCTTGTTGCGGGAGATAAATCGCGTAACGGTCGAACGGTCGAACGGTCGAATTAGACTAGGGCTCAACTAAAAGGGTACTGGGGAAAATCAGAAACTTCATTCGCTCGTCGTCTTCTAAAATAACTAACTAAACATAAGTCTATAGTAATATAAGAATAATAAAACTCTCTCAATCATTCTATCGTCTGCCACACCTATCGATTTCTCCTTCATGCGTAATCCCATTCGCCCGCGCACCTCCTTACTCTGAATAAAGTAAAGACATAATCAAAAACCCTTCCGTCTATCCTTCCGTCTAGAACAAATGAAACGACTAAAACTATTATCCCGTCTTGTCCCTCATCTATCCGCTTTCTTTACCTTAGACAACTATCCGCTTCCGTCAACTCTGACACGTCTTCCAGTGAGCTAAAGGCGTACGAGAGCGGGAGTCCCCCTAACACATCTCCTCTGCTAGGGGACTATACAGAACGTTTTTTGTTTCCACGGGGGTGCGCAACATGCGGGGGAGAAAGCGGACATGTGTGGTGGCTTAGTCCATGGAAGGATCAGGGCCTGGTTACGTTTTTCATATACTCCTAGCTTTACCATTAGTTTAGCAAGAAAGAAGAGAAGTTGCGCACGCTACCCATCCCAGTTGCCATTCGGTGCCATGTTTTTATTCTGGCAAATATTTACAACCCGATGAAATCAGGCGCCTTAATTTCCCAAACACCGTAAGGCGTAACATTGATTTACCCTATATCCATAATTTCTGTCATACTGGCAAGCTAAAGGGGCCCTCTCTAGCTTTGCCTGTACCCACAAACATGTTGTCTGTTCCTTCCATTTTGTTTCCCAACCCCACTCACCCCCCAATACCATCTATACTAGTACATCAATGTAACCACTCAACTTTTCTCCACCGCACCCACATAGTATGGCAGGTGCCCAGACATATTCGCGCCTTCCTTCATGACACCCAGTTCCCTCGCTTATACTTACACTAGCTTGCTATATTGTATGCTACACCTAAGCTAACTCCACTATGCTAACTCACACCTTCCCGAGTGACACCACACGATTTCTTCAACACTCCTACCCTAAGAAAAACACAACTATAGAATTGTTGTTTTGGCCCTAAATCCTTAAGTGCTCTTGCAACTCTAAACCCTATTTCTTCATAGAATGGGCCAGTATTTTTGGCCGACGAGCCTGCTAGTATATAAAGGACCTTTCCTCCCTCCCTTCTCCGCGTTTTCATCAACCACCTTCTTCCACAAACACATATTCATACAAAGGTACAGCTCCTCACCCATTTTACCTCCTTTGCCTTTTCGTTTCTTTTCTCCCTGAGTATTTTGCTGACCCCGAAAGTGTGTGGTGGTAGTGGTGGTAGGAGCCATACACCAGAATCAGAACGGAGGATACTCGACGAGCCTTCCAGCCCCAAAATCCACAACATAGCCACGACAGAGCCATTACCAACCCCACAGTTGAGCGCCTGATCCCAGTCAAACACCAGATGCGGACGATTTTGAGGATTGAAGAATGTGCGATTCCTCGAGCATGCTCTGATCTTCCCAAACCACCCAGCCTGAGGGCAATGAGTTACAAGGAGTTGTATGTCCCCCATTAGAAATTGGAACTATAGCACAGAATCACTATACAGCACCCAGCCTATCAAGTTTTCAGTGCCCATATAGGAGCCGGAGCTTTAGCGTTTTGACAGGGCCAGGTGCATGGTAGTTGCAGCCATCGGCAGTGCTTTGATTAATCTTTGATGAAGAAGCCTTTGATACCTCATCACCGAGCTCAATTCTCATTGCTCAGGTTGCGTGGTAGAAAAGGTTACATTTGTTAGTTACTCTAGATTTTCTGTGGGATTAGAAAGAAATAAAATATTAGCTTGAGCCGGTACTTTTAAGTTCAGATAATCCCAATCTTGTGACGTATAGTACAGTAACTGGTACCTAGTACTAGCAAAGCCCCACTTGAGACCTCGAGCCCTCCCTATTTGCTCCCATGTGTGCTATCTCAGAATAGTCTTCTGCTTGTCCCAGTGTTTTGTGAGGGCTTTTTTCTTTTCCGTTCCTTTTCCTTTTCCTTTCCTTCTTGCTTGGATCCCCCCCGGCTTTCCAGGGATCCCTCATTTCTGTGGGTGGGGGGTCCGCTCCTAGCAAGCAAGCATTGTGGTATTTTTTTTTGAACACATCAGATCAGATCGTATTTTGAGATAGAACATTTAGATACGACGTACAGTACATATATAGATAGACTCTGACCTCAACGATCATAACCACCACCAGAAATGTGGTGTCAAGAATCGCTGTAGGGCAGCGCGGCAACGGCTGACTGATCAGACACTTACAAGATGGCGAGCCACTGACGGGAGCTCATCAGCACCCTCTTGAGCATCTTCACTCGTCGCCCGGGATTAGCAAATCATAACACTAACCACCTCGACCGCAGATATAGAAATGGACATGCGAAAAAGAGGTGGCATAAGTAAAGTACGAGGATAATCCAAGCCATTCCGATCTCCTCAGCTTTCCCTTCCTATCACCGAGAATCCCAACCCACTATCCGCAGATTTTGAAAAAAAGCCATTATCCAAGGTACCTCTAGGATAAATAGCTCTTCCGCTCAAAAACTCAATACCCTATCTAGAAAGAAAAAAATCCCTATTACCAAGGCTATATACCAATGCCAAAACCATCTTTCGTTCTCGGCCTAAGATCCTCACCGGTGGCCATTACGCTCCCGGTCACATGGCGGAATGAGCACTGCCGATGACACCGTCCAATCTTATCAGTTCCTACTTTCGAGAAGCCCTCGGTGCAATTGGGGACACCGGAAGAAGTCCCAATGGGCCCCGTCCTTGCTTAAATATGTGGGTATTCACAGTGTGCCATGTGTTGAGAGGGTCCCCGCATTGAAAATCGTGTCAAGGTAAATACGATGGTTCGTGTTCGGTCCAAGGGTGATTCCAGCTCTTGTAACTGCATTTGCAAGATCGGTATGCCCGGACGGGTCGTAATTGGTATTATAAGCATAGCTCCATCTATCTATCTCAACCCTTTGAGTAGTCATTACCAACGCCGACACCCGACGTGCGACCCTAGCCTACCACCTCCCCCCAGAGCACAAAATTTCCCATCTCCCAAGCCATATCACAAGTTCCATCTTTCTTCCCCCCCAACTCTTCCCTCTCAACACCGTACTCATACCAGGCCCAGCCTCTGTGTTATTTATCACGAAACCGATCCTCCCGCAAGCACCCCTCTCTACTCCTGATACAGCTATTAATACCTTTCCATCTCACAGAAACGTTCGCAGCTCAGCGTGTACCCACCCTGACATCCATGTCCCCCGACGAGATCCTGTAACGTTTGTGCCCTGTATATGGCAGTACCGGAGACCTGCCACCGACGCCCCAGCAAGCTTTCATTACCCCCGGGCAAGCAGGCCTACCGGGGAATGTGAATTATATAATGTAAACCAGCGGATCGTGTAAGACACTTGACAAAAGTATAACAATGACCCTTTCCAGGCCAGGTCCTAGGGAAGCACTGTTGCAGAACTATTACGGAGGTTGGAGAGTTTTAGAGGGTGATGCTAAATGGCACGGCTTTTTAGCCTCCTTATGCACCCTTGGCGACACCCCTGGAGCCCACAGCTGGGACATGTAGGTGTCAACAGCATCTCGTATGTGTATATGCCTAAGTTTAGTGCCATTGCCAAGGGTTACGTCCGGGAGTAGTTTTCAAAAGTAGTTCCCGCTGTTCGGGATATAACTTTAGTCAAATCAGGTGGTGCAGACTCTATGAACAGCAGCCACTCAATACTCACCCAAAACTGTCAAGCTTTCGAGTGACTCTTTATGACCCAAATACCCACGGAGCAAAGCAATACATCACTTCCAATATAATAAATTTGTATCCCACATCCCACCCCCATCCCTCATTTAGCCCATCCCACCTACCCTAACCCATCCACAGGTTCATCCATCGTGATCGCGGAGGGTACCTCTAGCCCGAAAGAAAAAGACCAAGCCAAAAAAAAACATAAAAGGGAGCAAAAAAGAAACGAAAAGAGACTACAAAGACCTATATGATAACAACAAATAAACGAATAAACAAACAGGATGACTAAAATACTAGGTTACCTACTCGCCCAGTCAGGGACATATCGCAGCACCAGCGGGTATTTCAAGCGGGGAGGAAATAAACAGAAGAGAGAAGAAAAGGCTGGATTGACAAAGGGAAGAACGAAAGAAAAATGCCTCCGGAGTTATAGCTAGAGGGGGGATGTCCCAACTTTGCTTATTTAACAAAAAAATGAGAAGGAACAAAAATGGTGAAAATATTGATACGTATGGGGAGGAGGGAGCGCGGCAATGGGAGAGCAGGAAAGAGACAGAGTGATTCTTTTGTTGGAAGGAGATTCGTGGCTAGCTGCGGATGGAGCGAGTGGTATAGGTAGAGGGGGGGGGGGGGGGGGGGCAAGGTAAGGCAAGAGCATATATGGGGATACAGCGTGAATATATCAGGTGCGAGAAGGGTAGATTGAAGAGGGAATTGGTTTGGTTTAGTGAAATTTTTCCGTCTATACTCGTGCCTTCGCAAACAGAAAACTAAGAAAAGAAAAGAACCAACTAAATGCTCGCTCAACTCCGATTGAAAAGAAACCGAGAAGAAAAACATAACCAGGCCGACATCCATTGCTCGAGCAAGGGCGGGGGAAACTGGGGAAATGGGAAACTGGGAAGAAAGAGACGGGAAAGGCCATTAGGTATGCATACCGGAAAAAAAAGCTCCTTAGTAGTGCCCATAAGCCCTACCAGAGGACCAACAGAGTTCCCTAATCGTATTAACTAGCAATAAATTTCCACAGTAATCCCTCATGGCCCCAGGCTTTAGATATTCCGAGCTTGTTGCCCAATCAAAGCATACCCCCATCTTCCACCATAGGACTGACTGGCTGGATACCCGGCAATTTCAGATCCAACTTATCGGTACTGCTACCACCGCCTGACGCGAGCGCAGGAGGTTGAGTATCCACTGCTAAACTGAACTCCGACGCTGGACTCCTAGGTGGACGACCCGTTTCCACTTGCAGACTTGATTGGTCAGGATCTTTGTATTTCCCTCCGTCATTGTAAGCCCCTGGCAACAGCTCTTGCGGTAACGGTGGGGAAGGTTGAGATTTTCCCTCCTTCCGCTCCTTCGAATCCTTACTTGATCCCCCTCTACGGCGTCCTACCCTACTGAGAGACCTAGCAAGGGATCTAGGCTCTGGTGATGGCGTCTTTTGGGGTCGAGCATTAGAAGAGTTCGGAGGATAGCGGTCAACATTGGTTTGGCTGGTCGACCGCGACTCGGGCGCTGAGGAAGCGTCGTGGTACTGGCTTTGACCAGAAGAGGCAGTTGAGGGCTGCCGACTCGGGATAACCCTCCCATACTCCTCCTCTTCCGTCTTGCATCCAGCCCAACACTCATCCCAGCTACCGACTAGCCAGTTGAAGCAAAATCGGTCAATTCGAAGAGTAGAGCAGAATATCATGCCAAGATTAGCAAGGTTCATTTTGTTTACATCAGAAGCGCTGCAAACAGCACTCAGATGAGAAAAGAGATATTGAAGTAGGTAGTAATTCTAAGTTATAATTGTTAGACATCTATCCTCAAGACAGTTGATCCATTGGACGGACAGGGGAGATGACTCACATAGGGAGGTAGTTGTGAAAGTTCGTCGATGAATGCCTGAGGTGGTTTTGGGGCATCGGTTTGGTCCTTACACTTTTCATATACCCGCTTTTGAACCTCCGGGGGGAGCACGGCCTCGGGCACTAGTAAGGTATGTTAACGGGAATCAGCAAGAATAGATATACCACTAGCGTATACTCACATGATCGGAACCATCCTTTGAGCAAAGACGATACAGTATGGAGGTCATCGGGAGGATTGTCGAAAAGATCCACGTCATGCTCTGAGGAAAATGGTTAGCCTTGAAGTGTTAAGGGGTCATGAAAGCATACGTATTTTGAACTGTGCCCTTAACTCGTCCACAACAGATGTGCTCCCTGAGATTCGATAAATTCCGAGCTCAGGTGGGCCGTGAACATTGAGGTACCTAAAGTTCAATATTAGCAGCCATCTCTCTCCATCTTCGCATGGTAATCCAGGCAACCGGGAGGCGTACTGAAGACATCGATATGCCAAAGCAGGGATCCAATACGCTGTATCAGTAGGACCCTTCCTCTCTTTCACAATTCTAGTCCGCCGGACGGCTTCCCGTAAATCCATACCGAAAACATCGATGTCATTGCTAGAATCCCTCAGGCTTACATTACCCCCGCCAGAATAAGGTGAGCCGATCGGCCCAGAACGACCATTTCCCTCCTTCCCCCTCTTAATTTTACCCCAAGCTTCATGTCCTTTTTTGCCCAGAAATTTAGCAGCTCCCAATCCACCAGATTGAATTTGCACTCTTCCTTTCTTGACTATGTTTAAAAGGCTTCCCCCCTCGGCCGATGCGGAGCGTTGTGGTGCCGGCCGATCAGGTAAAGGAGGCGGATTATCCGATGAGCCACAGGGAGGTGAAGCAGGATGCGAATTAAGCTTTGTGAGGCCCCTAGGATTTGATGCATCAGAGCTCTGGGACTTGAACGACGATTTTGTCGAAGATTTGGGTGTCAACTTTACTCGAGGAACCTTCATTGTTGTAGAAGGTGAGGCAGATTTGGTGGGTGGAGCCCAATTATCGGTAATCCGCGAAATCGCGGTAGCTGTATTAAGGGCAGCCGGCGCCATGTCAGATTTTCCACTGGTCAGTTGTCTCTGCAGAAGCTTTCGTCTTGAGGCCACCTGGTTGGTCGGTGAGGGTGATTTTTGAGTGGACGTATCCTTGGGAGGAGCTCGGGGTGGACAGTCAGTTTCAAGCGATTCCCTTTGCCGTATCTCGTCCTGCTTTGCCGCCACCTTCGCGAGTGTAGCGGCTGTCGTCTTGTGACCTTCGTGGAGATGTTTCCCCTTAACAAAGCTACCGTTGGTCCCAGAGGCGGGTTTTGGATCTTTTTTTCCCATGACACCCGGCTAGGAATGGTAGAGAAATACGATTATTTTTGGCCTCGCTGCGGCTTATGAAATAAACGCGGCGATTGGAACGAGGCCCCTAGCTCCACGTCACGGGCAAACTGAATAAGACGCAGGCCCCCTTGTTAATTTTTTTCCCCCTCGTGTTTTGCAGTCGAATCGATCCAAAGCCGGCGACTTGCGCTGACGGAGTAGTTGTTCTGGTTTGTGTGGGTGGGTGGGTGGGATGGTTGGGTTTTTGGGGTACAATGGATTTCTTGGCCCAGCAGCAGCACCAGCACGGATGCGTGTAAAGTGAGCTGGTTGGTGGTTGGCTAGCTTGCTGCTCTTCTGCGTTTGCGGAGGGGGCGGTAGGTGGTGGTCGAACAGAAATGGGAGACCTGCAGCCAGCGATGATTCGAGAGGTGGACCGCAGAGGCACAAACAAACAAACCAAAGCTGCCAAAATTTCTCTCTCGTTGCTTCCTTCAACGGAGACGGAGAGACGCGTGGATAGGAGTAGAGACTCACGAAACACAGCGGGTGAAGGTAAAGATGGTGAAAGGGAGAAAGTGCCGTAGCTTAGAGTATCGGGTGCCACATGAATGGGGAAAGTAGGGTATAGAGGATAGAATGAGGAAAAAAGAGTTGTCAGTTCCTTCGTTTCAATTGCATTCCGGCTCTTTGGGCGGGAAGGGGGAAGCGAAGAGAGGCGCCCATCAACTCAGTTAGGGTACAGACTCGTACAGGAGAATACGAGTAGAATAAACTATCAATATGCGACTGATAAACGCGGCGGAAGCTAATAAAGGGGAAGACCCTGGACTGTCAGATTTATCTCAAGAAGAGGGGGGAGACGTCCTACTATTTCTGTCGGAGGGATGCAGTTGAGGAAGGGGTACGAGGGGGAATAGAGGCGGGGATAAGATGTACGGGAAAAAGAGATACTACAGTGCCTTGTCTACAGAACAAACCAGCGCTAGAGGTGAGTAGGATCCAGCAGGGCCATCCCTTCTCCGCCATCTACACTACATGGGGACTTTGTGATGGGGCTATCTACGATTCCGAGAGCATGCACTCGTACAGTAGCAGTACATGCTAAATACGACAGGAGCACGAGAGTCACAGAGATCCCAGGTCCAGCAAGAACAATTTCAGGGTGAATGGGGGGGCAGAACCTTGACACGGAAGTATATTAGGCAAGGTTTCTCGTCTACCGTCTACCGTGCTCTATCCACTGTTGGAGCCCTTTTTACTCTACACAGACCTTAGGGTAGAGAACCCATACCTGCCCATATCTCTTCGTTTCTGCTGATATCGTGCATATGTCACGGCGCCTGTACTCGAGTGCAGTACTCGTACTGTACTAGTACTATACGCGCACAGCACATGGTCCAATGTCCACAAATGCCAAACCCACCCACACAGAGGTAGGAGCTATGGCCATATTCATATTCAACGCTCTTGCGCATCTTCGTAGACCCTCCCCCATCACACATCCAGAGATGCGACATTACCATACTCTAAGAAAGAAAGAAGCAAGCAACCAAAGAAAAAGCAACCAGGTGCGGGGAAGAGAAACATGTTGAGTCGGGAACACTCAGCCCAGCGTGCCAGTTCAAGTATCACAAGTTCTGGAAGGTGCCTTACCGCAGATTGATGTGATGGTGATTTCTGAACATCCTGGCGGGCGAGGGTCCGAGATGGCGCACTTTGGGGGCTCTGTGCCATGCAGAAAGCCACACACTTCCGGATCGTCGGATGACACCGGTAGAGTACCGGTATTTTCAGGGCGGCCCACAAAAGCCCCCTTCTCTCCACAATACCACAATATCGCTATCCCATATTTTTCATGGTATGATACGAGCATTATTTGTTTATCCGTCAGAAATATAAAAAAGCCCTTACTTCCGCATAAACAGCCCTCCCAACCACTTTTCCGCCAATGGAGCTGGCCCATCTCTGGCCCACGGGGTGGGTGGTGCCTGTCCTTTTTTTTTTTTGTTTCCCCATGGTGGGAGGCTAAGCTGAAAAGAGACAAGTCCAGGGGCACTTTACATCGTTCTGAGGCTTGGCCTGTAACGCCTTCTAAACGAGTCCTTGAGTTGCCGAGTGGGACAATCAGTGAACCGAGGAAGACTCCCGCTCATCTGATCCGAGCCAGGCATCCTATCTTGTCACCGGTCGGTTGCAAGAGTTTACACATAATACCCGTACCGCTCTCCCACCTAACTCACCTTACCCTACGAAGCTGTTTTGCTGGTGGGTAGCATTGGTATACGGTAACTTTACAGTGTTAGAACGTCCCTATCGTGCGGCTGTCTTCCTTTGCAGGTTGGAAGGTCAGCCATGACTGTCCCCATCAAACCTTGGGTAGATGTGGAATAGCGATGCCAATGTGGTGCGACATGGGAGACTCGCTCCCTGACTACACCTCACGCGGCCATCACTTCTCTTCCATCAGATCAGAGTGACTATGAGTGACCGCGTCACTACTCTCAAACACTCCCGCGGTGAGACTGAGGCCACCTCTTTGTCCTACCGTTTAATATGTTTATCTCGCATAGTCAAGCTTTCTTATACCAGATACCGTATGGAGGGGCTTATGTAAACTTGCTCATTAAGGAGATCTCTCGTAAGACCCATGCACAGATATCCTAATAGATTGACCCCCCCAACTGCATGTTTTATTATACACTACCCTCCTAGTCGAGTAATATATGAACCCGGGCCGTGGACCAGCGTCTCATGGATGCCCTGGACTAAGGGACTGGCGTCCCCCTCTCGCAAACACTTTCTACAGTACCCATCTTCTTTAGAGTTTCGCTACGCCCAAAGGTAAGAACCCTGCCCGGGACCGCACCTAAACTTGTCTAAACGCGCCGTGCCATTAGGGTGTGCTGGGCGGTACAAAAACAATAAGTGTCTGCCTGACACCACACTGCACTCTCTCCACTATCACATCCTTCGCTTTCCACCACCACCCGCCAACGCCGGGTACATGATAATGCGGTGAAGCGAGATTCTCCGGTAAGAGAGGTGGGGGACTGACCCTGCATGCTTGGGTAATGCTCGTTTTTGGGCTTTTGTCTTCTGGGCGTAGAGTTCCGATTTCCATGGGGGTGTGTTCTAACAAGGGTGTGCTACGTTCTTCGGCCCAGCTCCGCAATTTGTGCATAGCCGGTCGATTCGAGTATGGTGGTTTACCTTGTGTTGCGCCAGCTGTGCTGTAGCTGTGCGGGAAGAACTCCGCAGTTTTTTTGTTTCTGGGTTGCGGTTTTTTTGTTTTAGATGGTCCAGGACCAGTCTTGAAACTGTTGGAAAACTGTTATTTAGCATCGGCTTCCTACTCACTACCTTGAGGTCTGGGTACAGGGGCAGGTACTTCGAGAGAGATACCGGTATACTTGACGTCACCAAAGTGGGATATATATTGGGCTCATGTTTCCGTTCATTAAGCAGTCAGGCCAACCAATCCATCCTCCGCTGTTATGATGTCTATATTTCTGGCAGAAACTTTTGAATAATAGTAGTCCGTAGCCTAAATTCAATGGAGGTCTCAGCCGGAATGGGATTCGGATATTGGGCTATTATTGTTTATGAGCTTATGAAATCCTCTTGGTAACCCGGAGAACTAGCTTGAAATAGGACCCGGTCAAGTGCTGGTGACACATCAAGGATTCTTTATTCTTGGGAGCACGACATAAAAGTTACTCGGCATAACAAGACGGATATATTTGGGCATGACGCTTTCGCATGGTTCTGCATCCAACGAGGGAGGATGCTAGCCCCAATGCTGCCTGATTGACTGCTAAGATCTCGGCCCTTTTAAGCTTTATCTGTGTTAACCTGGGGTTTGAAGGGATCGATCAGCGATAGGGCTTGGGAAATGATCCGCATGACCTTTCCCCCAGTCTTTAAGCATGTGGACCACGTTCGTCTAGGTATTATAACCGCTTGCTAGGGCTGGTTACAGGCTGCCTTTTCCCTCGAGTGGGATCCGCGGTAAGAAAGGAAAAACTTTCAAGAAAGGACCAAAAAACAGTGGCTTGGAGTAATATATGATAGCATGCTTCCTTTTTGGGGTCATGCATTTCTTGTGCCATTATCACTTGATTTCCTAGGAGATGAGTACTTGGCGTTGTTAGGGGTTTGGGTGGCCTCATTCGCGACTGACTTATGGCATATACAATAGAGCGATACGATAGGCTGGAGCTCTCCACACATGTACCGGTATCTATGCTTTTGAACACCAGTTTCTGGCTACCTTGGCACCGTATGCACAAGTGGCATAATAACCACCGCTATCGCCGTGGGTGGCTAGTTAACATCTCACGAGTACGAGTAATAGCTCGGGAACATTCATGCACAAAAAACATCTACCGTGGCCCAGCCAATAAGATGAGAGCTCGAGTAGCGCTTAAACACATTGTCCCAATCCCTCAGTTCAACGAGTAGATCTGGTAGCTCTGAGATTAACTCCCTAAGCGTACTCGTTCCTGCATCAAAAGCTGCCTTGGTAGGTATCATAATCAAACCCCTCCCCCTTCCAATGGCTGGCCTGGCACCAAGGGCACATGTGCTGAGGTATCAGAGTCCCGGTGGGGGAGAGGGAGAGAATTAAGGAACAAATGGATTCTCGTCCTTGTGTCACCCAGCAAAAAAAACAAAAAAAACAAATGAAAGCGTCACGTGGCAAGCAGCCCTGCGTAATGTCGTCAGTTCAACGTCTTGGCCAAATTTGCCAACTGGACGCACAGCTTCGTCCTTCTGTTCTTGAAAGAGAAAAGCCCTTGAACGAACAATCCCTTTTTCCCCGCGCCCTCCCGCGCTCGAAGCAGGAGCCCTTCCTTTCCCCGCACAAAGAGCCATAATGACTGTTCACGCTTTGCACGACGGAATAACCTTCTCCGGGAGTGATAATCATACGCACATTGGACTTCCGACAGACACCAGTATGCATCCTTCAGCTCCCTGTTTTATTTATCTTATTTAAAGAAAAGCACCTCGCGTTCCATTTTTGACTGACTCCGATTTCTTCTAGAGAGGGCCGATTTACCAACCCAGCTAGTCATCTCCACGACGCTCGGATTGGGTGCCTTCCTGACGTTTTGTTTCTTGAGGCCAAGGTGGTCTTCGCTCTACGCGGCGCGGAAAAAACGACTTGGTTCAGGTGAGCTGAACCGGGATCTGAGAATGGGTAGGGGGGGGGGGGGTTTATATTATCGCGAAGCTGACAAGCCAGGGGTATCATCAGCCGCATCAATACCAAATCTACCAAAGACTTTCTTCGGTTGGATACCAGTACTATGGAGGATAACGGATGAGCAAGTACTGTCGTCTGCTGGACTTGACGCTTATGTGGTATGCACTAAAATTGCCTGTGCTACATTGCCGCATGGAGTCTCACTAGTATTTTAGTTTTTGTCATTTTTCAAGATGGCTATCAGATTCCTGTCGATCGCGGCGGTGCTAGCGTTGGGCGTTCTCATGCCTATCCATCTACATTTCGATCACTCGGTTCCAAAATCGCGGGTTTCGTTTTCGGAATGGGCACTCAGGCCGACCAGTCGGGGGATGAATGTCCTTGGTGGTAAAGATAAGGATGAGATTAAGCTTGATGGATCATATCTTTGGGTTTACGTGGTATTTGTGTACCTGTTCACTGCCCTAGCAGTATATTTCCTCCTTGACCAGTCCAAGAAGGTGCTTGCTGTACGGCAAAAATATCTGGGGAATCAAGTCACAATTACCGATAGAACCGTGAGGCTGTCCGGGATTCCAAAGGTACTCAGATCGGAAGATGCCTTGGAGGAATATATTGAGGGCCTGGGGGTCGGAAAAGTCGACTCGGTTACTGTCTGCCGGAATTGGGCAGAGTTAGACCGTCTTATGGTACGAAGGCAGGACCTCGTGAGACGGCTGGAGGAAGTATACGTCGTTCACAATAGACATTGCAAAGTTGGGAGAAATCCAGAGACTCTGCCTTTTGTCCAGCCGTCACCCCCGCACTCGTTACCATCGGGTGATGAGGAAACACTGCCACTGCTTCATGGGGGTCCTCGCCCTTCCTGTGAGGATGATAGACCGAAGATGACGGTACGGGTTGGGTTGTGGGGCCTAAAGAGAAAAAAGGTTGATGCGATCGACTATCTTACGATGAAGCTAGGGGCACTTGATGAGAAGATTGTCGAGGCTAGAAAGAAGGAATATGAACCCACTTCCATAGCGTTTGTTACTATGGAGTCTGTTGCGTCAGCTGTAAGTCTCCCACTACCATCTAAGTGGGACTCTCGCTAACTCTTGTGAAGCAAGTTGTGATTCAAGCCGTTCTGGATCCTCGCGCTAACCGAATGACAGCTAGTCAAGCACCCGCGCCGTCAGATATTGTCTGGGAGAATACCTATAGGTCTCGTAGCACTCGTCTGATTTGTTCATGGGGAATTAGTATCCTCGTCAGTCTGCTTTCGGTCGTCTGGCTTATACCAGTCACTGGCCTTGCTAGTCTTTTGAACCTTTCAGATATCCGCCGGGTTTCGCCAGGGCTCGCAGACCTTTTAGAGGGTAGCCCCATCATCAGCTCCTTGATCCAGAACACCTTGCCAACTGCCGTTTTGACGCTTTTCAACATCCTCGTGCCATACTTCTATGAATGTAAGAACTTGTAGCTTTGTTTTTGAGAATCCATTCCAAGGGCAGTGCGCTGATCATGAATGGATGATACAGGGCTTTCAAACCGTCAAGGCCAAATCTCGCAAGGAGACGTGGAGCTTTCACTGATTAGCAAGAATTTCTTCTTCACGTTCTTTAACTTATTTTTCGCCTTTACAACCCTGTAAGTGTCCATTTCACAAGCTTGACGTTTCAAGTTCTCACATGCGCTGCCAGTGGAACCGCCCTTACCTTCAAAAACCTGTGGGAACAGTTGAAGGTCCCATTCTCCGATACCACAGCAATTGCATATGCGCTGGCGCGGTCGCTCGGAAGTCTTGCTTCTTTCTACGTCAACCTTATCATCCTTCAAGGAATCGGCATGTTTCCATTCCGCCTCCTCCAGTTTGGAAGTGTCGCTCTTTACCCTATCATATACGCTGGGGCGAAAACACCTAGAGATTTCGCTGAGCTCGTCAGACCCTCGACGTTCTCTTACGGGCTCTTCCTACCGCAGCCTATCTTGATTCTTATCATCTGTATCATCTACAGCGTTCTGCCTTCTGGAGGGTTAATTCTTGGATTTGGTTGGGTGTACTTTGTCATCGGATACTTTACCTACAAATACCAACTCCTATACTGTTTGCACCCCTCCCCTCACCCGCTCTACCCTCACACATCGTCACCGTATTAACACTCACCAGCAATGGACCACCAACACTCCACAGGCCAAGCTTGGAGCATGATATTCTACCGCGTAATACTCGGCCTCTTCATCTTCCAGCTTGCCATGGCCGGCTTCCTCGCAATCAACAAGGCATTCACAAGATCCCTCCTCATCGTTCCACTGCTTTTCGTAAGTATCTGGCTTGCATGGATGTTCTCGAAGGTATACGTCCCATTGAACAAATTTATCGCGCTTAAAGCCGTAAGAGGACCTGAGTTTGTAAACGGGAGCACAGTCTCTGAGGACACGGTAGATGGAGAGAGGGAGAAGGATGAGAGGTTTATTAATCCTAATCTGATTATTCCGTGAGTGGCACAGACCTTAAATTTGTAGTGGTTATTTTTCGATGCTGATAGTGAATAGATTGGAAGAGGCTTGGGTGATCGGTAGCAGGCATCAGCAGCACCAAGAATAAGAATAGAGAAACAGGGGAGAAATTACCGGCGCTTTGCGAATGATCGTGTGACGACGAAACGAATGGGCTTTGGAAAGAAAGAAATTAGAATAAGGGATATACCATTTACTTTGCATAGTGATCACCATAATAAGAATAATATAGTACATAAGTTACCGTAAGGGATAGTACTGAGGTGTTTTAATTAATTGGGGCTCTTCCGTCGTCATTATTAGATTTTTTAAAGTAACATCCTAATATTATATAATCGCTACGTGTTTCATAGCGTGTTTGGAGAAAAAGGGATATGAGCAGGGTGCTCGCAGAAAAGAAAGGGGGCAAAAAAGAGTTTGCGATCGCGGGAGGACTCGAACTTCCAATCTCTGGTGCCGAAAACCAGCGCCTTAACCATTAGGCCACGCGACCATGAAGGAGGTTTATTGTTTGATGGTTTGAGTAGGGTCAGGGCTGCCAAAGTTTGTACCGCCCTTCCAGCGACATCGCTTAGGGTGTGCTTAGACACAAGGCGTCACTCGTCAGCAGGTGACGACAGTCTCATCATATGCACTGGGGGGGTGAGTCAACAAAAGGGTGGGAAAAACCTTGAGTGGAGGGGCAAAGATTAGGGGGCGCCGATCCACGGTGAAGGTGGGGAAATGGTGCCCCTTAAGCTGGAGTAGCCGAACCGAGTGATTGCCCATGAATTGGAAAATTCTATTGAGATTGTATGTATAGGGATAAATTGTGACTAAAGGGGCTAAAGGGGGGGAAGGAATTGGGATACTAGTGGCTCATTTGAGGGATTTAAATTAATCATGTACTGTACGTGGTTGTGTGCACTGTACAGTACCGGGTGCTGCAGTAGACATCTAAGTTACCCCCCTTCAATCCGGATTTTCTGGTGCGCTCCAGGGCGGGGAATTTCTCCGCTCAGGCAACCTGTCTTGTCTTCTGATCACCTACCCGAGACTAATGATCTTTATATTTTTTTTTGAGCATTCCACATTTGTGATTGTACACTATTGTTCACTCTGCGGAATACTCAGGATCTACGGGCAAACGATTCAGAGGGTTCATTGGTAGGGGGGAGAAATGGATTAGTGATAATGCGAAGCGTGCAATAGGAGGTGGTATCCCTGGTTTCACAACAGCCTAGTTAGACGCAGAATTGATATCTAATCGGCATTTTTGTTTTGCTGTGGGGCAATACTGCGAGGATACATTTATCAGGTACGATTTGGGCTAGTCAATAGTGTTTCTCATCAGCTGGCTTCTTGATCGTGTTTCCCCCATTGCTGGTGTCTATCTATTTGCCGGATTGAGCGGGGGTAGTGGTGACGAGTGATAAATAGATTGGGGGTTCTCATGTAGTGGATGCTAGTAGAAGCGGGGATGCTGACCATTCCCTTTCCTTCCGAGCCCTATGACGGTCCTGTTAGTGTTACACCATATAACTGTATGATCCGGAATAGCTAATGCAATATTACGTGAGGTTCTCTGCTCAGCTTTCGTCTCTTCATTTAGCACACCAGAGGTGTCTGAATAATAGGCTCATCTCTCGGCTTGTGGTTCATTGGAGCCTAAAATCTAGGAGGACTCACAATCTTGATTGGGGCGTGCTATGATATATCGCCACATTATAAGTCTCATATTGGATCTCGAGAGCAACAATAATGTGTAGTACCGTATTGAAAGGTTCCTGGAGGGTCACATCACCAATGCTCACGTTCAACAGTCTGCCTACTTTTTTCACGAAAAACCTATAAAAAAAATCGGAGTAGTTGCGAACGTAAGTAAGGGAAGGGCCTCCGACTGAGGAACATCTTGATTAAACCTAATATTTGTTGATGGCAGTAGAGGGGAGAGAGAAGAGCACTTATTGTTGCAGAAATCATTGGGGGGGGTATTGAGAATGGGGACATCAAGGTTGACCTCAGCCTCAATCCCGTTCTTCCAACATGTTAGTTTTTGTTTTGATTGACTATTATTATGGCTAAGCATATGCGGGCGTATTCAGTATTTTTTTTCATCTCCAAGCCATTCTGATATATAGGGCGCTAAAACTCGTGGGCCACGGAATTGGCAAGTTAAGCGCGAAGGTGTTTATGTCAGATGGTTAAAAACCTTCGCTCAAGCATACCGGTATCCAATGACTAAAAATGCATCTGGACGGGGGAGAAGAAAACGTGCAAAACATAAACTTCGAAAGGTAGTGCTGGGGAAACAAAAAAAGAAAAATCTAAAAGGGGAGAAGAAATGATGGTTAAACCGACTCAGCGCAACCGCCACCATGGGAAAAGCACTCACTTGTAATTTTGAGGATTCAAGTATCCATGGGGGGGTTGTCTTTTTTGTCTATTTATCTATGATACTGTAGGTGCTGGTGAATTATATCTGAGTTTCCGCGAGGCCGTTTCCCCGTCTCCGCTATCCGGCCCCGAATCATCTCCGAAATTCCATAAGGGCCTCTTATCTGTAGGAGACGGCGTCAGAGAATTCCTTCCATATTTCGTCCACGGTGTTGAGCTCAATGTCTAGCGGCCTGAGTAGGGCAATTCCTATATGGTGATGTCGCTTCTGAATAACAATGAGGAGCGGGGTTTGCCCGCGCCCGTTGACTATCTTGCGTTGGACATCCCCTTGTTGTGCTGTGCTGCCCATTTAAGTAAGCCTCGGCAGTGATGGTCAACCAGATCGGCGTTGACTCCCTCACCGCTGAGGAAGAGCCATAAAATTTCCACCGAGCCTGTGTCGCTGGTACAGACAGTGAGGTTCGACCTGGTATGTCCGTCTAATTGGTACCTACACCTTCTCAATCTAGAGACATCTTCATGGTATGTGCCCTCGCAGACCGCAGCGGGCTAGGGCGGCGTATGACTGCCCTGGCCATTGCCTCTATTGGATCTACATCCTTCAGGGCCAACAATGGTTCCACAATCTGCCCACACCCCATCTCGACAACCCATGTGGACGAGGCCCTCCGGGTGGATGAGGAGCTCAGCAATATTCTTGGCCACCCTCTCGGGAGGAGTAATGTATGGTCCTTGGCCGTGATATTTGACCTGATTGGGTCGATGCCTTTCCAGTCCAGGAGCAGCCTCACTATTTCTTCGTGGCCTGGTTCAATAGGGTCTGAAGCCCTGTCTTTTAGGATCCTCTCGCGAGTTTCCGGAGGGGCGATTTCTATAGTTGGGGCACCACTCGGTGCTCCTAGGAGGTTCCTTAGGAATTGGAGCGTATAGGTGTTGGCTGGATGATATGAGAGCTGTTGTCTGTGTTATGATAGTTATCATTCTTGAGACGGGCCTAGAGCATGAAGAGAAGGTCCGAGAGGGTGATAAGGTGTCGTGCAAACCGGGAGTTGTACCCACGAGCGGCCAGTGTCTGCTGGTTAGCAATTAGCAGCATCGGCTTTGATGAAGGGTCTTGCCCTTCACGGTTAATATCTACCCAGCGGCTGGTAGTCTGTCCAATCCCAAATGCTTGGCCCTTGGTCCATTTCTCCGACACAGAGAATCACTCGCTATTTTGTAAATTTTAGAGATATCTATTTCTATCGTTATCCGTAGTCCTCCCATAACGTATTTAAACAAAAGTGAGATATGAAGGTGATGTCCGAGGATATTATTTTTCCGGAAACAGAACTATCTTCCGCCATGCACGGTGCAGTACTCTACAACTGGGAACACGCACCTATGGCAACAGTTACAGTGGTGAGGCCTGGGCTAGGACTACCGTGTTAGACTCCAGTGAAAGCCTGCAGGGGGGGGGGGTAACACCTGTTAATGCACCATTTCCTATCCTGTGATAAAGTACAATTAGACTAGAATCGCTTTATACTGGAAAATTCCTAGATTTTTACTAATAGTGTAGGAATTAGTTTATCATTATTATCAAATCTGTTAGCTCACTTTACTTGCCAATAAACCAAAAGTATAATATATCTTTATAGGACTGTATAGGAAAAACTGAATAGAGAGTTCACTAAAACTTATTTATATGATTGTAATACAAAGCATTTAGTTAAATTATATGTAATATTTATTAACATACTAGCAAACAATTTTTAGTATAATTGTCTTGTAGATTTTCAAGGTATCATAGTGAATATAAAGGTACATAGAGCTAGCTAGACTAGAAATGTTTGAGAGGATAAACATATTACCAGGAGGGCTCAATTAATAAAATTTAGTAAAAACAAAAGATTGTTTTTAAATAATTGTTTTAGGCTCTATTTGGCATATATCATATTATAATAAAAATATATTATAATACCTTACTGACTTAGAGTTCTTGCCTGATCAATATACTTGTTCCAACTACTTCAAGTTAGTTACACTAGTTGGGAGAAAAAATGGGAAAACAGGTGTGGTTCAAAAGGGGTTTAACAGGAGTATGAGACATATTACGACTTGTAATTGAACTCTAAAAATATAGGAAAATTAACAAAATCTGGGTAAAAGGGGCAGTGATTCACAAAGAGGTATGCGATAGTGCGAAAGATATCAAAACAAGACTAATATTTTGTTGACCTGCAGACCTTACAACTATGGGTGGAGGGCACCATTAAATACAAATGATGCTGGAGACGCTTCAGGGAGTCTCTAGAGCATAATGACATCATTTCCGCTATATCTTATACCATCTCTATTACTTCCCAACTTTCTCCCCTTCACCTCTTAGCTTCAAGTTACTTGGCTTCCTTCTATATATCACTACTTCCCTTAACCTATTCTTACTCCAGTTTCCCTACTTTGGCCCCACTTCTCATATACTTCACTGAGTGGTTAACACTACTGTGAGTAAGCTGACATGGTACTTGTATTCTCTAAAAAGGGACAATGTCCAGGAACCCTGGGCTGAGTGCTTGTGATTGTTAATACCTCTTCTTGCTGGGGCTCATTACTTGATCGTCTTCGTAGATGTCAGGTCAGTCATCTGGTGTACCCTCTAGTACAATAATTGACTAATCAATAAGTCCCAAACCAAGATTGTGTTTTGTGAGTGTTGGTTGTGGGGAGGCTTTGGTGAAAATATTGGCGGTCATGTCTCCTGTTGGGGAATAGGTAAGTTCAATTGTTGCACCCTCAACATTTTCAAGAGTGATGTAGTATTGGATGTGGGTGTGCTTGGTGTGAGTATGGAACTCTGGGTTCTTAGATAATGCTATCGCACCTTCATTGTCGATGTAGATATTTCGTATATCTGCTCAATGTTTCCTAGCTCAGCTCCAAGATCGGTAAGAATACCTTGAAGCCACAAGGTTTCCTTTACCACCTGCGTTAAGGCCATGTACTTAGCCTCTGTAGATGATAATACAATGATGCTCTTTTTCTTGCTGTTCCAGAACATAGCAGCACTATTTATGAAAAGATATATCTACCCATCAATTTCCTATTATAACCAGAACCCTAATTCGTATCCGTAAGTCCAGTACAAGTTGCATCCTATCTGTACCTCCCATAATATAGTCTCTGTGTAAAAGTAACCACTAGGTATTTAAAGAGTCTCTTTACCGCTGTAAAGTGTGTTGGACTTGGATTTAAGCTGAATTGACTAACTTTTGAGACTGCATATGCAAGGTCAGGGGAGTTGCCCAACATTGAATACATCAATGACCTGACAGCTGACTGGTACTTGTGCTTTTCATCTACACTCATCTCGATATCAGAAGTATTTTTCTCTAGTTGGATATGGGGGTCGGCTAGGGTTGTGACTGGATTGCAGTCAAGCATCTCATGCTCTTTTAATATCTTACAAATATATTTCACTTGAGAAAGCTCAAGTGTTCTGTGACCTCTATTTCATTCTATCTCAAGTTTCAGAAATGATTTGAGTTCTCCCCTGTCCGTCATATCGAACTTCCAGTACAATAGGCTGCCGATCCAGTTGATAAGGTCTTTAGTTCAAGTTGGTGCCGCAAGAACCAAGTTGTCAACAGATAGTAATAGGTTAATATGTCTTTCATAAATTATAATGAGGCTGTGATTGGAGTCACTTCTTCAGAAGTTATTCGAAGGGAAGAAACTATGAATTCACCCATACCATGCCTGGGGAGACTGCTTGAGCCCATAGATGGCCTTAAGAATCTGACAGGCGATTGGTTTCTCGTATTTGAGTGAAGTAGACAGGGCTGGAATGGTAATACCTTCTGGGATCTCTATATATCCTGTCTACTCAAGTTCACTATTTAGGAAAGCAGTCTTAATATCCATTCCATCTATTTCTCAATT
>Ga0307510_10001173_pt1 | contig 28275 bp, 20 predicted proteins | sample 12_EM_MG_FD_207224 | JGI IMG/M metagenome (GOLD analysis project Ga0307510, IMG submission 207224) | Populus trichocarpa ectomycorrhiza microbial communities from riparian zone in the Pacific Northwest, United States - 12_EM | ecosystem: Host-associated > Plants > Roots > Unclassified | place... | reverse complement strand
GGCGGGTTGGACTGGCGTACTCCTTGGAACGTACTGCTGTATGGTTGTGCAAGCCCGGATAGGTAGTCGCTCCATTAGCTAGTTTAGTTATAAATAAAGATATTGAAACCACACCGAGGAATGCAAGCCAATCAACATCCTTTCCTTTCCTTCTCAATTCGTTCAAGCGCATAGCTCCCTACTTCACCCTTGTCAAGGCCTTTAGGCAATTCATCATCTGGTCAACTTTCCACCTATTTGTCTTCCGGTATATCAATAGGTCACACATACGCACAGGAGGGTGATTTCGGCACGCGCGACACACCATCCAAACTAAACGGGTCCCGCGAAATCAGCCCAACACCGGTGATGTAACTTAGCTCTGGTGCAGTAAGAGTACTCGAGTAGAAATGGCAAGGCTAGTGTCCAGGATTTAGAAACCAGTGTATCTTCTCCTACAGTGCCAATACGGTAGCAGCTAATGGTGTTTTTGTTTCGCGATTTATCTGAAATGCTCTTGGCACCTCAGAGTAGCTGGACATGAGGCGCTGTTTTAACAGACCCCTGCTTTCCTTTCATTAAACCCCTCTTTTCTTTCGCTCCCAGGAATATCGGCCCACTATTCTAGAAATCTCCTCCCCTTCAACAAAGCTAGCAATAAAGAGTCAAAGATGTCTCAATATAACTTCAACAATAGCACCAACTGCCAAAATACTACGAACTCATAATAATACTACTACTAGTAATGTGTGGAAAAACTGTACTGTAGCCGACGATCGGCCACAACTACTGGCCTGGCTATCACCCCTGGATGCTGGCTTACGACATTGCGACATCCAAGAGCGTCGTGTCAGTGTCGGGGAATGGCTTATGGGGACTGAGGAATTTAGAAGATGGTGCGGTTTGAGCAGGGAAGGTGGGGTCGGTGAGGGAGTTCTGTTTTGCTATGGAAATCCAGGAGTCGGCAAAACATTTGTTTGGTAACAAGGACTATTCTCCGGAGAGAGAAGTGAACCCGTGCTAACAAGCCGCGATGATAGTTCGCTGGTAGTGGACTGGCTGTGCGGGTGGACGAAAGGACAACACACGGCCGTTACCTGCTTTTACTTCGACTTCGCGGCACGAAAAGAGCAGACTACGACCTGTATGCTAGGTTCCTTGATAAAGCAGATGATTAGCAGGACGGAGGGTGTTCCGGAGGAAGTATGGCGGGCCTTGCGAGAGCAGAAAGACGCCATTAGTGGCCGCAGGCCGCAGCTCGGTGATATCGTGAAGATGTTGCAACTCATCACGTCTTCACAGCCCACATTTATGGTCATTGACGCTCTTGATGAATGTACGGCTGCGCAGCGACATCGGCTTTTTGATTCGCTGAGGGAAATCCTAGAGAGATCCCCGGACGCCCGAATATTCATGACCGGGAGGCCCCATGTTCGAGCGGAGATTGAAACACGCCTTTTTGGACTAGTGACAAGTCTATCTATTTCCCCCATCAGAGGCGATATCGTCAGATTCCTTCGTACCAGACTGAGCGAGGACGAAACACCTGATGCCATGGATGAGAGTCTGGAGGCAGAAATTCTGGAGAAGATTCCCGGAAGCATATCGGAAATGCGGGTAGCGGCGATGGCGTTGAGAATCTTATCTCGCACTCTCGACTAATATATATATTTAGGTTTCTGCTCGCTTCCTTAAATATTGATGGAATATTGCAAGAATCGACAGTATATCGGAGACGACAAGGACTCAGCAAACTGACGGATGGATTGGGATTGGGGGGTGTCTACGATGCGACGATAGAACGGATCAAGGCGCAGGGTGGGGATAAATCAAGACTTGGGATGGGGGCTTTGATGTGGATCAGTCATGCAGAACGGCCATTGAGGGAGGATGAGCTCTGCCATGCCCTAGCAATCGAATTAGGCTCCAAGGATTTCAATGCCGACAATATCCCTTCGATAAAGACATTAATAGGCTGCTGTCAGGGGCTTATTACGGTGGATAAGGAGGCATCAACTGTGCGACTGGTCCATTTTACGCTCAAGGAGTATCTTTCCGCCCATCCTGATATTTTCAGTTCACCTCGACAATAGCAGAGTTATGCTTGACATATTTGAATTCCCAACAGGTCAAAGACCTGTTAGAAGAATATTATAGTATGCTCGAGCCCGTTGAATTCGATCCCTTTCTATCGTATTGTTCTCTGTACTGGGGTGTCCATGCAAAGAAGGAACTCCCGGACTACGGAAGATCACTTGCCTTGGAGATGCTTCAGGAGTATGATGACCACATATCCGCAGTTTGCCTTAAACGGCACTTAGAAGGCTTAGAAGATCCTGATTCTGATGTCGACTATACCTCTCTTCAGTTTAGTGGACTACACTGTGCATCGTTCTTCGGGATTGTTGAGGTTGTAGCTGCTCTCTTAGAGATGCAAGGTTATGGTACTGATGAACGGCATTATTCGTGGGCTTCTCCGCTTGCATGGGCTGCTCGTTACGGACACGTGGAAGTGGTGAAAATGCTACTGGTACGGGAAGGGGTCGACCCTGATGAGCCGAATGATTACGGCCAAACATCGCTCTCCTATGCAGCGGCGGAGGGAAATGAGGAGGTGGTGAAACTACTACTTGGGCGGGAAGATGTCAACCCTGACTGCCCAGATAATGGTGGCCGAACACCGCTCTCTTATGCCGCCGAGAATGGATGTTCAGGAGTGGTGAAAATACTACTCCGACAGAAAGTTGTCAACCCCGACTGCCCAGATAATTATGGCCGAACACCGCTCTCCTATGCCGCTACGGGCGGATATTCGTGGGGTACTGTGAATCAGGCGAGGGTGGTGAAAATACTTCTCGAGCGAGCAGATGTCAATCCCGAATGGCCGGGTAATTGCGGCCGAACACCGCTCTCGTATGCTACTGACAGAGGAAATGAGGAAGTGGTGAAAATACTACTCGAGAAGTGCTCAACCTCGACAACCTAGCTAATATCTAAGCACTGCTCATTTTCGCTGCTGGGTACCGCTACTCGAGGGCCTTAGCACTCATACCGCCTCCCGAAGCGGTAACCCACAATGCAGTTGGACGTTTGGAAGGTCCGACCTTATGGAAGCCACAAGGATTACTTCCCTTTTTAAGTCTGTTCCTTGCAGAAGTTGTCCTTGGCATCATACTTTGAAGCGAACGCAATCCCTCCTGATGTGAATGCATATATGTTATCCCGCCCTTGTGAAGTTTCCTATTTAGCTTAGCTGAGTTGGGATTAATCGGCCCCTGTGTATAAAGTACGGTGCAGACTGGTCGGTGGCACGAAATAGTTCTATATTTTATCATTTTGGGGGATTCGGTGTATGGATTTCTGTTTGTGATTTCTATCAAGCTGTTAACTCACTTACCTGATTTTTTTTCCCATGTACTATTTTTACTTCTCCCTTTTCTCCTCCCCCCCACTGTTTTTCTTGCAGAAAAATGTATACTTGCATAAGGTGCATTTTTTTTTCAGATAGAGATAGAGGAAAAGGCAATGTACCATAGCGTCTGGGTTCTTTAGATGATTGCGAACGAACTGCATAAGACGATACCTAAAACCGCGGATAAATTACCATAAATGATAGAGGTTAATTAACAATGCTAAATCGAACTCGCCAGCCCTCGCTATAGACATCTGTACCAACTATAGGGGAGGCGGCCCTAACAGATCTCGTTTTCATATTCCTCATCACCATTTGTCTAATGATTGGTCTGATAGTGGGAAATACAGCGCCGAGGAAACCTACCATGCCAATTTGCAGGATCTAGGGGCTGTAAGGCTCGCGCAGTCAAAGCTGGGCTGATCCCGGTGGATGGTCAACATCCTGATATCAGCTCCCACACTGCAGGTAGTAAAAAAAACATATAGTAGCAGCTCATCAAAAGTCTACTTGCCAATAGCAGAGATTTTTCCTCATTTCTGTCAGAAGATATTGAGGAAAAGGATGATGTCTTTCAATTCATATACTTAGGATGCCGTCATGTGAGTTCATAGGACGGGGGCTAGTAGCGCTGTTTGGTACGGAATTGGAATGGCAAGCGGTATGCTGGAGTTTCTTTTTCTTCACTTCTCTCGTTGGCTGTTTTCTCTCTTAATCATGGTAATGATATTATATTATAAGATTATGATAGTATTGGACGGACTCAAATCAGTGTGGGGTTGTAATACTGTATGATAGACTACCGTACCGTGCGGCCGAACGAGATGTTTTATTAAGGCAAATGGTCATGCTATTAGTATGACGCCATAAATTACAGCTGTAAAAGAGCAATATCGAAAATGGTACTCTGACTACAAGCCAGGTGACGCTGTCTTTCGCTGTGGGAACCTGTGTCGTGGGGAGTGCTGATAGATTCATGCCCGGCATATCAAATCGGCTTCGGAACCCCAATTTGTGGAGATTAGCGGACGGTTCGGCACAAGGCTCAAGGATAGGGATTTAGTAGGATATGGGGGGTGTTGTGTCCAGGGGAGCGCCGCGGAGCGGAGGAAGAGACAAGTTATAATAGATCTTAATACCGGTATCCCTATCCGCAATGCTGGGTGGTAATTGTATAAAAGTTAAATTGGGTTTCCTTTTTCTTAGTTTCGGAATCCTCTCATAACGAATGATAGAGTGTGACGTCGGATAGTCCATGCAGCTTGCTGGTTCACGGATGAGGGGATTCGGGTGTGTGTGGATCGAATCTCAATGTAGAGTCGAGAGAAAGAGATAAGTTAGACTATACTCTACGGAGGATTGGCCATTAAATCCCTAAAAGAGATATAGTTAAGGCCTCAATACTTATAATTCCCTTGACAGTGCAAGTCTGGCGAACGAGTATTTGCAAGGATAATACGATTTTTACTTAATGTGCCGCTACAGCAAGTTATGGAACATAGCGACCTACCGTACTCGGGTGCTTGAGGGTTGAAACATGCTGACGAAAAGCCCTCGCCATATCTAGCTTACATAATCGGTTCTTTCGATGGATTCTGAATTTCTGAGGCTGAGATTACCAAATGCCATCGCATCTCGCTCAAATCCGTCCCCTCCCAAATTCGGACTCTGGGCTACGCAGATCGGGGTATCAACCATACCGGTTGGCGTAGATCAGGTGACAGTACCGTAGGGTACTGAATTCCACCAAAAATAAATCCTAATAAAATCTAATGGTAAAAAGAGAGGGGCGTGTGCAGGTGCAATCAATTATCGTGTGACTTTCACCCTAATGTTACTAGTGCTCGAGTACAGCTGGTGCCCGACCCGCGTGGCCTGGAATCCGAATTTTGCGGAGGAGACGAATTTGAGGGTGACACGATGGCAGGTGAGCCGGTTTATCCGGGCAGCGGGTTGAGGTGTGTGGGCAAACACATCTGTTCAGCCCGAATGGAAAAGGTTTTGTGATAAAAAAAAGTGCCCGCACTTTTCGGAGGGAAAGCAGGGATATTTCAATGATAATATCAGGGATAACGTATTTCGCCTTTCCTCAAATGTGGCGTTTACCTCTCCTGTCTTCGGGTGCTTTTTGCTGGGGACGAGCAAGAGACTTCCCGGAGAACCTTCTGTCCGCTGTAATCTCATTTCTTCTCTGGGTGTGAGCCGGAGGGCACGAGGGTAGCAGTCAAGTATCCACCGGGTACCGTGTCGTATTCCGTGCTCACTGATGACTACCGTACTCCATTGGAACGAGACACAGGCATGCCGGGAGGTGAAACGGCGAGGCAAAAAGGAACTGGATGAGAACCGAGGGGGATCTCTTGCTTTTTTTACAGAGGATGGTCAGCAAGCAAAGAAGCCGGGATCACGCCGCGGCTTCAATTGAAACTCGTTCATGCGGGGTACATCTTGATCCTTGCGCTGGAAATTCACTGGGCGGGATCAAGGTTTTCCATTTCAATCATTCACATTCTCATCAAACTCTTTCGATCACATTAAATATAGAGATCATTATTTCATTCACCCCCCTTCTAGTCTCGCGAATTGCGATGTATGGATAAAGTTTTTGCTCCACTGGGTATGATAGGCTCATAATACACACCTTTCCTTCCGTGCTATTGCTTCCTGGCCGCTATTTCGGCGAGGTTTGCTCGCCAGGAGCCTGACTGGTTGTGTTGAGCCCCAACTCTACACGTCTCCACCCGGCAAATCTTTGAGGCTCACGGAAGCGGAACAAAAGAGTGCCATCATACCGTATGGATACCGGATGGCTGTTGTCAGAAATTCAACTGTTTACATTCTCCAGAGCCACAAGCTAAAGGCTGTCCTCAAAAGTGCGAGTACGATAGTATCTGCTCATAGTAGGATTTCATACAGGTACGAGTATAATAGCGCCCCTGAAAGTAGGGCTATCCTGCCCTATTCATCAGCAGTGAGGGTTAATCCGAGGCAAATAGCGGTATCATACTTGCACCCCACTCTAGTAAGGTGCGGCACTGGATAGCCGGTTCTGCTCCCATGTGAGCGGACAACCATGTTCAGCTGAAAGATGCAGGTGCTTGTTCCCGGGATTGCGACACACCAAACAGGTTGGGCGGAGGCCCAAATCGTCTGGGGAGGCATTTCACCGCGGGGGTTTATGTCGGGAACACAGAGATGCACAAGTCCTCAAAATCCGCAGCTAGCGTTACTGTGTTAACCTCCGGTTACTTTTTTTGGGCTCGTCTTCGGTGGTGTCGCGCCCTGGGCCCTGGTGCTGGGTTGCTTTGGGTATTTCATTCCCTAAGCCCCCCCATTGTATCTCATCTTACCGGTGCTTGCATCTTGATGAGGCCCTTGCATTACCCACATCCCAAGATTGCCTACGTCATCTGCCCCGCCCTTGGAAGTAGGAACTCAAGAAAAAGGTCCCCTTGTTTCCCCCCTTCTCTTTAATTTCCCTCTCTTTTAAGTCTTGGACTTCTATCCCATAATCGGTCTAGCGAATTCATATTTCCAAGGGAAATATGGGGAAATCCAGCAAATATGGTCCCCGCGACGAGGGTGGTCATAGTCACGAGAAGCATTACAAGAGGCACGACGAGGGCTCGGGGGAGGAGTATTCCGGTAACGAGAGGCTAAGCAGGGTGAAGGATGATGAATATTATCGCGAGAAGGAACGTAGAAAACATGAGAAGGAAGAGAGAAAAGAGAGAAAGCGCAGAGAAAAAGAGAGGGAAGAGAGCGGTGAACACGGTAGCCCTGGGCGCCGTCGTAGCCGTGAACGCAGCAGTGAGCGATATCGTGAAGAAGAGAGGGCGAGGGGATATGGGAACTATGGGTACCCCCAAGCTGGCCCCTACGGATATGCAGCGCAAGGGCAAAATTATCAACCTCCACCGCCTCACGGACAGCAGTATGGTGTCCAGCCCGGCCACGGATACCAAGCTCCACCACACGAGAGTGGATATCCGACATCAAGCGCTGAGTATCCGGGTCGCCAACCATCCCCATACGCACCCGGCGCCTACGGTTCGGGCGGATATCAACCTCCGCCGCCACCGCTGGCGCAAGGCCACCCGCCTGCCTCCTCGGGCTATGGAGGTTTCCAGGGGCCACCAGAATCCGCTTATGCAACGGGAGGCTTCCAAGGATATCCCCCTCCTCCCGGCCCGTCCCTCGCTTCACAACAGTACGGCGGATACAGCGGCGGAAGTGAATCCTACAGCTACCCTCCTCCTCCCCCGCAGCAGGGTTATGGGGGATACGGACAAGGGGAGCACGGGCAATCACAGTGTCCGGCACCCCCCCACCAGCCCCCGGATCACCCCGCAGTCCCACAGGGCTACTCAGCATACGTATCATCGCCTCCTCCACCAAAAGTTACTGCGGGCGGAGCTGCCGGAGGCCAGCACTACAAACCTCAGCACCACTCGTCTCAACAGCAGCAAGCATATTACGGGCATGAGTCAGGATCAACCGGTTACCCAGGTGGCGGCTCAGCAGCCGTCCAATTCGAGAACACTAACCCCGCCAATCCTCATTCCAAACCTTCTACCGGTTCCGGCGGCTTTTCGGTTTCTGCACTCGAGACCTTTACCGGCGCACTCACCAGTTCGTTGCATTCGTACGCCCGTACCCTTTTCCCAGCCACGAGTACCCACAAACCTGTCGCCCAGTACGGTGCCCCGGGCGAGAGCGGACTCCCGGCTCAGCAAACAGAAAACAGATTTGACTCGTTTGCCCGGGAAAAGACAGGTAACGGGGTAAAGTGGTATGTGGATGGAAAAGATTACATGTATGCCGTAAGCATTGCCATAGAGAACGCCCGTCAGAGCATCTGGATCCTAGACTGTACGTTTTCGGGCTTGTCCCAACCGCTTTTTGTCAGACATTAAACTAATGTTTCGCCACCAGGGTGGCTGAGCCCTGAGCTCTATCTCCGCCGGCCTCCCAAGCTGAATGAACAATATCGAATTGATATGATGCTTAAGGCTGCAGCAGAACGCGGGGTTAAGATTAATATCATCGTGTACAAGGAAGTTACTCAAGCCCTAACGCGTAAGTATTTCGCCCCCTATTACCTGGAGACGCTAGAAACTAAATGCCCAATTTACACTCTCGCGAGGCCGGTGAGGTCGCTACAGTTAGTTCACATCACACTAAAACATCGCTTGAGAAACTTCATCCCAATATCACTGTATTCAGGCATCCCGACCATCTTCCCGATAGACCCACCATTCAAAGCGACATCTTGAATAAGGTGAAAACAGGAACCTATCAGCTTGGAGACGGGTTAAAAGGGTTATACGGCATAAAGGATGGTGTCACTATGTATTGGGCACATCATGAGAAGCTGTGCCTTGTTGACGGAGAAATTGCATTCATGGGCGGACTGGATTTGTGCTTTGGCCGTTGGGACATGAACCATCACCCAATCGCTGATGCACACCCTAGCGACACGAAGGCGATTATCTTCCCAGGCCAAGATTATAACAACTCCAGGTGAGCAGTCCCTTATTGATGGTTGATGACCACATACCAATCTGTGTAAAGGTTTATGGATTTCCACAACGTCGATCATTGGGAACAAAACAAGGTCAGGCGCGAAGAACACTCTAGAATGGGATGGTCTGATGTTGCGCTATCCTTAATCGGACCTTCCGTCAGAGACCTCCAGAGACATTTCATTGTGCGCTGGAATTTCATATATTATAGTAAATACGAAGTGAGGAAGCAAGAGAGATTCCAACCGCTCGACGACCGCATACTACATGAAAGAGGGCACTACCGACAAAAGATAAAAGGTAAAGTCCATCATGTCGGGAAGAAGATCTTTGAAGGGGACGATTACGGCTATGATGAACCCCGTGGGGGTTATGAAGAAGAAAGAGCATACAGCGAGAGGAGACGTGACGAAGTGGAGGGTGTACGCTGCCAGATTGTCAGGAGTTCATCCAAATGGAGTCACGGACTCCCCGCGACAGAGGTGAGCCCCAACTGCTTGTTTTCCGATAGAGTTGTGTCCTGACATGTCACAATTTAGCACTCGATTGCGCATGCATATATCGAGATCATAAGCACGGCAGAGCACTTTGTCTACATTGAAAACCAATTTTTCATCACCGCAACGGATAGCAAGCAGAATCCCATCCTCAACAAAATTGGTCGTGCGATTGTCGATCGAATTCTCCGTGCCGACCAGGAACGCCGGAGGTTCAAAATGATAATCGTCATCCCCGCAATCCCGGCATTTGCCGGCGACCTCAAAACTGACGGCAGCCTTGGAACCCGAGCAATTATGGAATTCCAATACCGGTCTATCAACAACGACAGAGGCTACTCGATAATGGAGCAAATCGCAAAGGCTGGTGTTGATCCAAAAAAATATATTAGGTTCTACAATCTGAGGAACTACGACCGTATCAACGCTGGCCGTGGAGTGGCCCCGGGTGGGGCAAGCTCGGGCGCAAGTTACCCCGCCGGGGTGGGCGCCCCTGGATACGGCGCTGCCCCCGGTGGTGAATACAGTGGATACGCTTCGCGCTCCCCCGTCGGCCAAGAGTGGGACTCGGTCTCCCAATGCTCTATGCTCGGCGGTGGCGACATCCGCTCAGCGCCTTGGGACGGCGACGCCCAACAAGACCTCGACGCCTTCGTTTCCGAGGAGCTTTACGTGCACTCCAAGCTCCTAATAGCTGACGACAGGGTCGTGATATGCGGATCGGCAAACTTAAACGACAGGTCCCAACTTGGAGACCACGACAGCGAGATCGCGATAGTAATCGAAGACCCCACGCCCCTTCCATCACTAATGGACAATAGGCCATACCAAGCCTCGCACTTTGCCGCGACCCTCCGCCGCCAAATCTTCCGAAAACACCTCGGCTTGATCCCCGCCGCAAATCTTACCACCGTGGATGAGAATATGCACCCAGTCCCCATACCGAACATCTACGACTTTGACTCGCAAGAGGACCAGATGGTGACAGACCCGCTCTCGGAAACCTTTGAGAACTTTTGGAATTACACTGCGCGCACAAACACTGTCGCCTTCGAAAAGGTTTTCCACGCCGTGCCCACGGATAAAGTCGCGAATTGGAAGGACTACGACGAGTACTGGGGTAAGCACTTTAGTGTCCCGCCCGGTGAGAATCAACAGCCGAAGATCAAGTGGGGACATATCGTCCGGGACGAGTTTAACCCCGATCCGAGGATTGCCATTGGCGAGGTTAAGGGTGTGCTTGCGACGGTTCGCGGAAATCTTGTGGAGATGCCGTTGGGGTTTTTGAGGGAGGAGGATATCGCCAAAGAGGGGCTAGGGTGTAAGTTTCTCCTCTCCTATTACATGTAATTGAAGTGTGCGAGTGCTGATATATGCCTGGGGGGGGTTAGTGAATGCGATAACAGAGAGTCTATATACTTGAAACATCTTGTGTTTATGGTCGGGAGGGGGAGGCGGATATTTATGTATTCCCAAATAGTTTTGTTTTGATTTACACAACTCACTTTTACATTATGATCACCGTTGCTCTCAAAGGGGTATCGTGCCTTCCCTTCTTTCCGAAAGTGTGATAATCTATGATAAGTTGGTGCTATATCGCCAGGCATAAACGTAAAAACCAAAACACCAAATACCTAGAGTACCGCACCCCGAAATTCTCGAAAGGACCGTTTAAGCATTGAAGACACAACCCCTACCACACCACACGATACATACCAAACACCGTACAGCACGTACGATACCTGCGCCCTCCCTTTTAACCTACCCAATACAACAATCCCCCATACATCCCCCCCCCTCCTCCCCAAGTGTCGAAAAAAGTGGGAAAAAAGGACCCACACAGCGGTATACGGTAGAGTAAGAGAATCCACCTAGAACTTGAAAAACGCCCGTTAGGGAGGAAGGGAGGAAGGGAGGACATGATGTAACTTTCACCACTAACTGTTCTCTCTTTTCGCTCGTCCGGAATTGAATTACGGCTGTGAGAATAAAGACTTGTATGGTAGGTGTGTACGGTAGGTATCACAAGTAGACAGAAATAACACGTATAATCTCTTGGCATATTTCCTGACACGTTCTTATTTTCCGTGCGGTTACTGTACCGCACACTTCCCGTGGTGGCGGGGGGGGAGGGGGGTACGTTGCTTGCTTGGTTGGTAGGATCTGCTGGAAACTATTGGAATATTACTGCGGTAAAACATCTAGTATTACAGTGCTCCGGATAAGCTGAGGCGCATGGAGGTGTCTGTCGCTCCTGGAATCATCATCAGAGTTGACTACCGCTTTATTGTAATACCAAACTTAAATATCCACATGGTATCACCATACCCCCTCGACAAACAAAGGACAACTCCTCCCGGAATAGCATATTTTATGATATGTGTTCCTGTATTGTATCATAGCAGGATCGATCTAACTTTGCTCACTTCCGCAGCACCGAGTTCGGAACCTCTCTTCTACTTTTTCTTTTCTTTGTGGCTGGTAAGTTAGTCCCGGCGGTTTGTCGGTCTGATTTTGCTGGTTGGTTGGGGTTTCGGAGGAAAAGGGAAGGAAGGGTGGTGCGGTGTTGTATCATACTATACCTTTTTGGATGCATCATTATGGTCCTATATAGTGGATGTTTGTATTTCATACGGGGGTTGATGATGTTCTGAATTGGGTGGATCGTGGGGGGCGGGTATATAATATAATAACTATCCCCTGCAGTTGTTAATAGTGCCGAATTCCCCCCCCCACATCACGCTATATAAAAAAATCGGACTATGATAAAAAACTAACTTGGCGCTTTTCTGGAAATGTCGATCGAGTGATAGATATCAAAAGCATTTCAGGTCAAGTTATTAAGTAGATCTTTTTGCTACTGTATTAACAGGCGCAACTAAACCTGATAATAATATGAGAGTGGATGTTTTTGCCAGTACGTAGCCGTGAGGTACGGTATGATAATGAATGCACCTGTCAATATTTAATTTATTAACCAACATCCAGAGTCATGTGATAGCATCACACACCACTTGAGGTTGAATCTGCCAATCAAAGGGGAAACGCTAAATTTCACTAGTGTCTCCTTAGCACGGTGTAGGGAAATTCGGCACTATCAACACTTGTAGGGGATACTACACCGGTAGTGAGATACGATTATGGGGGGTGTTGGGAAGGGTTTATGATTTGGTATCCCGAATATATTGTCAATCTTCGTTCCCACCGTTTGTCTGCACACGGGGTATGAGACTGCTTTGCTAGCACTTCGTGTAGTATGGGCGAATAGATAGTTATAATTCGCCAAAGCCCGATGACGACTGGGTTTAATTCAAAAAAGGTTTCGGGGAAAGAAAATAAATAGCAGATCGACCACCGGTATCACATGATAAGAAACCTACTATTAAAGAAGGAAAGAAAATCCACTCAAGAAAGAAAAGAGAGATAAAGCCCATAATCAGGAAACGTACACTGCCAATTTCATATCCCACTGCGATTCATCACAATGGCTTCCTTCCAACCAGGTTATACCGGAGTGTATAGAACAGATTCCTATTATCTCGGAATTCCTCGCAGACCTGGCCGAAAAACCTGGCCGTATCGGCTGGGCGCCATCCGAGGACACGAGTGAACAGGGCCGAGCCGTAGGACGACACACCGTCAAGATGGGCGACTTGGGTGTACGTGCCGATTTCCAAAAGCCGTTTCTACTCACATCAACACCCTGCAGAGGATTACAACACAGCCTGGGGAAATAACTTACATCCTTTGGCCATGTTCCGACCGGGAGTTGGTCAATCCTCTAGTCTGTATTAGCTATGACGGGTTTCAGAACTAGGGGAGCATTTCAATGCATACCTCTTCGACACCCTGGAATCCAGCGGCTTCCATCTTTGCTTTTAAATCTTCGACCCCAGTCATTGGTCTTCCAGACCTGCTCCCGGATTCTCGAAGCAATTCAAAAAACTTGGCTACATTCCCTGGGCATGGTCCACGCTGAGAATCTGGAAACTCGTTCAGGTCAGATATTATTCCCCAGTCACGAACCGAGGGCTCATAACGCTAGTATTCGGTACTAGCAATCACTTCTCGAGCACCGGCATACTGTCAGGGACACGCACACATCTCCAAGACCCCCTCCTTAACTTCAAAGTATCCACCGGGCTTGATATGCCTGCTATCGTGTTAATTTCATCAATAACCAGCACCACCGATGCCAAGATTACCGGAACACCCGCGAAAAATGCCCTTCCCAGTCCTTGATTGAGCCCAGCATATACCGGTTGTGAACCAGGTCAAAGGTGTTTTCAGGGTAAACCCAATCGCTTTCGACATCCTAGGGTTCGAAATTAGAAAGAAAAAATCCCCTCGACCAGAAATCTTAGGCATGTTACATCGACCTCAAATTGGCAATTAGGAGGAGTCCATGCAGGCTGTATGGGGGCGAGGTCAATCCCAATAACCTACCCTCATTAGCACTCCAAGATCATCCAATCTAACCGGCAAGTCTTACGAGTGCCGCAGGATAATGGCTATTGTATGAAAAGATCAGCCATCTGTTTGAAAATACCTCATTCAGGCCATCTTACTCGGCAGCGTCAATAGCCCAGATACCTAGTTGTTTCCACGGGAAATATCAGTAAGAGAAACCCGTAAAAATAAGGGCGGGCAAGAAACAAACCTGTTCCAGTCCCCACATCAAGTATTTTCTGTGGCTGGTTTAGAGGCGCCATGGTGAGCTCGCCCCCCAAAATTATGTTGTCGATCTGCAAGGGGAATAGGTTTGGTTAGTCCACACTATGACATGTGCGCGAGTGGTTGAGCTTATTCCCACATGGTGCCAAAGGTCCAATCTACATTGTATCATCAAATTATGCTCTACTCATCCAAATATTAAGGCGATAGATGAATAACACGTACCTCTCTTGCTCTATGGTATCGTTCGGAAATACCTGTCAAAAAATTATAAACCGTTAGACTTATCCACGATCCCGAGATCAAGCTTTGGCGGAACTCTAGAACTGACACTGGATCCCTAAATTCAAAACGAGTTGGGTTAGCTATCTACCTTGCTCCACACCACCGAAGGCTAGATCCTCACCTCTCGGGACGAGTGATAACGCCTCCCGTTCTCGTATCTAATGCCTTAAGGGTTGGGTTATCATCGGTCAAAAACCAATTGGAAATAGGGTAAAGAAAGAAAGAAAGAAAAGACGGAACGCGTTTGGTCCCTATTATGTATCATAGGGTATCCGGTAACATCTCCCCTCTCTAACAGGGGTAGACCGCAAGACGGGGGGGGCTCCTACCCGAAAACAAAAAATGGGAGAGGGGGAAGGGAGAGGTGAATGAATCATAAAGACTCACTCGTAATTCAAAATTCCGGATGAGAGACTACTGGCATCCGACTCTGTCGAGGATCCGAAATCCAAATCATCCTCGCTGGGTAGCTGCATACAATGCCGCACCATCCTTAGTACTCAAGCAACCTAATTCGAACCCAGCTACCCTGTCACTCTGGAAGCCGAGTATGGTCTGGTACTCACTGCAACCTCAATCCCGATTCTTCCGCCGTGATGACCCCCAACCGACATCAGGCGCGAGCCGGGGTCCAGGCCCTCGCCATCCAGGATACCGTAGGATGGCAATTCAGTAGCCATACCTAATCAAACTATACCGTGGGTATATGTGTCAAGGATATAATCGATATAGTCTCCTTCGAAAAAGCTAGTTGTAGGATTACAAGAGACGAAGGCACGGAGAAGCGAGAACAGACCAGCTTAACTTAAGAGCAACATTGAGGGAGACAGACGATGATGCCGATGGGTGCATAGAATCCTGCTCCCTTCCAACCCAAGATGGCCCTTGCGGCCTCGCTGTTGCATCGTTACCAACTCGGGCATTTTGGATCGCCTAGCGCGCCAGCCTTCGTGCACGGCATCAGCCGCAGGGTGATAGTTATCCACGCGATCCACATGCCCAACATTCTTGACCCCGCTTTTCGCCCCGCCCTATCCAGTAAGGTCGGAAAGAGGACCGGCACCAGAAACATACACAAAAACCGCACCACTCTACCGTGCTCGGCACACCAACTTGGAGTTATACGGGTGTGCCGGAATGGCCCTGCTTGCGGGACAAGACGAACGAGACCTGCCGAGTGCGCAAGCGAGCATCATTGCCAATGCACAAGCGTAATCGCCGAGCACTCGTCCCTGGTTAAAGTACCTAAAAACAGGGATGAGTGGCAAAATGTCTTAGCGTATCTGAGTTCCCATACAAAAATATACCCGCCCGTTTTCGGATACTTCTTGGCTGGGACGAGCGCTCGAGCAATGATACAACGAAAGGCCTGATTTCACCCGAGGTTGGATATCCATGGAAGTTTCAATTACAACATGAGCTCACTTTGATGATAGCTCATTTTGAGCGTCATAAGTGGATGCCCTTGGTTTCTTTTGTTGATGTTTTTTTTGGGGGGGGGGGCATGGACCGGTATCTGCCAGGAATCCTTCCTGCATGCAACGGTTGCACATTACCCTCAGGTAGGGAGTGCTTGTCATGTGCCTAAAACCAAACCATGGGTATGATAAAAAAGGCTATCTACGACATCGAAGAAGCGTTCATGATTTTACCCACCGGTAGGTGCCAGGGTGCCATTGAGACACTTGATCAGCAAACTACTTTAGCGAGGGCACGGCTTCAATTAAGATTCGGGCGCCTCACCGGCCGAAGCCTCTCGGCTTTGGTTGGTTTCGGGGACGGTTGCGGAAAATAGGATGAGTTAGTCTCTTTGCCTTGTCGTGGGATATGCGTCTGCCCTCAGCACGGCGATGTTCACAGCTACGAGTGCTGTGCTATGCCTACACTCGAGTACTAGTACAAGCAATCGTCGCCAGGCCCTCAAAATCGTTGACTAACCGATTTTCTCACCACCCACCCACTGCATGAGCACTGTGCTCGAGTACCGGTACATGCCGTTGCCCAGGGCTGCCAAGGCAAAGGAGAGCCTAAATAACATCGTCAGTGAAAGAGCCAATACAATCTACTGTAGTGGCAGAATGGTGAACTGCATTGTACGAGTGCCAGCACGTGATCGGCCACGGCATAGATCACGACCAGGTGTGCAGACCGCTTGTGGGAGACGCACAATGGGTGTTGAGCATGCACACTAAGCCATTCTTTTACCTAGCTCTTGTCTCTCGAAAGCAAGGTTCCTCTCAACACCTCTCTACTCGAGTACTAAGTGCAGGTCTCCGTAGTGCTAGCAATTGATTGGCAACACGGAGTTTTTGGACGACGAGACGACGAGACGACGAGTCTGCCTGCGAGGCGAACTCACACCGTGCAGGTGGGGAGAACCGCACTCTCATACTCGGGGGTGGATGTTAGTGATGGGGTGGACAGGGGTTCGAGATGCCAAGCCTTTTACCCTTCTTAGCTTTCTTGGCAATGCCTGCCGAATTAAATCAATTTTTCCCTTGGACAGCCATGAGTACAGGCCAAACCCCTGTCTCTCCCATCACTAACCTCCACCCCCGAGTACCCATCACTAGGGTATCCGCGTTGGTGATCGGATAGACAAGGGCCCAAAAGTCCCCATGCTCATGCCTGCCAGGGGGAAAAAATGATTTAATTTGGTAGGTATTGCAAAGAAGGGTAAAAGGCTTGGCATCTCGAGCCCTAGTCCATCCTATCACTAACGCCCATACCCGAGTACATTATGCTACCGAACTTGATTTTATGTTGGTCTTCTTGCTGTTATTAAGGGCACATCTCAGACCTTTCGGTTCCATTTGCCTAACTAGATATGTTATGACAAATGCAAATGTCAAGGCTTGTGTAACGACGTCGCCGAGAGATTTGGGAGTCGGCATGATCCTGCTCAAGCGCGTTCTAAAAGTCCAATTCTCGTTAGATGGACTATCCTTGCTTGGACTCAGGAACGTAGGTAACGAAAGGCGGAGACCTGGTGGGCGCCTGAGGACGGTTAAGGGGGGTGCCGGTAGGCGACTGCTGACAGTCCATGAATACTTTGCTGTCCATTGCCATGCGAGGGCTCCCGGATGGTGAGCCGTGACCGGAAAAGGTTTCCGGAGGGTATGCACAAGAATGGATGGTATCAAAAAGGGTTTCTCCAATACCGGTATTTGGCTTTCGAGGGCTTTCTGAGCAACATAGCTTTCCCGTATCATATCCGTCCAAATCTGAGTTGTGGCAAGGTTGCCCGGGTATCGTATCGCATGTGCGGCCCGTCCGCTCTCTTGTTGTGGGCGGCAAGGCGGACTAGTGTAAAATCTCGTGAAATCCACCATTAGATTATCAACGGGAATCAGCCCGTTAGCCTATGGTAGGTGTAGATTGACGGATCAGCAGAATTGCGAATATCAGTCAATGAGACTCAACACCCTTTGAGAGCTGTCCTCTAAGAGTTCTATGCGTTCTCGCGTCATCGTGTTCTCACCTCTCGGTGAGCGGCTGTAGAGCTTATTCCTAGATGAAGTATTTCCGAAGAAACCTAATCCCGGTATCGGCAAAGCGCCGATTTCAACCACCAACCGGCTCTTCAAAACGAGCGCCGGCTTACCCAATAGGTCAATACCGCACGGCGGCTAACTATTGGCTGCGCTCCGGTCCTTGTTCAAAGGCTAAGCCAAGTGTGGTCGGGGATTTTGTCTCCTCAGACACCGGCTAGCCAATTGCCCCCCATCAATCGAGCACTGCAAGCAGTCATCTCAACAGCCCCTCAGATTCGCGATACCGTAATTGGGTACCTGTCTGTACCCAGGTCCCGGGGCCTTTCCCAAATCCCCTAGTCGATTGTCAGAGCAAGTTAGGGGTCAGAGTGTCCCCCCTATTCTGGCTAGGGGAACAGACAAGTGTTCCCGGGGCAGCAGACACAAGCACCATAGTGGATGTAAACCCTCTTGCGGGATACCGAGAACTTTAGCGGATGCCCCAAGGTTTGCCAAATGAAAAGAGAGTATTTTGTCCCAGGTGTAATGCAGTTAAGGATTCTCGAGAATGTTTCTCCCTTCCGCTGGGTATTACTGTAGTCTTGGGGCTCAGAGTGTCCCCTAAGCCCAATGTTGCAACGAAGGGGGTTCGATCAAAAATGATCGAAGGACTAGGAACGCGCTTTTCGAGCCGGAGGGTTGTAGGATGGAGCCCCTTCTAACAAATCGGTAAACAATGATATTTGAAGGCAGGTGGAAGCAAAAGAAACAAATGAAATGACAGGAAAAGGAAGCAAAATGTGGCAGAAAAAGCAAATAGACTAGCACTGGTATCGGTACCGGTACTCTACTTCTCCAATAAATATGATACTCACACATCGGTTGAAGGTAGAAATTCCCAGAGTGCCTGCTATTTTTGCTTACTAAGACATTAGAGTAAAGAACCCCACCTTCAATTTTCATTTTCAGAAGCCCCGATTCAACCCCCCTCTGGGTTCGATTATCAAAGGGCTTCTTTGCAACATTGCCTAAGCCCCCACACCCGGAAGGGAATGCTGCGCCCGTAGGAAATTCTTCTGAGGAAGCAGGCATCCGCCCCCCCCCCCCTCTTGATGACGCTTGACATGAAGAGGCTCGGTCAAAGGCTGCATTGTCACAGGACCGATGAATACTGATTCCTGTATGAGCAATGTCCATATTAACAGGATTTGAGAGCTCTTTCATCACCGGAAATGCGACTTGTCTGAGTAAATCCAGGCCTCAAAGTGTCTCCGAAATGTACTATATCATAGGAATACAGATATGCGTCGGGTTCTCCTGCTCAGGGCCGGTTTGGTAACTCGGGCTACTACCGTATATTTCAAAGAAGCAGGAGGGCGGGTCTCCTAGAAATTGTAATTGGGGATAAATTAAAGAAACCTTGGTCCTAATCCATAGGACCGGAAAATCCGTAGACATATTTTGTCTGACTTCTCGGCTAGGATGATCCCCATATAATTCTACTGAGATACCACGGAAAAGCGAAGGGGTTCCATGGCCAAATTAAAGGGGTAACTTGGGGCGAGTATTTCTATCCCAGTTTGCGGTCTAGATATCAACCGCTCACCATAGTATAGATAGATACGCTAACCGGGTTGTGCGAGTACAGAAATGGGCCAGAAAAAAAGTAAATACGCTCTTATAATCTTTCACACATATTTCATGGTTCTTCCCCAATCCTAAATCCATCATTTGCGATTGGGTTACCTATCCAAAATGTCCTAGATATCAGTGAAACAATCCGGTTCCTCCCGGGCGTCCGCCTCAGAATCGGGAGTATGGTAACCTAAGATATAATCAGTAGAGTCATCACAAATAGAGTGTAAAAATCTTACCATTTACCCCTTAGGGTAATGACAGCCCACTCGACTCCCTTGTCATCAGTTTCCTTCTCCACCTTTGTTGTGAAAGCGATAGCGCTCATAATTCCGTCGCCAAACTTCTCATTCAGAACCGCCTTGTACGCCAATCCGTAGTTTTGAATGATTTCGTAGAGGCGATAGATCAATGGCTCCCTCGCTAGACATCAAGCCCCCCATTAGCGTTAAGATATGGCCCGTCTAGGGGTTACTGTGCATACGAGGCATGTCGAGTGTCCTCCCCCGATCAGGAAACCCTCCCAAATCATTTGCAACCACCACCTCGTTCAATTCCAACACTTCGGCGAGTTTCCTGATGTCAGCGGGGGAGGCATGGGCTTGCCCGTAAAAGATCGCAGCAACAGCAACCTCATCGCGCCCCAGGAGTCGTCCGAGGTCTTCAAAGTTCAGTCTCTTGGCCTTTTTTTGCTTAAAGAGGATATCGGTTACCGGTGGGAGGTTCAGATTGGTCTCCTATCCAGTTATTAGCATATCCGCTCGTCGCATGAAAAGAAAAGAACTGCCGAGTCCTTACGGTCGAAGACATGGCACCTGTCTGTCTGGTATCGGGGTTCTGTGTGTTTAATGGAAACGAGAAAGAAATTTGCTTTATGGATGACCGCGGAGAAGGATATTGCTTATGCCTTCACACAAGCAGCAAACTGTGGGGAAATTTTCCGGGGCAGCAGAAAGGTGATGGCGGGAAAGCCAAAAGCGGGGCGAGTAGGGATGGGAAATCCCACGGATGACGTCATCGGGCCCACGGCAGAATAAGGCTTTTAAGATTCATCAACACAATTGACTGTTTTGGCTCTCATAAAGATAATATTTATCGAAATAGGGCGAAATATCGCGAACCTTATGGCAATGGCTCGCAGGAATGGAATAGGAGGATCGCTGGTTGTGTTATAGCCATCGGCAGCGCAGTCTGTAAATTAGTCGAGAAGAAATACATCTGAGGAACTCTAATATCGCAAGGATATTTCTGTCTGAAAATCCAAAAAGTAAGTAATCTCTCCGCTCCCCGGATATATCAATCCACCACTTGCCCGCGGGAACTCACATCTAAACCCCGCTCACAATTCCCGTGAGAAGTACTAGGTACTTGACTCACTTCAAGGTTCTAACTAAATACTCTTGAGCCCTTCCTATCGCTAGCCGCGTCCTACTTGGAAGCACTGCAAAAGCTCTTTTCTCTCCGGGGCTTTATGTGCTGTTTATCAAGTTGCCATCACCAACAGTCACTCGGCAAGCTGGATAAACGTAAACTTTGTATTCGAGCACCACACCCCCAGCCGGGAGCTCACACGGCCAAGCAATTCAACAGCCATCTTGGTTCCTTACAGCCTTCCAGTCCAGGTTCTCTCCTCCAGCTTGTGTCCTGATATAGTTAGAAGTAAATCTCAAGCGGGAAAAACATTGTTCTTGTGCTTAAACCAGCGTTGGTCCTATCCTATTATCCGTAGCACCCCCGTCGTTATAGCAAACAATGATCCCGTTGGATCCGCAGTGCTGGTATAATACACGCACTTCGACCGACACAAACAACTGCTAACTTACCTCCGCAGCCTGATACCTCTCTCATAACCTAACCCCTAGACCCTAATTTCTACCGCTACCACCGCCACCACCACCAAGCCTTCCCACCACTAACTCCATTCATTAATCGGAGCTTCTGACCTTCGGACGGGCCCTTGGGATCATTGATTGTCCTGATTGACAAACCCTCACACACAATCTTCTCAGGGCCACTCATAGCTACCTGAGCTCCCCGCTCAAACTTGACATGGCAAGCGAGCCACACTGTGTAGTCTCCTAAGCCCGCTTAGCGAAGGCGTCACAACACCAAAGGATAATTTAATCCGAGCTCTCACTAGCTTCAACCGAACTAGCCGCCGATGAGCCAGGAGATGCAGAAGTAGCAGTCGGATGGGCGTGGCTCGGAGGAAGCCTACCGACCCGGACGTGAAGTGGGGTCGTTGGGTCATTGAGTCCCGGGTTTTGACTGCTTCAGGGTGGTATTTAGGAGCGTCGGGGTAGAACCTGTAACGACTATTCGTGGTGTATTTTCACATCACGAAACCCTCTCAGAAGATAGGCTTCTGTTGAGGTGTGGGACGGAGTCAGGGACTGTGTCCTTAGAATTCAGGGCAATCAGTCCTAGTAAGTGCTAACTCCTTCCCAAGGAAAGAATCAGAAACGGATTACCAAATCCGTAATCTACCTAAAGTTATGAATGCTCGGCACTTCTGCTCGCGAAACTAGGGATCCGCCCCGGGCTACTCGTCCCAGACAAGAAACACCCTGATGTCTGGGGGGGGAGGAACAGGGATATTTCGCCCTTCCTCAATATGGCGTTTATCCCCCTCTGTGTCTGGGTACTTCTTGTCTGGGACGAGTATGGGAACATTTAGGTGTCGAATTGTATCTCCGTCGAACCACAGTGCCTTTAGCCAGGCAGACTAACTTCACTCAAGGCTATAATATCCTGTTGGCTCTTAGCCATTTGTCTAGGAGAAGTATGATGCCATTATGGACAGGTATTGATACGGATATATATATATTTCATTTTGCGGCTGTGCAACGAGTAGACACCCAAGGATATTTCCCTCTTATCTTTTTTTCTACAATATTCTTTTTTCCTAACCATACCCTTTATCTTTCGCTGAGAAGAAAAATAAAATAAAAGTGACCAGAAAGGAGAGCGTGAAAGTCTAGCTAGTCGAGGGCTGCAGCCGGGGTTTCGACACTACCCTTCGATGGTATGATACGCGCTAGCAGCCAAACACTCTCCTCGCTGTTTGGGTAGGGTACCGAAGCTGTGCCGGTGTGCTCGAGTATGGATCACGGGCTACAACGCACCCGGTGGGGTTCTACCATATCTCCCACACCACCATAACCCACAAGCGGGGTGAAAACTGGTGGCTGGAAGCAGATTTGTTAGAGTTACGCAAGTGCTGGCTAAGAAAATACCGGGAGAGTTTTCCCTATTCCCCCTTTTTTGCTTTTGTTTTCCTATCTCCTACATAGCACTACACAGCCACCGCAATTCTAAATAGATGCTTATTAGCCTTAAAAAAAAGGGCCACGAAAACAGCTTCTACTGGAATATTTCACCGCGGTGTCAATTGTCTCACCTCTTGCTCTTCACAGCACTAGCACTAGTGCAAAGCCCATACAGAGGACTCATGGGGGTGGGGCGATTGTGCAGGATGCACAATTCATTATTCATTACCATACCATAACAGAGCTCGGGTTAGGAGCTTCGACCACCGCCGACACCACTTGATTTAGTCCATGGATGGCACGAGAAAAAAGAAAAAAAGAGGGGAAAAAGAAAGCTCGCGCCAGCTGTGACACAAGCCCACAGGCCAAAAACGGGGCGCTTCAGTCTCCGGTGCAAGACACCAGCTTCACATAATATCACTCGCCAACGGCCTCAAACACGCCACTCCTCGCATAGCTTCAAGGATTACTTACTCACGTTTAGAATGGGTATTAGCTGGTGGGGGATTCCACCAGCTAAGCTCCCAAGGGTTCACTGTATCATAATATAGTCTACTCAGCACTAAGGCACATCTGTGTGCAATTGTGATATCTCCAGGAACATCTATCCAGCCTTCACATCCGTATGGCCTTCTAACAACGGCGAAAAAAACACTTCTTCCGGGAATTAGGTACCAGTCAAGACTCACCACGGATAGGCTTACTCCGGTGCTTATCGGTTTCTCGACGCCCTACAGCGCACTAGTAAGCATTCGGGGAGACGGGACCTCAGCATTAGGTACACAGTCACATTCAAAGGAGGTGTGGGTGAATAACCATTACTAGGCGGTGGTAAAAGTTCCAACGTGGGGAGGGATTCACCTGCTTTGGGGAGCGGGGTCCACCAATTTTATGATATCTGGTATTATGGCAATTTCTTTAACCTGAGTTACCAGCGGAAATACTGCTACCTCATCTGATAATCTAGCTCCGTCCGCTAAGTTCAAGCTCTCGCCTGGGGAACTCCCTCGCCGACACATCATCCTTACTGTTTCTTGGTCGGAACAGCCGACGTACCTATACCTTTACCAGAAGTTAATCTTGTGTCTCAAAACTCAGTTATGAGAGAAGGGGGTCCCGACCGTCACTCTGCCTTAGTGCGCTGGATATTTATCACAATATTGAACCCCCGGTCTATCGGATTTTGGTCCCTCATCGTAGCCTAGTGCTATTGCTCAACGCTAGTGTCGGTCGTATTGCTTACCGGTAGGTTGCTGGACATCTCCGGTCCAATCCGAATGATCCCACGCACTTCCATCAAAGACCAATATATCGATGCATCGCCATTTCTCCACTCGAGTACTGTACAAGCGACGCACCGAGAACACAAATAATCTACTTCAGCACATCCGTATTGCAAGTGGGGGCAGTGAGTTACCCTTTGGAAAGCCGGGGAATTTCCAAGGGCCGGCACGAGGCCAAATGGTTGGCCACCAGTCTGCTCACTCTGTGGAGCAAACTGTTCAGCGTGATTGTGATTTGCTAATCAATCGCAGCGGGCCGTCAGCTACAGGGTCAAGAAATCCCACCGCGACCCCATTTCTTCGGCTGAACCCTAAGTCCGGAGATTGATTGACTTTGCGAAAGGTTCTTAGTGTTGAAAATGGGCCCCTTAATGACGCCTGGTGCCGTAGCAAGGCCAACAAATCCCTAGCTAACAATGTAGCTATTTATTAAGGAAGAGCGGGGCGATATACAGTCACACCCTGCTATCCCAGCTCTTGATAAACCGGATATCTGGCTGTCCCCTGTGGGCCTCTGTGGGTTTCTGATTTCCCCATACCAAAGCCTGACCTGGGTTTCGGTCGTCCAGGATAGGGGGCGACTTTAGCAGGATTCCAATGCCCGCCCGGCCAATTCTAAGAGCCACCGGGAATGGTAAATTTAACATACTGATGCAATAATAGATCAGCAATGATAACCGCACCTTAAAGTCGTTCAACACAGCAAATCTAGAAAGTCTAACCGGATATCACTTAGGCGCCAGGATCTTTCCGAGATGTATTGGGCTAGCGCCGCAAGGTCAGTGACCACTAAAAACCAATATTTTCATATGGACTTGCTGCACTACCTCAAGAGTAAAGGGGCAGCGTTTTGAAGCCTCCGTAAAAACTCCCGAAGTCCGTTATGAGATCAGCCGTAACTAGCGCGTTAGATCACGATAAGTTTAGTCTGTCAGGTTAACAGAATTGCAAATACCGGTTAATGGGATCTGAAACGTCTAGTAGGCTAGTCCTATAACATGTCACGAAAACGCTATTCCTTCTCAGGAGCTTTCTATCTCCAAATTCGGAGGTTACTGAGATAGTGAATTTGAAGAATTTTTACGGTATTAGAGGCTCCAAAAACTATGATACGAAGGGTTCTCTTTTAGGATTATATGGGAGTTATGGTTCTGTGGCACCGCACCAGGCTCGGCCAATACCCCCAAAGCACTCTAATTTTCAAGGACATCAAGACTGAGTTTGATGGAATGTGAATCCAGGTAGGAAAACTTCATGCCAAGGAATTTGGTTGCCCTGCAGGTCCCTGTCCTAACCCCCTGCCCCCTGTTTGGAAGGAAGAACCCTCTGAGTTGGATGCGGCGTCGCCGTTGATGGTGTTCAAAAACAAACGTCCGGGATTGGGGGCGAATCCGAGCAACCTTCCTGCGACGGCCGTCTGGGTACAACGGCTTCCAAGTTGCTGGGTACAGTGCCAGTGAGCTCAATTTGGTTGAACGAGGTCGGGTATGGTGCGGTATCACGGGTACGGTACCACTCCGTCAGCGCAAGTTAACGGCTAGCAACTAGGGGCCCGGTGCTCTTGGGTTGAAAGCACTATCTCTTGGGTTGGTGTGAAACAGGGAGACTTGTTATCAAGGAGGCCAAGCCAAACGTAAAAGGAATTGGATTTTGTGATTCGTTGAGAATTCAACGGTGCTGGAGGTGCTTGGTCTGTTGTCTGAAAGAGACGAATTTTGCTTTCTAGTAGCCGCTGCTTGGTAACTGCTAAATCTTTGGCGCGCCTAGTAACGAATTTTACCGTTTCACCCCGCCCAATGGATAAATAGCGTTCGCATATACAGATGTTCCTCGCAAGTGGGCTAGAAGCACAAACCAGAGGTTGGCAGCGTTTTGGGGTATGGGGACGATGAATTGTGCGCGGGGTCAGAGAATGATGAACGCGGTGGTCCACGATCGCTCCGTGAAACTAATTTCAGAGTTCGACGACCGGACACCTAGTTGCCTGAAGGTGCGGTAATCCTGTGTGGTAATGTACGGTACTCGAGCACACGAGTACGAGTGATAAGGCAGCGATATTCTGCCTATCAGAATGTACGAGTATGTTGTGCAGTGAAGCCTGTGGAACCCCTGCCATTTTAAAGACCAAAAGCAAGGAACTGTGCCACGGGGGGTGCTTTCTGTGCTACATACGCAGGGACCTCATGCGCCGCCCCATCATGATGGAATCGGGGAGGGGATTTTGACCGCATTTGCCCGATATGAGGGTATTTTTTTCTTCCAGAGGACGACTCGAATTGCAAGGGAATTTGGGGGATCGGTTATGCCCGTGGAACTATACTAGTACTTCCATGGAGAGGAGGTACAGCGCAAGCAGGGGGGAGGAGCAGGCTGCCATTGTGCCAATTGTTTACTCGCAACTTATGAGCCGTCATTATTCTCGGCAACGTGGCCATGTGAATACGCCTGCCCGATCCTGTCTCTGATCCAGAGTTGCATGTAACATGGCTTGACTGACTGCAATCACAATTAAGCTTACTGCGATTGGCAGTGTGATCCACCTCACCGGCGGGCCTAAGTCAATTAATGTATTCCGCAGTAGGCACATGTAGGATAAATATATTGGATTAACACGGCAGAGTGAGCCACAAACCCGAATACTAGCTACTATTGCAGTTTTGACTGAAGTTCAACTTATTGTATTGCTCAAACCCGCATATGACTAGCTAGGACGGGCGCTCGCTCTGCTGTGAAATAGGTTACTCGAGCAATTCAACCCGATTGCCAATGATACCAACCACCGGTACCGGGCGGCACCGGCGACCCTTTGGATTCCTCTTGAGAAAGCGGGTAAAAAACAAAAACTAAGCATCCGGGAATGTCACACTGCTCAAGCCTATGCAAGTCATGCTGTTTGAAGAAACCGCAACTCTGGCAACAGTCCAGGAAAAGTGTACCGTATTATAGTTACTTGTAATAGTAAGCCCGGACGTCGGGGACCACGGGGAAGGCCGAACGAGTGGGTTCTCAAACAATCTGAGAAAAACTCGCCTAGGGCCTGCCTGGTCGTTTCCGGGTCGACGGGCTGGGATGCGGCTTCCTCCGAGCGCGGGAGGGCGGCCTCTTTATTATTATTGTTATTATTATTATTCGCTGCGAGTGGTGTGGAGTTGTTAGGAAGGGTCTCACCAAGTCGGTTGCCTGCCCATGATGGCGAGGTTCAGCAGTTTCTGTTTCTCGGGGGATGGAGCGCTTAAGCCAACACAGCTGGTGGATTATCGAGGGCCCCTCTGTAACCTGCATCATTATGCATCCTTAGGTGGAGATGGTTGTGGGAAAAATGCGACTGTGATTGTCGACGCTTTTTGTCTGTGCCGTATGTAGGAATAACACCTCTCATCCCGCTACGTTTGGCCTCGGGTACTGCCTTTCCCCTAGTGAGCGTGTGATACAGGGGTTTTTGGGTGTGCCCATGTGTGGAAGGGAAAAGGTGGAGGGGGGGGAGGGAAGATGTGAGGGAGGGAAAGGTGCTTCCCGATTTCTAGGCAAAGTGATATACATATATCCCCGCCGGTATTGTAAATTTACTCTCTCTCGCTTCTACTACCTCAATAATCTCATCAGCAAGCCCTAGCTGCATACATACTCAAATACTCAGCACTTTTACACTTGTCTGCAGTAATCAACCCCCTCCTAAACAGCCACCTGTTCGTAGGCTGGCCGATTCTCTTACCGAAGAGTCGAAGCCTGCCAAAAAAGATAGATAATCCATTATTGCCAGGGATTCAAAGCGCAAAAATTGCCGGTGATCGAGTCAGTGATCAGTGAAAACAGCTGTGCGAAGCTGATCCTATCGGCTGGGTGTTACTCTTAAACCGAGTTATCGTTATATCACCATCCTCTTCCACTACCACTACTCCAATCTGTGGCCGGTCATCGCCCCCTACTCGTCGCATAAAGAATCAAAGAGCCCCCATCCTGTGGTTTATCCCACACGCCTGAGAATTGATTACCGGTAAGTTCAGGCTTTTTCATTTTCATGTTGCATGTCATTTGCGTTTCTTCTTGGATACGGGAAGATGCCCGCGTCCAGTTCACGCTTGCCTTACAAAGACTGTATGTACCGGTATGTGGATGTGGACGTGTCGAAAGCGAGGGAAGGGGCCAATTATCGCTTTACGAATGGGGGGACACTGTATAAGAGTGGTCGTTGTGTTGGGCGTGGTATCTGCTGGGCCTTGGTCATCAATATTGTTGGAAGAGC